>Ga0208496_1000239_pt1 | contig 19418 bp, 20 predicted proteins | sample CryBogmetaGMA2M_FD_184552 | JGI IMG/M metagenome (GOLD analysis project Ga0208496, IMG submission 184552) | Freshwater microbial communities from Crystal Bog, Wisconsin, USA - MA2M (SPAdes) | ecosystem: Environmental > Aquatic > Freshwater > Lake | place: Crystal Bog, Wisconsin, USA | collected... | reverse complement strand
TAGGTAATTTTTAAAGATGAAAACGCTGTAATACTGAAAGCTGGAGCTTTCAAGACCGCACTTCAGAACTGAAATCATCGTTGTTGTACAAAAGCCTAAAAATTGCTGAAATCCTGTCATTCAGTCATGGATTTTAGGAGTATATAAGCCATGGACGATCATTATATACAGCGTTTTTATCTTAATAAAGAAAAATAGTAAAAACACTCAATCAAACCATCAATTGTGTGAATGGCCTTGCAGAATAATATAACGTAACAAGTAACGTGTGATATTAAAAATGCTGTATAATGAAACCCCTATTCATTAAAAGCCCATCGGCAGGCTTCGGCCTGTTGGTCTGTGTGCTTGCTTCACTGGCGTTGTTAGCTTGCGAACAGTTTTCTCTGCTGAAACCATTTCGAGAAATTTTGGCAACCGCGATTTACCCTGTACAACAGTTGGTTAATTCGCCAACGCAGGCTGGCAACAAGTTTGCCGAGGTGTTTTTGTCCCACGCCAATTTGTTGGCAGTGAACGAAGAACTTCGCAAGGAGCAAATGTTGCTCAAAGCCAAATTGCTAAAATTCGCCGCATTGGAGCACGAAAACGTTCGTCTGAGAGGGTTGTTGGATACTTCCTTCAAGCTCGGCGAACAGGTGATGATTGCCGAATTGTTAGCTGTCAATGTGGTTGCGTATCAACATATTGTGGTAGTCAATAAAGGTAGCCGCTTCGGTGTCTATCCTGGCCAACCGGCAATGGATGCCAACGGTGTGGTAGGTCAGGTATTGCGGGTTACCCCTTATAGCGCAGAAGTCATCCTTATTACCGATCCTAACCATGCCATACCCGTTCAAGTCAACCGCAATGGCCTGCGGACGATTGCCCAAGGAACCGGGCAGATCGACAGTCTCAGTTTGCCTTATTTGAGCAGTAACGCTGACATTCAAGTCGGGGATTTATTAGTCACCTCAGGAATGGGTGGCGTGTTTCCCCAAGGATACCCTGTGGCTAAGGTCATTGCGATTACCAGTCAGTTCGCCAAATTCGGCGCCGCACCTGTGGCAAAGTTGGATCGAAACCGTGAGTTGTTATTAGTTTGGAACAGGCCCGATCCGATTCCTCGCGTTCCCAAGCCATCTTCATGCCCGGACAATACCGGACATGTCGAAAAATGAAATGGCTTTCCGCCTAGCCGTTTTGGCGAGCCTATTGGTAGGCATGGTTCTTCGAATCATGCCATTGCACAGGGAGTTATTTGTTTATAATCCCGACTGGGTATTATTATTTCTGATTTATTGGGCTGTGGCCATTCCTGAACGGGTGGGTTTGGGGTACGCTTGGTGCATGGGGTTATTGGTTGATGCGCTAACTGGCAGGATGCTCGGACAGCACACTATGGCTTATTCCGTTGTTGTTTATATTAGTGTGAAATTGCATAGCCGCTTGCGGTCCTATCCGCTTTATCAGCAGGGGATATTGATTTTTATACTCTTATTAGTGAACCAGTTGCTAGTTTTTTTGACCCAGAATGGCAAGTCTGTGGGAACAATCGGCATAGTTTACTGGCTACCCTCCCTTGTTGGTGCCTTAGTTTGGCCTGTTGTTTTTCTGGCACTACGCCGTGTCCGGCGGTGCCTCCCTATTGCCTGATGAATCTAGATTTAAATGAAACAGACCATTTCCGCGAGAACAAGGTTTTCATTAACCGTATCGTCGCCTGTGTGCTATTTATCAACATTGCCACTTTGGGCTTGGTTGTGCGTTTGGTCTATTTGCAAGTGGTTGGACATGCGCATTATTCCAATCTTGCCCAAGACAACCGGGTGAAAATTTCACCACTTCCGCCAACGCGGGGCATGATTATTGACCGCAACGGCGATGTGTTGGCAAATAATTTCCCGACATACAGCCTAGAGGTGTTTCTAGACCAAGTCGCTGATCTGGATGCCACCTTGACGGAATTGAAGAAGCTTCTCAATTTAAGCGAGGATGAAATAGACCGCTTCAATACCCTGCGGCGGCGGCACAAAGGATTTGAAGCAATACCGTTGCGACTTCAGTTGAGCGAGGAGGAGATTGCCCTTTTCTCGGTGAGAATGCCGCATTTCCCCGGTGTCGAAATTCAAAGGCGCATGTTACGCACCTATCCTTACGGTGAACTGACGGCCCATGTGGTGGGGTATGTCGGACGCATCAGCGAAGCGGAATTGCAGAATTTAGATCCTTCCGTTTACAGTGGAACCTACCATATTGGCAAAAGTGGTGTGGAAAAGGCTTATGAAGGATTGCTGCATGGCAAGGCAGGTTATCAAGAGGTTGAAACGAATGTGCAAGGACGCCCCATCAGTGTGCTGGGACAGACCGATCCCCAGCCAGGGACCGATCTATATTTGAGCCTGGACATCGGGTTGCAAAAGACTGCCAAAGATGCCCTTCGCGGCTATAGTGGGGCGTTAGTTGCCATTGAGCCGTCTAGCGGCCATATTTTGGCGATGGTGAGCAATCCCAGTTTCGACCCCAACCCATTTGTCCAAGGCATCAGCAGGACTCAATTTGAAAGCCTGCAAAACTCCCCTGACAGGCCCTTGTATGACCGTGTTTTGCGGGGCATTTACCCCCCTGGGTCCACGGTCAAACCTTTTATGGCCTTGGCCGGGTTGGAGTACGGTCAAATCACGGCGGGGCGCAGGGTGAGTTGTCCCGGTTTTTTCCGTTTGCCAGGCAGCGATCATTCCTATCGTGATTGGAAAAGCGGTGGACACGGGGGCGTGGATTTGAGGCTTGCCATCACCCAGTCCTGTGACGTTTATTTCTATCAACTCGCACTGCGCTTGGGGATTGATCGTATGAACCATTATATGAGGCGGTTTGGTTTTGGGGAAAAAACCGGGATCGACATAGACGGGGAAAAAGCAGGCATCTATCCTTCGTCGGAATGGAAGCTTAAGACCCGCAAGCAAGCTTGGTTTCCAGGAGAAAGCCTGATAGCCGGTATCGGTCAAGGCTATGTGCAAGCCACGCCCTTGCAAATGGCCAAGGCCGTTGCCATTCTTGCCAACAAGGGCAAGGTCATTGAGCCGCGTGTGGTCGATCATATGACAGTGCCAAACGATACAGAAGAACCTTTCCCCTTGCATAAAAGTGAGGACATCCCTATTCCCCCTGGGGACTGGCGCGCCGTTGTGGATGCCATGATTGATGTGGTCCATAGTCCGCGTGGCACAGCCAAGGGTATCGCGAAGGGATTGACTTACCATATCGCAGGCAAAACTGGCACGGCACAGGTATTCTCTGTGCGCCAAGACCAAGTTTATAAGCGCATGAAGGTCACGGCCAAGCTCAAAGACCATGCTTGGTTTGTCGCCTTTGCGCCGGCTGAGGCCCCCCGCATCGCCATAGCCGTGATCGCTGAAAATGGCGGACATGGAGGCTCGATTGCCGCACCAATGGCCAAAGCGGTGATTCAGCAGTATTTGAAGGGTCGCTGACACTAGAGTTTTTGATAGCCAATGGAAATCCCTCTTTATGAACCGAAGTCAAGCCATTCCTGGTTGCAACGACTGCATATAGACTTGCCTTTGCTCTTCGGCTTGATGTTGCTTTCCTGTGTCGCCTTTGTCGTGCTGTTTAGCGCGGGTGGACATAACATTGATATCGTTTTGCGTCAGGCAGGGCGTCTAGGTTTGGCGACAGGAATCATGGTTGCCATCGCACAGATTCATCCGCAGCATATTCGCCTTTACAGTCCGCCACTTTATCTGCTTGGCGTGGTATTGCTTGCAGCCGTGCACATCTTCGGCGAAACCTCGTTGGGGGCGACACGCTGGCTCAACTTGGGCATTGTGCGTTTTCAGCCTTCAGAAATGGTCAAGCTGACCATGCCGATGATGATTGCCTGGTTTCTCGCCTCGCAGCCTATGCCGCCGACTTTACGCCATGTCTCGGTGGCGGGCATATTGATTATCGTTCCGGCCCTGTTGATTGCAAAACAGCCGGACTTGGGTACGGCTTTCCTAGTATTTACTTCGGGGTGGGCGGTGCTTTTCCTTTCAGGCCTGAGTTGGACCACAATTCTGCTGATAGCAGTGCTGGGTGGAAGCCTATTGCCCGTGCTATGGCATTTTATGCACGGCTACCAGCGTGACCGGGTACTTATGTTCCTTAACCCGGAGTCAGACCCATTGGGTCGTGGCTACCACATTATTCAATCAAAAATCGCCATTGGTTCAGGTGGGGTCTACGGCAAGGGTTGGTTGAATGGCACCCAATCGCATTTGGATTTCCTGCCCGAACCCTCCACCGATTTCGTGTTCGCCGTACTTGCCGAAGAATTTGGCTTATTGGGATGCTTGGGGCTGTTGGCAATTTACCTGTTTATTTTGGCGCGCTGCTTCTACATTGTGGTACAAACCCAGGACAAGTACAGCCGACTTTTGAGCGGGGCGTTGACGTTGACTTTTTTTGTCTATGTGTTCGTCAACACTGGCATGGTCATCGGCATACTGCCAGTGGTTGGAGTGCCTCTGCCCCTGATTAGTTACGGCGGGACATCCATGGTGACTTTGTTGGCCGGCTTCGGCATGTTGATGTCCATCCAAACTCATCGGAAATTTCTGCCGCCATTGGAAACTCAAAACAACCTGTAAAGCTTATGATATACGGGCCTATCTGTAACGGACTGATAAAATAAATCACAGATACCGAGGGCATCCGGGGTTATGGTCTCAGTCCGCCACACCATTGCACTACCGCTTTGGAGCGCATTCAACGGAAGGGATTCGGCAAGGCGTGGATGTCGGCGCAACCATGCGGACAGGATTCCCTTTGGCAAGCATCAACTTCACAACCTCTTGGTGGCCATTCATGGTGGCAAGTGTCAATGCGGTTGCGCCGTTATTCGCCTTTGCATTGATATCGGCCCCTTTGGCAAGCAGCGACTGCACGACCTCTTGGTGGCCATTCATGGCGGCAAGTGTCAATGCGGTTGCGCCGTTATGCGCCTTTGCATTGACATCGGCCCCTTTGGCAAGCAGCGAATGCACGATTTCTTTATGGCCTTCCTGGGAGGCGATGATTAACGCAGTTGCACCATTGTCAGTCATCTTGGCATTGACATCGGCCTTCTTTGCAAGTAGGGCTTTCACGACCTCGTAGTGACCTTGTATGGAGGCGACCATCAACGCGTTTGCGCCGTTATCCGGCTTTGTATTGACATCGACCCCCTTGGCAAGTAGCAACTGCACTACCGCTAGGTGTCCATTCTGGGAGGCGGCTATCAACGCGGTTGCACCCTCATTCCTCTTTGCATTGATGTTGGCCCCCTTGCCCAACAGGGCTTTCACGACCTCTTGGTTTCCATTCTGGGATGCGACGTACAACGCGGTTCCACCATCATTCCCCTTTGCATTGACATCGGCCCCCTTGTCCAACAGGGTTTTCACGACCTCTTGGTAACCATTCTGGGATGCGACGTACAACGCGGTTACGCTATCGTTCCCCTTTGCATTGACATCGGCCCCCTTGTCCAACAGAGTTTTCACGACCGCTTGGTGGCCATTCTGAGATGCGACTATCAACGCGGTTGGGCCTTCATTTGGCTTTGCATTGGCATCAGCCCCCTTGTCCAGCAGGGCTTTCACAACCGCTTGATGACCATTCTGAGATGCGAATATCAACGCGGTTGCACCTTCGTTTTGCTTGGCATTGGCATCAGCCCCCTTGTCCAGCAGGGCTTGCACGACTGCTTGATGACCATACTGGGAGGATATCATCAATGCGGTTAGTCCGTTAGTACTCTTGGCATTGACATCGGCCCCTTTGTCAAGCAGGGCTTTCACAACCTCTTGGTGACCTTGCTGCGAGGATACCATCAACGCGGTCGCTCCTTCGTTTTGCTTCGCATTCACATCGGCCCCCTTTTCCAACAAGGCTCTCACAACCTCTTGATAACCATTCTGGGATGCGTCGTACAACGCGGTTACGCCTTCATTCGTCTTGACATTGACATCGGCATCCTTATCTAGCAATACCTGAACGACATCCTTGAAGCCATGTTCTGCGGCAATAATTAATGCGTTAAAGCCTCCATTCGTTTTTGCATTGATATCGGCACCCTTACCCAGCAATTCCTGTACGATATCCTTGTAGTCTTTAACAGCGGAAATAATCAACGCGGTTGCTTCGTCTTCTGTCTTTGCATTGACATCAGCACCCTTATTCAACAGTGCCTGTACGACCTCTTTGTGACCATTTTGTGAGGCCAACATCAACGAGGTTACGCCATTATTTGTCTTTGCATTGACATCTGCAGAACCCTTGTCCAACAGAGTGTGCACGACCTCTTGATGACCTCGCTCGGAGGAGATAATCAACGCGGTTACGCCGTCATTTTGCTTTGCATTGGCATCGGCACCCTTGGAAAGCAGCAACTGCACGACCTCTTGGTGACCTTGTTGGGACGCGACCATCAAGGCGGTTACACCTATATTCATCTTTGTATTGACATTGTACCCATTGGCAATGAAGCGATTAACGGCAGACAGATCACCGTTCCATGCCGCTTCGAGAAAATCCTCATTCACTCCAGCAATAGCTGTGGTCGCCAACAAAGCGAAGACCGCCGTCAACGCCGTAAGTATTCGTGACTTATAACCATATTGATCTGAAAACATCTTAAGTTTTCTCTTTAATGATAATTAAGCAATTGAAAATTTGCGCACAACGCCTGAAATGGCGTGTTATGCGTCAACTCACATGCTGTCTTCACGCTGGCCGAAGATATTGCCCGAAATAGCCACGTTAAAATTTTCACACAAAGGCATTGGTGAGAAATGGCTATTGGCGAGACAGGACAGAAAGCAAGCCTTGGTTTCTCTGACATGATACAATACATCACATTTTTGCAATCCATAATGAACGAAATGGCTAATCTAAAGATGTCTTGTCGGATGCGATCCAGTTTGTTTTCCCTTTTTTTAGTGTTGCTGGCGTTTGTTGGACCGGCTGTCGCCATCGAACCGGCTCAGATTCCGGCTCCGCCTGAGGTCGGCGCTAAAGCTTACATCCTTGCAGATCACAACAGTGGGCGTGTACTGGCGGAGAGTAACGCAGATCAGCGTTTAGAGCCAGCCAGCTTGACTAAAATCATGACGGCCTATGTGGTGTTCCGCGAATTGGCCAAAGGCAATCTAAAGCTGGATACCATGGTTACCGTCAGCGAAAAGGCTTGGCGCACGGAAGGTTCGCGTATGTTCGCGCAGGTTGGCGCTCAAATTTCAGTAGAGAATCTGCTTAAAGGCATGATCGTGCAGTCTGGCAATGATGCAAGCGTGGCTTTGGCAGAGCATGTGGCAGGTGATGAGGCGGTGTTCGTGCAGGTGATGAATCAAAACGCCGAGCGCTTGGGAATGAAGAACACCCATTTTAAGAATAGCATGGGGCTACCCGATCCTGAGCACTACACGACAGCCCGTGACCTTTTACTTCTAACCAGTGCCCTGATTGGCGAGTTTCCCGAATATTACAAGTGGCACTCCATCAAAGAGTTCCTGTTTAATAACATTAAGCAGACCAACCGGAATAGATTGCTTTGGCTAGATTCCACAGTGGATGGTGTCAAAACAGGCCATACTGATGGGGCCGGATATTGCCTAGTCACCTCGGCTCTGCGTGATGGCATGAGGCTGATCGCCGTGGTTCTGGGAACCAAGAGCGATAAAGAGCGCGCACAGGCTAATCAGACCTTGCTAAATTATGGTTTCCGCTTTTATGAAACTCGCAATCTTTATAAGGCTAACGAGAAACTGAGAGAATCCCGTGTTTGGAAGGGCGAAACGCCCATGGCCGAGTTAGGGCTGTTGAAAGATTTTTATGTCACTTTCCCGCGTGGCCAGTATCAGACCCTGAAGGCTTCCATGGAGGTCAACAACTCCGCTGTTGCCCCCGTGGCGCAGGGCGATAAGCTGGGTTCAATCAAGGTTGAGTTGAAGGACCAAATCATAGGGCAGGCCGATCTCGTGTCGCTGAAACCCATCCCTGAGGGTGGCTTCTTCCGGCGAGCCTTGGACTCCCTGCAATTGATGTTCAAAAAATAACCTCATGCCTAATCAAGAACTGATTGTTTACCTGAATGGTGAATATCTTCCGTTGAGACTAGCCAAAATCTCGGTTCTAGACCGGGGGTTTCTGTTTGGCGATGGTGTTTATGAAATGATTCCCGTGTATGGCGGTAAGCCTTTGCGTTTGGCTGAACACTTGGAACGATTGGGAAATAGCCTTTCGGGCATACGCATGGCATCGCCTTTGGACCAGGGGCAATGGGTGGATATTTTCAGTCGCCTTATCTGCGGCTCGCAAGATCAGTCGATTTATTTGCAGATTACCCGTGGAGTGGGGACAAAACGCGATCATGCCTTTCCCGCAGGGGTGGCACCGACCGTGTTCGTCATGTGTGCCCCCATAGCCCCGATTCCCGCATCGGGAGCGAAAGCCATCACGTTGCCGGATATCCGTTGGCAGTGGTGTCATATTAAGGCGATAACCTTGCTGGCTAATGTGCTGCAAAGGCAGCAAGCGTTGGACGAAGGTTGTGCCGAGGCTATTTTGATTCGGGATGGAAATGTCATGGAGGGTGCGGCAAGCAATGTGTTTGCAGTGGTCGATGGCGTTTTGCTGACTCCACCGAAAGGAAACTATATCCTGCCCGGCATCACCCGTGATTTGGTTGTCGAACTTGCACAGGCTAATGCCATGCCGTTGGAACAGCGTAGCATATCCTTAGAAGAGTTACGCGTTGCCGAGGAAGTTTGGCTGACCAGTTCCATGCGCGAGGTGTTGCCCGTCGTTGAACTGGATGGACGAACGGTAGGCAATGGCGAAATTGGCCCGGTCTGGGCAAGAATGAACGCACTTTATCAAGCATTCAAGGAGCAACTGCGCATGGGGCTGCTATGAGCGATGGCAAACCCTCACTGCTTCAGTTCCCTTGCGAATTTCCAATCAAAGTGTTCGGGCGCAATAAGGATCGCTTGGATACTTTAGTGTTGGCCATAGTGCGTAAGCATGCGCCGGACATCGCCGAAAATGCGGTATCCCGCCGTCTCAGCGGAGGCAGCAAATACACCGCATTAACGGTTACCGTCAATGCGCAATCGCAAGCACAATTGGATTCCATTTATCTTGAACTGAGCGCTTGCCCGGAAATAATTATGGCCTTATAGCGCAACGACCTATTCCAGGTGCATATCATGGTAGAGTCAAACACAAACAATACTCCTACAGAAGATTTGCTGAAGCAGCACTTGGAAGAAGTCATCGAACTGCTCAACAAGCAGAAATTGGAGGAAACCATCCTTCAACACCAAGCGATGCCGCGGCATGATCTAGTCGAAACGCTGCTGCACAAACAGCACCACGCTGCACTCAAACAAAAACTAGATCAACTCCACTCCGCCGACATCGCCTATATCCTCGAAGCCTTGCCGTTGCAACAACGCTTGGTGATCTGGAACATGGTCCAATCGGAGTTGGATGGACAAATCCTTCTGGATGTTTCCGATGCGGTTCGGCAAACGCTAATATCGGACATGGATCCCGACGAGTTGCTTACCGCCACAGAGCAACTCGAAACGGATGAAATTGCCGATCTTGCGCCCGACCTTCCTGAAGATGTCTTGCAGGAGTTGCTGGAATCCCTTAACGACCAGAGTCGCGCCCAACTTGAGTCGGTCCTTTCACATGAGGATGACACTGTCGCCTCATTGATGGACTTCAGCATGGTTGCCATTCGCGACGACATCACCCTCGGTGTAGTGCTGCGTTATCTTAGGCGGCGGGGCAATTTGCCGGAGCATACCGACAAACTGTTCGTGGTTGACCACCAAAACGTCCTTAAGGGTGTGCTCCCGCTCAAGCGACTGTTGGTCAACAACCCTGACGAGCGAGTGTCCGAGCTTATGTCTAATGAAGTCGTGCACTTCAAGCTCAGTGACGAGGCAGCGGATGCCGCCCGTGCCTTCGAACGTTACGACTTGCTGTCTGCGCCCGTGGTTGACGAGCGTAATCGTCTGCAGGGCCGTATTTGCGTCGATGCCATCCTCGATTATATCCGCGAAGAATCCGATGACGAGATACTCAATCAAGCGGGTTTGCTAGAAGAGGAGGATTTGTTTTCCGGTATCTGGCAAAGCTTGAAGAACCGGTGGTTTTGGTTGGGGATGAATCTAATTACCGCCTTTGTCAGCACACGCGTCATCGGTTTGTTTGAGGGAACCATCGAGCAAATTGTCGCGCTGGCTTCGTTGATGCCCATTGTCGCCGGTATTGGCGGCAACACCGGCACCCAGACCAGCACTTTGATTATCCGCTCGTTGGCTCTTGGGTTGATCAGTCCGGCTAATGTGCGGAAGCTTATCACCAAGGAGTTGGGCATTGCCGTCCTCAACGGTTTGGTGTGGGGATCGTTGATTGGCGTGGTCGCCTATGGCCTGTATCGGGATGCCCATTTAGGCATGGTCATGGCCATGGCAATGATGCTCAACCTGCTCGTTGCGGCAGCCATGGGGGTGGGCATTCCCTTGGTGCGCCACCATCTCAAACTAGACCCTGCCGTCGGTACCAGTGTATTGCTTACGGCCATAACAGATAGCATGGGCTTCTTCATTTTCTTGGGGCTGGCGACGGTTTTTTTGCTCTAAGACTTTATCGGAAACCTTCCACTATTGCAGCATCAAGACGACCATAAAAGTAGGTTTCCGATAAAGTCTAATAAAAGTGGCCCCCTTTGAAAAAAGGGGGGGTTGGGGGATTGATTACTGGTGTTACGCAACCAAGGGCGGATACAAGGGCATGATCCGCCGAATGCTGGCAACCGACCCAAAACATTCGGCGGAACCCGTCCTTAGGTTCCGCCCTTGGGCTTGGAGCCCCCAGTGGGAACGCCAAGCACTAGCTTGGCCCTTCGATAGGTGCTTCTCTGCCAAACAGCAGCCTATCAATTGGCGAAGGTATTGTGTAAATTATCCAATAAATCAGAGAATTGCTTGCTTATGGATTTACGCCTTAAACAACAAGGCCTGCGAGATTATCGGGAAGTCTGGGCAGCCATGCGTGAATTCACTGAAACGCGGGGAGCCGATACCGTCGATGAGCTTTGGCTGGTTCAACACCCCCCGGTCTACACACTAGGACGTAATGGCGACCCAACGCATATCTTGCTACCTGCCAAAGATAGAACCCCTTCTTTTGTTGGCAATGCTGCTGAATTAAGCACTAAAGTTCCCATAGTTGAATCCGACCGAGGTGGACAAGTGACCTACCACGGCCCTGGGCAACTCATCGCCTACACCCTTTTCGACCTTAACCGTCTTGGCATCGGCATCCGCAGCTTGGTGTCCGGCCTGGAAAACGCCGTCATCAACACGCTCTTACAATACGGCATCAAGGCCGAAGCCCGCCGCGATGCGCCAGGGGTTTATGTGGATGGCAAAAAAATAGCATCACTTGGACTACGCATACGTAAGGGATGCAGCTTCCACGGCCTGAGTTTGAATGTGGACATGGATTTAACCCCTTTTTCCGCCATCAACCCTTGCGGTTATCCGGGGTTGGAGATTACCCAATTGCAGGACTTGGGCGTTCCGGTCAAACCCTATGAAGTCGCCGTGCCGTTGGTGGGGGCGGTGATGAGGGAGTTTGGGTATACTAGCGTCAAGGCTTAATATGATTCCTCAGTTCGACGACTCGCTTTAAAGGGCTGGTCCGCCTGCTCGGCATCGCCTTGCGGGTGCTGCTTAGTCGAATTCACGGTGCGCAAAGCCTTGCCCACAAAATTTGGAAAGAAGATGTGAGACCTTCACCACCCCGTGCAATCCAAGTTTCGAGATCCGACAAACTGAACCAGCGGCCTTCATCAATTTCCCCTGCTTCAAGGCTAATTTCACCATCATGTATAGCTTGGTAAACTTGGACAAATTCCCAGCCCGTGTCTCCATTGGCTTCCAGTTTGAATAACGGCTCTAATGCGGCTTGGGACTCAATACCCAACTCTTCCGCCAATTCGCGCCGGGCACACTCGCCGTAACTTTCGCCAAAATCGACATGACCCGCAGCGGAGGTGTCCCAAAGCCCAGGGTTGACATCTTTGGTTCCTGATCGCTTTTGCAGGAATAGCTCGCCTTTGGAATTAAAAACCAGAATATGCACAGCACGGTGACGCAGCCCCAGCCGGTGCGCGTCACTACGCTGGCAAGGGCCGATCATCTGGTCGGATTCGTCAACCTGGCAGATTAGTTCTTGTCCGTTGACCATGGCTTTAGGGCAACTGGAATACTTTGTCGTCTGTAGGTAGTCCGGCTTTTTCAAACAATTTCTGTCCAATTGTGGTTTGCGCGGACCCTTTGCATTTGATGTTGGCGATTAGCTTGTCCCCTTCCTCGACCGCAACACCAGACTTTTTGCCTAAAGTCTTGCCCTTGGCGGTGTAAACCACATAACGAAAGTCTCCCTTGAGGAAGCGCAAATAAGCACCATCGCCATCCGTGACCGTTAGTGTGCCGGATTTAACTAAGGGGTTAGGATGATTCTTGGCATCGGGTACTTGAATTTCCTTAGCGCCCTTGGGTCCGAAACGGTATTGTAAGTAACCCTTGTCTGTTGAAAGGTCTTTGGATGCGCAGACCGAAATGAGTTTTTTCCCGGTGGAGCAGTTGAATTCAACAGTTTCCTGCGGGGTGCAAAGCGTTTCGGCAAGCAGAGTCGGACTTGCCAAACTTAAGCTAATCAGGCTTATTGCCAGTATGGATTGTTTTTGAGTGAAGGGATTTAAGGTCTTGCTCATAGTGTTTGTTGTTTGATATTTCTAAAGGTCAGGTTGATACGAGCCGATTTGGGTTGCTGAGTTTTCGGCACACAATGCCGCCAATGGTGCTGCAGAGGACCGCCCATCAGCAACAGGCTACCGTTGGAAAGATTGATATCGACCGTTTCGCCGGTTTTGTTATGGCGTATCTTAAACAATCTTTCCGCACCTAGGCTCAACGAGGCAATGAATGGATTAATTCCTAAGATTGTTTCCTGGTCGGCATGCCAGCCCATAGAGTCCCGTCCATCTCGGTAGAGATTGCCCAACACACTATTAAATGGATGCTTACAAGCATTTTCAATGGACTGCTTGAGGTCGAGCAAGGTTCCCGTCCACGCTTGGGGATAATGTGTCAGCCCGGAATATTGGTAGACCGCCCCCTCGTCCCCGTGCCAACATACCAAGCGCGGGACGGGAACCCTGCGACCGACAATGGTGGCGACCTCCTGCTGCCAGTCCAACTCTGCATTAAGACGCTTAAAACATTGCAGGGCTTGTGGTTCGGTCAGAAACCCGGCTAGATAAAATAGTTCGCCGTCTTGGGATGCTAGGTTTTTCACACAGGGCTGCACTGGAAATCAAATGCGCCCATAGTCTATTATCGGGGTTACCCAATAGTGTAGACCCGTGTCGGCGAAGTCTTTCTTGAGCTTGTCCATGAAGCGAGGGAGGTCATCCGTGTTAATGTGCATCTGAAAGCGAATTTGTTGTTTTCTGCCCGCGACCTGCTCGGCAAGGTTAAGCCCTTCCATTTGGCTTGAATGTCCGTTAGCCCATTGGCTGGTAAAGCCGGAATGGTCATTGAATTGCAAAAGCCAATCTACGATGCTCTCTTCAATGGAGGGCGGAACAGTCAGGGTGATAAGGACTTGTGTGTTCATTGTTTATAGTCTATCAAATCGTTTCGCTACCCAACTCTCGCCAGCGGAAACAGTCCACCGCGTGATCGTTGACCATGCCCACCGCTTGCATATGGGCGTAGCAAATAGTCGGGCCGACAAACTTGAAGCCGCGTTGCTTCAAATCCTTGCTCATGGCTTCAGATTCTGGCGTTTTCGGGGGGGCTTCGCTGTAATCCCGCCAAGCGTTTTGTATGGGTTTGCCATCGACAAACCGCCACATATAGGCATCGAAGCTGCCGAATTGCTCTTGTATGGCAAGAAAGGCCCGTGCATTGACCACGGCAGACTCGATTTTCATGCGGTTACGGACGATGCCGGGGTTGTCCATCAGTTCATGGATTTTCCCCTCGCCATAGGAGGCAACAATTTTGGGTTCAAATCCATCAAAGGCAGCGCGGTAGCTTTCACGCTTTTTTAATACGGTACTCCAACTCAAGCCCGCTTGCGCCCCCTCCAGTACGATGAACTCGAACAGCTTCTGGTCGTCATGCAAAGGCACACCCCATTCGAGGTCGTGATAGTCACGCTCCTGTTCGCTCCGGCAAGACCAAGCGCAACGGACGACCTCACTCATCCCACAAGCTCCAAACCGGGGGCAGGTCTTCCGGCAGTTTCGGCAAACGGCCTAATTTTAGCCAGCTATTATCAGGGCTATGGAAATCGGAACCCACTGAGGCGAGCAGTCCATGACGACGCGCGGCGGATGCTGAGGATTGGATATCGCCAAGACTGGCGGTTCCGGCGACCACTTCCAACGCTTCGCCGCCAGCCGCCTTGAATTCGATTAGTAAACGGCCCAACCAACTGGCGGTCAATTTATACCGCTGCGGATGGGCCAGCACGGCAACACCGCCCGCCGTTTTGATCCAGCCCACGGCCTCCTGCATGTCCGCCCATTCGGTATGGACGTAACCGGGCTTGCCCTGCACCAGATAACGCTCGAACACTTGCCTGACGGAACCGGCCAGCCCCAAGCCGGCAAGGTATTGGGCAAAATGAGTACGGGTAATCATGCCGAGACCGGCCAGTGACCGCGCCGCCTCAAAGCCGCCCTCTATGCCGTTTTTAGCCAGATTGTGGCCCATTTCCTCCGCCCTAGCCAAGCGTTGGGTTTGCAAACGCCCCAACCCCTGCTGCAATTCTTGGCAGTCCGGGTCAATAGCAAGGCCGACGATATGCACGGATTTACCGTGCCAAGTGGTGGATATTTCCACAGCGGGTATCAGCTTGATTCCGCACTGGGCCGCCTCAATCTGGGCCTCGGCCACCCCGTCAGTGCAATCATGGTCGGTCAACGCCAAATGCGTCACTCCGGCTGCATGGGCTTGGCGGACCAGTTCGGCAGGGGCATAAGCACCGTCGGAAGCGGTGGAATGGGTGTGGAGGTCGTAGGTCAAAGCTTAGGCATCCTTAACTGTCCAGGTAGCAATACTTCTGTCAAGCTGGGCTTTGAGTTCAGCCATGACGACCTCGTGCGGGATGAAAACCGCGTCCGGCTGGTCGGCCTCGTCTAGGGCAAGCTGAACCTGTTCACGAAACCATGCGTCATGCTCGGCGGCTTCGTGAGCACGTTTGAGTGTCTCGGCACGGTCGGGGCGCTTGTGTTCGGACTTTTCCTCCAAGGTGCCGTGGTCTATGGTTCGGGTGGTGGGCATGGGCTGGCCTTATGTTTGGAGCATTTAATGATGCAATGTATACCGCGTTGCATGGTAAATTGCAAGCCAATAAACTTTATCGGAAACCCTTTACTAAGGCAGCAACAGGATCGTTTATTACCTCCGCCGGATGGGATTTGTAATCCCGTCCGTAACGTTTTGTGCAACGGCGGGACTCTGATAACGTTCGGGTCGGGATTACAAATCCCGACCCGCGTCAGGTCCGTAGAGCGGAACCATGGACGGGTTCCGCCGAATGTTTGGGTCAGTCGCCAGCATTCGGCGGATCACATCCCTGTATCCGCCCTACAGATCTCACGGGCGCACGGATTTCGGCATCCCTGCCGAAATGACGGCTTTTCAGGCTTTCCCTGACTTGTGTATAACGGCGAGAGTTGGAGCTTGGGAACGGGCAACGCGGTAAGGTGCAATCCGCTGTGAGCTATTTCGCCTTTGTCGTCAAAGGGAGCGACAGCGAACGGGAAAACCGGTCAGGTCCGTCACTGTCAACCCACCCATTGTCATATCACCCATCACTTGCGCTTTTACGTTGCGCCGTTGCGTGAAACCTTCTTTTGCCTTTCTCGCAATGCGGCATGTCATTCAATGGGCAAAGATTTTTTGTCTCACGCAACGGCGCAACGTTAAGAGCAAAAAAGCAGAATCTAAATGGTCCTCCATAGACTGAAGCTTGCCATCCCCTTCGACAATTTCCAAGTAGCTTGGACGATGGATGCATTCGGGGCGCACTTTTCCCTATGGTTTATTCCAGATTTTCGCTCGCCAAGCGGATCCATCCGGGCTACGACACTAGGATTCACCGACATTGTGCGTAACTTCTGCTGGTAATACTGGTTCCCAAGTTCCTGCTTGGGAAACTTTGCCTTTCATGCTCCAGCTTGACTGAAAACCGGAAGCTGGAGCTTCCAAGACCGCATTCCCAAGCTGGAACTTGTGAACGAGCGGATCGCCGCGATATTGCAAAACCGCGATCTGTTCTCGTGTGAGTTGCGTGTCGGGATGGTCTTTGCCCAGCACCCGCTCCCGGTCAATCAGCACGGCTTTCAACAACGCCAACGCACCTACCACATCGCCCGTTTCCGCCGTCCAAAATGCGATGTTGTTTCGTGTTGTCAGCGTGACGGGATGGTCTTTGCCAAGGACCCGCTCCTGGTCGGGCAGCAGAGCTTGAAATAATATTAAAGCTTCTCGAGAGTTTCCTGCTTTGCCTAAAGAAAAAGCAAACTGGTTCCTCATCCTTATCGTGTCCAGGGAATCATCGCCAAACTGTCGCCGGCACATCGTCACTAATCGCCTAAATAAGCGTTCCGCGAGCCGATAATGCCCTTGATGATAATATTGCAAAGCCTGATTTTCTAGGGTATCGATGATTTCCGGGTGCTTGCCGATTGCCAGAAAGCCATCCACTTCATCCCAAGCGGTGTCGAATGCTTGCTCATTGCCTGAGGTGTAGTCCGACTCGGCTTTGATCGCCAGTATCTCCGCCAGCAAGCCCTTTGCATTTTCGTCCTCGGGGCAAAACAGTGTTGCCAGTCTGGCCTGCCGTTCGGCCTCGCCTGCCTGCCGACCGCCATAATCGGGGACTAGGCTGAAATGGTGCGCAGCCAAATCCAGACAACTTGCACTTAACGGTTCGCGGATGGATTCAAAACCCGTGCGCAACAACCGAATGGCGCGTTCTTCGTTGCCGTTTTCGCGTTCCGCCGCCGCCTGCTTTAACCACGACTCGGGGCGTTGGAATTTCAATGCGGCAATGGTTTCATCATTCTTTTTCAAAGCTTGTTGCAAAGTCTTAATCTGTTGGAAGCGGTTCTCGTTGATTTCTTGCAGTTTTTGCAGTTCTTCGGTTTTTTGCCGCAATTTTTGGGTAATGTGTCGCGAGTAGGCGTACAACACCGTACCCAGCGGAACGCAGATGGTAAACACGGCGTTTAGTTTGTCGATGGGGCGTAGATCATAGAACCCCGTCCACGCGGTTTGCAGAAACAAAAGCCCCTCGAACATCAGAGTTTACCAATTAATTTTAATGTGACAGAGAGTAGGATGTGCTGAGGAACGAAGCGCATCGATCGCGACCGATGCGCCTCCTTCGTCGGCACATCCTACGGTCTTACCTTATAGGTCAGGTTCGGAACCCCCGCTTGTATGCCAAAGCGCCAATACTTGAATGGCCGGCGGTGAATGCCTGATTCGATAATACAGATGATAATGTACGCGGGCGAGGTGGATACGACGCACTCCCGCAAGTTTGGCATTGTTTGCCTTTGCCCCAATGTTGGGCTGCAATGCAATCAGTGCTAACGCACTGTCCAAATCTTCCACGAATGCATCCGGGGCTTTAGTCCGATTCGCAATCCACCATTCTGCCGCTTCAGCGATGGCTTGTGCCGCGCTCCTGACGATGCAGATGGGTAGTTTATGGCTCATCGGCAACGGATAGCAGCCAGAACTTCCGCCGCAGTAAGGGTTTCCCCACGCTCAGCCTCGGCGATTGCAGCTAACAAATCAAATTCGTCACTTACGTCAAGCTCAAAAGTTTCATCGCCTTCCAGTGCCAAAATTGTCACCATTGCACCTTCGGTTAGTGCTCTAGCATCAATTTCAATAGTTCCGTGCCGTACTTTCCCCGTGGTTACTATCATAATCGACTCCTCTTGGCGGATGGTTCAGAACTGTTAATGCATATCCTATTTATCGTAAAGGGCATTGTCAGCATATTGATGGCTGAGGAAGTAAAGCTTTATTCGATTTGCCCTCACCCCAACCCTCTCCCGTGGGGCGAGGGAGTTTAGTGTTACTTCAATGCCCCCCATAAAGCCTTGCATACAAGCCCCCTTGCGCCATCAATTCCTCATGAACGCCCTGTTCGCTGATGACACCGTCCTCAAACACAAACACCCGGTCGGCGTGGCGGATTGCGCTGAGGCGGTGGGCGACGATAAGGGTGGTGCGGCCAACGAGGAAATTGGCTAGGGCGAGGTGCAGTTTTGCCTCGGTCTCGCTGTCTAAGGCCGAAGTCGCTTCGTCGAAGACCACCACGCTAGGATTCGCCAAGACCATGCGGGCGATAGCCAAACGCTGCCTTTGCCCGCCGGACAGCCTCATGCCAGACCGTCCCACCAAGGTCTCCAAGCCCTCGGAAGTTGATCTGACGACATCGTCCAATTGCGCAACCTCCAAGGCCCGCCAAAGCGCAGCGTCATCAGCCTCCCGGCCCAAAGTAAGGTTAGCGCGCACCGTATCATTGAACAAGGCCGGGTGCTGCAAGACCGTCGCCACGTTTTCACGCACCACGTCCAAGCCGATGTCGGTCATCGGAACGCCGTCGAAATAAATCATCCCCGAACTGGGAGGATAAAGCCCGATGAGCGCCTGAACCAAGGTTGATTTGCCGCCGCCGCTGGCTCCGACGATGCCAATCTTCTCACCCGGTTGAATGTCCAGGGAAATGCCTCGCAACACTTCGGAGCCGTTGGGATAGGCAAAGCTTAAATCTTCGATCACCACGCCTACCGTGCGTTTTTTGGCGAATGGGTCGGCCTTGTGCGGATAACGTGGTTCGAGCTTCAGAGCGAGCAGTTGGTTGATGCGATCCAGCGCGCCCTTGGCACTGGAAAAGGCATACTGAATGCCTAGGACTTCTTGAACCGGGGCCATCATGAACCATAAATAGCTAAATACAGCCATCATTTGGCCAATGCTCAGGCCGGAATAAATCACCATGAACATCGCCAGTGCTCGGAATAATTCGACACCGCTTAAAAATATCGCGAAACTCAGGCGGCTGGCGGCATCGGACTTCCAGGAAAAAGCCGCCGCGCTTTCCCGAACCGTCCGCGCCTGCTCTAATAACCGGCCTAGATAATGCTTTTCCCGGTTGGCTGCACGAATTTGATGGATGGCCTCGAGGGTTTCACTCAATGCCTGTTGAAACTCCCCCATCGCGGAGTTTTCCTGTTGTTTGAGATTTTTCACCCGTTTGCCCATCACCCCGGT
>Ga0208496_1000237_pt1 | contig 19482 bp, 16 predicted proteins | sample CryBogmetaGMA2M_FD_184552 | JGI IMG/M metagenome (GOLD analysis project Ga0208496, IMG submission 184552) | Freshwater microbial communities from Crystal Bog, Wisconsin, USA - MA2M (SPAdes) | ecosystem: Environmental > Aquatic > Freshwater > Lake | place: Crystal Bog, Wisconsin, USA | collected... | reverse complement strand
GGTTGACTTGGATGGCTCCTGGGTTCTGGCATCAGCAGCTTATAACGCAGGGCCCTCTCGCTCAAAGGCTTGGCGTGAAAAATTGTCTGGCCCAACTGAAGGGGCTATTTTTGCCGAAACCATTCCGTTTACCGAGACTCGTGTCTATGTAAAGAATGTACTTTCTAATGCCAATTACTATTCATCAGTCATGAATGGACAGGCGCCGTCTTTAAAACAACGCCTAGGCGTAATAACGCCTAAGGCTGCAACCCAATCCGAATTACCCTAATTAATTGCTCCGCTAAGCAAAGAAAGTTTCCCATGAAATACGACATCCTTTTGATTGGTGGTAATGGATTTGTGGGGCGAGTGATTGCAGCGCAACTGCAGCTCACGGGGTATTCAGTATTGGTGCCGACAGCCCATTTAGCGGCTGCACGGGAATTACGCATGCTGCCTAAGATACATGCAGAGGAAGCTGATATTCATGAGTTTGATGACTTGCAGAGCCTTTGTAGTCGCATCAAGACAAATGGTGCGGTAATCAATTTAGTTGGCGTTCTGCATGACAAGTCTGCTCAGCCTTATGGAAAAGTATTTAAGTCAGCCCATGTAGATTTACCAAAAAATATTATGACGGCCATGCAACTCCATGGTTTAAAGCGCTATTTGCATATGAGTGCATTGGGTGCTGACCCTCAAGGCCCCTCTATGTATCAGCGTAGCAAGGGTGACGGAGAGGTTGCTGTCAAGGCAAGCACTCTAGATTGGACCATTTTTAGACCGTCCGTTATCTTTGGTGCACAAGATCAATTTATTAACCTGTTTTCTAAATTAACTAAGTTGTTCCCGGCTATGCCTTTAGCAAATCATCAGGCTCAGTTTCAGCCAGTAAGCGTAGATGATGTCGCAACTGCTTTTGTGAAATCACTATCAATGCCACAAACAATTCATCAAACTTATGACTTGGTGGGCCCGACGATTTACACCATGAAAGAAATTGTTGAGTTTGCAGCGCGCAAAGCAAAAACATCCTGTGCAATTATTCCAGCACCCTCTTTTGTTGGGTATTTACAAGCATTGGCATTTGAATTCTTGCCTGGCCCTACCTTAATGTCTCGTGACAATATTGCCTCCATGAAATTGCCTAATGTATTACCGGTCGATGGCTCGGATGCGCTTATTGAGGTGTTCAAAATGAGCCGTCGTAGCCTAGAAGGTATGCAGTAATGAAAACCTACGCAGTGGGTGGAGCCATACGAGACGCCCTCATGGGTTTGCCCGTTCATGATGTTGATTATGTCGTGGTTGGCTCTAGCGTAGAAGAGATGGTAGCTAAGGGATTTCGCCCGGTAGGCAAGGATTTCCCAGTGTTTTTGCATCCAGAGACTCAAGCTGAATATGCTCTCGCTCGCACGGAACGTAAGACTGGTAAGGGTTACAAGGGCTTTCATTTTTATGCCGATCCTTCTGTGACCCTGGAGCAAGATCTAGAGCGGAGAGACTTAACGATTAATGCCATGGCGCAAGAGGTTGGCGAAGACGGCAAACTCATCGGTCAGATTATCGATCCCTATAACGGACAGGAGGATTTGTCCGCCAAAGTATTTCGCCACGTATCAGATGCATTCGCAGAAGATCCATTGCGCCTTCTACGCATCGCCCGCTTTGCTGCACGCTTTCCGGAATTTAGCGTGGCGAATGAAACACTTATTGCTCTTCAAGCGATTGTTCGATCGGGTGAGCTAAACACATTATCGGCAGAACGTATTTGGCAAGAATTGGCTAGAGGTTTAGTTGCACAAAAGCCGATGCATATGTTGCAAGTCCTGTTAAACACCGGCGCAGCAGCCATCATTTTGCCCTCTGCATTGACTGCTAAGTTATCTGAAGAACCCTTTCGTGAGAATTTGATTACCCATTTTTCCCTGGCTGGCAGCAGTTTGGATGAGCGCTGCGCAATTACTCTGATGGATTTGACTCCTAGGGAAATTCGTTCTTGGGCAGACTGCGTTCGTATGCCTATCGAGGTTCGTGACTTTAGTGAAATTTTTAGTGAGCTCGGGCTATTGATTAAGAAAAGCATCCATTCCGAATATCAATCAGTAGATGTATTAACTTGGTTCAATCGCGCAGATGTTTGGCGTAAGCCAGATCGTGCTCAGGCAATTTTGAACCTTGCCAATGATCTAGGTTTATATGTTTTGCCTTTAATCAATGCAATGCGCAATGCGCAAGCACTCAATACTGCAGAAATTATTGCTAGGGTTGCAGCAGAGGATCGCTCAAATGGCGAGCTCATTGGTAGTGCATTTGAGTCCGCCAGATTAGCTGCTATTACTGCGGCTCTAAAGAGTTAAAACTACTCGGGGCTATAGTCTATTTCTTCCGCGTAGGCCTGGGAGATCTTCGAGAGTTTGACCTGGTAGCAAACTTTCTAATTGCTTTGAGAATGCAAATGCCTTGAAGAGTTCACCCATCTCTGCTTCAGACAATAATTTTTGCAAAGAATTAGAGATCGGCAAAAAAGTTTCGGGGTCGCTTGGATTTCCAGTTTCTAAAGCAATCTCCCCAATGCCTGCATCTAGTAAGTAGGCTGCTTGATTAGTGAGATAAACATCATCTGCGCCTTCGGCTAATGCGCTACGTGCTATTTGAGACCAATCAACGTGTGTGGTTAAGTCACAAAGACCGGGAAGATGGAATGGATCTTGAATCGCATGATGACGATGATGAGCCATTAAGGTGCCCTCAAGTCTTTGAGGATGGTAATACTCACTTTCGGGGAAGCCATAATCAAAGGTGAGAAATAGACCAGCATCTAAATGTTTTGTTACTTGTCGCATCCATGCATTTGCTGGTGCATGTAGTTCTGTGACATAACCTTCTGAGAAGTTGCTCGTCAGAAGGCTCTCAGGTAGCAATGCTTGCTCGACCGGTACTCCTGTTTTCCAGATGAGTTTGTCATTTTCAAAAGAAACACCGTACCAATACCAAAAACCATTTTGATAAATGATGGCGTCACACGGAATGGCGTCAATGACTTCATTGGCAATAATGACACCCTTGAAATGTTCTGGAAATGTCGCAAGCCAGCTACATTCAGTATTGAGCTTGAGCTCTTGAGTTACGCCTGTAATTCGTGCTTGTTGACGCTCTGCTAGGTCTGGTGAAATTTCAATAATGTCGTAGCGATTCAGCCTAAATCCCAGATCATCAAGGCGAGTGAGGATGGACGATGCCAACTTTCCAGTGCCTGCACCAAACTCCAGAATTTGCGTAGGAAGCCCTTGCTCTTTTAAAGCCTCCAGCACTGGCAAGAGCGTAGAGCAAATAGCAGCACCAAAGAGCGGACTTAATTCTGGGGCGGTGGTGAAGTCGCCACCAGCACCCAGTTTATGAGCCCCAGCACTGTAATACCCCATTCCAGGCTCGTATAGCGCCATCTCCATATATCGAGAGAATGGCACCCAGCCACCTAGGGAGGCGATCTGAGAGGCTATTTTGGCCCTTAGAAGCGCACTGTGCTCCGTTTCAAGGCCGGTCAAGGTAATATCCATAGCTCGCTAGTCTAAGAGAATTTAATTGAACCCTAGTTCAGTCATCCCGGGTCGAGAGATTGTCATTCATTATGAGGGATCTGCACAAGGGACGACTCAAGGCGCATTATTTTATAAAGTAATCATTTATGCATACCGTACATTCTCATCCTGCCCTGCTAAATTGTCGCCGTTTATTTCTGCGAGATTATGAAATCGATATGAATATTGGCGTTCACGATTTTGAAAAGCAAGCACCTCAGCGCGTTATTTTTAATGTGGATTTATATATTCCACTAGAGATGAATACACCAACTCAAGATCAATTGGAGGAGGTAGTTGACTATGAATTCATGCGTGATGTTATTAAGGCTATTGCTTTTAAAGGGCATATTCAGTTGCAGGAAACTTTATGCGATGACATTGCTACGGCAATGATGCTGCATCCCAAAGTATTTGCTGCAAGTGTCAGCACAGCAAAGCCAGACGCCTATTCAGACTGCCATTCAGTGGGTGTTGAGGTGTTTCGCATAAAAGCAGCTTGAGATAAAAGAATCTAAAAAGAACTGAATGCTTATGGGCGATATTCGTAAAGTTGTTTTCGAAGAGAACAAGCTAGAGAAGAAGCTTTGCCGCTTGGTAGGTCAAGCCATTGGTGACTTTGGCATGATTGATGAAGGCGACAAGGTTATGGTCTGTGTATCGGGCGGGAAAGACAGCTATGCCATGCTTGATATCCTGATGAAGTTGCGTGAACGGGCGCCAATTCATTTTGATATTGTGGCGGTGAACTTAGATCAAAAGCAGCCTAATTTTCCCGCAGAAATTCTGCCTAATTATTTAAAGAGTTTAGGCATTCAATATCACATTGAAGAACAAGATACTTACAGTATTGTTAAGCGTGTCATCCCAGAAGGTAAAACAACTTGTGGTTTGTGCTCACGCTTGCGTCGTGGAATTTTATATCGCGTGGCAGATGAATTGGGTGCGACTAAGATTGCCTTAGGCCATCATCGCGATGACATTCTGGAAACCTTAATGCTCAATATGTTTTATGCGGGCAAGCTAAAGGGTATGCCACCAAAGTTGCGATCAGACGATGGAAGGCATATCGTGATTCGCCCGTTGGCTTACGTTCCAGAGAAACTGCTCGAGCGCTACGCGGCAGATATGAACTTCCCCATCATTCCATGTGATTTGTGTGGAAGCCAGCCCAATTTACAACGTCAGGTAATGAAAGAAATGTTGCGTGACTGGGAAAAGAAGCATCCTGGTCGGGTGGAGAATTTGTTCCGCTCAATGCACCATATCGTTCCGTCTCATTTGATGGATGGCGAGGCTTTTGATTTCAAAAACCTAGAGATTTCAACGGTGCTGTCGGGTATTGATGCCAGGTCCACTGGCGACAAGGCAATTGATGAGGCTGAATTAGACGAATTGGCATGCGGAACTATGATTCAGGGGACTTATAATCCCTCTTTATGAATATCGTCATATTGGCTGCTGGGCAAGGAAAGCGGATGAAATCTGCTCTGCCCAAGGTACTGCAAAGTCTGGCAGGCAAACCTCTGCTTCAGCATGTACTGAATACCGCTCTCTCCCTGCAAGATAAGAAGTCCAAAACCGGCCCTGTTGTGGTGGTTGGTCATGGCGCGCCAGATGTAAAAGCATTTTTGATAAATGCCAGCAAGGAAGATGCGGGATTTAGTAATGTGGTTACCGCACTGCAGGCAGAGCAAAAAGGAACGGGGCATGCACTCTTGCAGGCTCTACCTAAATTAGATACTCAAGAGCCGACTTTAGTTTTGTATGGCGATGTTCCTCTCACTACCAAAAAGACCTTGAGTAAATTAGCGAAATTGGCCGATGGAGTAAGAGGTCAAGATTGCGCACTAGCACTACTGACTCAAAATCTGAGCAATCCAACTGGCTATGGACGCATCGTGCGCGATACCGACGGTTCAGTCAAAGAGATCGTTGAAGAGAAAGATGCAACAGCTGCGCAAAAAAAAATTCAAGAAATCAATACCGGCATCATGGTGCTGCCAACGAACTCCTTAAAGAAATGGCTAAATGCGTTACGTGCTAGCAATGCTCAGGGTGAGTATTACTTAACTGATGTTATCGCCATGGCCGTTCAGGATGGCGTGCCCATTCGGACCGCACAGGCCGATGATGAATTTGAGACGGTTGGCGTCAATAGTCGAGACCAGCTGGCAGCACTAGAGCGTGTACATCAGCTTAATATTGCCAAGCAATTAATGGATGCAGGTGTGTCGCTTGCGGATCCTGCGCGTATCGATATTCGGGGCACCCTGGAGTGTGGAACAGACGTGTCTATTGACGTTGGTTGCGTATTTGAAGGTTGCATCACTTTAGATTCGGGCACAAAGATTGGCCCATATTGCGTGATTCGCAATAGCGTGATTGGTAAGGGCGTAGCAATTCAAGCATATAGCCATATTGATGGTGCAAAAGTAGGCAATCAATCTATCATTGGTCCTTATGCGCGCTTGCGTCCTGGAGCCGACTTATCAAATGATGTCCATATTGGCAATTTCGTAGAGGTAAAGAACAGCAAAATTGCTGCTAATTCCAAAGCCAATCATTTAGCCTATGTTGGCGACTCTATTGTGGGCTCACGTGTCAATATTGGGGCAGGTACGATTACCTGTAACTATGATGGCGTGAATAAACATCAAACCATTATTGAGGATGATGTTTTTATCGGATCCGATACTCAGTTAGTTGCTCCTGTGCGTGTGGGTCGTGGGGCTACCTTGGGTGCGGGCACTACGCTCACTAAAGATGCTCCAGCAAATCAGTTAACAGTTTCTAGAGCAAAACAAATTTCATTGCAGTGGCAGCGTCCTGTAAAGCAAGATAAAACTGCCGCTACAAAAAAGGCAATACCCAAAAAGCCTGCACCCACGAAAGTGGCTAAAAAGTTAGTTAAAAAGACAGCAAAGAAGTCTGCAAAGGGTAAAAAGTAATGTGCGGCATTGTTGGCGCAGCTTCCCACAAAAATATCGTTGATGTTTTGGTTGAGGGCTTGCGCCGCTTGGAATATCGTGGATATGACTCATGTGGCTTTGCCGTCATTAACAGTGATGATGTAAAACACCCGATTGAAAGAGCGCGTACTACTGCACGCGTTTCAGAGTTGGCGGCGCAAGGTAAAGAGTTTCATGGCACTCTGGGTATCGCCCATACTCGCTGGGCAACCCATGGAAAGCCAGATACGCAGAATGCGCATCCACATACTTCCAATGGTTTGATTGCGGTTGTGCATAACGGCATTATTGAAAATTATGAAATTCTCCGCACTGACTTAACAGCTGCTGGATATAACTTTGCCTCTGAGACAGATACTGAAGTTATTGCCCACTTAATTCATCAGCAGTATGTTGCTGACGGTAAAAAAGATATTGCACAATCAATTAAAGCAGTTTTGCCAAAATTACATGGTGCATATGCCATTGGAGTGATAGCGCAAGATAATCCCACCACCTTAATTGGTGCCCGTGTTGGTTCTCCTCTAGTAGTAGCGCTTGGTGAAAAAGAGAATTTCTTAGCTTCCGATGCATTGGCTTTGGCTGGACGCGCTCACTCGATGCTGTATCTTGAAGAGGGTGATATTGCTGTATTAAGGGCTGATGGTGTTGAGGTCTTAGATCAAGCTGGTAAGCCTGCTCAAAGAGAGCTTAAGCCTATGCCTGAGCAAGCTGACTCAGTAGATCTAGGCCCATTTCAGCATTACATGCAAAAGGAAATATTCGAGCAGCCAACAGCAATTGGTGACACCCTCGCTAATATTGCCCATTTTGGCCCAGAGCTATTTGAGGCGAATCCAAAGGATTGGAATGCATTTGACCAAATCTTAATTTTGGCTTGTGGCACTAGTTACTACTCCGCATGTGTTGCCAAGTATTGGTTGGAAGATATTGCCGGCATTCCTACGCAGGTAGAGATTGCTAGTGAGTATCGCTATCGCAACACAGTGCCCAATCCTAAAACATTAATCGTGGTGGTTTCTCAGTCTGGTGAGACGGCTGACACCTTAGCAGCACTTCGTCACGCAAAGAGTCTGGGTCATCAATACACTTTGGCTATTTGTAATGTAGCAAGTAGTGCAATGGTTCGCGAAACCGATTGGCATTTCATAACCAAGGCGGGTGCAGAGATTGGAGTTGCCTCAACCAAAGCATTTACCACTCAGTTATTAGCGCTTTACCTCTTGGCAGTTTCTATTGCTAAGCGTGCCGGAAAAATATCTCCAGAAAAAGAAAAAGAGATACTTCGCGCTTTGCGCCATCTCCCTAAAGCTTTGCATGCGGTTTTAGCACTGGAGCCGCAAATTATTGCCTGGAGCGACGCTTTTACAAAATGTGAAAATGCGCTGTTCTTAGGTCGGGGCCTCCATTACCCTATTGCGCTCGAGGGCGCATTAAAGCTAAAAGAAATTTCGTATATCCATGCTGAAGCTTATCCAGCTGGCGAGTTAAAGCATGGACCTTTAGCCTTGGTAACCGACAAGATGCCTGTTGTTACTGTTGCGCCAAATGATGCTTTATTAGAAAAGTTGAAATCTAATATGCAGGAAGTGAAGGCGCGTGGCGGCAAGCTCTATGTATTTGCTGATCAAGATACCTATATCGCTAGTAGTGAGGGTATTAATGTCATCAAGTTGCCTGAGCATTATGGCAATTTATCGCCCATTCTTCATGTGGTGCCTTTGCAGCTTCTGGCGTATCACACTGCTTGTGCGCGTGGTACTGATGTCGACAAGCCTAGAAATTTAGCTAAGAGCGTTACTGTCGAATAATTTTTTTGTTTGGCGCGCTTTATGTTTGACATTTTCGTCAAGCTGTGAACAAATTTCAGTAGATAAATCAGGGCTTTACGGAGTGCCGATTGCATTTCTGTGTTCAAATATCCTTTGTAAAAGAGGATATTTGTCGCAATCCATGTTTTTGTTAAAGGCACTTCCAATCTCGCACTTGCACTTGTTGATGCTAGTTTGCATCAGCGCGTTATCAGCTTGCGCTGTTGGGCCAGATTTTAAGCAACCAGCTGCGCCAAAAACCTCTACCTATACAGAAAGCACTTTATCTAAGCAGTTGGCTACAGCACCAGGTGTGCCTGGGGGCTCTTCTCAAGAATTTATAGAGGGTGCAGATATTGAGGCGCAGTGGTGGGAGCTCTATAAATCTCCAGAACTAGATGCGCTCATTAAAAAAGCATTAGAGCAAAATCCTACTTTGGGTGCGGCTGATGCAGCTCTTCGTGTGGCACAAGAAAATGTCAATGCCCAAGTTGGAGGACAGTATTTTCCGTCAGTTGGTCTTGCTGGTGCAGCAACGCGTCAGTTACAACCATCAGCCATCTACGGACTTCCATACGGCTCTGATACTTATAGTCTGTTCAACACCTCAGTCAATGTGACTTATAAGCTGGATGTATTTGGTGGGGCACGTCGTGCAGTCGAAGGTGCTAGAGCGCAAGCTGAAGTTGCTCAATTTCAATTAGAGGGCGCTTATCTTTCTTTAACGGCCAACGTAGTGACTGGGGCGGTGAAAGAAGCAGCCCTACGAGCGCAGATGCAAGCCACTGAAGAGATTTTAAAAGCGCAAACCAATCTTGCTGAAGTTACTGAGAAGCAATTGATGATTGGTACGGTCTCTAAGGTTGATGTCACATCACAAAAAACATTGGTTTCAAATTCTCAGGTAGATTTATTTAACTACGAAAGAAATCTAGCGTTTGCGCGCAATCAATTGGCAGTGCTCGTAGGTGAATTACCGAGCAATGCCAGCATCGCTAAATTTGATTTAGCCAACTTACATTTACCAGAGAAATTACCACTTTCTCTACCTTCGAGCCTGGTGCGTCAGCGTCCAGATGTGCGTGCTGCTGAGGCTCAGCTCAAAGCCCAGAATGCCTTTGTCGGTGTAGCAACGGCCAACCTATTGCCGCAATTTAATATCACTGCATCTATTGGATCTGCAGCACTCACTTCAGCAGCCTTATTTGGTCCGAACTCTGCCCTTTGGTCAATTGGCGGTGGAATTTTGCAACCACTCTTTCAAGGCGGTCAACTCTTGGCTCAGCGTCGCGGTGCTATTGCAAGTTATGAGCAGGCAGCTTTTCAATATCAGGCAACGGTCTTAAATGCATTTCAGGAAGTTGCAAATTCACTGCGTGCATTAGAGACTGGCGCACAAGCTTTAAGGGCCGCCTCTGATGCAGAGCGATACGCCTATGAAACCCTTGATTTAGTTCAACAACAATACAAATTAGGTACCGCAAGCTACCTCGCAGTTCTCTATTATCAAAATCAATATCAACAGGCTAAAGTGAAGTCTGTGGCTGCTCAAGCAACACGATTTTCAGATACAGCGGCATTATTTGCAGCATTGGGTGGAGGCTGGTGGAATCGCGAAGGCCCCGCATTTAAACCAAAAGACATAGCGAACAAAGATCAAAATGAAACTTCTGGCACTAATTAAGAATAAGCTCCTTGCTTTGGTTTTTGCCCTGTGGGCGTGGATGAAGCTCAAGTCAGTGCAATGGAAATTGCGCGATAAAGCTGTTGGCATTTGGGAGAAGGCGAAAGCCTTTTATGCACGCATGGGCCAAAAGTGGCGTAATACCAAGGCGTATGCAAAGTTGATGGCCATGGAGCCATTGCAGCGTCGCATGACCATTATGTTGTGCGGTGTTTTTCTCTTGCTCGGATTAATTTTTACTTTTAATCAGCTCAAGACAGCCATGATTAAGTATTTCATCTCAGGCATGGGGCTGCCTCCAGCAACTGTTTCAACTATGGTGATTGCGCCATCTGAATGGCAACCAAAGTTAACAAGTGTTGGTAACGTTCGAGCATTTAGGGGTGTTGAGCTCAGCACTGAGGTCGGTGGATTGGTCCAAACTGTGCCAGTTAAATCTGGCCAGGATGTCAAAGAAAATGATTTACTCATCAAATTAAATGATTCCTCCGACGTTGCGCAATTAAATTCTTTAAAAGCCCTGGCAGATTTAGCAAAAGTAATTAATGAGCGCGATAGACAACAATTAGCCATTCAAGCCATTAGTAAGAACGTATTTGATACCAGTGCAGCAGATGCAAAATCTAAGAAGGCGCAGGTAGAACAACAAACCGCTTTAATAGCGAAGAAAAATTTGAAAGCACCTTTTAGCGGCCGCGTTGGTATTGTGGCCATTAATCCTGGTCAATACGTTAATCCGGGTGATAAGCTTTTAACACTACAAACCCTTGACCCTATTTTTGTAGACTTCAATTTGCCACAAAGTAATGCTGAACAAATTCAGGTTGGTCAAGAAGTGGTTGTCACTACGGATGCATTTAAAGACGCAAGCTTTGCAGGCAAGATTACTGCAGTAAGCCCAAAGGTTGATACTAATACTCGCAATATTCAAGTAGAGGCGCAAATTGCTAATCCTGATAAAAAAATTCTTCCAGGAATGTTTGCCAATGTAAACATTAAAATTGGGGAAGAGACAAAGCTGCTGACCTTGCCTCAAACGGCTATCACTTACAACCCATACGGCTCGACCATCTTTATTGCTAAGCCAACCGGCAAGAAAGACAAGCAAGGCAAACCGGCGCTCGAGGCGCAGCAAGTATTTGTGACTACTGGCGCTACTCGTGGCGATCAAGTGGCGATCCTCAAGGGGGTTGAAGAGGGCGCAACAGTGGTGACTAGTGGTCAGCTTAAACTGAAAAACGGCACTCCACTTATTATTAACAACAAAGTTCAGCCTGCGAATTCGCCTGATCCAAGGCCACAGGAATAATCAGTAAATGAATTGGACTGATATATTCATTCGCCGACCAGTGTTATCACTGGTGGTGAGTGCCCTCGTTTTGGTATTTGGTTTAAAGGCAATAGGCTCCCTGCCAGTCAATCAGTATCCGCAAACACAAAATGCAATTGTGACAATCACCACGGCTTACTATGGTGCTGATCCAGAAACAATCGCAGGTTTTATTACACAACCGCTAGAGGCTTCAATTGCTCAGGCACAAGGAATTGATTATTTATCGTCTACAAGTGTTAGTGGTGTATCCACTATTGTTGCTACGCTAAAACTCAATTACGACTCCAATGCTGCATTAACTCAGATTCAGACGCAAATTAGCGCTGTTAAAAACCAACTGCCGCCTCAGGCTCAACAGCCAATATTGACTGTGCAAATCGGGCAATCGACTGCAGCAATGTATATGGGTTTTTATAGCGATGAACTTCCTAATAATGCTATTACTGACTATTTACTGCGAGTTGTAAAGCCAAAATTAGATTCAGTTGAGGGTGTGCAAAACGCAGAAATTATTGGAGGCAGAAAGTTTGCTCTGCGTGCATGGCTTGATCGTGAAAAAATGGCTGGCCTTGGCGTGGGTGCTGATGATGTTTTCAGTGCTATGTCAGCCAACAACTACCTCTCTGCAGTGGGGAGCACTAAAGGAGATATGGTCGCCGTTGATTTGGTCGCAGGCACCGATTTACATACACTTGAGGAGTTCCGGAAGCTGGTAGTGAAAAAAGATGGCGTCAATATTGTTTATCTTGATCAGGTTGCTAGTGTCACTTTGGGTTCTGAAGACTACAACACCAACGTAGCATTTAGCGGCAAAAAATCGGTCTTCATTGCCATTAAGGTAGCCCCGCAAGCTAACTTACTTGATGTTGCTCAACGTGTACGAGATGTGGTGCCTGATATACAGAAGCAATTACCAATCGGCATGACTGGAAAAATTGTTTATGACTCTACGAAATTTATTACCAGCTCTATTGACGAGGTTGTCTTTACGCTTGTAGAGGCCCTAGTAATTGTTACGCTGGTAATTTATCTTTTCTTGGGAAGTGCTCGCGCCGTAGTGGTGCCAGTAATTGCAATGCCTCTCTCTCTGATCGGCACTTTCTTCTTGATGCAGGTTTTGGGTTATTCCATCAATTTACTCACCTTACTTGCTCTAGTGCTAGCAATTGGTTTGGTAGTGGATGATGCCATCATCGTGGTAGAAAACGTGGATCGCCATATGAAAGAAGGTAAGTCACCTTTGGAGGCTTCCTTGATTGCCGCCAGAGAGCTTGGCGGGCCGATCTTGGCAATGACTGTGGTATTAATCGCCGTTTATATCCCTATTGGCTTTCAAGGTGGATTAACCGGCGCACTCTTTACGGAATTCGCCTTTACCTTGGCAAGTGCCGTTGCGGTATCGGGTTTAATTGCTCTGACGCTTTCACCAATGATGTGTTCACGTATTTTTACGGAAGAACAAGAAGCATCTTCTTTCGTTCAGAAAATCGATCGAATTTTTGACAAGGTTCATCACAGCTATAGCAATACCTTGCGTGACCTATTAAGTACCTGGCAAGTCATTATTGTGATGGGCGTTATTTTGCTAGGAGGTGTGGCTTATTTATACGCAACTGCTCGATCTGAATTAGCGCCTACAGAAGATCAGGGCATCGTATTGATGCAAGCATCCGGACCTCCGAACAGTACCGTCAACCAAATGCAGACGTACGCAGACCAAATTTATGCAATCGCAAGTGCCGAACCAGAATATGAACAGGCATTTCAGATTACTAGCCCCACTTCAAGCTTTGGTGGCATTTTGTTAAAAGACTGGAGCTCGCGTAGTCGAAATGCTACTAAGTTCCAAGAGGATATGCAGCAAAAATGGAATACGATCGCTGGAGTTCGTGTAGCAGCCTTTCAGTTCCCCGCATTACCTGGTGCGCAAGGTCTGCCTGTTCAGGTGGTAATTAATACTACTGAGTCTTATGAGCAATTAAATGAAGTTTCACAGGCCGTTCTCGATAAAGCACGACGCAGCGGCAACTTTTTCTTTGTGGATTCAGATTTGAAGATTGATAAGCCGCAAGATGTCTTGGTGATTGATCGCGAAAAGGTTGCTGCATTGGGTATGACGCAACAACAAGTGGGCTCGGCCTTGTCCGCAGCTTTGGGCGGTGGCTATGTAAACTACTTTTCCGTTGCCGGGCGATCTTACAGGGTGATCCCGCAAGTAAAGCAAGTCGATCGTTTAAATCCAGATCAGATTTTAGATTACTACATTCGCACACCAAGTGGTGCCATGATTCAGGCACGCACGATAGCGAGCATCAAGCAAAAAGTTGTACCTCAATCTATTAACCACTTTCAGCAATTGAATTCTGCAACAATCTCAGGCGTGAGTACGCCATTCATTTCGCAAGCAGATTTACTCGAATTTATGCGCCAGACTTTAAAAGAGGTTGCTCCTAATGGGTACAACATAGATTACGCGGGACCGTCACGCCAGTTTATGGCTGAGTCTGGCGGCTTCTTGGTAACCATGTTCTTTGCGATTCTAATTGTGTTCTTAGTTTTAGCAGCTCAGTTCGAAAGCTTCCGCGACCCCATTGTGATTCTGGTTTCAGTGCCGCTGGCATTGTTCGGCGCACTGATCTTTATTAATCTTGGATTTACCACTTTAAATGTCTACACCCAAGTGGGTCTAGTAACCTTGATGGGATTAATTAGTAAGCATGGTATTTTGATTGTGGAGTTCGCCAATGAATTGCAAGCGGCAGGGCGGAGTAAGTTAGATGCAATCATTGAAGCGAGTAGTGTTCGTTTAAGACCAATTTTGATGACAACGGCTGCGATGGTCTTGGGTGTATTGCCTCTCGTAATTGCCTCTGGAGCAGGCGCTGCAGGCCGTCAATCGATGGGTATCGTGATTTTCACTGGCCTTTCTATTGGTACTCTTTTCACGCTGTTTGTGGTGCCAGCGATGTATCTATTTATTGGTGCTGATCACCATGCAAAAAAATTCAGACAACAGTAAGGTAGTCCAATACTGAAACTTACTTAATGATATTGAGCTCTTTTTCTACGATGTCGTCAAAACAAGTTTCTGCGCTCAACCTCTCTAGCCACGCAGCAACATTATTTAGTGTTGAACGCACCCCAGTTTCTTTTGGAAAAGTTTGATTTAGCAAGATCCAGCGACTGACGCAAAGCGCTAGAGCGATATCACCAATAGTAAATACATTGCCTGCGCAATATTGTTGACCCTCTAAGGTTTTGTCCAGGAGCGCAAGCAGGGCGTTGGTGTCTTGGTAAGATTTTTCAATAGCCTTGTAGTCGCGCTGATTTTCAGGTGTCCGTGTGAGCCCCAAGAAAGCGGTACGTAGTGTTGGCCACAAAGTACCGACCTGCCAATCTAACCATTTTTCTGAGCTGTATTGCAAAGGAATATCTGCAGGAAAGCGCTTGGCTTTATCGTGCATTCGCACCAAGTAGCGCATGATCGTGTTCGATTCCCACAACACAAGTTCACCATCTTCGAGGGTGGGAACAAGCCCGTTCGGGTTCATCCTCAAGAACTCAGGTGTGCGATTTTGCCCAAAATGTAGGCCCGCATCGATACGCTCTAGGTCTACGCCTTCCTGAAGCCCAAGCTCCGCAAGGCACCACAATACTTTTTGAACATTAATGGAACTTTTGCGACCCCATAAACGCAGCATGGTATTTCCTTACAAGAATGAATTGAAATTAACTCTCTTTTACTTCTGAAAAATCAAGGCCTACGAACTTGCTGCGAGCAAAAATTAACGGCTCTCGTTCGGGGTGATTTTTTAAATTAATAACTTTAGCAACAATGATGTTGTGATCTCCGCCTACGTGAGCGCAGATAGTTTCGCATTCGTAATAAGCAACGCAATGATCAATTTGCGTAAGACCGCTTGCAGCAATTTTGTGATCTACCCCAGAAAATTGATCCATCTTCACCATGGCAAAGTGCATTGCTAAATTCTCTTGAGAGCGCTCAAGCACATGAATGAGGTGCTTCTTGCCAACTTCCACCCATGGCATTAGGCGTGACTGTTTCTTGAGGCTCCACAGGATCAGAGGGGGCTCTAAGGAAACGGTATTAAAAGAGCTAATGGTGATGCCATGAGAATTTTTTTCCTCATCCAGGCAGGTGATGACGGTGACCCCAGTAGCAAATGACGCAAATCCTTTGCGCAGTTCCTGTGATGTAAATGGGGCCATCAATTTCTTACTTAGCCGTAGCTGGTGCTTCAGTTGGAATGGTGGTACCTGGAATTGGAATTAAGATTTCGTTTTCCTCAGCTCTTACGCATTTAAAACGATATTCTTTGCCTGCCTTAGATAAAAAGCTCGCTCCTTGGTAAAAGTCATCTCTACAGGCCTCAGTGGCAAAATCCATCACGTCTTGAGGTGCAGCGCTAGAGGTAATCAAGCGCATATTGCCCATAGACATATTGACCCGGGTGGAATAGCAACCAGATAAGAGCAAGCCAGAAATGGCAGTTAATAGTAGAATTTTTTTCATGGAAACCTCCATAATCAGCAATGCTCGATAGGATAAACCTATTAAGCAATTGTTGCGGGGAAATGCTTCGATCTATAAGGAAGAGATATGTTTAAGGCAATTTTGGTCAATAAAGATGAGCAGGGCTATCGTGCCGAGCTCGGACAGGCGGATGAGGCAAGTCTTCCAGCGGGCGATGTGAGGGTAAAGGTGCTGTATTCCACCTTGAACTACAAAGATGGGTTGGCCATTACTGGCAAAGGCCCAGTAGTGCGTAGTTTTCCGATGGTTCCTGGAATTGATTTCGCGGGTGAAGTGATCGAAAGCAGTAGTTCTGACTTCAAGGCTGGCGATATGGTGCTGTTAAATGGCTGGGGAGTGGGTGAGGGTCACTGGGGCGGTCTTGCGCAGCAGGCGCGCGTTAAGGCGGAGTGGTTAATTCCGCTGCCAAAGGGGTTTACCGCCAAACAAGCTTTAGCAATTGGCACTGCTGGTTATACGGCTATGTTGTGTGTAATGGCTTTACAAAAGCATGGAACCAAGCCTAGCGATGGTGAGGTCTTGGTTACTGGCGCTGCGGGCGGGGTGGGAAGTTTTGCTATTACCTTACTAAGCAAACTCGGTTTTACGGTTGTTGCTAGTACAGGCCGTATGGCTGAAACTGATTACCTAAAAAAATTAGGCGCTTCAGAAGTGATCGACCGTGCCACTTTATCTGCTCCAGGCAAGCCATTGGCAAAAGAGCGGTGGGCTGCAGTGGTTGATAGTGTTGGTAGTCATACCCTGGCCAATGCCTGCGCTCAAACAAAAAGTGATGGCGCCGTGGCGGCATGTGGCCTTGCACAAGGCATGGATTTCCCCTCTACGGTCGCGCCATTTATTTTGCGCGGTGTAACTTTGTACGGAATTAATAGCGTTACCGTTCCACGGGAAAAGCGTATTGCGGCCTATGAACAACTTAGTAAGTTGGTTGACCTAAAAACTTTGGATGAAATTTCTCACGAAATTACTTTAGAAGAATCTTTAAAGTATGCGCAGGAGTTAATGGCAGGAAATGTGCGCGGACGTTTAATTGTGGATGTTAATAAATAATGAGTTTTTAATTATTCGGTAGCCTGGGGTTTGCGTAGTGTTATTTGTGACCAAACTTCAAGCTTCTCAGGATTGGAGAGTTCAGACCAATTTGCAATTTCAGCGATCGTGCGATAACAGCCTCGGCAATAACCGCTTTCTGGATTGATTTCGCACCAACTGATGCAAGGCGATGGAACAGCTGTCAAATTAAGCCCAAATAAAAATCTAACAAAACTCAAAAAGAAAATACAAAGCCATGGTTACTCAAGTTCGCACTACCGATTCTGCTATCTATTATCCCTTAGGCGAGCAGTTGCCTGAGGTGGGTAGCAGTATTGAGGTTGCGCCGGGTGTACGCTGGCTCAGAATGCGGCTGCCTTTTGCATTGGATCATATTAACCTTTGGTTATTGCGTGATGTGATTGATGGCGTTGCTGGCTGGACAATCATCGATTGCGGAATTGCTAATGATGAAACTAAGGCTTCATGGGAGGCGATATTTGCAACCCAGTTAGAAGGATTACCAGTGTTGCGAGTTATCGTGACCCACATGCACCCAGACCACGTTGGATTGTCACAGTGGCTCTGTGACAAATGGAAAGTGCCTTTGTGGATTTCTATGACAGATTATTTAACTGCTCAATGGTTAAGTTGCAAAGAGGGTGGCGCTGCTGTTGGTGCGCGTGCAGGTGGCGGTGGATCAGCTGATCACTTTCAAAAGCACGGACTAACCACACCAGAGGATTTAGAAAAAATTCGGGCGCGCTCAAATTACTATAGCAATATGGTCCCTGGTGTACCACGTCAATATCGCCGTATTTTAGACGGCGAGCATATTCTGATTGACGGTAGAAGTTGGGAGGTCATGATGGGCTATGGGCATGCACCAGAACATGCATCCTTGTACTGCAAAGATATTGGAGTATTAATTTCTGGCGATATGCTGTTGCCGCGCATTTCTACAAATGTCAGTGTTTATGATGCTGATCCAGATGCCGACCCATTGGGACTTTACTTAGATTCGATTGAAAAGTATTCATCGTTACCCGAAGATACTTTGGTTTTACCTTCTCATGGAAAGCCATTTCAGGGGATGCTACCTCGTATCGCACAGTTAAAGGCGCATCACGATGAGCGCTTAGCTGAAACTTTGGCCGCATGTCAAAAGCCGGCACATGCTAGAGAGATAGTGCCGGTTTTATTTAAGCGTGAGCTAGATATTCATCAACTCACATTTGCCATGGGTGAGGCTATTGCTCATCTGAATTACCTACTTCGTCGAGGAAAGTTGGATCGCCAGCTTTGCGAGGACGGCGTGTTGCGGTTTTCCGCGGTTTAGCTTTGGTTGATTTGGTGGTTCTAGTTTCGGTAGTTTCGTTAGGGTTTGTCGCTGCAGCCCCCGCTGCCGAAACAGCATCGCCAAATGATTTGAGGGCCATCATCGTAGCGTGCTGCACTTCAAGGCCTTGAATCGTTGATTTCAAGATGTTGAGGTTGAGGTTGAGCCAGTTTTCAACGCTTTTGAGGTCTTTAATACGCTTTTCTAATTCATCTACATCTAAGCCTGGGAACGCCGCCCCAAAACCGCCTGCAGCCTTGCTAGCGTCGGCAGTAAAGGGAAATTGTCCAGGTTGCCCTGTTGCACCTTGTCCCCACATGGTTTTAAACATATCAAGACTTTGATTGAATTCTGGAATGGTTCCAAACATAGGGGGCTCCGAGTTAAATGAAAAGTGGCTTTTCCAATAGAATAAGGGATTCTAGAGATTATTCCCGGTTAAGTAATGCAATTTAATGGTTTATCCCAGCCTTATACCCGTGGTCAAGCACTTCCAGACCTCCTGAAGAAGCGCATCCTCATATTGGATGGGGCTATGGGCACCATGATCCAACAATATAAATTGACCGAAGCTGACTATCGGGGGTTACCGGGGAATACTCGCTTTGCTGAACACCCAGGTGATATCAAGGGTAATAACGAACTATTGGTTTTGACCCAGCCTGAGATTATTAGCAAAATTCATGAGCAGTATTTAGATGCTGGCGCAGACATTATTGAAACCAATACTTTTGGCGCTACTTCTGTTGCGCAAGAAGATTACAAAATGGCTGGTTTGGCACGTGAGATGAACGAAGTCTCGGCTAAATTGGCACGCGCTGCTTGTGACAAGTACAGTACACCTGATAAACCACGTTTTGCTGCGGGAGCAATCGGGCCAACCCCGAAGACTGCGAGTATTTCACCTGATGTAAATGATCCGGGTGCACGTAATGTCACCTTTGATGCTTTGCGTGCATCATATCGCGAACAGATTGAAGGTTTGTTTGCAGGTGGCGTAGATTTATTCTTAGTTGAAACAATTTTTGACACGCTCAATGCCAAAGCGGCTTTGTTTGCGCTCGATGAATTTTTTGAGGAGACTGGTGAGCGTTTGCCAGTGATGATTTCTGGAACCGTAACAGATGCTTCTGGACGTATTTTGTCTGGTCAAACAGTTGAGGCATTTTGGAATAGCTTGCGGCACATTAAGC
>Ga0208496_1000236_pt1 | contig 19509 bp, 19 predicted proteins | sample CryBogmetaGMA2M_FD_184552 | JGI IMG/M metagenome (GOLD analysis project Ga0208496, IMG submission 184552) | Freshwater microbial communities from Crystal Bog, Wisconsin, USA - MA2M (SPAdes) | ecosystem: Environmental > Aquatic > Freshwater > Lake | place: Crystal Bog, Wisconsin, USA | collected... | reverse complement strand
GTTACTCTCGCCACGATCTCGGCACCCCAAGGAAGAGTGAAGGGTGCTGCCATCAGACTGGTAATTGGCACGGAGCAAGTTCTGGAATTGACGACAGCTGGCAGCGCTCCATCGCAGTGAGCGAGGTCAACAGCATAAGTCAGGCCGTTTTCTTCCAGAATCTCAATCGTGTAGGCTGTAATTGCCGAACCTCCGTTGTCCGGCAGGTCCCAAGAGATGGCTACGTCGGAAGCTGCCACAGCAGTTCTGGGTGCGGCGGGCTGAGCTGGGACTTGCGCCGCCAGTACTTCCCAAGTTGCTGAGGCTGCGCTGAACCCAACGCTGTTCCTAGCTTAGACATAGAAGTCGTACCAGGTGCCTTGAGTTAACGTTACTTGAGTCGTGTAAGTTTGGGATGTGTGACCAGCCTTTAGTTGTTACCAAGCTGATGTTCCTTTGACCTTCATGTAGATGCTGTAGTCAATGACAGCTGCTTAGCCGTTTGAATCGCCATCACTCCATGAGATTGTGATCTAGCTTGCTGATGTTTAGGCAGCAACAGTTGCAAGAGACTTAGGAGCATCGGGTACATACTGAATGATAGCACTTGAGCTGCCTACATCAGATGTGAGGGAAGTTCCATAGGCATTGAATGCTGTTACTCTTACTTCAACCTTAGCACCAAGTGGTAGGCTGTAGGGAGCAGCATAAAGCACAGTCAATGGAATGGTGCATGTAAGTGCATCACGAGTGGTTGGCTGACTGCCGTCACAGTAAGTCATCTGTCTAGAGAAGGTAGCATCCGCTTGCTTGATTTCGATTGTGTACTCAGTGATTGGAAGTCCGTTTGCTGCTGGTGCGTACCATGTAAGCTTGACTTAGTCAGCAATGTTGGTTGAGATTGGTACAGCTGGCTTTGATGGTACTGTTGCACACAGGATCTCTTTCACTTCGCTGTCGTAGCTGTTGCCATAGGCGTTTCTTGCTTAGACTCTGAACTTATACTTGAGTCCAGGACTAAGATTGTAAGCTGTGTACGATGTTGAAGCAATTCGAGTAGCAAGTGGAGTCCAAGTCAGGAGTGCTTGGTCGTAGAAGATATCGTAGTCGATCACTGGTGTGCCACCATTAGTTGCTGGTGCTGTCCAAGTGAAAGTGATTGTTGAAGCAGTTCTTGCAGCGACTGTCTCAGTGAGGCCGGTTGGTACATCTGAATAGGTAAGTATCACAGCACCGTTGCCTGGTTCTGAAATGAGAGAGTCTCCGTTTCCATTGTAAGCTACAACCTTAGCGAAAACACTAGAACCCCATGGTAGGGAGTATGGCCACGCCACGAGTTGTGCTATAGGCACAGTGCATTTGGCGTTAGCAAGAATGTTTGCGTCGGTAGTACCATCGCAAGAAGCGAGGTTGATCGAATAGGTTGTGCTGTCAGACTGTCTGATGTAAATTCTGTATCCAAGGATAGCCCAACCTCTGGGGTCAGGTGCAGTCCACGAGATTACAACATTCTGGCCTGTCCTTGCGTTCGGACCTGAAATGACAGTTGATACACCAGTTGGTTTGGTAGGAGTAAGAGCTGCTAGTTGTTGTACTATGTTCGACTTGTCACTTAAGCCGAAGTCTGATCTTGCCAAGACATAGAAGTAGTAAGTTGTTCCAATTGCGAACTAGTTAAGCGTCACAGTTGTTGCAGTGATACCAGCTTAGCGTTGAGTGAAGCTGCCGTCTAGACCGGTTGTACTGACCATTACTGTGTAGTCGAGTACTGGAGTGCCTCCGTCAACTGGCCAAACTACTTTGGTCCAACTGAGAGTGATTTGCTCACCAGCAGTTGAAGCTGCGACAATTGAAAGTGTTGTCGGACTTGGGTAAGTCAAGATGATTGCTCCATTGCTTGGTGTAGAGAATGCAGATGTTCCACGTTGGTTCTGAGCTGATACTCTAACGTACACACTAGATCCCCAAGTGAGTTCAAATGGAGAAGCTCGCATAGAGGCGATTGGTACAGTGCACGTTGTTGAAGTGAGGTAGCCAGATTGTGATCCATCGCAGTCAACAAGATCGACAGTGAATGTGGTATTATCGTTCTGACGGAACTGAATCACATAGCTAGTGATTGATGAGCCTCCGTAGTAAGGTTTACTCCAAGTAACGATTATGTTTGATCCACTAATCTTTGTTGTTGGTGCTGGTACACCAGGTAGGTCAGGTACATCGGGCTCACGAGCTGCGAGAATCAACTTGGAAGCAGATGGGTTGCTGTATCCAACTGAGTTTCTCGCTTTAACTTAGAATGCATAAGTGGTTCCAAGAGTGAGACCAGTTGCTGTGTAGTAGGCAGTTGGCACGCCTGACTGAAGGATATCGAATACTGAGTCACCTCTGCCAGCGTCGTACAAGACTTGGTAGTCAAGAATGGCTGAGCCACCCACTTGAGCACTTGGTGTCCAAGTAATTCCGATGTTTGGACCCATGGTAACTGCTGGATTGTTGTCGAGACTGAGTGGTTCGCTTGGAACTAGGACTATGAGAGCTGTGCCTCCGACTTCAGACACATCTGATGAGCCGTAGTTGTTCGTAGCGATAATCTTTGACTCAATTGTCTGTCCAAGAATCAGGTTGTATGGAGTTGCGTATAGTACTGAAAGAGGAACAGTGCATTCCATCGCATCTCTAATAGCTGCGACAGCTCCGTTGCAGTTTGTAAGTGCCTCGGAGAAGCCACCATCAGCTTGTTTGATTAGGATTGTGTATGCGGTGATTGGTGTTCCGTTTTCTGAAGGCTTCTTCCAAGAGATTATGACATTGTTAGCGACCACAACTGATGTAGGTGGTGCTGGTCTTGAAGGAATAGTGGCGCATAGGATTGATACTCCTTGACTGAGAGCACTATAACCGTATGAGTTTCTAGCCTCAACTTGGAAGATGTAAGTGTTTCCTGCAATCAAGTTGGTCGCGGTGAATGTGAGAGCTTGGAGGTTCGACTTAAGAACTATCCATACTCCGTTGGAGTTATCAGTGTTGACTCTGTAGTCGAGTACTGGGTCTCCTCCATTCTTTGCACCTGCAAGCCAAGTGAATGTGATTGAAGTTGCGGATCTCTGAGAAACAGTCTCCGTAAGACTGACAGGCGCATCTGGGATTGTTAAGATCCTGGCACCGTTGCCTTCTGGAGATTCTTCAGAGTTGCCGTACTTGTTATAGGCAGTGACCTTTGCCCAGACACTTGCACCCCATGGAAGGTTGTAAACTGCAGAAGATCGTAGTGATGCGATGGGGACGTCACAGTAAGCTCTTGCGAGAATAGCTGCGTTCTGGCCATTGCAGTTAGTTAAGTCTTCTGCGTAGGAAGCAGTGTCGGATGTCCTGATGACAATCTTGTAGCCGAGCAACGCTGAACCTTAATCTGATGGTGCGGTCCATGAGACTCTCAAAGTCACGTTTGTATCCTAGATAAGAGTAATAGGAGCGAATGGCTTGTTAGGAATCTGTGCTGCAAGTTCGATTACTTCGTTAGAGTAGATACTAACACCGTATGAGTTACGGGCGAGTACCTTGAACTTGTATGTTGTTCCTGCCGTAAGACCAGTTACTGTGTATGAAGTAGTGAGTATGCCTTGAAGCGTAGTTGAATACGATCCAGACTGAACTCCATATGCGACAGTGTAGTCAATTACTGGGCTTCCTCCATCTAAGAATCCTGGGAACCAAGTTAGTCCGACTTGAGTAGCAGCAGTTATTGCTGGCACAGTGACAAGACCAACTGGAGCACTTGGGTTTGTAAGAATGATTGCAGTACCGCCGACATCAGACTCTGGTGAGAAGTTTACGATGTTCTTTGCAGTGACTTTAGCTTGTATTGTCTGACCCCACTCGATGTAGAAGGGAGCGGCAATTAGTGTGCCGACAGGGACTGTGCAGGCTGCTGCTGACACAACTGCTGGTGAAGAACCATCGCAGTTAACTGTATCGGTAGTGTACGAGCCGTCAGCCTTCTTAATCTGGATAACGTATGCAGTGATTGGAGTTGCACCGTCGAATGGAATGGGCCAGCTAATAGTAACAGAGAGACCGTTGAATACGGTGTCAGGATATCTGGGTTTGTCAGGTACCTGAGCTGCAAGTATTGAGAAGGTAACAGATGGCTGAGAGTATCCAACTGTGTTTCTCGCCTCTATGTAGAACTAGTATGTTCGACCACTTGTGAGAGCAACTGTTGTTGCGTATGACTAAGCAGTGACGCCTGTTGCGAGTGTGACGAAGTTTCCAGTTGATTGATCGTAAGTGATGCGATAGTCTATGACAGCAGTGCCACCGTTTGAAGAACCATCAGACCAACTGAAGCCAATAACTGACTTAGTAGTTACAGCTGGGTTGTTGATTGGGGATACTGGTGCATCTGGTACAAGTACAATCACTCCTTAGCTGCCAACAAGTGAAGCTTGTGAAAGTCCATAGTCGTTGTAAGCAACTACGTAGGAGGAGATCTTGTAACCAAGAAGTAGACTGTATGGTGCGGCTGTCAATGTGCTTAGTGGAATAGTACACTGAGTGATACCATTAAGAACCACTGCAGATGTTGTTCCGTCGCAGACAGAGTTGTCAAACACATATGTCAAATCAGCCTTTCTTATGTAGACGTTGTAACCCTTTATTGGTGTTCCGTTTGCATATGGTGCTGTCCATGTTATGATTGCCTTGTTAGCAGATACTGAAGTAACTGGAGCAACGGGTGTAATGGGCTTGGTCGCACATAAGATTGTAACTGAATCACTTGACTCACTGTATCCGAAGCCGTTCTGGGCCTGAACCTTGAATGAGTAAGTCTCTCCTGTAGTTAGTCCTGTGGCTGTGTATGATAATGTGGTAATGCCAGTGTCAATTGAAGTGTAGACACCAACACTTGCAACTGCTCTGAATATCTGGTAGTCGTAAACGGCTGAACCTCTTTCAAGTGGACCAGCAACCCATGTGAATGTGATGGTTGTTGCTGTACGAGCTGAAACTACTTCTGCCAGAGTTACAGGTTTGTCTGCGTAGTTTATGATCTTCGCACCGTTTCCTGCTTCAGAAATCAGTGATCTGCCGTAGACGTTGATTGCGACTACTTCGGCGTAGATGTCTGAGCCCCAAGCTAAACTGAACGGTGTATTGATGAGCGTAGACACTTTGACTGTGCAAGCCGCGTTGCCTAGGATTGTTGTGTCAGTGCCATCACAATCGTTGAGCTCGAGACTGAATGTTCCGTCTGACTTCTTGATGTAGATGTTGTAGGCTGTGATTGGTGAACCTAAGTTATTTGGCGCAACCCATGTGACGAGTACAGTGTCCCGCTAGAAGGTTGTGCTTGGTGCAGCTGGCTTCGCTGGCTCTTGCGCTGCGAGGATCTCAGTTACTAAGGAGTCGACGCTGTAGCCGAATGCGTTTCTAGACTGGATCTTGAACTTGTAGCGTAGACCTGGCGTGAGGTTGATTGCTGTGTAAGTAAGTGAGGTGATACTTGAGTCAAGAGTCTACCATGTGCCAAGTGCATTGTCGAAGAACAGCTTGTAGTCCAAGACTGGAGTACCGCCGTTGAAAGCTGCTTGAGTCCAAGTTAGACCGATCTAATAGCCTGAAGTTACAGAGGGCACGTTTGATAGCAGGATGGGTGCATCAGGGTTAGTCAGGATGACTGCGCCGTTGCCACCATCTGAAACCAGAGAGCTGCCCTTAACGTTTGTTGCAACTACTGTCGCCCAGATTGACTGACCCCACTGGATGTTGTAAGGAGCAGTTGTGAATCGGACGCTTGGGATAGTGCAAGATCTTGCGTTGACTGTAGCGAGAAGTCCACCGTTGCAGATAGCAGTGTCTTCGGTGTAAGTTGTACCATCGCTCTGTCTGAACTTGATTGTGTAGCTGAGGATTTGTGAGCCGCCATTCTATGGAGCGTCCCAAGCAACAACAACACTAAGTTGAGAGAAGGATGTCCTTGGAGCGGATGGCTTGTCTGGTGGTTGTGCGCAAAGGACCTCGAGACTGGCAGATGGAATACTGTATCCGACCGAGTTAAGTGCTTCAACCTTGAACTTGTAGAAAGCACCCGGTGTAAGCACCACTGAGGTAGTGTAGCTTCTTGTTAGAACTCCGGTTGCTAATGTTGTCCAAGTTCCAGTTGATTAGTCGTATGAGACACGGTAGCTAATGATGGGTGATCCACCAGTATTTAGACCGTTGTTCCATGTGAGTCCGATACGAGCAGCATTAGTGACAGCTGTGTTGTCAGCGAGTCCCACTGGTGAAGATGGTACAAGCACGATCACTGCGCCACTTCCTGGAGCAGAAGCTGCTGATTCGCCGTACGAGTTTGATGCGGTAACAATCGCTTCCACCTTGTCGCCCTGAACAAGATTGTATGGGGCTGCTTGAAGTGTCAAAAGCGGGATCACGCACTTGCGAGATGTAACAAAGTCTGAGTCTGAACCATCGCAGTCGGTCTTCTCCTCTGAGTAGGTTCCGTCCTTCTGCTTGATGCTGATTCTGTACGTTAGGATTGTGGCACCGTTGTTGTTCGGTGCATCCCAAGTGAGGATTACCTAGTCAGCTATGACTGATGTCTGTGGTGGGTTAGGAATAGCTGGAATGTATGCGCAAACCAGTTGTATGCTTTCTGAGTATGCAGATAGACCGAATGAGTTTCGGGATTGTACCCAGATGTTGTATGTGCTTCCTGAGTTGCAGATCGTTGTGGTGTAAGCAGTTGTGAGCCAGTTCTAGGCAAGAATTTGGATTGTTCCCATGTTCTCTGCCCAACTTATAGTGTAGTCAATTACTGGCGTGCCTCCTGCGTATCCTTGACTCCAAGTTACACTGAGCTGTCTTACTCCTCGGAGAGAAGTATTTTCAGCTAGGCTAGTTGGAGCATCTGGAACTGTTAAGATGATTGCACCGTTTCCGATCACTGATGAAACTGAGTTTCCGTAGATGTTATAAGCTACAACCTGGATTTGGATGCTAGATCCCCATGGTAGGTTGAACGGCTGTGATCTTAGTGAAAGAATAGGAACAGTGCAAGTAGTGCTTGTGCGAACTGCTGTTGAAGCACCGTCACAGTGCACTAATTCAGTCAGGAAGGTTGAAGTTGCGTCGGAAGTCTTGATAGTCACAATGTATCCAGTAATGGGCGAGCCTCCTGTTGGTGGGGCTGTCCATGAAAGCACAACGTTTGGTCCACTGATCTCTGTCTGTGGCGAAATTGGTGCCTCTGGAATTTGTGCTGCAAGAATTGGAACTGGTGTGCAGTAAACGCTTTGACCATATGCGTTTCTGGCCAACACCATGAATCTGTAGGTTGTTCCGGTTGTGAGACCTCTTGCTGTGTACGATGTAACTTTGACTTCAGAAACAAGTGTAATGAAAGTTGAGACGTCTCCGCCAAGTCCTTGGTCATAAGCGATGGTGTAGTCAATGACTGGAGTGCCGCCAGTTTCATCACCTGCTTGCCAAGTCAAACCGATTTGTGAACCGGTTGTTATTGCTGGGACGTTTGCGAGATTCTTAGGTGCGTCAGGTACTCTTAAGATCTGACCTGTGCCTCCTGGTTGAGAAGTTCCAGATTAGCCATAGGAGTTGACAGCAATCACATTTGCGACTACGGTCTGACCCCAGGCGAGGCTGTAAGGTTGAGCTCTTAAGACAGAGATTGGTACCTTGCAGCTTAGATCTGAAACAACAGTGCTAAGTGAGCCATCGCAAGAAGCATCGGCTAGGAACGTAACACCGTCACCAGTCTTGATCATAATGATGTAGGCAGTGATTGTCTGACCTCTGTTGTTAGGTGCGAGCCATGAGATCTTGATGTCCTAGTTGACCATCAGCGTTGTTGGAGCTGCTGGTGTATCTGGGATCTGAGCTGCTTTGATTGATAGAGTCACTGAGTCGAGACTATATCCAACTGAGTTCGCTGATCTGACCTTGAATGTGTAAGTAAGTCCTTGTGATACAAGACCTGCGTTAGTTGTGTATGAAGTGTCTGTTGTCCAGTATGCCTCAAGCACAACGAAAACGCCTCTGCCTTGATCATATGAAATCTCGTAGAAGTCAACAGGCTTTCCTCCGTTGTTAAGTCCTTCAAGCCAAGTGAAGCTGACCTGGAAAGCGTTAGTGACTGCTGGTTAGTTAGTAAGATCGAATGGAGCATCTGGTACCAATACGATTCTTGCATTATTGCCTCCATCGCCTTCAAGAGATTCAGCTGAGTCTCCATAGAAGTTGCTAGCGATAATCTTAGCCTTGACAATCTGTCCTTAGATGAGACTGTACGGTGCTGATGTTAGCGCGCTGAGAGGTAGTGAGCAAGCAGTGGTTGTGAATGTAGTCTCAGCTGCACCATCACAAGAAGTGAGATACTGTGAGAATCCTCCATCTGCTTGTTTGATGAGAATGCTGTACTTGGTGAGTTGTGATCCATTGTCGAATGGTGCTGTCCAAATGATTTGGAGTCTGTTACCGATAACATTAGTAGTTGGTGGGTCTGGTTTGAATGGTACCCAAGCACACAGTGAGTTGAACACTGCTGAGTCTAAACTTGTGCCGAATACGTTTGTTGAAGTAACAACGAAGTAATACATCACGCCTGGTGTGAGACTTGAGGCAGTGTATGACTTGACCAATAGACCGGATGCCAGCGGTGCGTAAACGCTTGAACCGTCTGAGTTGTATCGGATGTTGTAGCTTGTAACTGGAGCACCTCCGTCTTTGTCTCCATTAATCCAGGCGAACGAAATGGTTGTTCCGGACTTGAGACTATAGTTCTCGATGATGCCTTTGGGTGCATCTGGAATAGTGAGGATGATTGCTCCGTTAACTGGATCTGAGACTGCTGAGCTGCCGTAGAAGTTTGTTGCAACAACCTTGGCATAGATGCTTGCGCCCCACGGTAGGTTGTAAGGTGCAGTTCTGAGCTTAGTGATTGGAACTTGGCAAGAAGTTGAGCTGACGATAGCCGCGTTTCTGCCGTCACAATCTGTGAGTGTCTCAGTGTAAGTAACGTTATCAGATTGTCTGATGGTGATGGTGTAAGAAGTGATTACAGATCCTCTATTGTTGGGTGCGACCCACTCAATAGTGACAGTTGAATCCGTGACTACAGTTCGACTGACGACTGGCTTGTCTGGAATTTGTCCTGCATTGATCTTGACTGGTACTGAGTATGCGCTCAGTCCATATTCACTTCTTGCTTGAACTACGAAAGTATACAAGACTCCTGCTGTGAGCTAAGTCTTTGTGAACGACAAACTTGTGATGCCGGCTTAGACAACTACATATTGTCCTGCAATTCCAGTACCTTAGTCGTAACTAAGAGTATAGTCAAGAACTGGCAGGCCGTAGAAGGTTGTTCCTTAAACCCAAGTAAGTCCGATTTGCGATGCGGTCGTGATGGCTGGCACGTTGGCGAGGCTAGTTGGAACATCAGGTGAAATCGCAACCAGGTCTCCGTTTCCGGCGGCCGAGTAGGGCGAAGTTCCCTTAATGTTAGTCGCTGACACTCGTGCGAACACATGTTTACCCCATGCAAGTGAGAAAGGTGGAGTGGTGAGAGTACTGATAAGTACAGTGCACTTGTGTGCATCACGTACTGCAGCAACTGATCCATCACACTCGGTAGTCTCACTGTATGTTAATCCGTCATCGTTTTGAATCTGGACTCGGTAGCTTAGAATTGCACTTGATCCTGTGTTAGAGGGCTCTTACCAAGTTATGATTATCTTGTTGAAGTCTCTGGCAGTTGTTGGTGCAAGTGGCTGAGCTGGTGCTTAAGCAACGAGGATGTAGACTGGTACGTGCTCTGAAGGTGTCTCAGTGCTGAGTCCGACAGAGTTGCGAGCGATTACTCTGAACCAGTAACTGTTGCCTGCAACCAGGGCAGTCGTTGTAGTGGTGTATGACTTTGTCAATACTCCTGCTGCGAGTTGAGTCCAAACGTCGTTCAATTTGTATTAGACAATGTAGTCGATGATTGGAGTGCCACCTGCTGATGCTCCATCCGCCCATGTGAGTCCAACTTGGAAGGCGTTGGTGATGCTCGGAACATCGCTGAGCTGTATTGGTGCATCAGGTGGGTAGACGATCTTAGCGCCTTATCCGGTGAGTGACATGTCTGAGTCGCCGTAGTAGTTGCGAGCGTTGAGTTGCACAACAACATCGTTACCAAGAACGAGATTGTATGGTGCGGCTCTTAGTGCAAGTAGTGGTACTGTGCAAGTCTACAGGCCTCGGATTCCAGCATCGGCTCCATTGCAGTCAGTAAGGTCAGGTGTGAAAGTGCCATCCGACTGCCTGATTTGGACAGAGTAGCTTGTGATGTCTGCGCCATTGCTGCTTGGTGCGCTCCAGCTAATAACAACCTTGTTGCCCAAGACTGAGGTAGTGGGTGCATTAGGTCTTGCTGGTACGAAGGCACAGTACATGTATACAAGCTGACTGTTTTGGCTGAGTCCGAACTCATTTCTCGCCTGAACGAGGAAGACGTAGTTGGCTCCATTGGTCAAGCCAATTGCAGTGAACTAGGTTACCAAGATGTTAGGTACAACAACCGATGTTGAGCCACTAGTGTAAGTTACTTGGTAGTCGATAACTGGTGATCCACCGTCTTTGGTTGGTCCGTAACCACCGATGGTCCATTGAAGACCGAGACTGGTTGCAGTTCTTGACGAGTAGAGTTCAGAGACTGAGATAGGAGCATTGGGAATGGTAAGGATCTTCGCACTGCCGCCAACACTTGAAATTAGAGAGTTTCCATACAAGTTGTAAGCTTGGACTTGTGCGTAGATGATTGATCCCCATGAGAGTTGGTATTGAGCTCCACGAAGAGAAGTGATTGGAACTGAGCACTAGGTGTTCTGGCGGATCAATGTTTGAGAACCATCGCAGTCAGTGATGCTAGTAGAGAAGGTAGTGTTGTCACTCTGTCTAATCTAGATCACATAGCCTAGGATTGGTGATCCCATATCGCTTGGTGCATCCCAATCAATTATCACGTTGTTGCCGTTAATTGTGGTCGTTGGTGCTGCAGGTTAAGCTGGCATCTGAGCAGCAAGTACTGAGATTGGAGTTGACTCGCTGAAGATGCTGAGGCCAAACTTGTTCCTTGACTGAACGACGAATTTGTATGTGCTTCCAGCTTGAAGACCTTCGACTGTGAATGAAGTCGTTAAGATGTATTGCTAGTACACTTCATATGATCCTGATCCAAGTGCTTTAGACACGGTGTAGTCGATGACTGGAGAACCTCCGTCCTTGTCACCGATTGTCCATGAGAGTCCAACCTTAGTTGCTGATGTGATTGATGGCACGTTGACTAAGTTGATTGGAGCATCTGGATTAGTAAGGATGATTGTTGCGTCTGCATCAAGAGTCTGATCTGAGAAGACTGATGGGCCGACTATGTTGATTGCGCTGACAATTGCGTACACTGGAACTCCCCAAGCCAAACTGTAAGGAGCGGCTTTGAGAGTTGAAATAGGAACGGCACATGACAGTTGTCCAATGACTGCGGGGTTAGTTCCATCGCAGCTATTTGGTTCAGCTGTGAAGACTGTATTGTCTCCTTGCCTAATCCTGATTTGGTAGCTTGTAATTGGTGAAGCGCCGTCGAACGGTTGAGTCCAAGTGATTGCTACGAAGTTGCCTGAAACTGCAGTCTTTGGACTGTCGGGTTTGTTAGGCACTTATGCAGCGAGAACCTGGATAGGTAATGATAAGTCTGAATAGCCCACTAAGTTGCGTGATTCAACCTTGAATGAATATGTTCTGCCACTGATAAGAGTAATACCGACAGTAGAGAAGGCACGTGGTAAGACACCAGTCTTAAGGACTTCCCAGTTTCCACTAGATTTGTCCCAACTGACTCTGTAGTCAATCACTGGTGTGCCACCTGCATTGAGTCCATCGCTCCAAGTGATACCGACAAGGTCTTTGTTAGTGACTGTGTCGTTAGTCAGAGCGATAGGTTTTTCAGGAATAAGCCAAATCTTGGCACTGCCTCCCTAGTCAGAAGTTTCGGAATCACCATAGTAGTTGGTCGCCACTACTTAGACTACGACTGTATTCTCCTGCGCTAAGTTGAAGGGTGCTGATCTTAAAGCCAGCAAAGGCACAGTGCAAGTCAATGAAGATACATAGACTGGGTTGCTTCCGTCACAAGCACTAGTCAACAATCCGAATGTCAAATCTGCCTTTCTGAAGTAAACTTAGTAGCTGGTGATTGGCAAGCCTCGAGGTGAGGGTGCGTACCAAGTTACAACGATGTCTGACTTGAGATTCTGTGTTATCGGAGCAGCTGGTTTGGCTGGTACTGTTGCGCATATCAGAGGTAGTTCAGCTGAGTAAACACTAAGACCGAAACTGTTATGAGATTGCACAACGAAAGTGTAAGTTGTTCCAAATGTAAGCTATGCTGCGATTGCTGATGTCATGAATGTTTGGATTCCAGAGTAAAGAACTTGGAATGATCCGGTTCCTGACTTCATGCTAACGACATAAAAGTCAACTGTAGCGCCATTGTTGTTTACGCCAATCTACCAAGAGATTCCGAGTGTAGATTCAGTTCTCTGAGCAAGGTTTTCAACGACGTTGATTGGTGCATCTGGGTAGGTAATGATGCGTCCACCGCTTCCCGGGAGGGAGACAAGTGAGTCGCCGTACTTGTTGCTCGCGATGATAGTTGCGTAGACGGGACTGCCCCATGGGAGGCTGAAAGGCGCGCTTCGAAGGACTGACACTGGGACTGAACACTGAGTTGATGTCAGGAAGCCCTGTTGAGAGCCGTCACAGTTAGTCAAGTCCAAACTATAGCTTGAGTTGTCGTTCTGTCTGATCTGGATCTTGTAGGAAGTGATTGGAGAACCTTGGTTGAATGGAGCGCTCCAACTGATCAGGATGTTCGTGTTCTGAAGCACTGTGGTTGGTGCCGCTGGTCGGTCAGGAGGCTAGGCCGCAAGGATTTCAACACTTGCTGAGAAGGGACTGTACCCGAAGGCGTTCCTTGACTGCACTTTGAAGGAGTAGGTTGTTCCCGGCGTAAGCGACACGGCACGGTAGGGCAGAGTCACGATGTTTGATTCGATGGTGGTGTAGACAGAGCCTGAACCGCCATTGAACGATACTCTGTAGTCGATCACAGGAGTGCCGCCGTTGTTAGAGCCGTCAGACCAGGTGAGTCCAATCTGAGTTCCTGTCGTTTGGGCTGGAACGTTCGCTAGTGAAACTGGGGCGTCTGGGATTCTCAAGATCTTGCCGCCGTTGCCAGCTGGAGAAACCGCAGATGTGCCCTAGATGTTCGTTGCAGAAACCTTTGCATAGACATCTGATCCCCATGCTAAGTTCCATGGAAGAGCAGTGAATGCGATACTTGGAATTGTGCAAGTTCTAGAGATGCGAACTTAGTCCGTGGTACCGTCGCAGTATTAGGGCATTTCGTAGTAGGTAAGTCCATCACTCGCTCTGAACGTCACTTGATAGCTCGTTATTGCAGCTCCTCCATCGTAGCGAGCAGGCCAGGTCACAGTGATGACTGACTCAGACTCTGAGGTTACTGGTGCTACTGGCTGTAGAGGAATAGTTGCTGCGAGAATAGTCACTGGAGCTGATGCTAGTGAGTATCCGACTGAGTTCTTAGCCTCAACCTTGAACGAGTAGTATTGACCTGAGATGAGAGTGATTGCAGTTGTGTAAGACTTAGTTGTCACACCTGTCGCAAGAGTGACCCATGTGCCAGCAGCACGATCATAGGAGACCCTGTATTCTGTGATTGGTGCACCACCAGTCTGTAAGCCATCACTCCATGTAAATCCGATAATGAGGTCGGTTGTTACTGATGGGTTGTTGAGTAGATTGATTGGTGGACTTGGGATTAAGACAACGATCGCTCCGTTTCCAGAATTAGACATCGCAGACTCACCCCATACGTTTGAGGCTGAGACCTTTGCGTAGATACTGTCGCCCAGAGCCCAGTTGTATGGAGCAGCCTGGAGTACCAGCAATGGGATTGTGCAAGTCTGATCTCTCACGAGTGAGGCCCATCTGCCGTCGCAGTTGTCCAGTTGTTCTGAGTAGAGCCCATCGGATTGTTTGATCATAATGCGGTAGCGAGTAATGTCAGACCAACCTTGGTCGGGTTGATCCCAAGTGATAACCACTGTGTTTGAAACTACTTAAGTGCGAGGTGCATCAGGAATGGCAGGTTCAAGAGCACAAGTAAGATACTTAATGCGTGAGAAGCTGCTCAGGCCTACTTAGTTGCGTGATTGTACCTTGAATCCGTAGGTAAGTGCTTGAGACAATCCAGTTGCAATATAGCCCTGGGTGGTGATTCCTTAGGCGAGAAGTTCGAAAACTCCGTTTGCTTCACCCTTGTCCCAGTAAACGATGTACTCTAGGATTGGTGTTCCGCCAATTGTGTCTCCATCAGTCCACTGTAAACCAATTTCGGTGTTGATGGTATTGAAGAGATCATATCCGAAACTAGCTGGTGGGCTTGGCACAACTTGAATTCTAGCTGTTCCTCCGATTGCTGAAGATGGTGAATTTCCATACTCATTGTATGCCACAATCTTGACGTTTACCTGTTCACCTTCTTGAGGACCGAACTGGAGTGCGAATGGACTCTGAGTGAGTGTGTTCAGAGGGATGGTGCATGAGAGCGCAAGAATGATATCTTGGTTAGATCCATCGCAATACTGAAGTTCAAGAGAGTAGACTCCGTCAGTCTGTCTGATGTAAACATAGTAGCCCAAGAGTGGTTCGCCATTGTCAGGAGGAGCTTGCCAGCTGATGATGACTTAGTTCTCGAAGTTAACAGTAGTGGGAGTAGGAGGTGCTTCTGGTACGCCTGCGCATAGAATAGACACAGGAGTGCTGGGTAGCGAGTATCCAAACCTATTCCTTGCTTCTACTTTGAACGTGTAAGTCTTTCCAGCGGTTAAGCCTGTAGCAGTGTACTGAGTTGAGGTAACTCCAGTTGCGATTATCACATCTACTCCGATTGCTTAGTCTGAAATGATAGCGTAGTCAATAACAGGCGCTCCACCATTCGCAGGACCAGCGATCCAGTTGAAGGTGATAGAGGTTGCTGCTCTCGCCGATACGATTTCAGCTACGTTCAGTGGTGCATCTGGAGCTGTGAGTATGATAGCACCGTTTCCAACTGCTGACTCATCTGAATAGCCATAGACGTTGTAAGCAACAATCTTGGCGTAGATACTGGCACCCCAAGGATGGTTGAATGGTGTTCCTCTTAGGATGTTGATGGGTACAAGGCAGTAAGCGTTAGCTGTTATAGTTGCACCTGCGCCATCACAGTTAGTTGAGTCGATGAAGAAGGAGTCGGTGTTGTATTGTTTGATCTAGATTCTGTAGCCAGTTATCGGAGACCCGTTGGCACTTGGTGGTGTCCAAGAGATCTTCACGTTGGGTCCGCTGATCTCAGTCAATGGAGCCAAAGGAGCACTTGGCTTCTAAGCTGCTAGAATCTATACTTGATTTGAATAGGCACTGTATCCATAGACGTTGCGTGATTGTACTTCGAATGTGTAGGTAACTCCTGCTGTGAGTCCAGTAGCAACGAAGTTCGTTACAGTAATGCCTGATTGTAGAATGTTAAATACTCCAACTGCTGGATCTAAGAAGGTAACTCGGTAGTCTATTACTGGTGAACCGCCATCCTTGAGTCCGATCTCCCACTTAATGCCAATCTGTGTGGCAAGAGTAATAGTGGGATCGTTTCTTAGGTTGAGAGGAGCGTCTGGGTTAGTCAGGATCTTTGCTCCTGTTCCGACGCTTGACATTGGAGATCTTCCTTTAATATTTATTGCTTGCACTTAGGCGTAAATCAAGGAGCCCCATTCAATGCTGTATGGAACAGTAATGAGTGAAGCGATTGGAACCTTGCATGATAGATTAGTTCTTACTGAGACAAGTTGTCCGTCGCATGAGCTGCTCTCGGTGAAAGTGCCATCAGCTTGCTTAATCTAGATCAAGTAGCCGGTTATTGAAGTGCTGCCATCGTCGGAACTTGCCCAAGTAATCTTGACATCACTATCAGAGATAGAAGTCAAAACATTTGTTGGTGCATCTGGCTTCTGTGCCGCAAGAATAGTCAATACAGCAGACGCTTGTGAAGTGCCCACTGAGTTGATTGCCAGCACTTAGAATTAGTATGTTCTTCCAGGGAGGATTATGATATCGCTTGTGTAGCTAGTGGTAGTAATACCCGTCTTAAGAACAGTGCCAAGGTTTCCGACTGATTCGTCATAAGTAACAGTGTAACTGAGGATTGGTGAACCGCCATCAGATGCAGCTGGTGACCATGTAAATCTAATCACTGATCTTGTAGTGACAGTTGGGTCGTCAGCGAGATTGATTGGAGCATCCGGTACAAGTACAATTACTCCTCCGTTACCGTATTCAGATCGAGGCGAACTGCCATAAGCATTTGTAGCAATGACATATGCGTAGATGCTGTATCCCTTGAGCAAATTGTAAGGTGCTGCTGTTAGAGTACTAAGAGGAATAGTGCATGAAGTCTGACTGATGACTTGTGCGTTTACTCCGTTGCATACATTGTTGTCAGTGATGTAAGTCAACTGATCGCCTGTTCTGATATAGATACTGTATGATGTAATAGGAAGTCCGTTAAGTGTTGGTGTCTCCCAGTCGATAGTAACGAAGCTCGTTGAAACACTAGTGATTGGTGCTAATGCGAGCTTTGATGGACTGGTTGCACAAAGAATAGACTTTGATTAGCTGAAGACGCTATAACCAAACTTGTTGAGAGCTTCGACCTTGAAGTTATAAGTGAGTCCTGCGGTGAGTAGCTTAGCTGTGTATTGCTTAACAAGAACAAGTGAGTCAAGCTGTGAGTAGCTGCCTGATCCCTCAGACATACTGACTCTGTAACTAGTGACTGTTGCTCCGTTGTTGTACTGACCGTCGACCCAAGTGAAGGTGATACTGTCGGCTGCTCTTGCTGAAACGACTTCAGTGAGAGTGGTTGGTGCGTCTGGGTAAGTCATAAGAACTCCTTCGCTGCCGGTGCCAGGGTTTGATTCAACTGAGTCACCATAAGAGTTCGTTGCAATTACTTTAGCGTAGACTTTGCTGCCCCACGGGAGACTGAATGGTGCTGACCTGAGTACAAGCACGTCTATGATGCATGAGGTTGCTGCTACGATTGCTGGGTTTGATCCATCGCAGTCGTTGAGTTCGAGGCTGTAAGTAACCAGATCGCTCTGAAGAATGCTGATTCTATAGGAGTCGATCACCTTGCCCTTGTTGTCTGGTGCAGTCCACGAGATGGTTAGAAGTGGGCCACTCAGAGAAGTTGTTGGAGGCAGTGGTTGATCTGGTGGTTGAGCAGCCAGAATAGAAACAGACGATGAGTCAAGACTGTATCCGAAGATGTTTCTGGACTGAATCTTGAAGCTGTAGGTCGTTCCTTGAGTCAAGTCGATTGCGATGTACGTTGTTGTCGTCACTCCTGTTTCAAGAGTTGAGTACGATCCAGAGCCAATTGCCATGAAGATCGAGTAGTCGATAACAGGTGATCCACCACTATCGGCATCAGGAACAGCTGTCCAGCTTAAGCCGATCTGAGTTGCACTTGTGATTGCTGGTCTGTCTTGCAAGCCTACTGGTGCCAGAGGAATCTTTAAGATCTTGGCTCCGCTGCCCTCAAGTGAAGTTAGGGAACTTCCAATATTGTTTACTGCAGTAACTGTAGCGTATACTAGAGATCCCCAAGGTAGTGAGAAGGGCGCTTGAGTGAAGCTTACACTTGGAACAGTGCATTTAAGTGCATCACGAATCACGGTATTGCTGCCGTCGCAACTTGCCAAGAGTGTAGAGTAACCACCGTCAGCTTGTTTGAACTTAATCACATAGCTGGTAATGGTAGCACCTCCGTTGAACTCTGGAGCTATCCAAGTTACGATTATTGAAGATTCAAATCGTTCAGTGATAGGAGCAGTTGGTTAGTCTGGAATCTGTGAAGCGATGATTGCTTTCGCAGTTGATAAGTTGCTGTAGCCTACTGAGTTTCTCGCCTCCACCTTGAAGTTGTAAGATGCTCCTGGTGTTAGAGGCACTGTAGTAGTGTACGTTCTCGAAGTGAGTCCTGATGCGAGCACAACATAGACACCAGTTGACTGGTCGTAAGAGACACGATAGTCTATGATAGGTGCGCCGCCAGTTCTCATATCATCTTACCAAGTTAGTCCGATGACATAAGCTGTAGTGACAGATGGTTTGTTGGCAAGACCGATTGGTGGTTAGGGCACCAGTACGATGATTGCGCCACTTCCAACGTCAGACTCAGTCGATGGGCCGTAGAAGTTGTAGGCAATTACTTTAGCATTAACAGTGTTTCCTTGTACCAAGCTGTATGGTGAGGCTGTTAGTGATGCTAATGGTATTGTGCAGCGTAAGTTTGTTCGGGTAGCTTCAAGTTGACCATTACAGTACGGGCTTTCAGAGTATGTGTTATCTGATTGCCTGATGGTGATCAAGTACTTGGTAATGGGTGAACCGTTGTTATAAGGTGCTTGCCAAGTCAGAATGACATCACTTGCAATAACTGAAGTCACTGGTGGTACTGGCAGCATTGGTACGAATGCAACGAGAAGTTCAATTGAATCAGAGTAGTCTGAGTAGCCGAACGCGTTTCTTGATCTGACTCTAAACTTGTATCTAGAGCCACTTGTGAGATCTTTGTCTAAGAATGACAGACCGAGGTTGAAGTCTTTTGCGACTGTGTAAACAGCTGCTGGGAGAATAGCGTGGCTGACTTCATAGTCAACTACAGTTGATCCTCCATTGTCAGTACCTTCGAGCCATGCAAGACCAACTGCCGTTGCTGTTCTGTCTGGGACAGTCTCAGCTAAGGATAGTGGTTTGCTAGGATAGGTAATGATTACTGCCAATTTGTCTTGAGGAGTCTAGTCTGAAGCAGCAGAAGTTCCATAAGTGTTGATTGCAAGAACCTTTGCGTACACACTTGATCCCCAAGCTAAGCTGAAGGGTGATGCACGAAGATCCTATACTGGAATGGAACATGTCACAGCTGTGCTGAATCTCATATCGCAGTCGATTAAGTTTTCTGAGAAGGTACCGTCACTCTGTTGTAGTTGTACATGATATCCAGTAACTGGAGACCCTCCGTTGAATGGTTCAATCCAGGACACTTATACACTTGTTCTTAAGAACAATGTCGCAGGTGCTGCTGGTACATCTGGTTGTTGAGCAGCAAGAATGGGGACTGAGTAAGTAAAGTCACTCAATCCGAAGGCATTCCGCGCCTGGACTCTGAAGGTGTAGGATGTGCCGAGGCTGAGTCCCGAGACGGTGTAGGCCGTGCTTGCGAGCCCTGACACGACAGGCTGGTAGCTGCCGCTGCCTTGGTCCGACCAGAGCGTGTAGTCGAGCACTGGCGTGCCTCCAGCCTGAAGGCCTGCCGCCCAGGTAAGTCCGATGCGTGTGCCGAACGTGACC
>Ga0208496_1000235_pt1 | contig 19529 bp, 14 predicted proteins | sample CryBogmetaGMA2M_FD_184552 | JGI IMG/M metagenome (GOLD analysis project Ga0208496, IMG submission 184552) | Freshwater microbial communities from Crystal Bog, Wisconsin, USA - MA2M (SPAdes) | ecosystem: Environmental > Aquatic > Freshwater > Lake | place: Crystal Bog, Wisconsin, USA | collected... | reverse complement strand
GGTACGCACTCGAATCTGCGAATTGAGCCAGTGGCTAGGCATCGCAATCGACTTGGTTGCCAATGCGGAAAACCGGATCGTACTACATACCGCCGATAGTTCGATCAAGGTGCTTGTCATCCCAACCAATGAGGAAAGAATGATAGCGAAGCATGTCGCGCAGGTTCTGGGGATGACTTGACTTACAGCGTTTTCAACATCGGATAGTTACTTGATAGCACATATGGTTGTGCTAGATATTTTTTTCAATCAGAGATTTTTTGAATATTCATTTTTAGATAATTTTTAAAGATGAAAACGCTGTAACAACTAAGGTGCAATATTCATGAGTTTATTAGGAAACATCCTCTGGCTGATTTTCGGCGGTTTACTAACCGGTTTGGGTTATATCCTAGGCGGCATTGTATTGTGCCTGACCATTATCGGCATCCCTTTCGGTATGCAGTCGATCAAACTGGGCTTTGCCGTGTTCGCACCGTTTGGCAAAGACTTAGTGGAACTGGACAATGCCAACGGTGTATTAAACCTAGTCTTTAACGTCATCTGGTTGTTGCTGTTCGGCTGGCCCATTGCTGTGGCCCACGCAACCAGTGCCTTGATTTTGGCAATCACGATCATTGGCATTCCGTTTAGCATCCAGCACCTCAAGTTGATCCCGTTGTCGTTATTCCCGTTCGGGCGGGATTTGCAGTGAATGCACCCCATGATAAGAACGCTGCTTGCCCGGAAATCTTTGATGTTTTTCTATGCCATAACACTGAAGATAAAGACGAAATAAGGCACATTGCCAATCGACTCGTCAAACAGGGAATCAAGCCATGGCTAGACGAACAGGAAATCAAGCCGGGTTCATTGTGGCAGTCAGCCCTCGAAGAACAAATTGCCAACATAAAATCTGCGGCCGTCTTCGTTGGGGAAAGTGGCCTCGGCCCTTGGCAAAGCCTTGAGATACGGTCCTTTATCAACGAATTTGTCGAGCGCAAGTGTCCCGTCATCCCGGCTATTTTACCCTCGGCAAAGTCCACGCCGCCGCTGCCCATCTTGCTAAAAAATCTGCACTATGTGGATTTTCGTGTACCAGAACCCGATCCCCTGAATCAGCTTTTGTGGGGAATCACCGGGGAGAAACCCAAGACACCGACGGGTGCGAATGGGGACGGTGACGGTCCAACCCTGCTCCCCGAATCCGAGAAACAAGGGATTGAAATCAAGTTACCACGCCCCTTGGAAGAGTTCTCGCCGGATGAACAACAAGCATTCCTGATTGCAATCAGTGCGCTGGTAAAACTTCAAGGGGGAGTTAAAATCACCGCCGTCAGATCCGGCAGTACCCGCTTGTTTCTTGAATTGTCGCCCGAAGATGCGGATAAAATCTATCTAGCGGCTCAAAGTGGTTTACTTGAGCCGTTGGGCATTACCGAAGTCCGCCTGTATCCCTCGCTTGCCGACCCGCCCGAAGAGGAACAACGAACCCAATTGTTGATTCTGCTCAATCGGGTGAAAGAATTTTGGGTCGATGGCGTATTTAAGCAGTCCCTTTATCATGAGGTGCTGATTTCACTCGGCAAGCGGCCCATGGATGAATCGGTTGAACCACCGTGGAATAGCACGATTGATTTACCCAAGCAGCGGCAGCAACTGTCCTTAAGCAAAACCCGCATCGAGACGGTCTTTGATGCCACGGGTTTATTGCTAATTCTAGGGGAACCCGGTTCCGGCAAAACCACCACCTTGCTTGAATTGCTGTCCACGCTGATTACTCGCGCCGAAACCAACCCAAAAGAACGCATTCCCATTGTGTTGAATCTGTCGAGCTGGAAGAAGCCGCAAACCCTAGAGGAATGGATTGCCGACAAAATGAGTAGTGCGTATAGGGTCCCGACCAAGCTGGCGCGTACTTGGTTGGATAAGGGTTATCTGATTCCCTTATTGGATGGCTTGGACGAAGTTAAAGCCGGGCAACAAGCCGATTGCGTGGAAGCCATCAATGCTTATCTCACGCAATTTGAGCCTCCCGGCCTAGTGGTTTGCAGCCGCTTGATGGAATATCAATGGTTGCCGGAACGCCTCAAGCTCAATGGCGCAATCTGCATCGAACCGCTGAGTCAACAACAGGTTGACGCATATTTTGCGGCGATTGGAACGGAATTTGAGTCTTTGCGCGGGGCCATTCAGCAAGACACGGCCTTGCAGGAATTGACCCAATCGCCACTGATGTTGAATATCATGAGCATGGCTTATCAATCGGCCGACGCGGGCAGTTTTTCCGATGAAAAGCAATCGGTGGAAACCCGCCGGACGCAAATTTTCGCTGCCTATGTGGATAAGATGTTCCAGCGCAAGGAAGCACTGGGTCCGGTCTTCCCAAAAGAAAAGGTCATTGCTTGGTTGAGTGGGTTGGCAAAGCAGATGACCACACAATCGCAGTCGGTCTTTTTTGTTGAGAACTTGCAACCGAGTGGGTTGGATAATTGGAAACAGCGATTGGCTTATCGAGGCATTGCGTCGTTGGTTTTTGGGTTTATTTTCGGTCTGATGTTTTTCTTGGTATTCGGGTTGCCATATACTAACTTTGACCAAATTTTAGGACTATCTACAACTTTGGCGATTGGATTATCCATTAGTTCAGACTCATCCATTAAAAACGGCATTTTCTGTACTTTGACTTTCGGGTTACTTTTTGGATTGCTTGGTGGTGCGCTCGACAACAACTGGATTGATTATCTCGGTTTTGGATTGTACTTCGGGTTGATTGTCGGGCTGATTGCAAGTGTGGGGATAGGAACATTCAACTGCATCAAGACCGTTGAAACACTAAACTGGTCATGGAAATCGTTTATGAACAAGTCTGTGAAAATATTATTCCTCACGATAGCTTTGATGATAGCGGGGATGATATTATTGGTAGTATATAAACTACCTAATATTCTGGCTCTATCATTCGTTTTTATGCCGATTGGAGGCTTGATTATCGGAATCATCGGCGGATTCACCAATAGAATCAGGGAGGATAAAACCAGACCCAATCAAGGTATTATATTAAGTCTAAAAAGTGGTGTTTATGCTGGTTTGATGGTTGGATTGATTATCGGACTGACAGTCTGGCTGATAACCACGGTGAAAGTTGGGTTGGTTGCCGGCATATTGATAGGACTTATCATAGGTCTAAACCGTGGCTTGGGCGATGTCATCAAGCATTACGTTCTACGCCTAGTGCTTTGGCGCAGCGGAAAAACACCTTTCAAATTTGTCCCTTTCCTGGATTATTGCGCCAAACTCATCCTACTCAAAAAAGTAGGCGGCGGTTATATCTTCATACACCGGATGTTGTTGGATTATTTTGCCAAGCTTGGGGTTGCCGATGGCAATTCGACAAAATAATGTTTGACAATTCCAAAGAGCAAGTTTCACGCAAAGGCGCAAAGAAAATCGCTCTTCTTTGCGCCTTTGCGAGCTTTGCGTGAGACTTCTTTTTCCAGGAACGATGGTTAAACCCGTATTCCACGGAATATTTCCACTCGGGCAGACTTTTGTATAACGTCGAGAGACCACAAGGTCGGGTTGTCATGAAAGAACAGTGGGAGCGGTTTTTAACCGCGACTTCATGGCTTGGGTCGCGGTTAAAAACCGCTCCCACCGCTGTTGAATCTTTCATGGCTCAGGGTGCCGATGCCATCGACATGATCGTTGGGTGCGCATAGGAAAATCTTGCCCATAATCATTGCCACCGTGCGCACCGTAACCCGACAGAGGCTGCTCGCAAGGCAAGCCTTGCACTCCCGCATCATTTTTAATCACACCCTAGGCGCGGCCGTTTGGCATTGCCCGGAACAAGCCAGTGGGGTAAGATACGATCAGGAACCGCTACATACATCACAAGTGAACACCCATTCCCACCATTGCATTCGACACGTTGAAATATTCCAAACGCCTAAAGGATGCGGGGGTGTCTGACAAACAGGCCGAAGCCGAGGCGGAAGCGTTAGCCGAAGTCCTTGAGGTCAATCTAAAAGACTTGTCAACCAAGGACGATTTGACCAGGGAAGTGGATTTGCTTCGCCGTGATATGCGCGAAATGGAATTACGCATTGTCATTAAGTTAGGCGCATTAATGGCCTTTTCCATTGGCATCGTCGCCACGTTGGTCAAGCTGTTGTAACGATGGTATGAATGAGCCTAAATGTGTTTCATCTTGATATTCAAAATCCTCACCCGATAAGCAATCTGCCTAGGTGTCATGTTAAGCAGACGGGCGGCTTTGGCCTGTACCCATCCGGCCTGTTCCAACGCGGCGATGACCTGTTCGCGCTCGTCCATGCCTTCCGTGTTGAATTCGGACTTCGCGGTCACGGGTAATCCAAGGGACAGTTCATCCTCAATGCCGGTCAGCGCGATGGCTTCGCGGTCTATCATGCCTTCGGCACTCATGATGGCAGCCCGCTCCAAGGTGTTTTCCAACTCCCGCACGTTACCGGGCCAGTCGTGGCGCATCAGTATCCGTATCGCGCTCTCTTTGAGGGCCAGCGGACGGCCGCCTTGTTGTTTTGAAATGCGGGCCAGCAGGTATTCGGCAAGCTGGGGAATATCTTCCAATCGTTCCCGCAACGGCGGCATGTTGATCGGCATCACATTGAGGCGGTAATATAAATCCTCGCGGAACTGGCCCTTCTCCACCGCTTCCTCCAAGTCGCGGTTAGTGGCTGCAATGATGCGCACCCGCACTTTAAGGGTTTGAACACCACCAACCCGCTCAAATTCGCCTTCTTGCAAAACCCGCAACAGTTTGGCTTGGAATGAGGCCGAGATTTCGCCGATCTCGTCAAGGAAAATCGTGCCTTGGTTGGCCAATTCAAAACGTCCCTTGCGCTGGTTTATAGCCCCTGAAAAAGCACCCTTTTCATGGCCGAACAGTTCGGACTCCAACAAATTGTCGGGCAGGGCGGCACAATTCAATTTGATAAAGGGGCCACCGGCGCAGGCTGAGTGATAGTGGATGGCGTTGGCAATCACTTCCTTGCCGGTACCCGATTCACCACGAATCAGCACAGTCGTGTTCCATTTTGCCACTTGGCGAACCAAGTCGAACACCCGCAACATGGCGGGAGTGTGTCCGATGATGTTCTCAAAGCCGTAGTTTTTGCGCAGGCTTTGTTTAAGCTGGTCGCGCTCCTCGGTCAAGTCCCTTTGGCGTTGTTCCACGCCGCGCAGCATTTCCACGCTTTGTGCGATCAGGTTGGCGACCATTTCTAAAAAACGGGAACGTTCGCCAAGCAGGTGCGCTTCTGCCGGTTGTGCGGCCAGCACACCCACCACTTCGTCCCCGCCGACGCGGATCGGTGCGCCAATAAAAGGCAGCGCGGGGTCGTAAAGGCCCAACTTGCCAAGGAAGCGCGGCTCATCGGCAATGCGTTCGACGACTATTGTGTAACCCTCGTCGAGAATGGTGCCAATCACCCCTTCCCCCGGCTCGTAACGGACCGGCTCCCGGTCGTCCGATCCGCCGGTCCCTTGCCTGACCGAACAAACCACCAAAGCATCGGTGTTTTTTTCGCGCAGCGCCAACATGCCGGAGCGCATACCCGCCCTTTCGTGCAGCACTTCCAGAACACCTTGGAGCTTGTCGCGAAGCTGCAAAGAGCTATTCAGCACACGGCTGACTTGATACAGGGCATCTAACTCTTGTTCAATCAGGCGGGTACGATCAGCCGTAGGCATAAGGTCTTTTTCCGCTGTTTTGTTGAGCATGTGTTTGTAATTGAATATGGACCCGGCAACCTTGCCGGTAGGTAGGGTCAAAACGGATTAGCCCCAAGTGCTGGTTGATCACTTCCTGGACCATGGTCAGACCCATGCCGGAATGACGCCGTCCACCACCACTTTTGGTTGAAAAGAAAGGTTCAAAGACCTTGACATGAAGGTTTTCAGGAATGCCGGGGCCGGTGTCTTCAATGCAGACATGGACGGTTTCCTCATCAGGCCAAGTGGAAATGCGCAATTCCCTTTTCTGTACACCGCTTTGGTTCATCGCGTCGATGGCATTTTCCATGACATGCTTGAACATCGCGCGCAAGAGGTTTTCCTGGCCCATGATCGAGGGCAATATCGGCGTGGGCTGCCAATCAATCACCACACCTGCGGCCAAAAGGCGCTGGGTAAGAAGGACAATGCACTCATGCAGGATTTGATTGAGGTTGACCATGCTCGAAGCGATTTCATCGGTTTCGGGGATGCATTGTTTCAAGCGGTCTAGCGATTCTTCCCCAGCGGCAAGTATCTGTTCGAGGATGTCTAGCAAAGCCGGGTTTTGCCGCTCCTCCCCGCGCCGCTCTAGCAAGGTCTTGGCCGCATTCAGCAGATTGATTGGCCCTTGGATGTGGTGCATCGCCCCGAGCAGGGTTTCCCTGAGGCTTTGAATTTTTTCCTCCTCCGCCATCAACGCCTTGAGTGCGTTGAAACGAATTTCCCCCTCGTTTTTCTTTTGCTGGGTTACATCATCCAAGGTCAACAGAAGGTAGGTACGGGAAGTGTGCTTGAAAAACGCGTCCACGCCACCACTATCGCGGCTGAACCAAGTTCCAGAGCAAGAGAACCAACGCGGCCCGTGGCGGCCCCCCCGGTCATAGCGGACTTCCCGGTTGCGGAACCCAAGGTTTTTCTCCTTTAGCCGATCCCATTCTTCGCCCATTTCTTCGCGTAATATTTGCATGAACATCTTGGAGGGTTCGCGCAGGCCAAGGTCGCTGTCCATTTTTTTATAGGCTTGATTGTCCAGTACGATACAGTCCGCCTCGTCCAATAAAATAGCCGCCACCGGCATTGAATCGACCACCGTCTCAATCAGCAATTTTTGATCGACCACCTGTTGTTGCAATTGGTAAACTTCGGTGATATCCCGGTGCATGCCAATGTAATGAGTGGTTTCCCCCTGCAAATTCAAGATGGGGGCAATGGTCAAGTCCGCCAGATAGGGATGTCCGTCGTGATGGCGGTTAAGCAATAGGCCCTGCCAAGGTATCTGCTCCTCCAGCTTGCTCCAAAGATCTTGATAAACCTTTCGGGGTGTTCGCCGGTCTGAAAGCATGGATTGGTTACATCCGATGCTCTCATTGGGCGCGTAACCGGTAATCTCTGTAAAGGCTTTGTTTACATAGACAATATTGGCCTTGCTATCGGTAATCGCGATAGCGATAGGGGCTTGCCGCACAGTTTCAGCGAACAAGCCTTGCGGGAACTTTTGTGTAGGGTGCAGGACTTCGCCACCGGATGGATTTTCCTGCTCCATGGAAGGGGCGCTTTGGCTTTTTTTCATTATCCGCCTCTTGATCTATCATTGACTGCTATAGGTTTGATAAGCAAGCTTGATGCCGTTAGTCAAGCAGCGGTCAAACATAGGCTTCATGACCGTTGCATTGTCGCACATACGACAATTCATAATAAGTGACGTGATGGAATTGTGCTATTTCGGACACTTTTGCGTAATATAGTCGTAGGCCGGAATAAGCCCTTTTAGGGGCGTTTCCGGCATAAGCACCTGATCGAGTCTGCGGATTGTTTCGCCGGAAACGCCCGCCGGGACGGGCTTATTCCGGCCTACTTCAGCATCGTGCATCACGTCAGCTAATTAAGCCAACCAAGGGCCAGAACACTCGCTTCTATTGCTACGCAGGATGCGTTCAAGTTTTTCTGGGTCATTTTTAAGCAGGTCCAGATACTCGCCAGCCATGTCAACCCCGTGTAGCCCACCATGTTTCTTAAACTTGGCCAGTGCGACTAGTAATAGCTGGGCAGCTGCCCGGATTTCCCGATCTTCGCCCTCGCCATAATGCGTTACTAGTTCTTCATAGAGTGTTTCGACCTTTTCGAGTGGTGTCATGGCTGATCCTCATGTTAGTAACTGATGTTGCACACACAAAACGTAAGCGACGGGGTTGCAAACCCCGTCGCGCTTCAGTAACTGATGTTGCACACACAAAACGTAAGCGACGGGCTTGCAAACCCCGTCGCGCTTCGTAACGCAACGTTAAGTTATTCAAATTAGCAAGCCCCGAACCAAAAAGCCTACTCCGATAACCCCAAATGTAATTGAAACGAACCAAAATGCACGACGCTTGGTCAGGACGGAAATTGCGCCTATGGCAATGGCAACCTGGAATAGGGTCAGGCTCCGCGAAAGCGGCACATGTTCGCGTAGGTGTTTAAGCGACTCGCGGCCTTTTTCCTCGGCTTTCTGTTTGAGTTCGGCTTTGTGTCGTTTATATTCTAACAGCTTGGCTTCATCCTCGGGATCGTTGTCTTTTTTCAAAATTAATAGCACCTCTCTCTTGGTTTCAATGACCTTTTCCTTGATGCTATTCGCCTGAAACTCACTCCAAGTATCGCTGGCCTCAATCTGTTCCAACATTGCCTCGGTGGCAAAGTGTTCCGCGTACAAGGCGGTCACTGCGGCCAATGCGGCCAAAACGGCAGCCGTCAAGGCCACTCCCATCACCCAAGGTTCCGTTGTTTCTTGGGCATGTTCCTCAATAGTTTCGTTTACTTGCTCAAGAGGCACTTCTGGCGTATCCATTTTTTGCCCTAATCTGCTATGAAAAGTTATTTTTGATGGCATTATATAGAGTCATGCTGAAGTAAAGCGACCCTAATGCTAATAGTATAATTTGTAACCGATGTCACGCACTAATCTGCATCCCGTGTCCGCGCAAGACCAGCAGGAATATCATGGCAACCGCCCCATTGGCCAACGCCATAAAATGCTGATATTCATTGCCATGCTGTTGTTCGTGCCACTGCTCGGCCTATCGATCATAACGCTAAATGGCCCGTCAGTTGAGCGTCAGGCATTTGCCAATTTGGAAGCAATCGCCAAACTCAAGGCCAATCAGATTGTCAACTGGCTGCATGAGCGCGAAAGCGATGGCAGTGTATTCACGACTGACCAAGGATTTATCCAGCAGGTCGCGGCCCTGCGTAACGGGAACGAACACCTGCGTGACCACCTGCTAAGTCGCTTGCAAGCCGTTCGGCAAGCCTATCGGTATGACGCGGTAACCCTGCTCGATTCCCAGGGGCGGGTGCTACTGGAAGCAGGGACAAGCGAGCATCTCCCGGCCGAAATGCAGGCACTGTTGACAGATGCATTGACCACCGGGCAAACAACCTTTGGCAATCTTTCACAATATGATTCGGGGCATTCCCACCTGGATGTCATCGCGCCATTGCTATCGACTGTCAGTGACCTTAAGGTTCCCGTCGGTGTTGTGGTGCTGCACCAAAACCCGGAAAATTTCCTGTTTCCCTATATCCAAGAATGGCCCACATCTAGCCTGACCGGCGAGACCTTGCTAATACGCCGCGAGGGCGAATCGGTCGTGTATCTCAATGAACTGCGGTATCGCAAAGCCACGGCATTTAGACTACGATTCCCTTTGTCCACCCCTCAACTGCCGTCCGCTGTGGCGTTGCGCAGTGGCTTGCCTGGCATCACGAAAGGCCACGATTACCGCGGCACTACGGTGCTGGCGGCCTTTCGACCAGTCCCCGGCACCGATTGGATGATTGTTGCCAAAATAGATCGTGAGGAGGTGTTGGCATCCTTGACAACATTGACTCTATGGGTAAGCCTGATTAGTTTCGTCAACGTTGCAATTTTAGCCTTTGCCGGACTGATGCTTTGGCATCAGCAACAGCGCATGGGAAATCTGGCCTTGCAGGTGCAAAAGGCTGAGGCGGACCGGTTACTGAGGCATTTTTTTGAAATGCCTTTCATCGGCATGGCTATGACCTCGCCCGTCACCAAAGCCTGGTTGCGCTTCAACGACCAGCTATGCTTCATTCTCGGTTATCCCCGCGAAGAATTGGCTAAAAAAAATTGGGCCGAACTGACCCATCCAGACGATTTGAAAAAAAACCTTACCGAGTACGAGCGTATCCTGCGAGGGGAATCGGAAGGCTACCGCATGGACAAACGCTTTATCCGCAAAGACGGCTCGGTGGTGTATGCCGCCATTGATGTCAAGTGTGTTCGAACACCTAGCGGGGCGGTGGATTGTACCGTCACCACGATAGAGGACATTACCGAGCGCAAGCAGGCGGAAGCCAAACTCCAACGGCTGACCAACCTTTATGCCGCGCTTAGCCAGTGCAACGAAGCCATTGTGCGTTGTCAAGACGAAGACGGACTCTTTCAGGAGCTTTGCCGTATCGCCGTCGTTTTCGGTCAAATGAAGATGGCTTGGATCGGCATCATCGACCCTCAGACGCACCACATCCTGGCCGTTGCGCACTTTGGCGACGGTGCTGAGTATTTGCATGATATCCAAATAACAGTTGAACCTGACAGCCCGTTAGGGCAAGGTCCAACAGGCGTGTCAGTCCAGGAAAACCGGCCTTTTTGGTGTCAGGATTTCGTGCACGACCCGGCTACCCAGCCATGGCATGAACAGGGTGCGCGTTTTGGCTGGGGGGCATCGGCGGCGTTGCCCTTGCATCGAAATGGCATCTGCATCGGCGCGTTCACGCTGTATGCTTCGGTAGCCAATTCCTTTGACGAGGCCGCGCAGAACCTGCTGCTGGAAATGGCATTTGACATTAATTTCGCTTTGGAAAAACTTAACCATGAGGCCGAACGCAAACGCATCGAGGAAACCTTGCATGAGCGCGAACAACGGCTGGGGAATCTTTTCGAGCAAGCAGGCGATGGTATTTTCGTCATCACTGACGACTATCGGTATGTTGACTCCAACGCCGCAGGATTGGGAATGCTAGGCTACAGTCGCGACGAATTGCAACAGTTGCGTTTATTCGATGTCCTGGCCGAATACGAACGCCCACGCTTGGACTTGGAAGTTCCCGCCATGATGGGCGGCATCCCCCACATTGCGGAATGGGAACATTTGCGCAAGGACGGCACGAAGTTCTACGCCGAAGTCAATGCGAAGAAGCTCAGCAGTCACCAGTTTTTGGCCATTGTGCGCGATCTTACCCGGCGCAAGGAGGCCGAGGCGCGAATCCGATGGCTGGCACATTTCGACACCTTGACGGGGCTGGCCAACCGGACATTGCTCAATGACCGTGCCAGCCTCGCACTGGGCAGGGCGCAACGCGACGGCAAGCCAGTGGCACTAATGTGCCTAGACCTCGACCATTTTAAACACATCAACGACACACTAGGCCAGAGCATCGGCGATGAGTTCCTTGTTGAAATAGGCCGGCGCATACAAGCCACTGTCAGGGAAGAGGACACGGTTTCGCGCCAAGGCGGAGACGATTTCATCCTCGTCTTGCCGGACACCGATGCCGAAGGGGCTATGCGTGTGGTGGAAAACCTGCTTATGGCTGTCGCCTGCCCTTGTCAGATTGATGAGCATGAACTAGTTGTAACCCCATCCATTGGCATTGCCATGTTTCCTGGCGATGGATGCGATTTCAACTCGCTGGCGAAGAATGCCGATGTGGCAATGTACCGGGCCAAGAAAGCAGGCCGCAATACCCATTGCTTTTTCAAGGAAGAAATGCAGGCGCATTCGGCGCGTGTGCTGCAACTGGAAAACGGCCTGCGCCGGACGCTGGAACGCGACGAATTGCATCTGCACTATCAACCGCAATTGTCCATTGACGGTTGCCGTGTCATCGGTGCGGAGGTCTTGCTACGCTGGCACAATCCCGTTTATGGCACGGTTTCGCCCGCCGAATTCATCCCCATCGCCGAGCATAGTGGCCAGATTGTACGGATAGGGGAATGGGTGCTGCGCACCGCTATCCGGCAGATGAAACGATGGCAGGACAATGGACTCGCACCCATGGTCATTGCCGTGAACCTTTCCGTGGTGCAGTTCCGCCACCCTGACCTACCCAGTCTAGTCAGCGCGATACTTGAAGAGGAGGGGATGGCATCCGACTGTTTGGAACTGGAACTTACCGAAGCGGTGACGATGGATGACCCCTTGCAAGCCATCAAAGTAATGAACGATCTTTATCAGCGCGGCATCCGCCTGTCGATTGATGACTTTGGCACAGGCTACTCATCGCTGAGTTACCTCAAACGGTTCCCTGTCTACAAGCTCAAGATTGACCAATCCTTTGTGCGCAACATGGCCGAAGACTCGGAAGACAAGGCCATTGTCAATGCAATCATCAAACTGGCTCAAAACCTTGGCCTGAAAACCATCGCCGAGGGGGTGGAAACCGCAGAACAACTGGCCTTGTTGCGCGAAAACGGATGTAATGAAGTGCAGGGGTATTTCTTCAGCAAACCCCTGCCTGCCTGCCAGTTCGAAGCTTTTTGGCTATTGTCTCAGGCGAAATCTAGCCATGCGCTCAAGCAGTAGTGCCGCATGGTAAGCAGCATCCGTCGTCTGTTCGAGGATAGCTAAAATCTCGGTCCAATTGGCTTCGTCGATCAAAGGGAGCATGTTAATCCGACGTTGTGTCTTCCTCCACTCGTGGTAGGTGACATCTGCGCTCTCTTCCCACCGTTTGAGGGTCTCTCGGCACTCTCTGACATCGGCCAATTCATTCCCTGGATAGCGTGCCACCTCCACTTGGAGCCTTGCTATCATCGACATCAGGGTTGAGAGTATCTCTTGCGCCGCATCCTCTATCTTTCTTGGAATACAGATATCAATCAACCGGGCTGTATTATTCATCCCATCCACTATATCGTCCAAGCGTTTGACCAACTGCTCGGTCAGGTGAATAATCTCGGAGTGGGTAAGTAATTCCAGCGAGGAATAAGCCTCCGCCGTGAGTCCATCGCCATTCTCCTCAAGGCTTTTCACTTTCGCTATATACGCACCTGGCGTGTCAAGGTTTGAAAAAAGAAGGCTCAGAACCTGACCGCATTCGAAGGTGTTGGCTAGATGTGCGTTGAATAGCTCATCCAAGGAGCGGGGTTTCTGAAAAATTGCATTATCATCATTCATGCTGCACTCATAAGGCTACAAAAGGAAACTACGTCGCTTTTTTTTACGTAACCCTATAATAATATTTAGATATTACAAAAGTGTGACCGTGTCAGCCATTGCGTAGTTTTTCAATGACAGCAGTGGTGGAGAATCCTTCGACAAAATTCAACAATCGCACCTCGCCTCCATTGGCAAGAACGCAGTCATGACCGGCGATTGCGGAAATGTCGGCATAATCCCCACCCTTGACCAGAACGTCAGGCAACAGTCTGCAAATTGCATTGCGGGGGGTGTCTTCATCAAACGCGGCGACCCAGTCTACGCATTCCAATGCCGCCAATATGGCCATCCTATATTCTAAAGAATTGACTGGCCTGCCTTGCCCTTTTAAGCGGCGAACCGACTCGTCGCTATTGACCAGAACGACTAGCCGGTTGCCAAACTCTTTGGCTTGTTGTAGGTAATGCACATGGCCGGGATGGAGAATGTCGAAACATCCATTGGTTAGGACAACTTTTTCACCCGCACGACGGGCGGTTTGCAAATATTCCTCCAGTCGGTTCAAGTCAATCACACCGCGATGATGAGCCTTAGGCCCACGCAAGGCATAATCAAGTTCATCCGCGCTGACACTCGCCGCCCCTATTTTGCCTACCACGATTCCCGCCGCTAGATTCGAGAGCGAGGTGGATTCAGGCAATGGGCAACCCGCCGCAAGTGCCGCCGCCAAAACTGAAATCACTGTGTCGCCTGCACCTGTCACGTCGAAAACTTCCATGGCCTTCGTTGGTAAATGCAATGGGGCAAACCCTGGACGCAGCAAGCTCATGCCGTCTTCGCCACGCGTCACCAATAATGCTCCCAATTCCAATCGTTCCAGCAATGCCTTGCCTTTTTCCTCCAATTCCGCTTGGTTTCGACATTTGCCGGCCACTGCCTCAAATTCAGCCAGATTCGGAGTGAGTAGGTCAGCATGGCGATATTTGTCAAAATCGTTCCCCTTGGGGTCAACCAAGACCGGTTTGCCTACGGCCCGGCACAATTTGATCATTTCTCTGACCGCTGCCAAAGTTCCCTTGCCGTAATCGGACAGTACCACGACTGCCGCACGGGCAAGTTGCCCTTGGAAGGCATCTAAAAGTGGCGTGGCATCCACATCCCAGAATGAATCCTCAAAGTCCAAGCGAATCAATTGTTGATGCCGGCTCAGGATGCGGACCTTGGTGATGGTAGGGAGTTTCTCTTGGCGGAAGACAGTACAATCAATACCGGTCTGGCCCAACAAAGCAATGAGTGAATCGCCTGCCTCGTCTTGACCGCAATATCCCATGACCTTCGCACTTCCACCTATAGCTGAAATATTGAGGGCGACATTCGCCGCGCCGCCGACACGCTCTTGGTTTTCCTTAATATGGACAACGGGAACCGGGGCTTCAGGGGAAATTCGCGAGGCATTGCCTTGCCAGTAGCGGTCAAGCATCAGATCGCCCACGACAAGGACGCTTGCGGTGTTGAAATCGGGAAGACGCATAAGATGTTATGCTTTGAATAAATATTTCATTATATAATTGATGTTAGGCTTGACGCCAGACATAGAAACTATGCAGCATCTAGCCAGTGGCTAGATGCTGCATAGTTTTTACTGTGCGTAACATCATTTTGGCACTTAAATCGCTTACGGAAACATCCAACATAGAGGAACAGCTTAGCGTTTTCGAGTTGCCTCCACTCCCCCCTGGGAGCGCGGGCGTCTCGCCCGCTGAAATAGCGACCAAGATGGCCGCGCTCCCAGGATAAAGGCAGTTAAAAACGCTATCACTAAACAAGAATGTCATGCCTAGCTGCTGCAAACAATTCCTTGAACTTATCCAATTTGGCTGGAAGCGTTGACACTTATGTACACGGCTGCAATTTTCGACATGGACGGCCTGTTGTTGGATTCCGAGCGCCCAATCAGGGACGCCTGGCTCCAAGTGACCGCACAAAGCGGCGTATCCTTGACCAATGACACCTATCTGCAATGGGTGGGCAGACGGGAAGCGGATATTAAAGCAGAGTACGGTGATTTCTTCGGGCCAATGCTACCTTTTGCGGAAGCCTGTGACCGGGTACGTGCAATGGTGTCCGAACACTATGCGACGGAAGGCTACGCGGTTAAAGCCGGCGCGGTCGAATTACTTTCTTGGTTAGGCGAACAGGGCATCCCCTGTTGCGTGGCTTCCTCGACCCGGCGCGAAGAAGTCCACCGCCGATTGAAGCGAGCCGGCCTGCGCGATTTCTTCGACTTCATTACGGGTGGCGACGAAGTGTCCAAGGGAAAACCCCATCCGGATTTGTTTTTCCTGGCTGCAGGCCGTTTAGGGCTGAATCCGCAACAATGCTTGGTGTTTGAGGACTCCGAATATGGTGCGCAAGGCGCGGTTTCTGCCGGCATGTCGGCGGTGATTGTGCCTGACCTTAAACATCCCGGCCCAGAAACCGCCGAGCTATGTCTTGCCGTGCTGGAATCGCTGGAACAGGTGCCGGCTTTTTATGGGGAATGGTTTCAAGATCAACTGAAAAATCAGATTTTTTCCGATATAAACCCCAATCTCGTTTAATTATGCTCTGTCCCCCGTATAGGGAAGTTCTTCGTCCGTCGATAAAACGGACATGACGAATTGTAGGGCGGATACGGGGATGTGACCCGCCAAATGCTGGCGACCGACCCATGACATTCGGCGGAACCCAGCCTTAGGTTCCGCCCTTATATCTCGATTCTACAGACCTAGTTGGGTGGGTTGGGATATAGGGCGTGGTATAATCTTGGAATAGTCCTTGCTATTGTGCGTTTATGTTTGCACCGATCTTCCCAATCCTTGGCCTGTCCCGGAGTCTACGCGGTTTGGGGCGGTTGTGGTTTGGTAATTTTTTCGTTTGATTCAAGTTGGGGTTGTTATGATTGCAAGAAGCGTGGTTGTGTCATTACCGTTTGGTGGCAACAGTGACGAAGCGCAACGCCGTGCCATACTGAACTTTAAGCGCCTTGAATACTTGATAGATAAGAAATGCCAAGTGCAAGCGATATCGATGGGTAGCTCAGACCAAGTCGGCTACGCAGTCAAAGTCGCCGATACCGCGACGGGCAATATTCCAGTCGATGTCATGGGGAAGATCAGGGCCGCGGACATCATGATCGCATTGGTCCAAATCCCAAACCCCAACGTCACCTGCGAAGTGAGAGCACGGCGGGACAACGACCTCCCCGTTATCCTAGTGGGTAACTGGCCTGATGTACCGGTATACGAAAAGGATTTTGCCAGACTGGCTTGGGACCAGCCGGTTGTCCTCGCTCAAATAGACATGATCGTCGCCGACAGTCAGAATTATCCGATGGATGGTTTCGATGCAGGAATACCCGATGCTTTGAAACAATCGATTGATCGCCACGATGATAAACTCAAGACTCAATTGGAAAAAGCTTTGAAGGAGGTAGAGCAATCACTTAAGCCCAAGCCTACCGAGGCGGTGGAATCTCTTCGCCGGATCGTCTCTGATAAGATCGTTAATTTCTATCCGTGTTCAATCGTTGAGTTTACCTTTTCTGGGCAGGGCCAGCTTGACACGACAAAGCCGCCGAATGTCAGTGATTTTGATGAATTGTTTAGCCACCTCTATGGTTACGCTAGTAAGAGTCAGGCAATTAGCGACAAAACAGGCAACTTGTTGACTTTGGATTATCTTTTAAAGAGGCTCAACAGTTTTATCGATAAGCCTGATTGGGATGAATTTATGCAAGATCAGGATCGGCTGTCGAAGGTCATCATGAATTCAGGCTACGCGAAGGCCAAGATTCCTCTTAGGATTAACCAGGACCACACTAGGGACGAATTCCAGGGTAAATGCCTCCTGCCCTGTGTTGTCGCCCAAGTCATTGATGGCCCAAATAGTGGACCGCATACCATGCATCTCTTGGTGGAGTACATCGAGGTTCCCGATACCATCAAATCTTAAACTTATTAAAATAATCCGACGAGGAAAAAATCATGCCGAACTCCCCCGCTCAAGCTGACCCGCTATTCGGGACCCAGAAGCAGTCGATCCTCGAAATTTGGGACGAAATGCAGAGGGTGCAGGTAAATTTTGCCTTCGCCCAGGAATTGAGTTTCTATTACACCTCGCCCCAGTGGCATGCGGCGAAGACTGTTTTGGATTTGGGCGCGGGCAACGGTTATTACCTTGGCAAACTGGCGGCCCGCTTTCCAGACAAGGCTTATCACGGGATAGATATTTCCGCCGAATTCATTGCAATCGCCGAACAGGAAAATAGCCGCCAGAACCTGAGTTTTTCCTGTAGCGATCTTTTTACGACCGAAGGCGCATATGACTTTGTAGTGGCGCGCCTACTGCTCCAACACTTGGATGATATCCCGACGGCTCTTGAGCGGATTGCCAGGCTAACCCATCCGGGCGGTTCCCTCCTCATCGTCGATGCGCATGATCCCTACCGATTTTTCTATCCAGAACTTCCTGAGTTCATTGCCTTCTTTGCCGCTTATACCGCACATGAACTGGCGGCTGGCAGAGACCGCAGAGTGTCCAGTCGAATCGATACGGCCATCGCGTCCAACCCGGCTTGGCGCAAGGAAAAATCCCTCCAACTGTTAATTCCTTCCACAATTGTGGGCAATATGGAATTGTTTACCCGGACCTATACTTTGCTGGCCGATCTGGTCGAACAGGCCGGAGAACTCAGCTACGATTTCTCCAATGTCAAGCAGAAGTGGCTGCTGTGGTCGGAGAGACCCGATGCATTCACCCAGGTTGGCCTGAACCTCATTCAACTTAATCGAGTTTGACCAAAGCCGTAAGGCGGAACCATGGACGCGTTCCGCCGAATGGTGGCCGGGGAACTACCTTAAATTCGGCGGATACCATCCATGTAGCCGCCCTAACACGGACGGGATTACAAATCCCGTCCGGCGGCTTGATTACCGCACCAAGTCGTAGTTATAGTCCGTCGTCCCCATGCCCCTGGTTTCGTCGTCCAAGCGTTCCAGAACCGCGTTGACGATAGTGGTCAGCATATACATGGCCCCTTCGTAGCCTAGCGTAGTCTGGCGATGCAGATGATGCCGGTCGAAGATCGGGAAGCCTATGCGGATTAATGGCACCTCAAACTCTTGGCCTTTGTACAAGGTGTCGCGCTGGATGAACTTGCCGTAGGAGTTGCCGATCATAAAATCCGGCTTGTTGGTGAACACCAGCGAACGCATGTGCCACAGGTCGCGGCCGATGTGGACTTCGCAACCGGCACCGAAGGGCGATGCCTTCAGGATTTCTTCCACCGCCTTCTTCCACCGCTTGTTGGCATGGTTGCAAAGGATATGGGTTGGCTCGGCACCGACTTCCAACAAGAACTTGACCATACCCAATACAAAATCGGCATCGCCCCAGAGCGCGAACTTCTTGCCGTGCAACCAAGCGTGAGAGTCGGTGATCATATCCACCAAACGACCGCGCTCGACTTCCAACGAGGCTGGAATTGGCTTGCCGGTGATTTCAGACACCTTCATCAGGAAGGCATCGGTCCATTCCAAGCCCATCGGGATATTCAACTTGGGGACATCATGCTTCCAAGTGCCTTCGACGAATTTTTTAGTCTTCTCCAACTGCCAAGGCTGTAACAGGATAGTGTCATAAGCATTGGGCGCGTCCTTGACTTCGTCTTGGGTGGTGCCGCCCGAATACAGGCGGAACTGACCGTCAGCGGGGGTATCCAGCACTTCGGTGGGATCGCTCAACAAGGTATGCGGCACACCCATCTCATTCAGCATGCGATGGATTACGCGGAAGTTGCCCAGATAAGTTTCAAAACCCGGCACCAAATTGAGCTTGCCATTTTTACCCGGTTCTTTGCCCTCCATGGTGTTGAGGGTGAAGTAGCGGGCGATGCCTTCGAACATGTTGTCCCAACCCGTAGTGTGGCTACCGACGAAGCTCGGCGTGTGGGCGAAGGGGGTCGGGAATTCCTGCTCGATGTGGCCTTCCTTTTTAGCATTGTTGATAAAGGCATTCAAGTCGTCGCCGATCACTTCCGCCATACAGGTGGTGGAAACCGCGATCATGTCTGGCTTGTATAACGCTTTTGCGTTTTCCAGGCCATCAAACATGTTCTTTTGACCGCCGAACACCGCCGCGTCCTCGGTCATGGAATCCGACACACACGCAATCGGTTCTTTGAAATGGCGGTTAAAATAACTACGGAAGTAGGCGACGCAGCCTTGCGATCCATGCACATACGGCAGGGTCTTTTCAAAACCCAGCGCACACAGCACCGCGCCTAGGGGTTGGCAGGCTTTTGCCGGGTTGATGGTCAGGGCTTCACGATTGAAGTTTAATTCCTTGTACTCCTGACTGGTGGTCCATTGGAACACTTCGTCGATCTTGTCCTGGGGGACGCGCTCTTCGTACAAATCGCGTTTGAGAGCCAGATTATCCTTGTATTCTTGATCGCGGAACAAGGGATAGCTGGGTTTGATATTTTCTACTGCTTGACTCATGGTGTCCTCCTAGCCCGCCACTAATCTGTGGACAAAGCTATGGTTGGTGTATTAGTCCCCTCTCCCGGCGGGAGAGGGTCATAGG
>Ga0208496_1000231_pt1 | contig 19733 bp, 24 predicted proteins | sample CryBogmetaGMA2M_FD_184552 | JGI IMG/M metagenome (GOLD analysis project Ga0208496, IMG submission 184552) | Freshwater microbial communities from Crystal Bog, Wisconsin, USA - MA2M (SPAdes) | ecosystem: Environmental > Aquatic > Freshwater > Lake | place: Crystal Bog, Wisconsin, USA | collected... | reverse complement strand
AAATTTTTCAGGGTCATGGGCCTCATAGATGCCAGTCATTAATACGGAGGTTGCTTGATCCCTAAACTCACCACACAGGTAGGCAACTTTGATTATTCCAGTGCTTGCCCTTGGAGCCACTTTCGCAACATCTTTTGCCAGTGGATAACGCTCATTAGCAAATATTTTTGCTGCCAGCAATAAATCACTTTCAGAATCTGAAATTCCTTGAAAGCCAAATGGCTCAACTACCTTGTGCCCATTCTTGAGGTCACGAAGAACTTGCTCATATAGAACATCCAACTCCAGCCAATCACAAATTAGCATCTTGTAATGCAGGATGATCCCTAAGAGAAATGGTTCGGTTGGCCTTAACTGATATGCCCTGATATAGGAATGTAAGGCCTCGTCGTAGCGCTTAAGCTCCCCGAAAATTTTGCCTTTGTTAAACCAAGCTTCAACCGAATCAGGCTTGAGTGCTGCTGCTCTCTCGTAACAATCTAAGGCCTCTTCACGCTTTCTTAAGTTATCTAAACTTCTACCGTAGTTTATCCAAACATCTGGGTTCCCAGAGTCCAAGGAAGCAGCCTGCTGATGATGCTCAATCGCCTCGGTATCTCTTTGCAAAGCAGAAAGCGCCTTGGCCAAATTAAAACGCAGCATCGCATTTTGAGGAGCCACCGATAAACACTCCTGAAAAAACAAGAGCGCATCTTGAGGACGGCCCTGCATGCCGCACACCACACCCATCAAGTGCAAAGCATCAGGATGGTGGGGACTGGATGCGAGAATCCCTTTGAGCAAGGATTCTGCTTGCATCAAATCATTAGCCTGCAAGGCTTGAAAAACGGGTGAGAACATGCGAACTTATAATGAAATAAAGAGCTAATTTTAGGGCGATTTAATACACAAACGCCAAAGTGAGGTTAATTCTTTCGATCTCGCGGCATAGAGTGCATCTGTTTTATCAAATACCTTTTGATGAACGGGCTTTGTATCTAGACGTCCACAAACCTCTAAGCCTGCCTGATCAATCCAGTTAAGAAGTTCTTCGCGACTGCGCAGACCCAAATGCTCAGCAAGATCGGAAAGTATGAGCCAACCCTCTCCACCAGGTAGTAAATGCTCTTTTAGGCCCACTAGAAATCCTTTTAGCATCTGACTATCGGGATCGTAGACTGCGTGCTCCAACAATGAACTTGGTCTTGCGGGCAACCAAGGCGGATTGCAGACGATCAATCCTGCCTGACCATCAGGAAATAAATGGGTCTTTATCACTTGCACATCGGGAGCGAGACCTAAAAAGTCTATATTCTCTTGAGCGCAAGCGACAGCACGATCATTTAAATCAGTCGCGATGATCTTCTCTACTCCTCGCGCTGCGAGCACCACTGATAAGACGCCAGTACCTGTACCAATATCAAAAGCGAGAGAGTTGTGATTAAGCAAGGCTGGCAATGGAGCTTTTAATAAGAGCTCAATATACTCGCCTCGTATTGGCGAAAATACACCGTAGTGAGGATGAATACGTATCTCGTCATCATCTCTTGCCAGAATGACAACCCCCTTCTTGCGCCATTCATGGGCACTAATCACCCCAAGCAATTCGCGCAAGGATATAACATAAGAGTCATTCTGTTCCCCATATGCCTCAAGGCAAGCCTGGGAGACATCTGGTGCACGTCGCAAAGAAATACTATGGTCAGCATTTACTTGAATGAGCAGCATTCCTAATATTCGAGCACGCTGCGATTGAGATAGGCGATGTAGATTAAAAATATCTAAGGGGCTGCGTGTTTTCTCTTTTGCAACACTGTCAACTCTTTTAGACTTCTTCGCTGGCTTATCTACTCTTCTGGCTAATGCCTGCAGTAACTGTCGTGCATTCTGAAAGTCACCCCGATAGAGCATTGCATTGCCTTCACAAGCTAAGCGGTAGGCAATGTCGGCAGTTAAGGTGTCATCCGCAATTTGAATTTTCTTGTGCGGAGAAATACCATTCTCAGAATGCCATCTAGCAGAACAAGATCTCCCGCCCTCTACCCACTGAAGTGCTGTTTCTTGATTCACTCAGGCGATCACAAAACGATTGTTCTGATAGTCATCAATCGCTTGTTCAATCTCGGCACGAGTATTCATCACAAATGGGCCATATTGCACAATCGGCTCATGCAAGGGCAATGCAGCAAGCACAATGAATTGCGCCCCTGCAGGTCCTGATTGAACTTTTAATCTATCACCATCCCCCAAAACAATCGCCGCCTGCCGAGGAACCTCTCTCATAGGACTACCCATTTCTAACTCGCCCTCATAAAGATATACAAAGGCATTTAGCTCCTTTGGAATGCGCTGTTCAAACTCAGTATTTGGGGGTAAATGCACATCTAAAAATAATGGAGCTGTTGTAATGCCTTGAATCGGGCCGTGAATAAGAGTGATTTCATTCTCATAAGAGCCTGCAATAATCTTGACTGAACCACCATTCGCCAGAGATATGCGAGGAATATTCTCATTTTGGATATCTTGATAAGCAGCGGGCTTCATTTTTTCTTTTGCAGGCAAATTGATCCACAACTGAAAGCCACGCATTGCGCCGCTAACCTGCTGGGGCATTTCTGAATGAATAATGCCTCTACCCGCAGTCATCCATTGCACGCCTCCAGTCTTGAGGTGACCTTGATTCCCGAGGTGATCTTCATGCAGCATATGTCCCTCAAGCATATAGGTCACTGTTTCAAAACCCCGATGCGGATGCGCAGGAAATCCAGCCACATAATCATTGGGATCATTCGAGGAGAATTCATCCAACATCAGAAAGGGGTCCAGCCTCACCTGATTCTGACCTCCAATGCTGCGACGTAATTTAACGCCCGCACCATCAGAGGTTGCAATACCCGGAATAATCGTTTCAATATTGCGAATCATCACGATATTTCTTTAGGCTGGAGGATGATCTTCAGGATTTACATCCAAAGCGATCAGAAAGCGCGACACCATGTTGTAGGCGGCAATCACCGTCACCAACTCTACAACATCCGTATTGCCTAAAGATTTTTGTAAGCGCTTCATGAGTTCGGGCTCAACCTTGATATTGCGAGTCATTTGAAAAGTTAAATCAGCGGCATCATTCTCTGTTTGAGAAAACAAATTTCTGGGGAAATTGGGCTGACCTATTAAGCGAAGTCCCTGCACCTGTTCTTCAGTACCGCCAGCCTTTTTAAAGGGTGGTGCATGGTGGAAGAATTCGTATTCAGCGCCATTGAGAACTGCCACGCCACACATAGCCAGCTCACGCAACTTCGGATCTAAGGACAGGTTATTGCGAATCTCACCAATGAAATGATTCCACCCCTCCGCGATTGGCACACTATGTAAAAGCATGCGGTCTAAGTTAATGAATTGACCGCCACGTCTTTTACGGATGGCGGCCACCAATTCAGCAGGCTCTGCTAAATCCATTGGTTGATACGGAATTAAACGCTCTGACATAAATACCTTTTACTGAGAAGTTTCTTTAATGTTGTTTTCGATAACAAACTTGCCCCAGATACCAACCTGCTTGCCAATGAACTCACGGGCTGTTTCAGGTGATCCACCAATAATCTCAATTCCTTGAGCTTTGAATTTTTCAGAAACTGCCGGTGTTTTAAGGGCTTTATTCAAAGCCTTATTCATTGCATCGATGATTGCTGGCGATGTTTTTCCTGGAGCCAATACCGCCCACCATGCAGGAGCACTAAACCCTGGGAATCCGCTTTCGGAAATAGTCGGTACATTAGGCAATGAAGGGGATCGCTTTGCAGTTGTAATCACCAAGGGAACTACTCCACCACTATCAATATGTGGCTTTACCAAAAACTCAGAGCCAACTGCTAACTCAACCTGACCGCCCAAGACATCCTGCATTAGCGGTCCGCCGCCACGATACGGAATATGGTTCCAATCAAAGCCAGCTTGCTTAGCAAGCCGTGCCATCGCCAAATGACCAAGACTGCCAATACCGATCGAGCCATAGCTAAATTGCTTGCCTGATTTGGACATATCAACCAGTTGCTTAAAACTAGTAATGCCCGACTTCTTGCTGGCCACCAAAACCATCGGCGAAGTTCCAACCAATATGATCGGACTAATATCCTTAATAGTGTCGTAGGGAAGCTTGTCTTTAAGACTGGGATTAACGCCGTGGGTGTCAAATACCACTGCAAATGTATAGCCATCTGGATCAGAGCGGGTCATTGCCGCCGTACCAATCACTCCAGAGGCACCGCCAATATTTTCAACAATCACATTTTGCTTGAGTTCAGATTGCAGGGCTGGCGCCAAAATACGAGCCACCTGATCCACGGATCCGCCAGGCGGGAAAACAGCAATTAAGCGAATGGGCTTTTGAGTGGGCCAAGAACCCAAACTAGAGGTTTGTGCGATACCTAAGGCGCTAACGGCAAATAAGGCAAAAAACAAGGCGCTTTTTGCTATTTTGTCTAAATACAGCATGAAATATCTCCTTTTATCAGACCCCAAGATTAACATCCAATAGGACGGTTTGCTCGATAATACTTAGCTTGCGAGATGAGAAAGAACATGAAGTCCATTTTAAATATTGCTGCCTACTTATTCGTTAGCCTTGATAACCTAGAGGAGATGCGCGCCAAGATGTTAGTGCAATGCAATACACGCAATCTGAAAGGCACTATCCTCTTGACGGGCGAAGGGATTAATCTATTTTTGGCTGGCAGTACCGATGAGCTACGTGGTTTTTTAGGTTGGTTGCGAACAGACCCCCGCTTTAAACCGCTCGAAGCGAAAGAAAGCTGGTCAGAAGATCAGCCATTCAAAAAAATGCTCATCAAGCTCAAGAATGAAATCATTCGCATGAATCACCCTGCAATTCGACCCGAAGAAGGTCGAGCCAAATTTATTTCTCCAAAAAAATTACAGGAATGGCTTGACCGAGGGACAGATGATCTTGGTCGTCCAGTGGTGATGGTGGATACACGTAATGCGTTTGAAGTTGACTATGGCACTTTCGAAAATGCACTGCACTTTAATATTGAAAAATTTACTGAATTTCCAGCGGCAATTTCCGCACAAAAAGAGGCGTTAGCAGATAAGACGCTCGTGAGCTTTTGCACGGGCGGTATTCGCTGCGAAAAATCAGGGTTGTATATGCGAGAAATTGGTATGGAACACAGCTACCAATTAGAGGGTGGCATTCTGAAATACTTTGAAGAAGTTGGCTCTGCCCACTACCAAGGTAGTTGCTTTGTTTTTGATGAGCGTGAGGCCCTGGAACCCGACCTCAGTATTACTCCGATTGAGCGCACTATCAGACGCAAAGCAAAAGCAGAAGCATCTTAAATACAGGATTAACTATTATGGGCATTCATGTATCGAACGAATTCACGCTGAATAATATTTCAATATGTAAAATGAAAGAATAGTGCAAAAATCCCACCAAGCGTGAAATACGAAACCTTACGGAGAAGTTCCATGAAAACCAAATTAAAAGCACTGTTTGTGAGCGCTTTGTGTCTACCCGTCTTTATCTCAACGACGGTACTTGCACAAGCTTATCCGACCAAAACGATCACTATTGTTGTCCCTACTGCACCTGGCGGCGCTAACGACGCCATGGCTCGCATTATTGGTCAAGGTCTAAGCCAAAGAATGGGGCAGCCAGTGATCGTTGAAAATAAACCTGGCGCCAATGGTGCGATCGCAACTGAATTTGTTGCTCGCGCAGCCCCAGATGGTTACACCATTCTGTTTGGTTACATTGCAACGCATGGCATCAATCCTGCTTTGCAGAAATTGAAGTACGACCCTATCGCTGACTTTGAGCCTATTGGCATGGTTGCAAACTCACCAACCCTATTAGTTGTTACCAACAGCTTGCCTGTGAATAATGTCAAGGAATTAGTAGCCCTACTCAAAGCAAAGCCTGACACCATTAGCTACGCTTCTGCGGGCAAAGGTACGGCACCTCATTTGGCTGCAGAGTTGTTTCAAATCAATACCGGCACACAAATGCTGCATGTTCCTTACAAAGGATCTGCACCAGCAATTGTTGACACTATTGGTGGAACTACACAAGTTATGTTCCCCAGTTTATTTAGCGCATATCCACAAGTTGTTGGCGGAAAACTAAAAGCACTGGGCATTGCTGGCGACAAACGCTCTTCTGTCCTTCCAAATGTTCCCACATTAAAAGAGCAAGGCATTCCTAACATGAATGTCACACAGTGGTACGCTTTGTTTGCCCCAGCAAAAACACCGAAGCCAATCATTGACCGCTTAAATAAAGAACTCAACCTCACCTTAAATGACAAGGCGAATGAGAAAAAGATTGAAGACCAAGGCGCAGAAGTAGAAACAGGCACACCGGCGCAACTGAAAGCCCTTGTTCAAAAAGAAGTAGTTCGCTGGAAGAAGTTGGTAGATAGCGCAAAAATTACTGCTGATTAATCATGTTAAGAAACATCACTATTTCTCCTGAAGGCCCTCTGCAAGTCATTACTTCAGGGGCATTTGCAGCAGCCTTAAAGGATCTGGTGCCAATCTATGAGAGGCAGTATCAAACCAAGGTTGACCTATCTTTTGGCTCCTCTATTGGCGCAGCTCATGACTCAATCCCAACAAGGTTGAGTCAAGGACAAACATTTGATGTCTTTATTTTGGCCGGCTCTGCTCTTGAAAACTTTATTCAAGCAGGCCAGATTCAAAGCAATAGTCGTGTCGATTTGGTTTCATCGCAAATTGCAGCTGCCGTTCGTGCAGGCGATCCAGAACCAGACTTAAGTACCCTCGAATCCTTCAAAGAGACTATGCTTACCTACGGGAGGATTGCTTACTCTGCTAGCGCAAGTGGCACTTATCTTTCTACAGAATTATTTCCGCAGCTAGGAATAGCAGAAGAAATGTCGGTAAAAGCTAAAAAAATCTTCAGCGAACGAGTGGGCACCATTCTCATGAGAAACGAAGCTGATCTCGGCTTTCAGCAAATGAGCGAATTACTACCTATTCAAGGCATCAAAATCTTAGGAGATTTACCGCCAGAAGCCCAAAGATCGTTTTTCTTTTCAGCTGGCATCGGCAGTGACACCAAAAAAGAAGAGCAGGCTCGACATCTGGTTGAATTCCTGGCATCGGCCGATGTTGCAGATGAAATTCGCAAGACAGGTTTAAAGCCCGTACTTGCGAAGGCTCCTTGGCTTAAATAGAGTCAAAAATAGTCATATGCGGATAGGTCTTCAGGTAAAGATCTAATCCACATTACATTCAGTTTCACATATGATTGGGATTCATCAATTCTTTTCTTATTTGAAAAATGCACTCACTAAACCGCTTTATCAAAGAGATTTTTCTAGCCTCCCTCTTTATTTTTGCCCAAGTGGCAAGCGCTCAAAGCTACCCTACTCAGCCTATTAAGATTGTGGTGGGCTTTTCTCCTGGTGGCGTACCAGATATAGCAGCTAGGATTATTGGGCAGCATATGAGCGAGAACTGGAAACAACCGGTGGTCGTGGAAAACAAGCTCGGAGCAGGTAGTAATATCGCAGCTCAATTAGTTGCTAACGCACCCTCCGACGGATACACCCTACTTTCTATCTCGTCTGCTTTTGCAATATCACCTGCAATCTACTCCTCAATGTCTTTTGATCCTATCAAGGATTTCTCTGGAATTACCTTAACTGCTACGGGTCCCGCACTGGTATTGATTTCACCAAATCTAAAAATCAACACTATGAAAGAGTTGATTGACTATGCTGCCAAAAACCCAGGCAAAGTAACCTATAGTTCAGCCGGCGTTGGTAGCGGCGCTCACTTTGCAGCAGAACTCATTCAAGCAAAGGCGGGTGTTGAACTATTGCATATTCCAACCAAAGGCATTCCTGATGCCATTACCGAGGTGATGTCCGGAAGGGTGGACTTTTTCATCAGCCCTTATGCCAGCGCCATCAACCTAGTCAAATCCGGCAAAGTGCGTGCGATTGCAATCACCAGCACCAAAAGATTTAAAGATCTCCCTAACTTACCCACTGTTTCAGAATCTGGCATTCCAGGATACAAATGGGAGTTCTGGTATGGCTTGGTTGCACCAGCAAAAACGCCAAAACCTATTCTGCAAAAAATTGCATCTGAAGTAAAACGCATCCTTGAGTTACCCAGTGTCAAGGAACGTTTTGATGAGCTAGGAACAACAGCCGTATCTAGCACCCCGGAACAGTTTGATAAATTAATTGCAGCAGAAATTATTGAGTTTGCTCGCTTAGCAAAACTATCGGGCATCAAACCCGAGTAAAGCATCTTAGCTATGAATCAAATCCTAACGAGCGAGGGCAATCGAATAGCCTACACGATTGAAGGTGATGGACCATGGCTTACCCTGTCACATTCTTTGGCAAGCAATCTGAGTATGTGGAATCCACAGCTGCCCTTGCTGAGCCAGCATTTCAGGGTGTTGCGATTCGATACTCGTGGGCACGGAAATAGCTCTGCTCCATTAGACCCTTATACGCTTGAAGACCTTGCGCAAGATATATATGCTTTATTCCGATCGCTTGGAATCGACCGCACACACTGGCTAGGACTGTCCATGGGCGGGATGATAGGACAAACCTTGATCCTAAAATATCCTCAGTTATTTGAGTCTCTTGTTTTAGCAGATACGACCAGCAAACGCCCAGAAAACGCAAGACAAATGTGGGGCGAGAGAATTGCGCAGGCAAAGACTGAAGGCATGTCAGCCATGGTTGATAGCACCCTCAAGCGCTGGTTTGCGGAGGAGTTTCGGAAGAACAATCCAGTCATCATTCAGGAAATAGCCGAAGGCATTGCCAGCACTTCAGTCAATGGATTTTGTGGTTGCTGCGAAGCTATTTCTCACATTAATACATTTGATCGCTTAGCAGAAATCACCTGCCCGACATTAATTATGGTTGGAGAACACGATCACGGCACACCTCCGCATATGGCAAAGGCGATGAAAGAAAAAATGCCTAATGCCCAATTCCATGAAATTCCCAACGCAGGACATATTTCCAACATTGAGCAACCAGAAATATTTAATCAATATTTGATGGATTTTTATAGACTGAATCAATTTTTATAAGAAGAGCCTTATTTAGAGCTCTTCTTATAAATGTCTTAGCTAGACTTTCCTACTAATGTCATGTGTTCGACTATCGGAGGCCTAGTGAAATAGGGGCCCACGATTGCACGCCACTCCGCAAATGCTGGGGACCCCCGAAAACCAACTGTATGGTCCTCAAGCGTTTCCCAATAATTGAACAAAAGATATCGGCCCGGGGTTTCTAAACTGTGATTGACCTTAAAACCCCGAAATCCTTTTGCCTTAGCGATAATCGTCTCAACGCCGTGCAGAATGGCTTTTTCAAACTCTGCCTGCTTTGAAGGGTCTATTTCCATGTCAGCGTGCTCCAAAATCATCGATTTCTCCACTCAAAAATTATTTGCCATCAATAGTAAAATTGTTCTGCTTTACAACAATACTACAAATAATAAACTGGACCAGAGACATGTCTAAACACTTTAAATGGCAATTGCTGAGCTTCTCAACGACCCTGCTGACTATCACTGCAGGTTTGACCTTTGGCTTAAATGCGCACGCGCAAACCGCGGCTACAACCTATCCCACCAGACCTATTAAATTAATTGCTCCTGTAGCGGCTGGCGGAGGCTTGGATAATCTAGCGCGGAAAGTGGCTGAGAGACTTTCCAAGAACCTAGGTCAAACCATCATTATTGAGAATATGGGTGGTGGAGGTGGGACTATTGCATCACAGTATGTCGCCAAGGCAGCTCCCGATGGTTACACCCTTCTAGTATCTTATGTTCCACTCATGGAACTAACCCTGCAGTTCGCAAGCTACCCTACGATGCCATCAAAGACTTCACTGCGATTGGAATGATTGGAGCGGCACCAAATGTTCTCGTTATTAATCCGGATGTACCCGCTAAAAATTTAAAAGAGTTTGTTGAGTACGCCAAGAAAAATCCCTCAAAACTGAGTTATGGGTCTGCCGGACCAGGCTCGCTTACCCATCTCGGAATAGAGCAATTTAAGCTGGGTGCCAATATTTTTATGGTGCACATTCCTTATCGAGGCATTGCGCCCGCTTTCACAGATCTTCTGGCTGGGCAAACTCAAGCAATGTTCCCCTCCCTATTTGCTGCAATTCCCTACCTTAAAACAAATCGCGTGAGAGCATTGGCGGTTACCGGCCAAAAACGCAGCCCGGCTGAACCTAGCATTCCAACTTTCAAAGAGCTTGGCTATAGCGGTTTTGATGGTCAGCAGTGGTATGGACTCACAGGACCGGCAAACATTCCTGAGCCCATCGTCAAAAAGCTAAATGCAGAGCTAAATAAAGTGTTGTCCTCACCTGAGCTTGCAGAGCAAATGGCTAGCGAAGCAATGACACTGATGCCAATGACATCTGAGCAATTTGCAGCCTACGTTAAGGAAGATATCGCTCGCTGGACGAAAGTAGCAAAAGAAAGAAAAATTGAGGTTGAGTAAACCAATATCACTAAGTTTTAGTAAGTAAATTTAAATAAATTTTAGGAAATCACATGTCTCATGCTATTGCCGCTGCTGCAGATCTTAACGCTCCACCCGTCACAAAAATTTTGGCTGAATTCGTGACGTCGCACCCAAGCCAAGGCTGGAGCACTGAGGTCGATCACGAAGCTCATCGCACTTTCTTAAATTGGCTGGGTTGCGCTATCGGCGCTGCTAATCATGAGAGCGTAGAGTCTTCTCTCGCTGCAATTCGTGAGTTTCAACCTGCTCCACAAGCGAGCATATTGGGCAGAAAAGACAAAGTAGATATGGGTGGCGCCGCGCTGATAAACGGTATTAGCTCCCACACATTTGACTTTGACGATACCCACCTCAAAACCGTGATTCACCCTGCTGGCCCAGTAGCATCGGCCATCTTGGCTCTCGGTGAATATACCAATGTCAATGGCCGTCAAATCATTGACTCACTCATTTTAGGTATCGATGTTGCTTGCCGTGTAGGCAATGCCATGTACCCAGACCACTACCATCGCGGCTGGCATATTACCGGCTCAACTGGCATGCTTGGTTCTGCAGCCGCTTGTTCACGACTAATGGGTTTAGATCTCCAAAAGACAATGATGGCCTTGGGAATTGCTGCATCACAACCAGTGGGTATGCGCGAGCAATTTGGCACGATGACTAAACCATTTCACCCCGGCGGAGCAGCACGCGCAGGTCAACTCTCAGCATTGCTAGCAAAACATGGTTTTACCGCCAGCCCTAAAGCACTCGAAGCTGGTCGCGGATATATGCAAACTGTTTCGACTAAATGTGATTGGGCTGAAATTGATCGCGCACTCGGAAAGTCATTTGAGATCTCCTTAAACACTTACAAACCATTTGCTTGCGGCATTGTGATTCATCCAGCAATTGATGCTTGCGCTCAGTTGCGCGCTCAGGGCGTTAAAGCTGAAGAGGTAGAGCGTATTGAATTGCGCGTTCATCCACTAGTACTGGAGTTGACTGGCAAGAAAACACCTAAAGATGGTCTTGAAGGCAAGTTCAGTGTCTACCATGGTTGCGCCGTTGGATTAATTTTTGGACAAGCGGGTGAAGGTGAATACGCCGACGATATCGTCAATCGCCCAGATGTAGTTGCTTTGCGAGCTAAGGTGAATGCAACCACTGACACCTCTATCAGCGAAGCATCGGTTGATGTGAAAGCATTCTTGAAAGATGGCAAAGAAGTTCATATTTTCGTTAAGAATGCCATTGGATCTGTAGAGAATCCAATGAGCGATGCCAATCTAGAGCAAAAATTTACTAGCTTGGCAGAGCCAGTGATTGGCAAGGAGAAAACTCGTCAATTAATTGCCGCGCTCTGGAAATTAGGCCAGGCTTCTGACCTCAAACAGATTCTCTCTTTGTGTACTCCTGATTAATTTTCTGAAAGCATCGTTTAAATGGCTTCTTTACCAAGCATTGTTATTCTCGGAGACTACGAGCGCGCATTGCGGCGATTTTCCAATTGGGATGCACTAGAGCAAAAGGCTACCCTCACTATTCACCATGAGCCCTTGCGTGAAGATGCTTTATACGAAGCCGTAAAAGATGCTGATGCCATTGCGATTGTTAGAGACCGCGCGCCATTGAATGAGTCCATGATCGCGCGCCTTCCAAAGTTAAAGTTCTTAATGTTTACTGGCGAGCGTAATGGCACGTTAGAGGCATCTGCTTTGGTCGCTCGCAACATTCCCATGGCCTGCTCCCCCGGCGGCCCATCCAAAGAAACTACTGCTGAACTAACTTGGGCGCTCATTCTGGGAGCATCTAAGCGCTTGGTAGAGCAGAATCACTTGCTTGCTTCTGGCGGCTGGCGTGATCAGCTCTCTGTTTTGCCAATGCTTGCTGGAGAGCGTCTTGGTGTCATGGGTTTAGGCTCAATTGGTAGTCGCGTTGCAAGAGTTGGGGCAGCATTCGGCATGGAAGTGGTTACCTGGAGCCCTAGAATGACTCCAGAGAGAGCTGCGGCTGAAAATGCGAAGTCCGTTAGTCTTGATGAACTCCTGAAAACATCGAAAATTGTAACGATGCATTTAGTAGCAGGTCCAGGCACCAAAGGGCTTATTAGTGCAGATCAATTAGCCCTTATGCGCTCAGACTCAATCTTGGTAAATACTTCAAGAGCGGCCCTTGTCAATATGGGTGATTTACAAAAGGCGCTCGCCCTTGGTAGACCCGGGCAAGCTGCGATTGATGTATTTGATGTAGAACCTTTGCCAGAAAAAGATCCCCTGCGAAATACTCCCAATCTCTTGGCGACCCCTCACCTGGGATTTATTGCCGAGCCAATCTTTGCAACTTTTGCAAAGGGCATCATCGAGACTTTAGAAGCATGGCTTGATCAAAAGCCTGTGCCGCATCCATTCCTGCCAAAGTAAGCAAGCCCCTTGGAACTGGACAAGCAAAAGACGCTAACTCCCCGCCAATTATTCTGGGGCTTTACCAGGATTGGCATGTCAGGCTTTGGGGGCGTGCTACCTTGGGCACGGCGCACTATTGTTGAACAAGAGAAGTGGCTAAGTTCCGAGGAATTTAGCTCCATGCTAGGCATCTGCCAGATCGTTCCAGGTCCCAATATTGTTAACCTCGCAGTATGTGTCGGGAGTCGATTTTGCGGCATACCTGGGGCTATTGCGGGTGTTTTTGGAATACTGACTGGGCCTGTTACCTTAGTGCTTATTTTAGCAATGCTGTACGAGCATTTCAGCTACCTCCCGATTGTTCAAGGAATGCTCAGGGGCATCTCTGCAGTTGGTGTTGGTTTAATTGCAAGCACTGGATTTAAGATGATGCGCACTGAGCTAAATTACCCGCCCATGCTCATCGTTGTGATCTTCATTTTATTAGCAGCATGTTATTTTCATCTTGGTCTTGGTTGGGTAGTCTTGCTAGCTAGTCCACTTGCGCTCTATTTTGCATGGAGAAAGGTGAATAAAACATGAGTGTTTTAATTAGTCTTTTCCTCAAGATTTCAGCCTTCTCCTTGGTGGCATTTGGGGGGGTTAATGCCCTCCTCCCAGTTTTATATGATTTGTCAGTAAATCAAGAACACTGGATTAGCCCCCAAACGTTTGCAGACTATTTTGCAATTGCACAAGCAGCTCCAGGCCCAAATTTGATGACCGTGACTTTAATTGGCTGGAATGTGGGGGGCGTTTTGGGGGCGGCACTTGCAACTCTTGCCATCGCTTGGCCATCCTCAATTATGATTTACTTCTTGCAGGGCTATATTTTCGCCATTCAAAACAAACAACGCCAAAAGATGATTCAATATGCTGCAGGTGCTCTAGCAGTAGGGCTTGTACTTGCAGCGGCTTGGCAAATTTCGTTACAAGTGAATCAAAGTTTGGCGGCTTATATATTGACGATTGTCACGATAACCATTACCTTCTTTACAAGATGGCATCCTTTGTATTTAGTTGCTGCCGGCGCAGCTTGCGGTTTACTTGGTTTAATTTAATTCAGACAGAGAAAGCACTATGAAAATTCAAAAACTAATTTGCCTGTCCCTTGTTGGGATTGGTACGCTCTTTTCATCAGCATCATTTGCTCAGGCGAACTACCCAAATAAACCTATCAACTTTATTGTTCCTTATGGCGCCGGTGGTGGTGCTGACTCACGCAGTCGTCAAATCGCGCAAAAGATGAGCGTGATTCTGAAGCAACCTATCATCGTAGATAACAAACCTGGCGCAGGTGGAAACATTGGAACCGAGTACATTGCTCGCGCAGCACCTGATGGCTACACAATTGGCATGGGTAACTTTGCACCATTGGCTGTGAATAAAACTTTATTCGGCAATTTAAGATACGATCCAGAAACAGATTTAACGCCGATTGTATTGATTGAAAAAGGTCCATTGGTTTTAGTGGTGAACCCCACATCACCTTATAAGACTGTTCAAGATATTGTTGCGGCAGCTAAAGCTAAACCAGGAGAACTAACTTTCTCATCAGGCGGCATCGGTGGAAGTCATCAATTGTCTGCAGAAATCTTTGAACAGAATGCAGGCATTGACATGATTCACGTGCCTTATAAGAGCGGCTCTGCAGGTCTAACCGACCTGATGGCAGGAAATGTCACCATGATGTTCGATCAAATGTATTCGGCAATGCCAAGTATCAAAGCAGATAAATTACGACCAATTGCTATTACCAGCAAGAAACGCTCGCCATTGCTGCCAAACGTTCCTACCTTTGCTGAGGTAGGCTACCCTAAAGTTGAAGTACTTAATTGGCAAGGTTTAGTCGCTCCTAAGGGCACACCTAAGGCAATCATTGACAAACTCAATGCTGCTGCCAATGAAGCTTTAAAAGATCCACAGTTGCGTGAACTCATGCTCTCGCAAGGCAATGAAATTGGCGGTGGAACACCCGCTGACTTTGCAGCTTTAGTGAAGTCTGAATCGCAAAAATGGAGTGCCGTTGTGAAACTGGCTAATATCAAGCCAGAATAAAAAATCTGGCAAAGAATAAATCAGGGGGCCTTGAGCCCCCTGATTTATTTCAGCGCTTGATAAGTCAGAATGCCTAGAAAAGTTAATGCCAGCGAGCCAACCAAGTGAAGCAAGGCTGTAGCAAGGGCCCAAGTTAACTCGCCACGCTGTATAAAGCCAACTACCTCAGCGGAAAAACTGGAGAAAGTAGTGAGGCCACCTAAAAATCCAGTGATAACAAACAATCTCCACTCAGGAGAAAGACTAGGGTTGTTGCCAAAAAATGCAATCGCTATGCCAATCAGGTAGCCACCAACCATATTTGAAATTAGTGTACCCAGCGGGATGATAGATGAAGCGCCAACTGCTAAAAAATTAAAGGCAGATCTCAATAAAGCACCTAGACCAGCGCCAACGAAAATAGAAAAAATGGGTAGCCACATAATTAACGTTCTATTGAATTGAAAAACCCAGCATACTAATTGAACTCATTTCAATACCATCAATATAGACTTTTGCATGCTCATGCTTATGCTGCAAAGCCAGTGTGTACAAAGCTGGCCAATAGTGTTCAGGCGTTGGAATAGAGAGATGCGCTGAATCACCGTAATGCTCCCATTCAATCAGAGATTGATGATGATTTGCGTTCATTTCAGATACAAAGAAGTTGTTAAAGTCTTTGGCCCATGGATAAGGCTCTGCGCCATCTTGCCAATGAATCGTCCGCAAGTTATGAACCACATTACCACTGGAAAGAATCAAGATATTTTCATCTCGCAAAGGGCGTAACTGCTTGGCTAATTCATAGTGCTGACCGGCCGACATAGAGCCATCAAGACTTAATTGCACTACCGGGATGTCTGCATCAGGATAAAGATACTTTAAAACCGACCAAGCACCGTGATCAATGCCCCATTCATTTTCTTCGAGCACCACCGGGACATTTAACAACTCTTGAATGCGATCAGCTAATGCAGGACTACCTGGAGCTGGGTATTGAATATCAAAGAGTGCTTGCGGGAATCCACCGAAGTCATGAATCGTTTTGGGTTTTGCCATTGCGGTGACCCACACTCCTCGGGTTACCCAATGCGCCGAGATCACTAAAATTGCATCTGGGCGCTTTAGTGTTTTGCCAAGATTAGACCAAGCTGCGGTATAACGATTTGGCTCTATAGCGTACATCGGACTGCCATGGCCAGCGAATATTGCAGGTTGGCGATGGTCAGTCATTAATACTGGTTAACCGAATACGTAACCAGTATGCGCAGCAACCAATGCAAACAAAATAGCTAAGCTAGTAGCAGCCCCTAGCATCACGATCAAGGTAATGATCTTTTTGTTGATTTCTGCTTTTGATTCGTTATGCCATTCGTTCATGCCAATTCCTCTGTCAATACATGTAGTAGACGTAATTATCCACTATCGACCGCGTCCAGCCTTGCGCATCATGCCTTTTCCCCCGCCAAAGCCTGCTTGAGGCCTTCCAGCCGGTCCAGATGGGCCTTTTGGGACAGGTGGACGTGCGGGAGGCTTGGCAATTGCTGCCTTTACGGGGGTTTTTGAATCGGGTTTCTTTTCGTCAGTCACTTTGAGCTCCTATGGATATCATATTGCCATGATTACTGACTATTCTATCCAAGCTGTCGCAATTAATGCGATTCCCCTGATTTTCGCCATTACTATCCATGAAGCCGCTCACGGCTACGCAGCCCGCCAATTCGGGGATAACACGGCCTATATGCAGGGACGGGTGACCCTAAACCCGGCTAAACACATCGATCCTGTAGGAACCATCCTTATTCCCCTGGCGCTCCTTCTGATGGGATCCCCGTTTTTAGTGGGCTATGCCAAGCCAGTACCCGTGAACTTTGGCAGGCTCAGAAACCCCAGAATTGACTCGATTTGGGTCGCTTTAGCTGGGCCAGGCTCTAACTTTATCCAAGCATTGATCTGGCTAATCCTGTTAATAGTGCTTGTAGGTCTTGGCATAAATGAGAAATTTTTGATCTCCATGTCTCAAGCGGGTATCACCTGGAATCTTGGGTTACTGGTATTTAATCTTTTTCCGCTCCCCCCTTTAGATGGTGGGCGCATTCTCTCGAGCTTACTTCCAGCGCGCCAGTCAATCGCACTGGGACGCCTAGAGCCCTGGGGATTTTTCATTGTTTTAGCGCTGGTGTTTACTGGAGTCATCGGATCCTTTTGGATGCAACCCCTAATGAGCTTCTTTGAATGGCTCATCCTTTTGCTAACCACCCCCCTGAGGATGATCTTTTAACTCAGGCAAGAAATATCATTCTGGGATATTCTGATTCCAAGAAATCCACATTGATCTAAGGAGAATTTTCATGAAATTACAAAAAATGATTTTGGTAGGTACAGCAAGTATTTTGGCAATTAGCGCGAGCGTAGCTTTTGCGCAATTCCAGAAACCAGAGGATGCCATTAAATATCGTCAGAGCGCCTTTTTTGTCATGGCAAACTCATTTGGGAAAATTGGTGCCTTCGTTAAGGGAGATACTCCGTACAATAAAGAAGATGTTGCCAAGAATGCAGCAGTTGTTGCGACCCTTTCATCATTACCGTGGCAGGCTTTTGGTCCTGGTACCGAAGGCGGAAAAGCGCAATCTGATATCTGGTCAGATAACGCCAAGTTCAAAGCGGCTGCCGACAAGATGCAGCTAGCAGTAGCAGATCTAAATAAAGCCGCTCAATCAGGCGATCAAGAAAGTATCAAAAAGGCTTTTGGCGTTGCTAATGGAAGCTGCAAAAACTGTCACGATGATTTCAAGAAGAAGTAAAAATTACTTCGTAATCAAGTAACCCACCACTATAGCGATCACACTCAAGATTGCTAGAGCTAGTCCTCGCTGTAGCCCTCCATCCTTGGAGGCCCGACCCAAGTCAACAGGTGAATATTTTGCCTCTTCGCTTGGGTCAATTTCTTTATCCCCATTGATCATTGGTTTAATGAGATCTTCTCCTTTAAATTTTCTGTAATAGATTATGGCGGCAATATGAATGGTGATTAAGGTATAAATCAACACCTGATTACTTTCGTGGATTTGAGATAAAAACGAGATGGTTGCGTTTGATACGTATTTGGCAAAAGGCCCCTGAAATGCAATTTCATCATCCACAAATAATCCGGTGACAACTTGTACGCCAAGAACAAATAGCAAGGCAAACACCGACAATGCTCCGACGGGATTGTGACCGAGAAAGCGTGGTGATTTTCCTTGAAGGTAGTTAAGGATACTTTCACGAGTAGGTATAAAAGATGCGAATCGCGCATGCGTTGATCCAACTAAACCCCATATGATTCGGAATATTAATAAGGTCAAAACGCTGTAGCCAAAATAGGCATGCCATTGAATCGCATTACCGCCAAGATTGACACTGATTAAACTTCCCGCAATACAAAATACCAAGAGCCAGTGAAACAGGCGAATCGGGAGATCCCAAACACGGATTATTTTCTTCATACCCAAAGGATAAAGCAGCTTCTCCCTTAAAATAAGCAATATTCATGAATGCAAGCAAAGCCTTTAGAACTCTCCTGCTTTATCGCGTAGGCGCAACCCTAAGCTATCAAATTACGATGGTTGCGGTGGGCTGGCACCTCTATGAAATCACCAATAGCGTGGTTTCCTTAGGACTTATTGGACTTGCAGAGCTTGTTCCTTACTTTGCATTGGCCCTCTATTCAGGGCATGCCGTAGATCATCACTCTCGTAAACTGATCGCTGCGATTGCTTGCCTAATCCATATTGCGGTAGCCCTGATGCTTGCCACTATTGCACTGGGCTGGCTTACACCAGCAGAGCCACTCATTTACACCGCCGTTGGGCTGATTGGCATAGGGCGTGCCCTACTAAGACCCTCCTATCAAGCACTATTTGGTCAAGTCATTACGCGTGAGCATTTGCCGCGCTTTACCGCTTACGCCTCATCCGCCTTTCAAATTTGCGTTGTCGCTGGACCCGGTCTTGGTGGCCTGATGATTGGGTTTGCTGGTCTTGAGTGGACTTACTTATTAGCCGCCGCTTGTGGTGTCTTTGGTTTATATGGCATTACATTTATTAATGCGCCTCGAGAAAAATCGAGCAATCTCTCTGGAAATTTCTTAAAGAGCTTTCTTGAGGGATTTCATTTTGTCAGAAAACATGAGCTTATTCTCGGCATCATGGCACTAGATATGTTTGCCGTTCTCTTTGGTGGCGCGGTTTCCATCCTTCCGGCTTTTGTGAAAGAGGTCCTCAATGCTGGCCCTGAAGCATTGGGGATTTTGCGCGCTGCGCCAGCAGCTGGGGCAGTAATTACTGGCATCTATTTGGCTAGGCGCCCCATCCTCACTGATTCTGGAAAACATCTTTTACTCTCTGTTGTGGGATTCGGGATCGCGATCATTGGCTTTGGTATCTCAAGCCATCTTTGGCTATGCGCTTTTTTCTTATTTATTTCAGGATGCTTCGACTCGATATCAGTTGTTATTCGCAGCAGCATCATGCAGCTCACAACCCCCGATCACATGCGCGGCAGAATTAGCGCAATCAACGGAATCTTCATTGGCTCATCCAATGAATTAGGCGCTCTGGAGTCTGGTATCGCAGCCAGCTTAATGGGCTTAGTGCCCTCGATTGTGTTTGGCGGGGTGGCGACAATTGCAATCGTAATAATTACCAATCGACTCGCACCCCATTTGGGCAAGCTCCACCTTAAAG
>Ga0208496_1000228_pt1 | contig 19905 bp, 23 predicted proteins | sample CryBogmetaGMA2M_FD_184552 | JGI IMG/M metagenome (GOLD analysis project Ga0208496, IMG submission 184552) | Freshwater microbial communities from Crystal Bog, Wisconsin, USA - MA2M (SPAdes) | ecosystem: Environmental > Aquatic > Freshwater > Lake | place: Crystal Bog, Wisconsin, USA | collected... | reverse complement strand
TGCCCCAAACTGCATAGTGATATTAGATGCGGACAACACGGATGGTTTCTAGCTTTCTGAAATTCAATTCAACAGATGCTCCCATGATTAGGGAGCAAAGAGCCTTATTTTAACGGGTTAAGGACGCAAAGGTCTAATTCAGACTTTGACCCTAAATGGGGTGAAATTCGTATGGATATCGTAATAGTCCTCATTTTCCTTTCGCTTTAGAAAGGTAACAACCCAATAGGTCATTGGGGTTGCCAGGACTTCCCAAGAGGTTTTAAGGACATACTGAGCCATTGCGACTTGAATCACCTCTTGTGTGGGCCATACACCATAGAAGGCTAAGAGATAGAAAAAAGAGGAGTCAACCAACTCCCCCACTCCGGTAGAGCCAATGGTACGCATCCACAAATAACGGCCTTCGGTCCAGATTTTCATCTTAGCCATCACGTAGCTATTACTGAGGCTCCCACACCAAAAAGCAAACATCGAAGCCAAAGCAATTCGCCAGGAGTTGCCAAATACCGTTTCTAGCCCCTGTTGATAATTGGCCATATATGCGCCAGGAGCAACAGGTAATGCAATCACAATTTGCGCCATCACTGCTGCAAAGGCTAAGGCGGCAAAACCTGCCCAAACTGCGCGTCGATCATAGGCATAGCCATACACTTCCGTGAGAATGTCGCCGAAGAAGTAGGAAATTGGGAAAAACAAAATTCCAGCCCCAAAGGTCAGCTCACCAAAGTGTGGCAGATCAAAAACTGCTGCTTTCCCGGCCCCAATAAAGTTTGAGCAAAGTAAGACCACCACAAAGGCGGCCAAAATCAGGTCGTAATAACGATGATGTCGTCTAGGTGAGTCCATATGGCTGGAAAAATGGATAATAGAATCAAGAATATCCGTATTCCTGAAAATTCGCAGGAAGCAGTCAGAAATTAACAATAGAAAGACCAGGTAATGAGTAAAGCTAGCTTCAATTGGGCAGACCCCCTGCTCCTCGATACACAGCTAACCGAAGAAGAGCGCATGATTCGTGATGCCGCCGCTGAGTATGCACAAGGACGTCTCATGCCACGGATTCATGACGCCTTCCGCAATGAAACTTCCGACCCTGCAATCTTTCGAGAAATGGGTGAGCTTGGTCTTTTAGGTATCACTATTCCTGAGCAATACGGCGGCGCCAATCTGAACTACGTCTCTTATGGATTAATTGCGCGCGAGATTGAGCGTGTAGATTCTGGCTATCGATCAATGATGAGTGTCCAGTCATCATTGGTAATGGTGCCCATCAATGAATTTGGTAGCGAAGCACAGAAACAAAAATATCTTCCAAAATTAGCTTCGGGCGAATGGATTGGATGCTTTGGCTTAACCGAACCCAACTACGGTTCAGATGCTGGCGGCATGATTACCCGCGCCAAGAAAGTTCCTGGTGGCTTTTCTTTAACGGGATCGAAGATGTGGATCTCCAACTCCCCAATTGCTGATGTATTCGTTATATGGGCAAAGAATGATGAAGGTGTCATTCGTGGCTACATCCTCGAAAAAGGGATGAAGGGCTTAAGCGCTCCCAAGATTACCGGCAAGATGGGTTTGCGCGCTTCGATCACTGGCGAAGTCGTGATGGATGAAGTATTTGTTCCTGCCGAAAATGAATTCCCAGAAGTTACTGGGCTCAAAGGTCCATTTACCTGTCTCAACTCTGCGCGATATGGTATCGCTTGGGGCGCCCTTGGTGCCGCTGAATGGTGTTGGCATGCCGCTCGCCAATACACCTTAGATCGTAAGCAATTTGGTAAACCTCTTGCAGCTAATCAGTTGATTCAGAAAAAATTAGCTGATATGCAAACCGATATTGCACTTGGTTTGCAGGGCTGCCTGCGCTTAGGTCGCATGAAGGATGAAGGTATTGCTGCCCCAGAAATTACTTCAATTATGAAACGCAACTCCTGTGGCAAGTCATTGGATATTGCTCGTATGGCGCGCGATATGCATGGTGGCAACGGAATTTCTGATGAATATGGTGTCGTGCGTCACATGCTGAACTTAGAAGTTGTCAATACTTACGAAGGTACACACGACATACACGCCCTGATTTTAGGTCGTGCACAGACGGGTATTCAGGCGTTTAGCTAGACCCTAGTTTAGCTACGATGGCCTTTGCTGCTTGAGTAAAGGCCTCATCGCTATCGTTCTCAAGCGGCACAAAATGTTCGATCCTATATTGAGGAAAGTTTCTGACGATCGATGATTGGTAGGAAGGGTCATAGTGCATTACCAATAACTCTTCTACGAGCTCTGGAAAATTGCTCGCATCAATCGCTTCATTCCATTTAGCTATCTGCACTTTTCCATAATGCGTAGTGAGCAAAGCAAGCTTGAGCTTAAAGTGATCAGTATCAGTTAAGAAGTGATGGTATTCACGAATCAACCAAGATACACGCGTCTGGGTACTCGATCTCAACTCAATGCAGGCGCCATTACGAATTTTTTCCATCAAAGCATCAGGTATATGCAGGCCCCCAACCTTTTTACTCTCTGACTCTACAAAGACTGGTTTTGCTGGATCTAGAGAGCGCAGCGCATTCCAGAGAGCAGTCTCAAAACCTTTTTGAGAGGGTTGATCAATATTGGGTTCGTTACCTAAAACTGAGCCACGATGAACCGCTAAGCCCTCCAAATCTAATATCTGGGCGCCTAGAGCGCCAATCTCTTGAAGCACTCTAGTCTTGCCGCTACCAGTCATGCCGCAGATGACTTGGAAAGTAAATGCGTTTGCATCTTCTTCAAGTCCATCGATTACAGTGCGCCTAAAGCCTTGGTAGCCACTCTCCAATTGCATGGCTTTCCAGCCGATGCGGTTCAAGATATGGGTAAATGCACCACTGCGCTCGCCACCTCGCCAGCAATAAATCAGTGGTCGCCACTCGCGCGGTAATTCTAATAAATGGTTTTCAATATGATGTGCAATATTTTTTGATACTAAAGCGGCACCTAATTTCTTAGCGGCAAATGGAGAGACTTGTTTATAGAGAGTGCCGATCTGAGCACGCTCATCATTATTGAGAACTGGATAATTGACAGCACCAGGAATATGATCTAAAGCAAACTCCGTTGGCGACCTCACATCAATCACAAGGTCAAAGCTATCTAACTCTAAAAGAAATTGTTCCAGCTTTAAGATGTGCGGGTTACTTGCTTGCATACCTTGTGCTAATTAAGCTCACTGGCAACAGTCAGCTTAATTGCAAGGCGAGGTGATACAAATTGGTAGAGCGGGCACCTGAGCGACAAAATGCCAAGATAGGTCCAGGCATCGTTTTTAGAAGGCGAGCCATTTCCTGAACTTCTTCTGGCGTAAATGCACCTGGAATCACTGGGAGATATACGTAATTCAGACCAAGCCTTTCGGCTTCTGCCGCAATAGATGCATTAGTTGGCTGAAAAGGACCCTCTTCACCATCAGGGCGATTATTAATAACGCTTTTGTAGCCCTGCTTGGCAATTTCAGCCAAATCGCTTGCGTCAATTTGACCAAGCGTACCGAATTGTGAGTTATGACAAGTAATAGGAAGGCTCATGAAAATCTCTACATTAAATAAATAACAATAGGCTTAATTCTAAATCAGGCTTTGTCAGATGGGCTTATTTTCTGCCCCGTGAAGAAGCGGTCGCTAATTTCCATACCCACCAGCATAGCAATCACAAATACCAGGGCCTTGAGATGGCCTGAGCCAAGGGCGACTAGGGCTGGGCCGGGACAAAAACCAGCAATACCCCAACCTGCGCCAAATATCAGACTACCTATCATCAAAGGCTTGGTGATATCACGTCTTGTTGGGAGATCAATAGCACCGCCAAGAAACGTTTCCGTTTTCTTGCTAAGCACATAAAAACCAGCAAGGCCAACAAGTACGGCACCCAACATCACAAATAATAAAGAAGGGTCCCAATTTCCAGCTAAATCTAAGAATCCCAAAATCTTTTGAGGATTGCTCATGCCTGAAATGATCAAACCCCAACCAAACAGAACTCCAATGGCATATTGACTGAAGAGGCCAAAATGGTTTTTCAACTTAAGCTCCAAGCAGGTGACGAGTTACAAAAACCATTACAAATCCAGCAAACATAAAAGCGAGCGTTGCTGCTAATGAGCGCGGTGATAAACGAGACAAGCCACAAATGCCGTGGCCACTGGTGCAGCCCGAGCCATATTGCGAACCAAAGCCAACCAAAAGACCAGCAATCATGATTGCTAACCAACTAGAGTCAATCTCAACGATCGGAAAAATACCAAAAAATGCCGCTAAAAATGGGGCTGTAAGTAAACCTAAAGTCAAAGTAAGGCGCCAAGCAAAATCATCCACCTGAGGATGTAATAAACCAGAAACAATTCCACTAATTCCGAGTATGCGACCGTGTAAGAGAGCATAGAGCGCTGCAGCTAGGCCTAAAATCATCCCACCTAATAATGATGGAATAGGCGTAAAAGAAAGCCAGTCAATTTGCATTAATTCTGTCCATTCAATTGATGATTAACTACAAGGATTCGGGGCAAGACGGAATTGCAAATAGCGTAGACCCAAATAGGCGCCAAAAATAAATCCAGGCAAAGCCAATAATGATCCAAGAGCTAAAGTAGAAATACCACTTAGTCCCTGCCCTACTGTACAGCCTAATGCTGTAACACCACCAAAACCCATCAAGGCTGCACCAACAAGATGATTTGCCGTGTCTTCAGTATTGCGGAAGGATTCCCAGCGGAAAGTTTTTACAGCAATAGACGCTACCGCAGAACCTAAAATCATTCCCAAAACTGCCATGATGCCAATAGTCAAGACTTTAGATGTATCGCTATACATCATGAGCCAATCTAAGGAATAAGCATAGGGTGCAACAAAAGATAAGCTCTCCATACGGCCAGAATTGGTTACTAAAAATACTTCTTCTAAAGTATTGGGATCTTCGGCAACATAACCTAGATTACCTGACACCCACCACACTGCACAGATAGCCAAACCAACAATAGTGCCTGCCATCAGGTTTTCTGCAGTCCAAAATGCTTTGCTCACTAAAGCGTAAGTAATAAAAGTAGCCCCAATCATCAAACCTAAAGCAAGATGGAGATTGGCACGAGCCATATCTAACGGCCCACTAAGAAGGCTAGGTAAATCTTGTGGAGTATTAAAAGCAATGAAAAAAGTATCGAGTGTATTAATGCGCAAGACGCCCAAAAAACCGCGCATTGTCATGTAGGCAAATAAACCCAAGACTATAAATACAATCACAGACTTTAAATTCCCTCCACCAATACGCACTAAGGTCTTGCTACCACACCCCGAAGCTAGAACCATACCAAAGCCGAACAAAATACTGCCAACAATACTAGAAAGCCATAAAAACTTATTGCCGGTATAAAAGCTTTTTAAAGGATCGATGAGTCCGAGATAAGACATTAAGGTGAATCCAACAATCGCAATACCAATCGCCAGAAACCACTGCCTTAAGCGATCCCAACTAGACATGATGAAGATATCGGAAACAGCTCCCATAGTACAAAAACCCGTTTTTTGCATGACTGCTCCAAGCACAAAAGTAATTGCAAATGTTGCCCAGAGCACTGACTTACTTAAAGAATTAATATCAACAACATCCATGGTGGCTATATTTAAAAAAAATTAAGGTTTGAATTTATAAAACTGTTGATTAAGATAAGCCACTACATCAGCTTCATCTTCAGGAAAGAGGTCTAAGCGAAGCTCGGTATTACACAAGCTCACCATCTTCTTTAAATTGGCTAAAGACTTCACCTTGCCATCGCTACGCGTATAAATCATGTCACCATTACTAAAACCAGACTTCTTCGCATGACAGGCATAGCACTTCTGCTGATCGATAGACTTGCCGTTTGCTAGATCAGGCGCAGCCATCGCTGACACACAAATCAGTGCACTGAAGGCAAATAAATAAACAGATCTAATAAAAATCATTTTCATTACAAATCAAGGATTTAGCAGTAATTCATCATTTTAAGGCCCAATGGAAAAGATTGCCTTACTCTGCCTGTATCGCCAGATAAACGTTATAGGCATTCATGCGGTTGGCAGCCTTAAATAAAGGCATTCCTTCGTATTCTGACCAATCGGCCTGTTTGTAAGCATCATCAAAGGGGTCCATATTGATAGCTGCTGCTGACATCGATTCCCGCAGGTATTTGAGATAGCCCCTAGTGAAAGCAATATCTTCAACGGGTTTAATTGAGTAATTTCCATGCCCAGGAATCACCATATTGGGATTTAATTTTTCAATCTTGTCCAATCCCATGAGCCAGCCTTTGCTGTCAGCATTCCCAACAAATGGAATACGGCCTCTAAACACTAGGTCTCCAGCAAACAGCACTTGTTCTGACGGCACATAAATTAGCAAGTCCTCTGGGGCATGCGCAGGCCCTACCCTGCTAATCAAGAAATCGATACCACCAATAGATAGTTTCATATCTTGATCAATCCAAACATCAGCAGAGATGAGCTTGGTATTGGCATTTACCCAAGGAGCAAAATCGATGCGGGAGGCAATCAAACGCTGCTGAGCTGTTTTCGAAGAAAGATAGTTTCTGCCTTCGCCCTGCGCATAAATCTTCGCACCAATCTTTTGAAATTCTTGCAGGCCATAAATATGATCTGCATGGTAGTGACTGACGATTACTGCGACAACTTTTTGATTGGTGACTTTCTTAATCTCTGTGATGAGCTTTTGCGCAAGAATGGGTGAACCTAAAGCATCAACCACTACAACCCCAACAGGCGTCACAACAAAACCAGCATTTGAAATAAAATTTTGATTGGCACTACTCCCCATTTCCGGAAAGCCTTGCACAAAATAAGTATGAGGGGCAACCTGAATAGGCTTTAATTGAATCGTATCTACTGGTTTAGCAGCCTGACCATAGGCATTGCTGAAAAAGATAAAGGATCCCATGAGGATCCCTATCAATTGCTTTATAGAAGAGATATCAACCTTACAAATATACATTTCAATATGAGTTATGGCTTGATGTAGGCAAATCCATCTTTATATTGTAGGTCTGCAACACGCACCACTCCAGATGGAGTGAAATCGGCATCTAAAGTAAATTGATCTTTCTTGAGATTACGATTTTTTAATGTAATTTCGCAAACCTCAAACTTCACACCCCGTGATTTGAGGGCGCCAATTAATGGCGCATATTCCACGTTATTCTTTTTATCTTTAGCTCCCTCCATCAGCAAATCTACTCCATTAGCATGAGTCACCACAATAATGGTGGTCTGGGGTGATACATCTAAATGATTACGAATATTGCGTAAACCCTTTAAGCCCTGAGTTTCAGCATCATCAATGTGATAAACCACTTTAGTTTGCCCCAATGATTGTGCATGAGCGATGGAACCAAGCCCAATAGAGAGAATCGCTACAAAAACAAGTTGGATCAGTTTTTTCATTGTCATAATCTTCATAAATTCATTAAATGGGGGCAATGCCAGGATTATTGCTGACACCTTTAATGATGGGCTCATTGAGTTTTACGGCCTTCACAGTCTTGATATCTCGTAAATGTCTCTCAATGACATCCCATATCGCCTCGCCACCAGCATTTTTAGCCTCTTCGCTCACTGGTGCCCAGCCAGCAACCTTGTAGGTTTTGCTAGCCTCAATGGCTTTTCCATTAAGGCGCATATCCGTAATGCGCTTACCAGCCGTTTGTGCTGGATCAATGGTGTATTGCATACCGCCTACTCGAACCATGTCGCCGCCCTGCTGATAATACGGGTCAGGATTGAATAAATTATCTGCTACATCTTCCAAGATTGTCTTGATGGTTTCGCCAGTCATGTTGGTGACAGTCGTATAAGGATAGGTAATCGCTGTTTGATCCAAGAGGTTCTCACGGGTGATCGCTTGACCTGGCAAAAGGCTCGTACCCCAGCGGAAACCCGGCGAAAATGCAATCTCCGCATTCTTTTGTGCCATCAGGCCATCAAGGATGAGTTGATCAAAACTGCCATTGAAATTACCGCGACGATATAAGAGGGCTTCCGTAGTGGCTAATTTCTCATTGAGCTTAGTCTCATAAGGTGCTCTGATCTTCGTAATCAACTTACTCATCGCTGGGTCAGCAGGAATCATATTGGAGAAGATTGGGAAAAGCTTGTAGCGGAAATCAACCGGCTTACCACCCTTCACATCAAAATCCAATACGCCTAAGAACTTACTATTGGATCCAGCATTGGTCACGAGAGTGATACCACCAGAATTCTTCACCCTCACTGGAATAGGTACGCCATCGTGAGTATGACCGCCCATGATTGCATCTAAGCCCCTGACACGTGATGCCATCTTCAAATCAACGTCCATGCCGTTGTGAGAAAGAAGAACCACTACCTTTGCCCCTTTTGCCTTCACCTCATCAATGGTCTTTTGCATACTCTCTTCCTGAATGCCAAAGGTCCAATCAGGAGTGAAGTAACGCGGATTTGCAATCGGTGTATAGGGGAAGGCCTGGCCAATGATAGCCACTTGAATACCATTCTGAACTTTCATGACATAGGGGTTAAATACCAAGTCACCAAAATCTGCTGTCTTAATATTTTGTGCAATAAAAGAGATCTTGCTCTTAAAATCCCCATTCACAATTTCCATGACGCGCTTCTCACCCAGAGTCATCTCCCAGTGGGCTGTCATGATATCCACACCTAAAGCAAGAGCCGCATCAACCATGTCTTGACCATTAGTCCAAAGCGCAGTTGCCGAACCTTGCCAAGTATCACCACCATCAAGCAAGAGTGCTCCAGGGCGACTGGCCTTCATTTGTTTAATTAAGCTAGCCATGTGAGCAAAACCACCCATCTTGCCGTAGTTCTGCGCAGCTGCGACATAGTCCAAGTAGGTAAAGGCGTGTGCATCACGAGTACCAGCAGCAATGCCATTGGCCTTTAAGAAGTATTCGCCGACTAAGTGCGGAGTCTTGCCTTCTTGCGCACCGATTCCAAGGTTTACATTAGGCTCACGAAAATAAATAGGCAATAGTTGCGCATGGCAGTCTGTGAAATGCAAGAAGTGAACATTACCGAACTTCGGTAAGTCATAGAATTTCTGTGCCGTTGATTGAGCATTCACAAAATTAGATTGCAAACTCATTCCACCTGCAGATGCAATTGCTAAGGCCTGCAAAAAATCGCGTCGACTTAAAGACATATTTACCCTTTTATGAAAACAGGCCTGTCGGCCTGTTCTTTATCTTGTGTATCAATTCTGTTCTGGGTTACTGATTCACAGGAGAGGCAGGATCAAGTAATAAAGCCATCACATCCTGAATCTGCTGTTCATTTAAGAGTTTGAAGTGAGCAAATCTGGGCATATTGCTACAAGCGTTATAAGCCTTCGAGTTATTAATACGGTTCCAAGTGTATGTCACTACCTCTTGTGAATAGCCGCGTAACTTGCCATACCCAGTTAATGATGGTCCAATATTTCCATAGGAAATTTCCTTGGGATCAATTTGGTGACAGTTATAGCAACCACCGCCAACGGGAGTATCCGCTTTATCTGTCCAGGTTGCACCACGACCACTTTGTGCAATCGCCTCACCCTTCTTCCAGTCGCCGATGTACTTGCCATCAGAAGGCTGCTTGATACCATCCATATTGATTTTCTGAATTTTCTCCCGCATCTTTTCACCTTGCTTGCTGCTGGCAAAAACAGGGTCGGAACAAAACTTTTGAGTTGCATCCTGATCAATACGGTCTAACCCAGCAATACCATCAGCTCTAAAACCATCTTTCATCATTTTGTTGAACTTGGGGTCATTTGCTTGTTGGGCAATTGCAGAACCTTGCATTGCAAACATTGTCAAAGCAAGTGAACTGAAGGCTAAGAGGAATTTAATGTTCTTCATATTTATTTTCTCTATCTCTTGTCCGTTAACGCTTCAAACCAGGGGTTTCAACTGTGCCACCATTAGCATTCTTTGCCATGTACATCGACAAAGCGATAGTGAGATCGGAACCATAGATTGGAAATGGGAAGCGTTGCTGACGAAAGCAGTCATTCAACCGCTGCTGCATAGTCCAGAACTGTCCACTAGAAACACGATATGCCGGCCAATATCCCCAACCAAGAGCTGCGCCTTTTTGGGTGGTGATATTAGGTAAATCTTGAAGACGAATTCGCTTGCCATCTTCAGCATGGCAGGATGCACAAGAAAAATCCATTGGCCCACCTTGGAAAAAGAAAGCTCGCTTACCAAGCTCATACATTTCTTTTTCTTTTGGATGATTGGTGCTCACCTTGATCTTGTCCCCCTTAGATAGGGTGACTACGTAAGCAACAATAGCCTCCATGTCTTTTTTAGGGCCCTTCTGAAATGGCGCATCAATCATTTCCTGAGGATCGCGACCTTGCAGCACTTGCATACAAGTCATCAAACGGGACTCTAGGTCTTGAACTTTATTGGTGTCTTTAAAGTAGCGGGGCAATTGCGCTGCTGCACCCTTGACTACCCCAGGCCCTAATCCTAAGTCACACTTTTCTAAAGTGGCGTTTTTAGGACCGGCAGGCTTTTTCCACAAATCCTCTCCAGCCGCCTCATAAAGTTCTGAAGGATTACCATCTGCAATCATCTCGCGATATTTCGCAATATCGTCAGTTGCACTCTTTTGCGCTAGAACGGATGACGACACCGTTAATAAAGCAGCCAACACGCCTGAGGCTAACCCTAAAGTCAATTTATGCTGCATATGCAACCCTTTCAAAACCGATGAGATGGTGAAGATTTATTTAGTGAATAAGCAAATTAGGAAGCAGTCGCTTCGTCAGTACGCTTATCGCCTTTACTATCTACCCAACTCACAACAATCTTGTCACCCTTGGCACCCTTGTATTTGAAGTTTAAGAATGGATCCTTAGAAACCGCTGGTCCAAACTGACCATTCAATACATCTTTACCATTTGCTTTGACATTAATTGTGCTGATGAACCATGCAGGAATAGTTTTGCCAGCAGCGTCTTTACGCTGACCAGATTCCATATCGTGCTTCATCAAAATTTTCACATCTACAACTCCACCGCTCTCAGCAGCTCTAACGCGCATTGGATCAGCCATAATTCCCTCTTTTTAATCTAGTTATTCGTTAATAAGTATTATTTGGATTGAAAGCGATTAACCGCCGCAACCGCCTAAAGTGACTTTTATTTCTTTAACCGCCATAAGCCACTTGCCATCTGCTTTAACCAAGCCGTATACATTAGAGGTTTGACCCATTTTGATACGAGTAGTAACAAATGATTCTGTACCAGCAGGAATAAAAAATTGTGCGGCCAAACTACTTGGGTTTTTCTCAACCAAGATAGCCATTTGCTCTGCTTTAAGGGTTGTTGTAATTCCCACAGGAACTACCGCGCCGTTCTCTGCAATATCAGGAGCATTTAAAGTAATAGCGCCTGATTTTTCTGGGCTACCGGCGCCCAAGATTTTAAATACCTCATCAAGGCTTTTGCCTTCAAAAGCAGCTTTATTCCACTCTTGAGCTTGGGCTACGCTAATAAGACCCGCAGAGGCCATCAAGCCAAAAACGGCTGAATATTTCAATAAACTGCGTCGCTGCTGATTCATAAAAACTCCTTTAATAATCTCTTACTTTGAATATATTATCTGCTTTCTAACAATGCATGCCAGGAATTGCTTAGGCACCCATTATTTGTCACCGGAAAGCATCCAAACCACTAATGTTTTACGATCCTCATCGGATAACTGACTTTGTGGCGGCATCGGAATCGCCCCCCACACCCCTGCGCCTCCATTTTTGACCTTAGCCATGAGCTTTTCTTGAGCCCCGCCTTGGCCTTGGTATTTCGCTGCAATATCTGCAATCGATGGGCCCACCAACTTCGCATTAGGCGCATGACAAGCGGAGCAGTTCTCGTTCTTAAATAAGGCTGCAGGTCCTTTAGTGTTTTGGCTATGCGTATCCGATGCATGAGCCAAACCTTCACCAGTTGACCCAGGCAATTTGGCAGGCGGTGGCTTAGTTGAATCAGATCCTCGATAAGGTCCATAAAGACGATTTTGTTCTGCAATATTGCCATGGGCATTTCTAGCAAAGTCAGGCAAGCTTGACCCAATTTGTACAAACTTGACGCAATTATTCATGCAAGAAGAGCCGTTCACATCTGGCTTACCATTCACACTCCAAAAGCCATGGTTTCGAGTCATACCGTTACGGTTCGGCATTTTTTTCTGCACTTCTGCCATATTGCTATTACTCAAGACAAAATCATCCGGAACGATTTCACCTAAGCTCAAAATAAATGCAACTAGCGCATATGTGTCATCTGGTGTTAGTGACCTTGGAGCATTCCATGGCATAGCGCGATAAATATAGTCCCATAAAGTGGAAACCGTAGGGACTTTCATCAAGGTCGTTCGTTGTGGCTGCTTCCGATCTGCCAAAGAGGCAACTTTTCCAGTCTTAACATCATCAGCTGTAGTTCCACCAGCAATGGGGGTGAAGATCTCATTAGACTCGCCAAATACCCCATGGCAACTAGCGCATTTGGATTCCCAGATGACTTGCCCCTGCGCAACGGAACCTGATCCCTTTGGCAAGCCCTTAAAGTCAGGACGCACATCTATATCCCACGCGATCACTTCTGCTGGTGTTGCATTACGACCAATCCCAGGAAACTTGGAGCCTTGGGTACTTTGTGCGTAAGTAAGCTGGGCAGAAAATACCGTCAGACTGAAAAGTACTAGACGAGCAAATGATTTATCCAACTTGCACATTACTCACCTCGCCGTTTGAATCTAGCTTCCAAGACTGAATTGCATTGTTATGATAAATCGAGCGATTTCCTCTAGCATCACGCAGTATCTTGATAGAAGGCTGTATATAACCGGTGTCATCAATCGCTCTGGACTGCAAAATTGCTGGTGATCCGTCCCAGACCCAATCGATATTGAAGCGGGTAATCGATTTAGTCAAAATTGGCGTCTCTAAGCGGGTAGTACGCCAGTTATTGCCGCCATCGAACGAAACATCTACGCGTTTGATCTTCCCTCTACCAGACCAAGCCATTCCACTGACGTTATAAAAACCTTTATCTAGTAATTGCTGACCGCCTGAAGGTGTGGTGATAACCGATTTACACTCTTGAATCGATGCATATTGACGATGCATACCATCCGGCATCAGTTCAATATAGTGAACTGCCTCATCTTTACTGTTCCAGGGCATATCTCCCACTTCAAGACGACGCAACCACTTCACCCAGCTAACACCCTGCACCCCTGGCACTACGAGACGTAATGGAAAGCCATTTTCAGGACGTAGCATCTCACCATTCATACTCCAGGCAACGATCGTATCTTCCAAACAGCTTTCTAGATTAATGGTGCGGGTCATACCTGAACCATCTCCACCTTCAGCTAGGAGGAACTTGCCTTTTTTCAAGTCAGCGCCGCACTCCTCAAGCAAAACCTTGAGGGGCACACCTGTAAATTCACAGCAAGACAACATGCCGTGGGTATACTGCACTGTTGGCACAGCTACATTACCCCACTCTAAGCCAGTATTAGCACCACACTCAATGAAGTGCGTACGCGAAACTGAAGGCATTCTCATTAAGTCATTCATAGTAAAGACACGGGCATTCTTAACCATGCCATTTACCATCAAACGATGCGTCTCTGGATTGAGGTTGTACCAACCCTGATGATGACGCTCAAAGTGCAAACCGTTTGGTGTAATCGTTCCAAACAAACCCTGCAGAGGTGTAAATGCTACTGAAGCAGCAGATACACGAGTTAAACCTGGTGATTCACGGCGTATGAGATTTGCTTCATAGATAGATGGCACTCCATATGGCATTGTCGCCACGTTCTTACCAAGGGTAGTTTGCCATTCTTGCTTTTCTAAGATCGCTGGGTCGCCTTCACCGGCAGCAAATGCCGATGGGGCTAGCAAGCCTGCAGCAACTCCCCCTAAGGCTGAGAAGAAACCTTTACGCAGAAAGCCGCGGCGAGTTTCATCAAGCCCATTGGCGTTGATGTCAGCAATGAGCTCCTGAGGTATGAAATGCTCTGGCGCTTTAACCAGGCGCGCTCTATTAATAGGTTTCTCAACTGCAGAAATATCCTGAGCACTTAATTCAATTTGCTTCTTAGTCATTTGACCTCTGCTTGAGAATACATACTCTAAAGTTAATGAATACCTTCAGCAATCTTTGCGCAAACAGACTGGCACATCTCTACCGTTGCATTATCGGCAATTGAGTAATACACCGTAACGCCCTCCTTGCGCCTTAGCAAAATTCCAATCTTATGCAATGCCAATAAATGTCTTGAGACATTAGCCTGACTTGTTCCGCACATCTCCATCACTTCATTTACCGATTTTTCTCCAGCACAAACGGCATACATGATTCGAAGGCGAGTAGGCTCAGACAGCACACTAAAATAAGCTGCTACCTTAAGAAATACTTTCTCCATCTGCTTTGGAGATAAATTCTTTGTCGCTTTTTGAACCCTAGCTTTCATAAACCTTCTATATATGAATATATGCGTATAGATGCATATTAAACGACGTTCTGTGTCAAGTTCCTATAGTGAAATACCCTAAGAGATCTAAAGATACAATCGACTGATGGATATGGATGCCATTCTTCTCTCTTTAAAGCTTGCTTTCTGGACTCTCGTCCTGATTCTGCCTTTTGGGGTCTGGGTTGCCCATAGGCTCCAAAGAGTAGGTAAAAGCAAGTCTTGGATTGAGGCGGGCCTAGCACTGCCCCTCGTTCTACCGCCCACGGTCTTGGGTTATTACCTACTGGTAGGCTTGGGTGACAAAAGCTTGTTCGGTATACCGCTGGTATTTTCATTTACTGGCATTCTGATTGCCTCCCTGATAGTCAATTTGCCATTTGCCATTCAGCCAATACAGCGTGCCTTTGAAGCGATTAACCCGGAAATTATTGAAGCCGCCCAAGTCAGCGGGCTTTCTGATTGGCAAATCTTTCGCCTTATTGAATTACCTCTAGCATGGCGAGGAATCAGCAGTGCAGCCGTTTTGACCTTTGCCCATACCCTTGGAGAATTTGGTGTAGTCCTGATGGTAGGTGGGGCTATTCCTGGAGAAACCAAAACGGTATCTATTGCCATTTATGATAAGGTGCAAAGTTTTGATACATCTGGAGCTGGCTACCTTTCGTTGATCTTGTTAGCCACATCGCTTGTAGCAATTGCAATCTCTTATGGCGTCTTCGGCCGTCAAGCTTCTCGCGCAAAAGAATGGGGAGCTTAATGCTTAAGATTAAGCTCTCGCAAACTACTCCCAATCCTTTGCAACTCTCGCTCGAGTGCTTTACTGGTGAGCTACATGCCTTAGTAGGCCCATCAGGCAGCGGGAAGACCACCGCCTTGCGCACGATTGCTGGACTTAACCACGCTCATGCTGGAAAAATTGAATGTAATGGCGAACTATGGTTTGAAGCCAGTGAAATCAGTGGAATTACTACCCTTTTAAATCCTGCACAACGCTCCTGTGGATTTTTGTTTCAGCAATATGCACTCTTTCCACACTTATCTGCTCTAGAAAATGTCTGCATACCGCTATATAACTCAGTTTCTGACTTTGGTGAACGCAAAGTACAAGCGGAACAATGGCTTAATCGTATGGGTATTGGCGAATTAAGTCATCGTATGCCCCATCAATTATCTGGCGGCCAACAACAGCGTGTTGCGCTTGCAAGAGCCTTGGCAAGATCACCTAAAATCTTACTATTAGACGAGCCTTTTTCTGCAGTAGATGCGCCAACACGTCAAGGACTCTATAAAACACTGGCTGAGCTTCGTAAAGATTTAAATATTCCCATTCTATTGGTTACCCATGATCTCCGAGAAGCAGATTTATTAGCAGATCGCATTACTGTCATTGATCAAGGCGTTGGTTTGCAAACTGCTAAACCCCAGATACTTTTTGAGAGACCCAGAAACTCTCGCGTTGCAGAACTAGTGGGCATCAATAATAAGTTTTCAGGGGTCTTTATTGCGGGCAATTTGACATGGGATGGTTGTAGTACTGTGTTTGAGGTGCTTGATAAGGGCAAGATTCCTCCTAACACACCTGTTGCTTGGGTTATTCCAGCAGATGGCATCAGCCTACATGCTGCGCCTAGCTCAAGTTCGATTGAGGCCTATGTAGAGCAAATCAGTACCCTTGGACAAATTGCAGTCATTCAACTACTTCTGAATAATGCTACTCATAAGCTGATCTGGGAAGCCTCAGCCGCAGAAGTAAAGCGACTAGAATTAGAGGTAGGCAAAAATACTCATGTTGAAATTGATGGCAGCAAGATTCACATCATGCCCCTTCGCCCCATCAATGATCCCCGCCGCCTTACTTCTTAGCAACAAGACCTAATAAAGCAGACATACCAGCATGTCTTGCACCTTCATTCAGTTCTTTTTCATAAGAGCGCAAATCTAATATTTGAAAGTCTTTCACAAGCTCTCGAATCATTTCCTCTGTATAGAGGTGCTCGATTAAAGATGGGCCACCTGTTTTGTACTCTAGCTGCTTTGGCGTATAGCCTTGCAATATGAAGATACCGCCAGGTTTCAAGACTTTGTATGCTTGCTGAAAGATGCGAGCACGCATCTGTGGCTCAGCAAACTGAATAAAAATCCCAATCACTGCATCGTATGCATTTTCTTGCCAGTTAAAGCCATCAGTATCTGATAGTGAATAGGCGATCTGGACTTGATTTTCTTTAGCAAACTGCTTGGCTTTTTCTAAAGCGATATCAGAGACATCAAAACCAATTACTTGCATACCTTGCTTTGCTAGCCAGACACCATTGCGACCTTCACCATCAGCAATACAGAGAACTTTTTGATTTGGTTTTAAATAGGTTTTGGCTTGCAGGGCGAGATATTCATTTGGTTCTTTACCAAAGATAAACTCTTCCTTATCAAAGCGTTTGTTCCAGAACTCTTTAGCATCATCAAAGTTCAAGTATTCACTTTGATGCACTTGATTATTTTTTGAGTCCACCAACCAGGTCGCTCTTCAAATCGTTAATGTTTTCAAGACCAACTGCAATCCGTACCAAGCCATCAGTAATGCCCGCAGCTTTTCTGGCCTCAGGAGACACCCGGCAATGGGTAGTCGTCGCTGGATTGGTAATCGTTGTGCGTGTATCACCAAGGTTCGCTGTGATTGAGCAGAGCTTGGTTTGGTTAATCAGTTTAAAAGCTGCTTTCTTGCCACCCTTTAAGGTGAAAGACACAATTGCACCGCCTGCTTTTTGCTGGCGCTTTGCCAAGGCATGCTGCGGGTGAGAAGGGAGTCCCGGATGGAAGACGCGTTCAACGCCAGGCTGCTTTTCTAGCCACTGGGCTAATGCGAGCGCATTCTGACTCTGCTGCTTCATACGCAACTCAAGAGTCTCTAAGCCTTTTAGAAATACCCAGGCATTAAATGCAGACATGGTTGGACCTGCTGTGCGGACATAGGGAAACACTTTACCCATGATGAAATCTTTGCTTCCCACTATCGCACCACCAACCATCCTACCTTGGCCATCTAAATACTTGGTTGCCGAATGAATCACTACATCTGCACCAAGAGCTAATGGCTTTTGTAGGGCTGGTGTACAGAAACAGTTATCTACTGCAAATAAGGCTTTTACCTTCTTCGCAATCTTTGAGATAGCTTTAATATCGGCAATCTCTGTCAAAGGATTGGATGGTGTTTCCAGATAGAAGAGTTTCGTATTTGCCTGGACAGCAGCCTGCCATGACTTGGTATCTGCCAAATCAACATAAGTTGTTGTAATCCCAAAGCGACCCAAGATATTAGTGAACAGTTGAACGGTTGCACCAAATACTGAGCGCGAGCAAACCACATGGTCGCCTGCTTGTAGATGCGCCATTGCCATAGTTAAAATAGCAGACATGCCAGATGCAGTTGCAATGCAGGCCTCACCACCCTCTAGAGCGGCCAAACGATCTTGGAACATGCTGACGGTGGGATTGGTAAAGCGAGAATAAATAAAGCCTTGGTCTGCATGGGCAAAACCTTCAGCAGCTAGTTCAGCACTATCAAAGCAAAAACTAGAAGTTAGAAACATCGCCTCTGAATGCTCCTGATATTCTGAGGTGCGACGAGTGCCAGCACGGACCGCTAAGGTCTCGAGGGCGAGCTTAGAAAAATCTGGTTTTTTTCGTATGGTTTTGCTTTTCATAATGCTATTTTGACACCGAATTGAAGAATTGCCTCATTGGAGGCAATTTCCTGTCGCTTTTTAGTCTTCGGTAGCTAAATGCAGATGAAGCTGGGAGCGCGCAAAGTCACTTGAATCACGCTGACGATCTGCTTTTGCTGCTGAGGTGTTTCTAGCAGCCTCCAAGGCATCTAAATAGGACTCTGTAATATCGCCAGTGATGTAATTGCCATCAAAGCAAGAGGCCTCAAAGTTTTTCAGATTGGGATTGATATCGCGCACAGCCTGCTTCATATCCTCAACACTTTGATAGATTAATTGATCAGCGCCAATCATTTTGTTGATTTCTTCATCGGTACGGCCATAAGCTACCAACTCGCTACGGGTTGGCATATCAATTCCATAAACATTTGGGAAGCGCACAGGTGGAGCAGCAGAAGCAAAGATCACCTTCTTTGCGCCTGACTCGCGTGCCATCTGCACAATCTCAAATGAAGTAGTACCACGAACGATGGAGTCATCCACAATCAATACCGTTTTATCTTTGAACTCGATACGCATGGCATTGAGTTTTTGACGTACTGACTTTTTACGAACTGCCTGTCCAGGCATGATGAAGGTACGACCAATGTAACGATTCTTAAAGAAGCCTTCGCGGTAATCTACGCCTAAATTCTTGGCTACCTGCATTGCAGCTGGACGACTTGAATCCGGAATCGGCATCACCACATCAATCTCATCGACATTAGTCTCCTTGCGAATCTTCTCAGCTAGATAATCACCCATGCGCATCCGCACGTTGTAAACAATCACTCCATCAATGGTCGAGTCTGGACGCGCCATGTAGACGTACTCAAATATACAAGGCGTTAGAACAGCATCCGGTACACACTGACGTGAGTAGAAGTTACCATCAAGATCAATATAAATCGCTTCACCTGGATTTACATCACGCACAAAGGTAAAACCTAAACCTTCGAGAGCCACTGACTCTGAGGTGACCATCCACTCAGGACCTTGTGGAGTATCAATACGACCGATACATAAAGGACGGATACCAAAGGGGTCGCGAAATGCCAATAAACCATACCCAGCAATCAGAGAGACTACGGCATACGAACCTTTGACCCGACCGGCAACTGCTGTAACGGCATTAAACATAGCGCCCTCATCCAAGGCGGCACTATTCGTTTCTTTTTGCAGTTCATCAGCCAAAACGTTCAAAAGGACTTCAGTATCAGAGCTGGTATTAATATGGCGGCGGTCACGATAAGCCATCTCAACACGTAAACTCGGAGCATTAGTGAGATTGCCGTTATGTGCCAACACAATTCCATACGGAGCGCTGACATAAAAAGGTTGAGCCTCTTCTTCACTACTTACTGAACCAGCCGTCGGGTAACGCACCTGACCAATGCCAGCATTACCAACCAAGCTACGCATATTGCGAGTTCTAAATACGTCACGTACGAGGCCATTGGCTTTGTGCATGGTGAACGAGTTACCGTTCATGGTTGCGATACCAGCCGCATCTTGTCCACGATGTTGCAAGAGCAACAAAGCGTCATATAGAAGTTGATTTACTGGTGAGTGGGAAATAGTTCCGACGACGCCGCACATAATCTAGCTTCCTATTGTGAATTTAGGAGTAATGGTAGGTGTTAC
>Ga0208496_1000226_pt1 | contig 19928 bp, 17 predicted proteins | sample CryBogmetaGMA2M_FD_184552 | JGI IMG/M metagenome (GOLD analysis project Ga0208496, IMG submission 184552) | Freshwater microbial communities from Crystal Bog, Wisconsin, USA - MA2M (SPAdes) | ecosystem: Environmental > Aquatic > Freshwater > Lake | place: Crystal Bog, Wisconsin, USA | collected... | reverse complement strand
CGCACCAAGAGGAATTAAAGCAGAATTGGGGGCTTGTCCAACAAGGCAAAGCTCCGCGTCAAATTCAACCATTGGAGTAAGGCTTATGTTTTTGCATGTCACCGAGGCGAAACACACTCATGATTACCGGCTTTGGCTGGCTTTTAATAATGGGGAATTCGGGGAGGTTGATTTAGAGCATGAACTATGGGGCGAAGTGTTTGAACCCTTGTTGGACAAAACTCTATTCGCTACCGTGTTCGTGGACGGCGAAATGGATACCGTGGCTTGGGTGAATGGCGCGGACCTTGCCCCGGAGTTCCTGCTTGACTTGTTGCACAACCAACGGCAAAGGGCGGCTTAAGTCATGAACAGAAACACCGAGGTTGTCACATTGAAACGAGCAAGGGGTTAAAGTCATGGGTATTGCTGAACAAATTTACGAGATCGTCAAAACCATGCCTGAGCAACAGGCGCAACAAGTTTTAGACTTTGTGGAGTTTTTGAAGGCCCGTCACGCGAAAAGGCAGCTCGAGGCATTCAAAGGCACAGTTATACACACCATCGAATTAGGCGAGCAAGCGGAGCAGCGATTAAACCGGCTGGCTGAACTCACGAAAATAGAAGCTAGGGAACTCATACGGACAGCAATAGGCGACTTCATCGAAATGCAGAAAGACATCGAAAACCCAGATGAGTTGTGCCACAACAATATTTACACTTTAAAGAGGTGGAGGCCGGAATCGCTTGAGGTTGGATAGTATGGACAATCACGACCGGTGCGGGTATCACCGGATAAGTTACAGTCGAACAAGCCAAGCCTAGCCCGACGGGGCGAAAGGCCGGAATCATTCACTGGCTGGCTTGGCTCCCTATTTGAATGCACAAGCCCATGAATGGGGGTTTAGCATGGTTAAAGACTATTACTGGTTGGACGAAGCTGCGCATCGACTGAAATGCAAGGTAACTGATTTCTTGCACTTGGCAGCAACCGCCAAAATAGTGTTGTCTGTATTTGTTGATGAGGAATATATTCACAGCGTTTTCAATGCCGACGATGAGGCAGACTATAGCCGCCATTATGCGCCATGGAAGGGCGAGGGTGTGCCTGACTTTTGCAAGCCAGTTTATCCAAACTTATTCGATTTATCACAGCAAAGCGCGGTTGAACTGGAAAATACCGGAACGGCAACTGTTTCAAAACTTTCGTGCTAAGAGGGTTCTATCATAACCGTGCTTCATAAACCAGCGTGGTTTTATGGCGGTTTCCCCAAGCAAGATATAAAAATCACTGCCAAGGAATTGGAAAAAGCCAAGGGGCTTATCCAGTCGGAAGTACCGGAAGCCGAGCAGCCAAAAGAAGTAGATGCCAGGGAAGACAGTAAGCATACTTCTGTGGTTGATTATTGTTGTGATTTGTTGCTTTGGGACTTTGAAAGATAGCTGAGAGGCAAAGCCACCGATAAAAAAGTCGTAACCGTTCAGACACCCCCTCAATTTTGCACCGTTCAGTGGCGTATCCCATTGATTGTTAGTTGTCAGAGCCAAAAATCGTGGGGGGTGTCTGAACGGTTACAATAGAAAACAGTACCCTAGCGACTATGACGACAAAGAAGATTGGGTAAGGTGGGATTTACGAGATGACAGGTTGCTTGCCGAAAAACGGCGCGACCTTCCCCCCATGATTATGATGAACTTGAAGCAGTATATCCATAAATTTGGAAAAGACACCCCAAGTCTTTTGGATCATGTTTACAAAACAAAACCAATGCTTGCAGCAGCCCCCAATGAATACCTAAACCTTTCGCTTGAAATCGACAGCGAGAAAGAACAACCTGAAAGCATACAATCTCTAAGAATGGGTAGCCTTTCCAACAAGAAGAAAAAAGATTTTCACAATAAAATGGTCGCTTTGCGAGAATTGCGGCAACAGCGAAAATTTGAAGCCCCCAAGCTAATAAACCCCGTCACTAACCTTCGACATGACGAGGTTTATAAACAAGGCGTTGCATGGTTAGATTCTCTGTCTGGTGAACAGTTTTCTTCCGGCTCTATTTCGGCGGAATTTTCTAGCGATGTATGGAAATCACCAACAAGGAAAGGTGAAGATGTTTCCTGAATACAGCCTGCAATCTCTTATTCACCCAAGTGAGTGGTGGATAAAAAATGCAAATAATAAGCTGTGCAGGGGTGCTTTGGTTTTTTCCTTTGTGCCTCATGTAGACAAATTCCCTACATGTTTGAGCCAGTGGGACGAACTCAAGCCACAGAACACGATTCAGCAGTGGTTCGTGTTTCACCATTGAAAGTTGGTCAAAGCTTAAAAAAGACAGACCTTCCAGTTGCGGCAATGACATTGCATGAAAAGGAAGTATGGGCCGCCTATCGGGCAAAGAAGAGACCATGCTTGGTATTAAGTTCTGACGGCATCCTTGTTGATAAGTCGCTAACTAAAGGTAAACCCAGTCATGCAACCGCTCCCACGTTTCTTGCAGCCCCCTATTACGGTATTGAACAAAATGTAAATCGGGCTGGATACAGTCCTGAATTTGTAGAGAGAGTTCGTCATTGTGAATTTCCGTAATTTCATTGGGACAAACTGCCTTTTACTGGAGGGGGTGAGTCAATACTTCGACTCGATCACCTGCAACCATTTGGCGCACATCACGATGCCTACAAAATTTCAGATTACATGCTAAGTTCTGACGCTATGGAGATGATTCCCTATCCTGCGGCGGTGCGCCATTCCGCAACCTCATCATTGAGGGCGACAATTTTGATGCCTTGCGATTCCTGCGTATGACCCATGCGGGTAAAGTGAAATGCATCTATATCGACCCACCCTACAACACCGGCAATAAGGATTTTATCTACAACGACCGCTTCATTGACAAGGACGATGCCTACAAGCATTCCAAGTGGTTGGAGTTCATGTACCGGCGTTTGGTTGTGGCAAAAGAATTATTGGCGGAGGATGGGGTGTTCTTTGTTTCTATTGATGATGCTGAATACGCTCCATTAAAACTATTATTGGATAGAATTTTTGGTGAAAAAAACTTTTTGGCTAATCTCGTTTGGCAAACAGATGGAAATTTTGATAATCAAGCACGTTTCAAGATATGCCATGAATATGTTTTGGTTTACGCAGTCAATGAAACCCAAGTTCCTTCCCCGCCAGTAATTGATCCAAATGCCGAAGAAAGTGGAAAGTTATTTCGAGATGAAATACGGAATACCATAGTTAAAAATGGCCCAAAAAATCCAGTATCTGAACTTACTCTACCCGCTGGTTTTCCCGCTGATTTTGAAGAAGGTATAATTCCTGAAAGGCAGGATAAATGGCCTCACTTTCTTGGGACCGCCGAAATCAAAAATAAGAAGCTTATTAGCCCGGTAATAATTAAAAGCGGATGGGCAAATAAAAAACTATGCGAACGATTTATTGCTGGTAATTTTCAACCAGTCTTCGATACAAAAAATCAACTAACAACCTTTATACTTACTCAAAATGGCGCACTTGAAAACATTAAGTTACGCAAAACAGATCAGTCTCATGTTGTTTCTGTAATAAAAAATGTTGGTAGTGTGCAATCTGCTGGGGCAGAACTTTTGGCACTACAAATAAATTTTACTTACCCAAAGCCAGTTGGTTTACTTGAATATCTATTGAGTATGATACATGGCAATGATTTTCTTGTTGTGGATTTCTTCGCCGGTTCCGGCACGACCGCCCACGCGGTGATGAAATTGAACCAAGAAGACGGCGGCAACCGGCATTTTATCTTGGTTTCCAGCACTGAGGCGGTCGAAGAGAAAATCTCCCCTAACCCCCCTTTTGCAAAGGGGGGGACAATAAATGAATCCTCTTTTTCAAAGGGGGGTACAGAAGAAGAGGCCGACGATGCCAACAACCCATCTTTAGGAAAGAGAGGAATTGGAAACCAAGAAACCCGAGATAACGTGGACGAGTTTGCTGCTTTTCTCCCCCCTTTGCAAAAGGGGGGCCGGGGGGGATTTCCTGACAAGAACCTATGCCGCGACGTCTGCGCCGAGCGTGTGCGGCGAGTATTACAGGGGTATGTCAACAAAAAAGGCGAAGCCGTGGAAGGCTTAGGTGGTGATTTCGCTTATTTCCGCGCCATGCGCATCCCTAAAGGCCGCGTTTATGAAGAAATCCAAGATGCACAAATCTGGCTGGCCTTACAGTTGATCCATCTGGAAACCTTCCAGCCCTTTGCAGCGGACAAGCCTGTGCAAACTGCCGAATTCGATCATGGGCTAATCGCCTACTGCACCAAAGTCAACGCCGACACACTGATGGAACTTGAGAAACTGGCGGCGGATCATGCCGAAGTGATTGTTTATGCTTGGCAAGCCGCCTTGCTGCGCCAACATTTGCCCGCTGCAAACTTCATCGTCGAAGCAATCCCCGCATTTTTAATGAATCGCTTTGGAGACTCCCATGCTACATAGTTATGAGGCCATCTACGACCACGGTCAATTACATTGGCTCAAAGACGCACCCCAAGAAACTACTTTGCGTGTCATTGTCACGGTCATTGGAGAGTCTCCCCCCTGCCAATGACCGCCCCCGCAAGCGTCGCCGTCCGCCACCAGAATTGGCAGGAATGATGCGTTTAATCGGTGATGACAGTATTTTGCTGGAGCCAGCTATACCAGAACAAGAATGGGATGCGTTGAAAAAGGGGATTATAGGCGATCATATTGTTCCCCCCTTTGAAAAAGGGGGGTTAGGGGGATTTAAAAATGTTGAAATATGACTCAAGACTAAAATCCATGTCACGCAATCTGCGTGGCGACATGACCGATGCGGAACAGGCTTTATGGAATGCCCTGCGTCGGAAGCAGGTTTTAGGTGTTCAGTTTTACCGGCAAAAGCCAATTGGGCCATTCATTGTCGATTTTTATGGTCCCGCCGCTGGCTTGGTAGTTGAAGCCGATGGCGGACAGCATTTTGAAAAGGATGCGCAAGACTATGACAATCGCCGCACTGAATATTTGAAAAGCCAAGTATTGAGTGTGTTGCGGTTTACTAATTTGGAAATATTGAATAATTTGGACGCTGTGATGGATGTGATATTTCGAGAGGTTGAACGGGGTTTAGCCGAGAATAAAATCCCCCCTAACCCCCCTTTTTCAAAGGGGGGAATTTAGAAACATGATAATAGGCAAACGCTACCAACGCGATGCGGTAGACAGGACGCTGGAAATTTTCCGCTATGCCAACGGGCAGCTAAACCAAGTCACGGACGAAGAAAGCCGCGCCAATGTGATCGCCCATAATGGCTGTGTGTTGCTGGAAGCCCCCACCGGAGCGGGCAAAACCTTGATGGCGGGGATGATAGCTGAGGAATTTTCCCGGCCCGATGAGTCCGATAACGCTAAAATCGTCTGGTTTTGGTTTACGCCGTTCGCTGGTTTGGTGGATCAGGCGAAAAACGCCGTTAGGAAGCAGTTTTCCGGGCTTAGGGTGCGTGACATCCAAGCCGACCGGGTAGCAATGGGGACGCGCCGGGGCGATTTATTTGTGACCACTTGGGGATCAGTTGCAGCCAGCAACAAGCAAACCCGCAAGCTGCATCGCAACGGCGACGATGCCGTGGCTTTGGAGGAATTCATCCCCTGCTTGCGCGGCATGGGGTTCCGCATTGGCGTAGTGGTGGACGAGGCGCATCATGGCTTTACCAAGGCTAAGGAGGCAGTCAATTTTTATTGTGGTTGTTTGAAGCCTGAGTTCACCTTGTTGATTACCGCCACACCCAATGACGAGGACGTGGATCGGTTCAAAAAAGTGACCGGCATTCTGGAACTGCACCGCACTACGGTTAGCCGACAGGATGCCGTGGAAGCCGGATTGATTAAGCCGGGTGTCAAATCAGTCGCCTATCTAGCCAGCGATGACCAAAAGGCACTGGTGGATTTTCCGTTGACGGCCTTGACCGATGCGTTGCAGGTACACCGGGCCATCAAACAAACTTTGGCCGACCGGGGCGTGAACTTGATACCGTTGATGTTGGTGCAAGTGAGTTCATCCAATGACAGCATTGCGGAAACCAAGAAAAAGCTACGTTCCTTGAAAGTGCCGGAGGATGCCATTGCCGTCTATACGGCGGACGAACCGACTAATGACCTGTTGGCCGTGGCGATGGACGAGACCAAGGAAGTGCTGATTTTCAAGATGGCGGTGGCCTTGGGTTTCGATGCACCCCGCGCCTTTACGCTGGTGTCCATGCGCGGGGCAAAAGACCCGGATTTTGGCATTCAAGTCGTCGGGCGCATCCTGCGGGTGCATAGGCATTTGCAAGCCCAAGCGCAAGCCAAGACCTTGCCCGAATTGTTGAGGCATGGCTATGTGTTCTTGGCAGACTCCGGGCAACAAGCCGGATTGACCGGGGCAGCCCAGCGGATCAACGCCATTCGCACCGAACTATCCGCCGTTTGCCCTTATACCATCATGGTGAATTTTGCCGGGGGGAATCAGGTTCAAGTGGCGAGGAACGGTCAACCTGACCTTTTCCCATTGCCGTCGAAGGTGGATTTGTATCCGTTGGGAAAGGATAAGGAACCCTCCAACGTAAGCAACAACGGCAAAGTGAAGTCCCTTGATGAGATTATTGCCGAAGTCGCACAATTGGGCGTCACGGGTACGGGTATTGAAGAGGCATTGAAAGGGCTTTATGAACTGTTCGGTGGTGCAAATGCTGAAACTGATTTGGCTACGGAAAGCGAACATGAATCGTTAGTCAACAAGCTTTCCGAACTTTTTGACGAAAAAGGCATTCAAATTAACCCCTTGTCTGATGCCGAGGCACTAGGCAATGCCAACGCGGACCCTCAACTACCGCAATCAGGGGAGCAAATTGAATTACCGGGATTTTTGGCGGATTTCTTGATTCCCCCTGTTGATACGGTCACAGGCAAAGACAAGGGAAAAAATAATCCTCAAGATACCAAGCCGGTTCTGTCCGGCAATAAAACCTTTGCGCTAAAGCCTGATGTTCCCCGCGTGTTCCAAACTGAACGCTTGCCGCTGCAAACAGATGAATTGCTGGAATGCATTGGTAAATCTGTGGACATTGACGACAGCAAGTTTCTTGGAGGATTGCGGGATTCTGTGAATGTCACTCGCCGGGAAGAGAGTTTGTTTGATGGCATCATTGGCCATTCGGCAATTTTGGCACATTTGGAGCGTGAAAAAATCGCCCAAGATGCCCAACGAAAATTATTCGAGCCAGACGGTTATCTCGACCCTCGGGAACTAATCGCCATACTCATGCAACGTATGCGCAGGGAATGTATAAAACACGGACAGTCTAAAACGGATGAGGAGCTACGCAATGCACTAGACTTAATTTCCGTGCGGTTTCCGGGGCTGGTGCGACAGGCCGCGAAGAAGTGTGCGGCCTATCATAAGGAACTGGTGGAGACCGCATCATTGCCAGAATCGCTAGAACTGCCTTTTTCCACAGCCACAGCCCGATTAAACGTCTACGGCATCATGCCACCGGATTTGAACGAAGACGAACTGGCCTTTGCGGAACTGTTGGATGCAGACCTAACCGATACGGTTGAGTGGTGGCATCGCAATGAATCCTGCAAGCCATGGTCAATTGGCCTAGTCCTGCCCAATGGCAAACAGTATTTTCCCGATTTCGTAATCAAGGTAAAACAGCGCACACGCGGAAACGGCTTGCTGTTGGCGGAGGTCAAAGGGGGGTATATCCTAAACGATAGCAATAATTTGGATAAGGCCATAGCCGAACACAAGCTTTACAAAGCCCCATTGATGATCGTGCGGGATCGTGTGGCTGGACGGTTCATGACGGTGAAGATGAATGAAAGGGGCGACAAACTCTTAGAGGATCAAGTCTTCTATGCTGAGAATTTGGCCCAATACTGAACTGTCCAAAAAAGTGGCCCCCATTCCTGCTGACTTGCGGCTCCAGAGAAAGACAAGGCAAACCAACCTCAAACGAAGTCGTAGACATGCCGCACTATGCGACCATCGACCCCTTGGATGGATGGGAACAAGATGGTGAACGAAGTCATGCGTAAGACCGCAAACACAGGCAAGGCTTCACGGTCTGGCAGGGTAGGCCGACTCTTAAGGATTTGGTAAAAAACAACTTCCCGAAAGTTTGCCTAGGAAAATGCGCGGTAATTCTATCCATAGGCTCAATTTAGGGAAATTGTTCCCGGTCATATCCTTAAAAGCTTCCTATCAGGAATATGACAGTTTTTAGGCTAAAATGTTCTAAGGGATGGATGGGCTTGTTTTTGGGCTGGAAAGGGGCTTGATGGTGCTGAAAATGTGCCAAAAACTTTTTCAGCGTGACCCCCATGTGACCCCAATAAAAAAGGCTTACCGTCTTTCGACTGTAAGCCTTTGTTTTTATGGAGCCGATGAGGTGAATCGAACACCCGACCCGCACATTACGAATGTGCTGCTCTACCGACTGAGCTACATCGGCATCAATCGAGTATTATATAGTGAAATTAGGCTCCTTGCTACAAGTCTTTCATCCCATAAGAATCGCGTATTTATTGCGGAAAATAGGGTTCTGGCGGCACGATGGAAGTTTGTCGCAATAGGTGGTTTGCCAGCAGCCGGGCGGCGGCTGGGGCCATCACGAAGCCGTTTCTAAAATGCCCACAGTTGAAAAACAAATTGGCAACTTCAGGGTGGGGTCCAATCGTGGGTATGCCGTCGGGCGATCCTGGGCGTAAACCGGCCCAGTGTTTTTCTATCGTGCATTTCTTGAGCGAGGGTAACACGGAGGTGGCAAAACAACTTAAAGCTTCGAGTGCCTTGTCGGTGCAGCTTTTGTTGAATTGAGCGTTTTCAATGGTACTCCCGGCCAGAATCTTACCGTCTTTGCGCGGTATCAGATAACGTCCTCCGCTTATCACCATGTGTTTAAGCAATCCGGGGGGGGAGTCGAAGATGAGCATTTCCCCTTTGACCGGGATGATGGGCAATTCAGGCAAGCCCGAATTATAAGCAATTAGGCCAGACCAGGCACCCGCCGTCACCACATAATTCTCTGCGGTATATGTGTGGTTACCAGAAACCACGGCAACGGCCCTGCCGTGTTTAATTCTGATTTCATCAACCGAATGGTATTCTAGCAACTCTACTCCACGTTGTTCCAAATCAAGCTTCAATGCCCTCAACAGTCGGGGATTGCGCACTTGGGCAATGTCGGGCAGTAGCAGGGGATTATTCAGGGTAGCGTTGATATTCGGCTCGATGTGGGCTATGTCATTGCAAGCCAACCTATCATACCTTGTTCCGTGGCAATCGGCCCAAGATTGGGCAAGCTCATTTGCCTCGCAATCGGTGAATAACAGGCCGCTAGGCAACCATTCCGGGTCTATGCCTGTGCTTGCCAGCAATTCCTCAGCCAATAGAGGATAAGCTGACTGGCTCCAACGGCACAGTGCTGTGATGGGTTCCGCTGCCCGCCAAGGCAGCAATGGTGACAATATGCCCCCGCCCGCCCATGATGACTCCTTGCCTAGTGTCTGCCTTTCTAACAAGACTACGCGTTTTCCTGCGCATGAGAGTTCGCGGGCGCTCAATAGACCGGAAACACCCCCGCCGATGATGATTACCTCGGGTTGGTTCATATTTTCACATCGGCCCGGCTTTAGGCTGTTTTTCATTTTTGGGTTTTGCGTTAGGGTCTGGGATGCCTTCCGGGGTAAACCGCTCGTCATTGCGCAGACGTGATTCTAATTTATCCCAAGCCCCTTCCAAGCTAGTGTCCATCACGACGATGTTGCCCATGGAAAGTATGATCCGGGCAAGTTCAGGAATTTTGATGTTTCCTGTCGAGACTAGGTAAACCGGCTGCACATAGATGATTGATTTACCAATCGGCAGGACGATGATGCGCCCACGCACCACATGGGAGCCTTTTTGGTCCCATAGCGCGAACAAGCGGGAGATTTGGGGATCTTGATCAATCAATGCATTGACTTGCGAGGGTCCGTCAACCTGCACTTCACGGCTGAATTTGTAAACAACAATTTCCCTTTCATAGGGTGCGCTGGGGGAATCGTTTTTGTGCGCCCCGGCCACTGCCAGCATGCTGAGATTATTGCGCCCTATGGGTGTCATCGGGTTGAGCAACACAAAAGGCTGCATCTCGTCCGCCCCTAGCAGCATCGTGGTCAAATAGTAGGGAGCGACCGGTTTTTCCCCCACTTTGGCGAAATCCCATGTTTCTGACTGCTGGTAAAACAAAGCCGGATCGGTCTGGTGGTATTTGGCATAGATTCCCATCTGCACTTGGAAAATATCGCGTGGGTAGCGCGTTTGCTCACGCAATCTCGGAGGCATCGTTGCGATGTCTTTGAACAGTCCGGGATAAGCGTTGCTAAATCCTTGGATGATAGGGTCTTTTGGGTCGGCGATATAATAGTCCACGGTTCCGTCAAAGGCATCGACGACGATTTTGACTGAATTGCGGATATAGCTGAAGTTCTTCTCGTCTTTTTGCTTGAAGCCTTGGAATTTGAATTTGTAGTCCTTGGCAGCAGGATACCAGTCCGAGGTCGTGTAAGCATCCTGTATCCAGTAAATTCGTTTTGGCGTTACTACGATATAGGGGTCGTTGTCGAGTGAAAGAAAGGGGGTTAGCGTTTTTATGCGCTCTGTGATATTTCGGCGGAACAATGCCTTGCTTTCACGAGTAATGTTGAGCGAATAAAATAATTTCTCTTCCCGGAAATAGATGGACATCAGCAGTCTTCTGAACAGCGACGAAATCTCTATGCCGTCTTTGCCCGAGTAACTTTGACTGGAACCCATGTCATCGAAAGTGGAAATGTCGGGAATCCTCAGCCTGTTTGGCACAATGGCGTAATTAAGGTTTTCAGTGCCGAAATAGATATCCGGCTTTTCGACAGTTAGCCCAACATCAGATTGCAAACTCAAATCGCGCAGGAACCAATGCATGGGCTTTTCGCCGTCTTGGGCGGCAGGCGTAACTACCGCGCCATAACCATGGGTGAAGCGCAGGTGGGTGTTTTCCCAATTTTGCGCTTCGCGAGGCAGTTTTTCGATATTGATTTCACGCGCGGCTAGGTTGACTTGCTCGATCAGCCCGTTTAGTTGATAGCGTCCCACATCCACGTCGGTGAAATTGTAATAGGGCCTTATGCCTTGCAATTGTTGATAGACATCGTCGAGGAATTCGGGGTCCCATACCGGGATATTGTGCAAATACTGGCGTGTTTCCGGTTCGATCATATCGGTACCGGTGGTGGCGGTCACTGGGATGGTGTTGATGATTTCAAGGTCGAATGCCTTCAGGGTTGCCCTGATGTTGTTCTCCATGTATTGGCGTTCGAACTTGACGGGGTTGGGCTTTACCACGAATCGGTCCAGAAATTTTGGCACAAAGTTGCTATACCGCAGCCCCCAAGCCAAAAAGAAGACACCGACCAAGGTCAGGGTCGTTTTCCAACCCTTGCCGGTATGTGTCCAGTAGACTCCCGTCACCGTTGCCGCCAACAAGGCGATCACCGAAACCCAGATGAGTGGCAACAAGTAGTTCATTTCGACAAAGCCCGGTCCGAAGAAGACTGGCTCATGCACCGAGGTGTAAAGCAAATCGTCCAAGTCTAGCCTGAAGCCCCAAGCTAAAATCAGGGCGGTCACGAAGACGAGTACACTCATATGAATCTTTGCGCCCTTGGGCCATTCTTTTTTGTCTTCAGGGGTTAACTGATGCTCCAGCCAGTACAGAAAGGCAATGGCCAGCGACAAAACGGAAAAGGCGATCAACATTTCCTTTTGAATCACGACAAAGATTGGCAGATGAAACAGATAGAAGCTGATGTCCTTGTGGTAAACCGGATCGAGTGTTCCTGAATCGGGAGCGAAGAAGAAAAGCAGAGCGGTTTCCCACTGGCTGTAGAAAGGTGCTGCGATCATAATCGCCAGAATCAGCGAAATGGGTATGTAGACCTGCATGGAACCGCTTTGGAACATCTGCAACACAGTTCTGTAGTGGTTATCGGCCCCATTGCTCCCCAACGCGGCAAATGCGTTCCGGTCTACCCCCAGATAGCGCGATGCCACCCAGAAATTCATGAAGAATATCAAGAAGAAAAAGATCGTCACACCGCCGGAGAAGATATAACGGTAGAGTACCCGGAGCCAGAAATAGCTACCGTATTCAAGCGAGTTGAACCACCAGAAGTCGACCAGAAAATCGGTCAGCATGATGCCCAGCGCAATTGCAACCGCAGCCAGTACACCAAGCAATACGGCGATGATCGTCAGCAGGCTTTTCCAGTTTCGCATAGATTCCTCTTCGTTTATTGTTTATTAGGCAAAGCGCTAAGGGGTTGTCAGAGTAGAGATGACCGCCGTTGTAAACACACAGTCCCCTTGGGAATGGGGGCATCCTGCCCACATTGGGTGGGCGAGACGCCCGCTTTCCTAGGGGGTGAACGCTTACTCGCCATTGGCAGTAGTCTATTATGTGCTAATAATACCGCGTATGTTCGCAAACCTGTAGACGGATATGTGTAGTAAATTTAAAATAGGCTTTTTGATATGAATTTAAGCAAGAGACAACTAATTGCCTTTTCAACATTTTTTTTCCTTGCCGCTTGCCAGAAGGGGCAGGAAGAAGCTGAATTGAGCGGTGTCGCACAAGGCACCACCTATCACATAAAAATGGTTCTTAGCAGCCCGGACTTGAAGCTGGATGACTTGCACAAGGCCGTGGAAGAGACTTTGGCAGATATCGATGTCAAACTGTCTAATTATCGCGAAGATTCCGAGATTTCCAAACTCAACCGGGAAAAAACGACCCAATGGTTGCCCGTTTCTAAGGAAATCGCCGATTTGCTTGCCATTGCAAAGGTGGTTAGTGCCAATTCCAATGGATGCCTAGACCTTACCATCAAACCCCTGTTTGATCTTTGGGGGTTTTCCAAGCATGAAATGAAGGTGCCGGAACAGAACGACATCGTCAAGGCCCTAACCCACGTTGGCATGGACAAAATTGAGCTTGACCAAGGACAATCGCGACTATTGAAAAAAGACCCGGAAGTCGGAATTGACCTGTCTTCGATTGCCCAAGGTTATTCGGTCGGTGCCGTTGCCAATCTGCTGGAAGCCAAGGGCATACAGAACTACATGGTGGAAATTGGCGGAGAAATGAAGGTCAAGGGCCGCAAAGCCAATGGCGATGAATGGAGAATTGCCATTGAGAAACCGACGCCATTCAGCCGTGAAGTGCAGAAGATTATCGCCATTAACCAAGTAAACGGCGAGGCGGTCACCACCTCTGGCACTTACCGTAATTTTTTTGAAGAGAACGGGAAGGTTTATTCACACATCATCAACCCGAAGACCGGCAAGCCGGTTGACCACAACCTGCTGTCGGTCACGGTGTTGCATGACGACCCGACTTGGGCTGATGCCTGGGACACGGCTTTGCTTTGCATGGGCGAAGACGAGGGTTATCATGCGGCTGAGTTCAACCATCTGCGCGTTTTGTTTATTTACCATGACGGCAAGGAACTGAAAGAACGGATTAGCAGCGAATTGGCAAGGGTGCCTCAATGAAACCTCATATAATCTTCATGTGGTCGTTCAGCCACAGCAGGGCCAACCCGATGGGCAATGAAAACAGCCACATCCATAGGGAAACCGCCATGCCGTCTTGCAGCCCGATGGGCATTCCGTTGCGGGGGTTGCGAATTGCCACGGCGTAAAAAACTCCAAGTATTTGTGTTGCCACCATCACGCAAAAGACCAGAATAAAGCGTTCGGCGAAATGGAATTGATGGGTTATGATATCGTTTAGAATAGTTGCCATGGCCGGTAGATAAAACAGTAGCGAGGGCAAGGCCAAAAGATAGGCCAACCAATACGGTGTCGCAAAATCCGTCACCTTCCTTGTGCCTTGCCACAGCCCAATAGCCCAGACTAGATTGATGGCAAGATAAATCAGGATCGCTTTGAGGGCATCATGAAGAGAATGGGCAGCCGGATTCGCAAGCAAATCAACGGTTAGGTGCATTAAAGGGTGAGCTTTGTATAGTAAGGGATTCATGGCAGTTCATCAAAGGGCGGGTTAAAAATGGCTGATAATCCTCTCGTCCTCTTCCAAAACCTTGCAAGCTTCACCAACCAGCAAGGTGTCAGGCAGATGGGCGATTTTGGGGTTTTTGTCGGGGTAGGGCAGTGAAAAGAGAAAATGCCTCATACAATTCAGGCGCGCACGTTTTTTGTCATCGGATTTGATCACTGTCCATGGCGCGTCGGCTGTGTCGGTGTGGAAGAACATGGCTTTCTTTGCCTCGGTATAATCGTCCCAGCGGTCTAGCGATTTGATGTCAATGGGGCTTAGCTTCCAGTGCTTGAGCGGGTCGTCACGGCGGGATATGAAGCGACGCAGTTGTTCGTCACGACTGACCGAAAACCAGTACTTGAATAACCTGATGTTGCTACGAACCAGCATTCTCTCGAACTCTGGGGTCTGACGCAAAAACTCCATATATTCGAGTGGGCGGCAAAAGCCCATGACGCGCTCCACCCCGGCGCGGTTATACCAAGAGCGGTCAAAAAAAACAATTTCACCGGCGGTGGGGAAATGGTTGACGTAACGCTGGAAGTACCATTGCCCCCGTTCAGCCTCGGTGGGCTTTTCCAGTGCCACCACGCGGGCACCACGCGGATTGAGATGCTCCATGAAACGCTTGATGGTGCCGCCCTTCCCGGCGGCATCGCGGCCCTCGAACAGAACGATGATCTTTTGGCCGGTTGCTTTGACCCAGCTTTGCACCTTAAGCAATTCGACCTGTAAGTCTTGCTTGTTGCGTTCGTACTCGCGTCGGCGAATGCGCTCGGGATAGGGATACCCCAAGGGCAATTCGGCGTCTTCGCTGTCTTCATCGGTCCCATGCGGGGCGTTTGCCACCAGCATGGCGGTAGGTCCATGACTGATTGCTTCTATCTCCTCGGCGGCCGTTGGGTTGGGAGGTTGGAAGTGGCCTTTATTCTCGCCAACCAGATTGTAATCGGCCCCTGTAGCGGGGGTGGATGGTGGTTCAGGCGATTTAGCGGCAGACTTGCGTCGGTTTTGGGCCATGGAATCGACTCCTTAGTTAATTAGGCACTTCTTTTTGCTTGATCTTACTACCCTTACGGGTTAAATAAACAGTGGCTGGGCGATCCAGGTTGAAAAAAAAACCTGAATTACCTATTCTTTGCCAATATTCCGAATTTTATACGATAACTTAAAGAGGGAAGGACATGACCGACAGCAGCAGCCAAATTTGGGAAAACGTCCCTAGTCCATTTTGCGGCATCAGTTCGGACGATCTAAAGATTCAGACCACCGGCAACGTGATTAAGGTGTTGGAAAACGGCGATTCCGTCACCCGAGCCGGATTCGAGCAAGCACCCACCGACACTCAACCCCGCATAGGCGGCAAAAATGCTACGCTGGATCAAGCAGTCACGGCGGCGGCTGGCTATTTGCGCGATGCCCGGCTACCGCTGTTCGGCGGTTTCGGTACCGATGTCAACGACACCCGCGCCGCCTTGTCTTTGGCTGACCGGTGTGGTGCAGTATTGGACCAGGCCCGCGCTGAAGGCGGTTTGCGCAATCTGTTGGTGCTGGCCGATACGGGTTGGGTCGCCTGCACCTTGGCCGAATTGAAAAACCGCGCCGAAGTGTTGGTCGTGTTTGGCAGTGACATCGAAGCCGATTTCCCTAGGTTCTTTGAACGTTTTGTCTGGAATAAAGAAACCCTGTTCGGACAAGATACCAGTCAGCGCGATATTATTTACATAGGCCGGACCCCTGTCGGCGATGCCTCCACCTCTCCTAGTGGACGCAAGGCGCAAGTGCTGCCTTGTAGTGCCGAAAGCTACCCGGAAATCGCTGCCGCCTTAAATGCCTTGGCGCGAGGCGTAAGCTTGCAAGCCGAATCCATTGGCGGCATTGCCGTGACCGAGTTGCAAGCCGTCATCGACAAACTGAAGGCGGCGAGTTACAGCGTAGTGACTTGGGCCGCCGGTCATTTGAACTATGCCCATGCCGAATTGACCGTGCAGCAACTTTGCCAAGCCGTCGTCGCCTTAAACAAGTCCGGTGCCACCCGCTCTGCCGTATTACCCTTGGGTGGGCAAGACGGCGACCGGACCGCCAGCCAAGTCTTCGCCTGGCAAACCGGCTATCCGACCCGTATCAGCTATGCGCGTGGTTATCCTGAGTACGACCCCTATCACAATTCTACAAGTCGGTTGCTGGCCAATGGCGAGGCCGATGTGCTGGTGTGGGTTTCGACGATTAATGCCAAGCAGGTTCCACCTGTGGCTGATATTCCGACAGTTGTGATAGGCAGGTCTGGCATGCTGTTCGAGAAAGAGCCTGCGGTCTACATTCCTGTTGGCGCACCGGGCATCGACCACGCGGGGCATATGTATCGCTGCGACAATGTGGTGTGTTTGCCGTTGCGCAAGCTAAGGGATTCGGGTTTGACTAGCGGGGCGGAGGTGTTGAAGAAGATTGAGGGGGCTTTAGGTTAAATCTTCATACCGACAGGGAATGCCGTTATCCGGTGGACAGGGATGTTAGTTCGCATAACTTTAATTTTAATTAAACCGAGCATCAGCCATGTCGTCCGAAAATATAGAAGACTTGATACTCGAACAATTCCGTGTTCTACGGAATCAAATCGAAGGCTTGCAGACAGAAATGCGCCAGGAATTCAGCGATGTTAAACACAGGATTAATCGGCTAGAATCGGCAGTTGCGGGAATTCGCCGCGACGAAGCCGGAACTAGCGAAGACATCGCCAGACAGCAAGCCAGCCTTGATCGGATCAAGGAGCGCATCGACAGGATCGAGCGACGGTTGGAGATTTCTTCGCTGGAGTAATAGTCAAGAATTACAAATACTTTGCATGATACCGCCCATGGGGATCTGTTCATATCCAAGTGAATGGCTTGCAATAAAACGCTGTAAGCAGAGAACTTATACACCAAATTACTGCATTAAATAAATACTCTATGATTGACACCAAGCAAGACCTGCGCGAAATACGCAAATCCTGCGACCTCGGCCCACTGAAAACCGCAGAGGCTCTGGATCGGTATTGGGTGGACACGGACAACGCCCGCGATGTTTTGTACAGTGTGCGCGAGAGTTTGCGCGACTTGCTGGAAGACCGGGAAGATGTGAAGATTTTGTTTTGCGGGCATGGCGGCACAGGCAAATCCACCGAGTTGAACAAGCTGGTGCAAGAATTGGATGGTGCGTATCTAGTCGTTGGCTTTTCCATCCTCCACGAAATGAACCCGGTCGATGTCAACGGAGAAGACCTGATTTTGGTGTTGATGGAGCGTTTGGTAGCCGCTGCCCAAGCGAAAAACCTTTCTGTCGATAGTGTGGCCTTGCAAAAAGTCCACGATTATTTTGCTAATTACACTGAAACCCGGAATGACACCGATGCTCGGGCAGGTAGTCTATCGGCAGGCGCCAAGGCATCCACTCCCTCGCTATTGTCCGGCCTACTTTCGCTGTTCGTCGATTTTAAAGCCGAAGTGCGCTACGAGGCGCGCAATGAAACCAACCGGGTATCTAAAATCCGCAAACGGCCCGGCGATTTGATTGCCAATGCCAATATCTTGGTTAATGCGGTTCGCCAAAGTCTGCCACTCGGCCAGAGGTTGCTGTTCATCGTCGAAGACTTGGATAAGCTGGATATCGCCATCGCCCGTGAGGTCTTCATCGAAAGGCCGACCATACTCACCAGTCTTGCGGTGAGCATCATTTACACTATACCCATCTTCACTTTCCATTCGCCCGATGCCAGTCTGCTGCAAAGGCAGTTCCACCACGCTTTCACGCTGCCGATGATTAAAACCATAGGGCCGGATGGCGAACAGGCTGAGGGCTTTGATGTCGTCCGTGACATCCTTACCCGCCGCTTGGGCGATGATGCTTTGACTGCGGATGCTTTGGAACTGTTGATTAAAAAAACTGGCGGGGTTTTGCAGCATGCTTTTGAAGTCATCGTCACCGCCACCTTGTTCCGCAATGCCACCGTGCCGTTGGAAAGGGAGCAGATTCAGTATAGCTTGCAACGCAAAAAGGCTGAAATGCGCAATGAAATCACCCTGCCTTACGACCCCGTACCCGGCTTGGAGCGACCGGAGCAGCTTTATGACCGTCTTAAGCAATGCCTGGAACAGCAACAAAAGGGTAAGCCATGCCAGCCCAGCGGCTTGGTGATTGACCAAGTGTTGTTGAAATCCTGTGCTTTGGTGGAATATAACGGAGCGCGATGGCTGGGGGTGCATCCCCTAGTGCAGGAAATTTTGATCGAGACGGGCGTGATTTGATTTTGTCATGTCTGATTTGGACGAATTCGGCATCCCCGAGGAAGAGTGGTCGCTACTGACCAATGCCTTGGCCGAGCCGGTGGAGCAACTCATCGTTGTCGAGTCCAAAGACCCTGGGCAGTTGAGGGAGATCGAACGGCGGTTGCCAGAGTTGATTGGTAGACGTCGCTTGTTGCGGCAAGCTGTCGATTTCAACGCCATGCGCGAACCGGAAAATGTGTGGAAAACCGCCCAGTCGTATATCCAATCCACTAACACTGATAACAATGGGTTTGAATTGACACCTTCCCCCCACAGGGGAAGGTCGGCATGGGGGCGACTAAAAGCTGGTAAAGCCTCTGATTCAGCTTGCCCCCACCCTAACCCTCCCCCGTTGGGGGAGGGAACTTTATTAGAACTTAATTCAACCGTATTGACCACTAGCATCCCTTTGCTCGTGGTCGTCATGGACGTTTGGCCCACACCCGACGATGGCGAGGCAGTCAAACAATTAGTTGCTTTTTGGCGCGGCATGAACCAGTTGCGTGAACAGTGGCATAGCCTCCCGGCACAAGTGCTGTTCCTGCTCAGCCCTGCTGCTTATAGACACCTCTCCCTTAACGCCGACCATCTAAAACGCTGGATTAGCCTCAAACTACGCATGTGGAAGGGTTCGACTGATCTTGAAGTGTTGGCTAGACCAGGATCAATCGCCGTTGGCGGGAATGTCCATGGCAATGTGTATACGGGCCAGCCACCAAAGGATGGACTCCTGGCATCGGAGATTTACAGTGCGATGTTGGTCCGGTTGTTGGAGGAAGCCATCATACGCGAGGAAAGCAAATCCGACCTAGTGCGCCGATACTATCTGCCCCTAATCACCGAATCCCTCGCCATGGGTGAGAGACAAGTGGCAGTGACTTGGCGCGGAAAAATCGGCGACCTTGAAGGATTGGCTCAGGAAGAGCGAGAAGCTTTGAAAAAGCTAGACGAGCAACTTGCCGAACCAGCCGACAAATTTCGCTTCGATGTTTTTTTCAGCTACAACTCGCAATATCGGACTATAGTGCGCGAGTTGGCTTCAGCTTTACAAAAAAGAGGATTAAAAGTGTGGTTAGATGAAGATCAAACTGCGTTGTTGGATGCACTTGACCGCTCTGCCAGTGCCGCCGTATTGATTGGCAAAGGTGGACTGAGTACATGGCAGAAAAAAGAAATGCTGCTTTATTACTTCCGCGACAATCGCCCAATCATCCCCGTGCTATTGCCTGATGCCCCAAAAAACCTAACCTTGCCCCCATTTTTAGCCAACCGCTCTTGGGTGGATTTGCGCCAAGGCATCACCGAATCCAAAATAGACCAGTTGGTATGGGGCATTACTGGCAAAAAACCCCAGTCGTCAGACCGAAGGTCGGGTTAGGCGCAAACATAAAGATTCTGCCCGTTTATGTGGCTGGTTCCCAAGCTCCGGCTCTCATCGTTATACACAAGTCCGGGCAAGCCGGAAAAGCCGTCGGTAGTGTTCCAATACTGGATATGGCGACGAAAAACCTAGCCCATAGTGCCA
>Ga0208496_1000224_pt1 | contig 19988 bp, 13 predicted proteins | sample CryBogmetaGMA2M_FD_184552 | JGI IMG/M metagenome (GOLD analysis project Ga0208496, IMG submission 184552) | Freshwater microbial communities from Crystal Bog, Wisconsin, USA - MA2M (SPAdes) | ecosystem: Environmental > Aquatic > Freshwater > Lake | place: Crystal Bog, Wisconsin, USA | collected... | reverse complement strand
GTGCTTTGGCTGTTCCAGTTGTTTTTAATCGAACAAATGTAGATTGCCCCCTTGGTGGGGTTGTAGGAGCTATGATCAAAGACCGTGTTGTTGATGCAGCGGTTCGCCTGAACCGGTTTTGGGTTGTCCACATTCTTGATCTCGATCCCGGGCCCACCCAGATCCCATGTCACATTATGATCGACGGTCAGTCCGCAAGTCTTGTCATCGCCACGGATACCCTCTCCCCCGCCCCATGACAGTGGCGGCGTGCCGGCATAACCGCGATACACCCAGTTATGATGAAGGCGGGTGCCTTTGCAAAAGACATCGTAGGTGTAGAGCGCTGAGGTATCCTTGTTCCCGCCATGACAGGCGAGGAAGGAATCATGGAGATCATTCAGGTAGAAATCGTTGTCCGCCTGTGCCACTTGAACCTGGATACCGCCGCTGCGATAGAAAGTGTTATGACGGACAGTGGCGCGTCCTGCGATGCGGGTCTTGTCAGGCCAAGGCTTGCTGATCTGGAGGGGCGCATAGTCCAGGGACGAGTTATAACAAAAATCGTGAAAGACATTATTCTCGATCAGGTTGTCAAAGCCGTTGATGTAAAGGGCGCTCAGCGCTCCATAAGCGAAAGTGTTGTTCAAGACCTGCGCGTGATCCGCTTCGATTGTCGGATAGATCACGTCCGTCCCGGGAGCCGACTTGTGACCCGTCTCGCCCTTCGGCATTTTCAGATATTCGTTCCAGGAACTCTGCCATACTCGGTTGTTGCGGAACACAAGGGATAAACATTTCTTGTTATACTTTCCAAATTTAAAGGCGGTTCCAAAAAACTCGATTCCATCAATTGTAAGGTAGTTGCAGTCCTGATCTGCCGTGAACCCCCAGTCGCGTGATTTGATTTCTAAATTGCCAGTCGCAGGACTCTTGCCGTCAGGCGCATAGAAATATAGTTGCTTGGCTACCACATCGTAAAACCACTCGCCGGGCTCATCAAGAAACTGCCGTAATCCGAAAAGGTAGTAACGGTCATCGTTGAATGTCGATTTGCCGCCACCCTCATCGGTTTTTCCCACGCTCGGACCAAGATCTTTGTCGTAATTGAAGGTTTTTGATCCCGCCGAGTGATTTTGCACTTTCCGGGTCCAACACCAATATTGGTGATCCACATTCAACACCGCCTGCGCGCCCGTGACGTCCCAACCCGTGGCCTCCAAACGCGTGTCCGAAATGGTGCCATACGAGTTGCCGTTCGCATCCACCACCGCCCAGACATCAGGCGAGAAGAAGTTCCAATCGCCGTTTGTATCTTTCGGCACATTGGGCCAGCGCGCTTCCAGCATCGGCTTACCATTATAAAAAAGTTGCGACATGGAAGGGTCATTGGATTTCTTTCCTCCGGCTGGCTTCTTCCCTCCCGGGGATTTCATTCGTTCCAAGGGCTTCGTGTCGCACGAGGCGACATAGACACCTGTCTGAGGCGTTGCTTTCCATTCCAACTTGAGAACATCCAGGCCAGAAATGATCGCCTTCTCATTTTGGTAAGCCGTCAGGGTAATAGGCGCCCCCTCCGTGCCGGACTTGCTGGTCAAGGAGATTTGCTCGCGATAAGTGCCCTCGCGGAGGAAGATCGTATCGCCGGGGCCGGCCTGCTCGAAAGCGCGCTGGATCGTGCCGAATGGGGCGTCGAGCGTGCCGGCGGCTTTATCGTTGCCGTTGGTGGCCACGCATAGTTCGGCGGCGTCGGTGGCCGCCATCGGCGCCAGCAGCAGGGCGCTGAGAATCGCGAGGGCGAGCAGGTGCTTCATTGCCGGCTCCTCCCCCAGGCAATGTCGGCCTTCAGCACGGCGGTGAGTTCCTTTGCTTTGGCCGGTTTTTGCACGAAGAGATTCGTGGCCTTGCCGGGACCGGCGCGAAGGTAGCTAGATCAATGAATGAAGGTTCCTGCAGGTTCATGGGTATTATTTGTCTCTTCTTGAGTTCCTGAGTTCCATATTAATTCATCCGCATGAGTAATCCGATCATCAAGGCGGTCATTCGCACCAAGTTCCTGCTGACCTCCCGTGAACAAGCCTCCCGGATCATCCGTAGCAATGCCGATGCCTATCTGAAGTTGGCGGGACAAATTGGAGCGGAATCCGGCGGCAAACCGGTCCCTGTTCCCCCAATGGTGGGAGTTGATCCGGAAATGCGCGATTGGTCTTTTTTTCAGATTCTGGAACACAACGTGATCGTCAACCGAAGCATTGCCGCGACCGTCGAGGCACTTTCTCTCGGAAAGGAACCTTCGGGTGCAGCACTCATTAATCCGAAGACCGATGTCCTTCCAAAAGGAATTTCTGGACCGGAGCAAGTGGAGACCTTTCGCAGGTCCGTTGAGGAATACCTCTTCCGGATAGCAACGCTCCCGGAGCTTCGTGGAACGACCGAGACTCCTCATCCACTCTTTGGCTCGTTCGACGCGCACAAGTGGCACTGCATGTTCGGATTTCACCTAGGCCTCCACCTCAAGCAGGCGGAAAAAGTGCTCTCACTCCTAGGTCGTTAGACAATTCCGGAGCACTCGACTCTCGTCTCTCGACCCTCGACTGAATTCTTTTAGCTTTGTTCTCCATGCAACTGACCCTTCCCCTCACCCAGTCGTGGCTTCCGGAACCCGAAGCGGGGTTTCTGCCTGGCACGGCTGCGCTCTCTTGGGCCAATGGAATGCTCTATCTCGAGGTAGATCTCGTCGACGAAGAGGTGATCTCTACCTCCACAGCTCATGGTCAGCGACTCTGGGAGCATGGCGATGTCGTGGAGCTTTTCATCCAAAAGGAGGGGGAATCGGGCTACAGCGAATATCAGGTGGCTCCGAACGGCTTCACCCTCTCACTTCGCTATCCCGACATCACCTGCGTGGCGGTCGTCCGGAGCGGCGAGAGGGCCATGGAGGAGTTTCTGACCGAGGAGATCCCCTCGGCGGAAGTTTCCAAAACAGACCATGGTTGGAGGGTCTCCCTGAGCATCCCTCTCCCCTCAACTCCCGGAGAAAGATTCCGCGTGAGCTGTTGCCGCTATGATTCCGGATCGGACAGAGCTCCTGTGATCTCGAGCACATCCTCTCACCCCGTACGTGATTTTCACAGGCCTCAGGATTGGCGGAAATTCATTCCCGTGGCAGGATAATCCATGCCTCCGCGCCGCCCCTTCCGTAAAAAACCGGACAATGAGCCGGTTCCCGGCGGTCCCGACGACGCCCTGAGCGGACAGGTGGAACGGGTGACCTTCCACAACGAGGAGACCGGGTTCTGCATCCTCAAGGTCAAGGTGCAGGGGCGCAAGGAGCCGGTAGCCGTGCTTGGCTCACTCCCCTCGGTAGCGCCGGGCGAATGGGTCACCGCGCAGGGAACCTGGGAGCGCGACCGAGATCACGGAATCCAACTCAAGGCTCACAAACTCAAGACGCAGCCACCCACCTCGCTGGAGGGGATCGAGAAGTATCTCGGAAGCGGGATGATCAAGGGGATCGGCCCGGTCTACGCCACGAAACTGGTGAAGAAATTCGGAGAGAAGGTCTTCGACATCATCGAGAACCAGTCGAAGCGGCTTCAGGAGGTGGACGGGATCGGTCGCGAACGCCGCCAGCGCATCAAGGATGCCTGGGCCGAGCAGAAGGTGGTGCGCGACATCATGCTCTTCCTTCATGCCCACGGTCTCGGCACCAACCGCGCCGTGCGGATTTATAAATCCTACGGAGCGGAGGCGATCGAGTTGATCCGCGCAGATCCCTACCGGCTCGCGCGCGACATTCACGGCATAGGATTTCACTCCGCCGACAGCGTCGCCGAGAAACTGGGGCTCGAAGCGGACTCCCTGCTCCGGGCACGGGCCGCGATCGAGCATCTCCTCGATCAGGCCACCACCGAAGGACACTGCGCCCTGCCTAGACGCGATCTTCTGGAAGGCGCCGCCCGCCTCCTTGAGGTCGATGAATCCGTGGTGAACGAAGCCTTCGAGAGGCATCTCAAGGATGATCGGATCCTCTCCGAGAAAATTGCGGGTGAGGAGCTGATCTTTATGCCCCTTCTGCGTGATGCCGAGGAACGGATCGCCCGTCAGCTTCGACGACTGGCCGAGGCCAAGGAACCCGAACCTGCAATCGATGCGGAGAAGGCCATCCCGTGGGTCGAGGAGAAGACGGGACGCAAACTCTCCCCCAGCCAGCACGATGCCCTGAGGATCGCCCTGCGCAGTCGGGCCGTGGTCATCACCGGCGGCCCCGGAGTCGGCAAGACAACCCTCGTGCAGTCGCTCCTGAAGATCCTCACCGCCAAGAAGCTGAAGTGCATCCTAGCGGCTCCCACCGGCAGGGCGGCCCAGCGACTTGCCGAGGCCACGGGTCTCGAGGCCTCGACCCTGCACAGGCTCTTGGAATTTCAACCGGCACGCGGTGGCTTCCAGCGGAATGCCTCCAATCCCCTGGAGGGTGATGTCGTGGTCGTCGACGAGGTCTCGATGGTCGATGTGCCGCTCATGAGCCGTCTCCTTGATGCCCTCCCCCGCAAGGCGCGCCTCATCCTTGTCGGCGATGCCGATCAGCTTCCGAGCGTCGGACCGGGCCTCGTCCTCGGTGACATCATCCGGAGCGGTATGATCCCGGTTGTGCATCTACGAGAGATTTTCCGACAGGCGGGAGACAGCCGGATCATCAGCGGCGCCCACGCGATCAATCGGGGAGAGATTCCCGATATCATCGAGGCACCGAAGGATTCCGATTTCGTCTTCGTTGACCGGGAGGATGCTGAGGAATGCGCCGCCACCCTTGTCTCATTGGTGCGTGACCGGTTGCCGAAGCATCTCGGCGTGGATCCGATCGAGGGGATCCAGATCCTGAGTCCAATGCACCGGGGTAGCCTTGGAATCAAGGAACTCAACCTGCGCCTGCAGGCCGCGCTGAATCCGCGGAGCGAATACCGCGACGAATATCAGGCTTTTGGCAACCTCTTCCGCATCGGTGACAAGGTGATCCAGACCTCGAACAACTACGACAAGGAGGTCTTCAACGGCGACATCGGCCGCATCCGATCACTCGACAAGGAGGAGCGTCAGGCCGTCGTGCGCTTTGGAAAACGCGAGGTCATTTATGAGTTCGGCGAACTGGACGAACTGGAGCTTGCTTATGCGATCACGATCCACAAGAGCCAGGGGTCGGAGTTCCCCGTGGTCGTGATCCCGCTCGCCATGCAGCAGTATCTCCTGCTCCAGCGGAATCTCCTCTATACCGGCGTGACCCGAGGCAAGCGGATGGTCGTCCTAGTCGGGCAGAAGAAGGCCCTCGGCATGGCCGTGCGGAACGAATCGACCCGTCATCGCCACGGAGGGCTTCTCCATCGGTTGACCGATGGAGAGTGAAAAGAGGGAAAAGTGAAAAAGTAAAAGGGCCGGAAGGAGGAATCAATGTATGGGAACGGCTCGATACAACTCTTTCACTCTTTTCACCATTTGCCGTTAGGCGGCTTTGGCGAGTTTTTCGGGATTCGTGCGCTCCCTCTTGCTGATGGCGCGGCGCATCTTGCCGAGGGCGATGTTCTGCAACTGGCGGATCCTCTCGCGGGTGACACCAAACTTGTCGCCGACCTCCTCGAGGGTGATCGGGTCGGTGCCATCAAGGCCGAAGCGGGCGTTGATGATCTTCTTCTCGCGTTCGTCGAGCTGATCCATGACTTCGCCCACCTCCATCTGGATATTCTTGTCGCTGAGGCTCTCGAACGGATCGACCGCGGCCTCGTCACCGACCAGTTCGCCAAACTCGGTTGAATCCTCGTCACCGACGGGTGCATCAAGCGATGCGGGCCGGATGGCGGCCTGCTTGAGCTGGGTCACCTTGGAGGCATTCATGCCGACCTCCTCGGCGATCTCTTCGTCGGTAGCCTCGCGCCCCAATTCGTCGCTCAGACCGGCACCGACACGACGGATCTTGGCGATCTTATCGACCAGATGAACGGGAAGACGGATGGTCTTGCCTTGGTTGGCAAGGGCGCGCTTGATCGACTGCTTGATCCACCAGGCACCGTAAGTGGAGAGCTTTCCACCCTTGGCGGGATCGAAGCGCTCGACGGCCTTTACCAAGCCGATGTTCCCCTCGGAGATCAGGTCGAGCAGTGGCAGGCCGAGGTTGGCGTAGTCGCGGGCGATCTTGACGACGAGGCGCAGGTTGGCGCGGATCATCTCAGCCTTCGCGGCCTTGTTCCCCTTCTTGATCTTGGCGGCGAGGGTTATCTCCTGTGCCGGGGTCAGCAGGGGGTACTGCGCGATCTGGCGCAGGTAGAGTTGGAAACCGTGGTCTGAGTCTTCGTAGTTCATGATTTGATGAAGGGTTGTTTGTTTTTCCTTTTGGTCGTTTGACAAGACTGTCAACCCGTGCGTTCGAAATCTTTTTGTTTTTCGAGAGTCAAGCGGGTGGCGCGATGTGGAATGAGGGAATGGGAAAAAATGCATTCCGGGTGTTTACAACCTGCAACAGTCGTGGAATGTGTGTCTCACCAATCCACAGATGATCACGAGAGTCTTTTCCGCGGCCGTTGTCGGCGTCGATGCCACTGAAGTTGAAATCGAGGTCAATACGGGGCCCGGCGAGCCCTCCATCATCGTGGTGGGTCTTCCCGACACGGCAGTGAAGGAAAGCAAAGACCGGGTGATCGCCGCCCTCTCCAACAGCGGCTACCGCTGGCCTCGCAAACGCACCACGGTGAATCTCGCACCCGCCGACATCAAGAAGCAGGGACCGAGCTTTGATCTCCCGATCGCACTCGGAATGATCGCGACTGACCGGGAGGAGGATCTCCCGCGACTCGCACGCTGTGCCGTTGCCGGGGAACTCGCCCTCACCGGCGAGGTGCGGGCGGTGAAGGGTGCGCTTCCCCTCACGCTCGAGGCACGGGCACGCGGCAGAAAGGCGGTGATCCTGCCCATGGCGAATGTCCGTGAAGCGTCCGTTGTTCAAGGAATCGAGGTCTACGGGGTGAAGAATCTCCGCGAGGCCTACGAGTTCCTCTCCAAAGCCGCGGAACTTTCCCCTGTGGAGTGTGATGCCGCGGAACTCCTCGGCGAGGGGGATTCCTTCGAGGTCGATTTCTCGGAGGTGAAGGGCCAGCACCAGGTGAAGCGCGCCCTTGAGGTGGCGGTGGCGGGCGGGCATAACCTTCTGCTTCTCGGACCTCCCGGATCGGGGAAGTCGATGCTGGCGCGGCGCATCCCTACCATCATGCCGCCGATGTCGCTCGAGGAGGCGATCGAGACGACCAAGATCCACTCGGTCTGTGGACTTCTCTCCTCCGGGGAGTCGATCGTCCTGCGGCGACCCTTCCGCGATCCCCACCACACGATCTCCGACATCGGCCTGCTGGGAGGAACTGCCAATATCACTCCGGGCGAAGTGAGTCTGGCCCATCACGGAGTGCTCTTTCTCGACGAATTGCCGGAGTTCCACCGATCCACCCTCGAGGTGCTCCGCCAACCGCTGGAGGACGGCAGGGTGACGATCTCCAGGGCGGCCGGCACGATGACCTTCCCCTCGGCCTTCATGCTCGTGGCGGCGATGAACCCGTGCCCCTGCGGTTACTACGGCGACCCGAAGCGGGAGTGCCGATGCTCACCGGCACAGGTGGAGCGTTACCGGCAGAGGATCTCGGGCCCCCTTCTTGATCGGATCGACCTTCATGTGGAGGCCCCCGCCGTGGAATACAAGGAACTCTCCGACACCCTGCCGGCTGAGTCCTCCTCCGCGATCCGTGGTCGCGTCCTGCAAGCCCGTGAGGTTCAGAACCGCCGCTTTGCCAAATCACGGAAGTCGAAAGTCACGAAACCCACAACCTGCAATGCCCGCATGAGCCATGGTCAACTCAAGGAGCACTGCCGACTCGATGAGCAGGGTAATGAACTGCTCAAGAATGCCATGAATGATCTGCACTTCAGCGCCCGAGCCTACGACCGGATCCTGAAAGTCTCCCGCACCATCGCCGATCTGGCCGGCAGTGATTCCATCACTCCCGATCATCTGCTGGAGGCCCTCAGTTACAGAAATCTCGATCGGAACGTCTGGCAGTAATAAAGCCCCCGCGCTCAGGCGAACTGGGGGTGGGCGATCAATCGCGCATAGTCCTCGGGCGAGATCGGACCGCGATCATAATTCCGACCCTGAAGCGGGGCGGCATTCGTGGAGGAGCGGACGCGGGAAAGCCAGGCGTGATCCAACGGCTTTTCGAGCAATCCGGGCCTGTTGGCCGCGATCGTGGTCTCCTCCTTCTCTCCAGTCGGCACCCCCGTGCCAACAAACCATCCCGCCAGAAGCATCGTTACCCGAACCGAGGTTGATCTGGTATAATTGGTCATCATGCAGTCTGGGGAACCTTCTCCACTCGCCACATCGTGAATCATCTGAAAGGTCTCCATACTCCACATCTCGGCGTTGCGGGCGGGAGAGTAGGGATCGAAGAAAATCGCGGAGGGAGCAGGAGCCTCCGGCCTGGATCGGGAAAAGTCACCGCGATGAAGCCGCCAGCGAATGAGAGGAGTTGGCTGAGCCTCCCCCTCGGCAAGAAATTGGCCGACGACCCGCTCCCATCCCTTTAGGTAACTAAGGGCATCCGCGTGTTTTAAGGCGAACTCCAGCACCTCGGTGTCGATCTCAAAGCTGTGGATTTCCACCGGATGGGAGTTCTCTTTCAGGGCTTCCATTGCGGCGAGGGCATTGCCCGCGGGTCCCAGTCCGATGTCCCAGACCACGAAGGGATTGGCACCCGTTCCCGCAGCCACCCGCTCCGCAAGGCGCTGTTGGCCGACATGGAGTTCCATCGCCTCCGTCCGAGGATCGGTTCCGATGTGCATCGTCTCCCCATGCGCCATGGAGCGGATGCTGTGGAATCCGCCCCGAAGGGTCACTAGTTCGTAAGGCGCTTCGGACATGAATTTTTCATCATGATGCAAAGGCTTGAGCCTGTCGACCCATGGGCAGACGGAATCATTTTGTGAGTCTTTATGGCATTTTTTTGTGACTTTGCACAAACCACGATTCTCTCTGGATCTTCTCTTTCGGTTTTGATTTTATTAACAACCTTATTCATATTCCATCCTCCCTTCATGAACCTCCCCCACCCTCTCAAAGCAGTCGGTTACTTGGTCGCACTCGCCCTCCTAGGGCCGGTTTTCCAACTCCGCGCACAGAGTTCCACAGAGGTCGGAATCACCAAGATTGAACCAGCCATCGTCACCACGCCCGCCGTCTCCTACTCGGGTGCCACCCAGAAGTCCTTCCGCCCCAAGAGTTGGATGGAAATTGAGGTTACCTTTGCGACAGCCCTTCAGACAGCCTCCCCCACCGAAAAATATTCCGACGACCTCACGGTCAATTATTACGTCCTCCTGAACAACAAGAGCGCCCTGTTTCCCCAGGGAGCCCTGCTGACCGGCCAGACGGCACTACTCTCCGTGCCGGTTAAGGATAACGACCTGAAGACTGTGATCTACATCAGCCCCCGAAGTCTGGAGCGGTTCTTTGACGGAAAGATCCCCTCCAGCCCCAACGCCGCGGTCATCGATATCGGCGTGACGATTTCCAAGGGGGGCAAGGAAGTGGCGTCCAAGAGCCTGAAGGCCGCCGGTGCCTGGTGGCCGCAGTTTCAGCCTGTCTCCGGCTACCTGCTCAACAAGTCGGAAACGCCGTTCGCTTCCCTGAATTCGGATTACTACGAGTCCGTCAAGAAGCAGTAGCCACTCTCCCGACAGCTTCCCCAAACGCCCACCGACCATCATGGCCGCCCCACGGAAAATTCTAGTATTGGATCTCGGCATGCAGTCGCTGAGGCTGGCGGAGTTCTCCATGAGCAAGTCGGGCGAACTGACATTGATCCGGGGAGCCCGCCGGGAGTTCCTGCTGGATCCGGCTCTCGACACGTCGCGCCCCGAGCAGACGAAGGTGGCGCTGAAGGAAATCCTCAAGGAGTGGAAGCTGAAGTCCTCCGAGGTGATCTGCGTTCTACCGGCGCACTCCGCCTTCACGCGTGTCGTCCCGCTTGATGTTCCCGGCGGCGCGGAAGGACAGGTCGACGCCGTCGCGGCCTTTGAAGCCCAGCAGAACATTCCCTTCCCTCTGGAAGAAGTCATTTGGGATTATGTTTCTCTTGGGACAACACCCTCCGGGGCCGTAAACGTGGTCTTCATCGCCATCAAGACGGATGTTCTCCAGCCGCTTTGCAGGGCGATTTCCGATTCAGGTCTGAGTATTTCCTCCCTTACCGTTGCCCCCGTGGCCCTCTATGACGCATTCCGTCACACGACGGCCGGGCAGTCGGGGGCCCCGGCCCTCCTGCTCGATTTCGGCTCGCGCACGACCAACATGCTCGTTGCTTCGACGGATTCCTTTTTCTGCCGGAGCATTCCCACAGGGGGAATCGCCATCACGACGGCCGCCTCCAAGGACATCCATGTTGACCTCGACGAGGCCGAAAGCCTGAAAATCACGCGCGGTAGCGTCGCCCTCGGCCCCGGGTTTGAGCCTCCCTCAGACCCCGTGCAGGCCAACCTCGCAAGGATCGCCCGGCAATCCCTGCTCAAGGTCCAGGCGGACATCACCCGCTCGCTCAGCTACTACCGCACAACCCTTGGGGGCAAGGATCCCTCGAGGATCCTGATCTCGGGCGGCATGGTAGCCATGCCCTACCTTGCCGAATTCCTGATCGAAAAACTCCAGAAGGAAACCGCCCCGTTCAATCCCCTCGAAGGGATCGCCCTTACCCAGGAAGGGGCAGCCTTTGCGGAATCCAATCCCGGCAACATGGGCGAACTGGTGGGGGGGGCGCTCGAACTCCTCCCCGGCAGCCATACTCCCGTCAACCTGCTGCCACCCGTCTTGGCCAGCAAGCGCGCCCTCGCGCGGAGGCTTCCATTCCTAGCCACGGCAGCGGTGATTCTCTTGGCGACACTCGGCGCGTGGTGCTTCTATGCCCGCAATGCCGCCGAGTTCACGAGGCAGGAAACCGAGAAGCTTGCCTTGGTAACGGCCAACGAAAGCCAGATCTCCTCGCAACTCCAGCAACTGCAGACCGAAGAGTCGGTTATGCTAAAAAAGAGCGGTGACCTTCAGTCCTTGATCGCCCTGCGGCAAGCATATCCAAAGATTCTGGCGGAGTTGACGGCCAAGGTTCCCGAACGATTCCTCTGGATCACGGAGGTCCAGGCTGTCGGCGACACCCCCCAAAAGGAAAGCCCTACCAAATTAGCGGAAGGAAAAATCGTGGCGGTGATGATCAAAGGACTTTATCTGGACAATCCGCGTCAGGCGTCCGTCATTGATGATTTCGTGACGGCACTGCAGAACTCCGAGGTGTTTTTAGTGGAGGAGAAGGATAAATCCAAAATCATCACGGAACGAGGCAGTCCGAACGGAGAGTTTTGGGCCTACCCCTTCTCCCTGAGAATCCCCTTGCGCTCCAACTTCACCCCCCTTCCCTGACCCAATGAACTCCTTCAGCGCTTGGTTCACGGACAACAAACTCGCCGGCTCGTCAGCCGTGATCTTCCTCCTCCTTCTTTCGGGAACGGGCTGGTGGACCTATCAATCCTGGGATAACTATGCGGTCGCCACACAAGGTTACGAGGAAGCCTCTGCCAAGCTCAGCAAACTGAACAAGCAGAGCCCCTTCCCCAATGACTCCAACAAGGCAAAACTGGAAGACAACCTGAAGAAGGAACGACTAAACCTCGCCGCCCTCGAAAAGACCCTGCAGGCCTACAACGCCCCGTCATTTGCCAACCTGGAGCAGGCAAAGCCCCAGGACCGCCCCCAGCTCTTTCAGGACGCGCTCCGCGCCCAGGTCACCAAGATCAAGTCCCTCGCCGCGTCCAAGGACGTCACCCTTCCCCCGGGGTTTTACCTCGGAATGGAGGAGTTTGAGAACAGGCTCCCCTCCTCGGAAGAGGTGCTGCAACTCTCCAGGCAACTCTCCGCCCTCAACTGGTTGGTGGAAAAACTCTCGGCAAACTCTGGGTTGATCGTGGCGGAGTTCACGCGCACGCAGACAACCTCCACGGCCAAGAAAGATGCGGTGAAAAAGTCCCCGTTGGCCCCCGCCGCCCAAAGCGTGGGAAGCGGCTCGGCCGCCACCTCTTATGAAACCCTGGGAACCATCCAGACCAGTTTTCGCTGCGACCAGCATTCGTTGAACGAACTCGTGAACGCCATTTCGGCATCACCCTACTTTTTCGTCCTCGAGGGATTTCAGCTCCAGAACACCTCTCCCGAACCTCCACATCGGGATATCGGCACGAATTCTGCCGCCGCCGCTCCGCAAGCGGGGGATTCCCAGTCCGCGATCCGGAAATTTCCCATTCTTGTGGGACGCGAGCAGTTGAATGTTTCCATGAAACTAAAAATCCTTGAGTTCCCGCTTGCCCCCGAACCCCCGCAACCCAAGGCGGCTCCCAAAAAATAAACGGCGTATGATGTCCTTCCTCCAACGGCGCTATCACCTTGTTCTTCTCGGATTGGCCGTTCTTGCCGCCATCGGGAGCATCGTCTTCCTGCTCCGCCAGTCGGAGGAATTCCATAATTCTTTTGCAAGCTCACCCCTCTCGGCTAAAAGCACGGCCTACACCAACGCGCCGTCAAACATCGCTCTCGAGGCCTTGGAATCGTTGAAGAAAGGGGTTGTCTGGGCTCCCCGCGCCGACGGGGCGTCCCCCTTCGTTTCACGCCCTTACCTCCTGAGGGACGGGCAACTCATCGACCCGACAACCAGTGACACCCCCCTCCACCCGCCTGTGCCGAACCAGTGGTTAATCGATCACAAACTCGATTACTCCGACATGAACATTTTGGAGAGGGATCCCAAGAACAAGGGATTCACCGTGCTTGAGGAATTTGAAGCCGGCACGGACCCGAATGACCCGGCGCAACTCCCCCCGCTCTGCGCGAAGCTCGGATATACCGAATCAGACGTCACCAAAAACACCTACCTGCTGGAGTTCACCGAGGTGGAGGAAATCGATGGTAAAAGGCATTTCGCGATCAAGCCCTCCCAACCGATTCCCAACCCGGACAAAGGCAATCGCCCAGACACCTCAGCGCGCCTCGTCGACTTGGGCCAAACCATACCCGGAGCTGATTTCTTGAAAGTCGTGGACTATCGGGAACTACCCAGAAAAACCATCAATGACACGGAGTACGACGCCAACGAGCTCGTCCTGGAAAACATCGACACCAAAGAGAAGACCGTACTGATCCCGAAAAACACCTCCCGCGACTACAAAACCCAACTCAAACCGATCGAACACATTAAAAACATCAGGTTCCACTATCAACTTGCGGGGGCGCCGGAAGTCACGGTCACCGTCGATCGGGGTAACAAGTTCACCCTTTCCAGCCTCAACAAGAGCAACGAGCAGTCTTTCAAACTCCTGGATATCTCCAAGGATGGCGCCATTCTGCAGAAAGAGGACGGCAAGACCTTCACGGTGAAGCCCTCGTCACCGAATCCGACCCCTGCCCCGACTCCTCATTCAACGTGAAAACTCGCCGACACCCCCCCTTGCAACGCGCTAGGAAGCACTTTGCAATCCCTCCCGACTTCCCTCATCATCCATCACTATGCCTTTGATGCCTTCTCCCAGAATCTCCGTCGGCACGATCCTACTCCTCACAGGGGCGACGATCCTGTGCGGAGTGATCCCGGGGCCCCTTCTGGCCCAGCAGTCAGGGGTGGTTGGTCAGAGTGAGAGGGAAATTAGGATTCTCCAAGAGCGGAGCACCTGGGCCCAGGAGCAGATAGCCAAAGCGAAACGCGCCCTCTCCGACGACGACTTTAACGGCCGGGACTACGAGTCCGCCTTCGCCCTCTCCAAGAGCGCGGTGGACGCCCTCCCCGTGGGGGGGGGCGCGACGGTTAACCTCCGTGCCATGGCCATGGAGACATTTTCCAAATCTTCGTTTGCCCTCGCCCAGCTCCGCATCTCCGAAGGGCGCTACGAGGACGCTGAGCTGGTTGTTTCAACGGCCACCGGAAAACCCTACGACTCCACCTACGGCCCCCTCCTTGCCTTGCAGAAGGACCTTCGGGATCCCGATCATTTCAACCGGACGATGACCCCCGGCTTTATCTCCAAGGTGGAGCAAACCAAGCAACTGCTCAGCGAGGCCCAGGGATTTTATGCCTCCGGACGCTTTGACGCCGCATTCAATAACTACCAGAAGGTTCTCAACCTTGATCCCCAGAACACCTCCGCCCGTCTCGGCATGGAACAGGTCAACAAGCAGCGCAGCGGTTACGCGGAGACAGCATACAACGAACGCCGCGCGGAAATGATCGGGCAGGTCGCGAAGGCCTGGGAGCTCCCCGTTCCCAAGTTCGATACGGGCGCCACCACGATCGTGGAGCAGAGCCCCCTTGAAGTAAGGGGAACAGCCAACATCAGCCGGAAACTTCAGGAGATCAAGATCCCCCAGCTCGCGCTTTCCGACGAGAGTGTCCGCGACGCGATCGAGAAGGTTCAAAAGAAATCCCGTACCCTCGATACCACCGAGACCGATCCCGCCAAAAAGGGAGTCAACATCGTGCTCAAAGTGGACCCCAGCAAGGAGGCCATGGACGGCGGCACCAAGATCAACCTCCAACTCAACGATCTCCCCCTCGGCGAGGCTCTGAAGTACATCGCCTCCGCGGCCAATCTCAAGGTCAAGATCGAGCCCTACGCCGTGGCGATCGTCCCCCTCTCGGAACCGACGGAGTCCTTGATCTCCAAGGAATATAAGGTCCCCCCGAGCTTCATTGCATCAACCTCCGCCGCGGCAGGAACCTCCTCCTCCACCACAACAACCCCGGGATTACCCGGAACGGTCGGCAAGTCGGGAGCCAAGGAATTTCTGGAAACCCAGGGAGTCACCTTCCCCCCCGGTTCCAGCGCCACCTATCTCGCCTCCAGCAGCAAGCTTCTGGTCAAGAACACGCAGGCCAACCTTGATCTGATCGACTCCCTTGTGGAGGTCTCCTTGGCCACTCCCCCGAGTCAGGTGGAGATCGAGTCGCGCTTCCTCGAGGTTACCCAGAACAACGTTCAGGAACTCGGATTCGACTGGCTGCTTGGCGCTTTCCAGCTTGGAGGAGGCAGCGGGGCTTATGGTGGTGGCGGCACCGCGGGAAACATGGCTGGCAATGTCGGGACGTTCCCCTTCACTCAAGGCGGCGTCCCCACGGCACCTCCCGTTGGATCGATCAATGGAAACAATACCGGCAACCTGACTGCTGGCAACCGCACCGGAGCAGCCGCCATCAAGGCAAGTGCCTTGGACGGCTTGCTCTACGGCTCACCGGTGGGTCCTGCTGCAGGAGTCCTCGCCTTGGCCGGCATCTTTACCAACCCTCAGTTCCAAGTGGTGCTTCGCGCCATCAACCAGCAGAAGGGAGTCGATCTTGTCTCCGCCCCCAAGGTCACCGTCACCAGTGGTCGCAAAGCCACGATCAATATTACCCGCAAGTTCCCCTATCCGCGCGATTACTCCCCCCCGCAGGTTCCACAGAACCAAGGCTCGGGTCAGCAACCGGCAACACCGGCAACCCCTACCTCCTTTGAAACCAGAAACGTGGGGGTTCAGTTGGAGGTGGAGCCGACAGTGGGACCCGATGGCTACACGATCGAACTCAGTCTCTCTCCTCAGATCACCGAGTTTCTGGGGTTTGTGAACTACGGCTCTCCCATCTACACCGATGCAGCTTATCGGGATTCATTGACGGACACTCCTATCATTGGAACCAAGCGGGTGATGCTCACCGCCAACAACATTGACCAACCCGTTTTCAGCGTTCGCCAGGTCGACACTCAGGTCACCGTCTATGACGGTCAGACCGTTGTTCTGGGAGGGCTGATGAGGGAGGATGTGCAGAAGGTTCAGGACAAGACCCCGATCCTCGGGGACGCCCCTCTGGTCGGCTCCCTCTTCCGCAGTTCCTCCAGTCAGCGCATTAAGCGCAACCTCCTCATCTTTGTCACAGCCGGCCTGCTCGATCCCGCAGGACAGCCCTTGATCAAGGCGACTGAGGCTGGAAAGGAACTCCTTGTTCCCGACGGCAAGGCTCTTACCTCCGAGGCTGTCCCGGGGGATCCCTCCACGGCCTCCTCTCCCGCGATGTCGCACTGATCCTCAAGACATTTCACCGGAACGATTTTTTCACCCATGCTCCTCAAGCACTCCCATCTGAAGCATCTGCTTCTCTCCGCAGTCATCCCATGGGGGATGATCGTCACCTCAAATGCGCAATCCCCGGGCGTCCCCCCATCGCTGGTGGCCGAGTCCGAGCGTGCCGTGGTTCGGAGTCAGGAGGATCTCAAGAAAGCCCAGGCCCTCATGAGGAAGGCCCGTGAGGCACAGGCCGATGGAAAGCTGAAGGAAGCCTACCAGATCGCCGCGGATTCCATTGCCCTCGCTCCCTCCGGTTCAGCCGCGTCGAGTGCCAGAGCGGCCCTGATCTCATCCTACACATCGATCTCCCTCGCCTACGCCCGCCAACTGGCTAGCAACGGTGTCTTCACGGACTCCATCGCCGAACAGAACGGCATCAGGAATGATCAAGGCCTCCCTCTCTCCGCGGAGAGCGTTGCAAAATCGATCCTGGCTCCCTCGGTGAACCCAGGCAACAGGGAGGCAAAACAACTCCTCGCCGACTTGGAACAACCGGAGGTCCTGAACAAGACCGTGACCCCGAAATTTGCGGCCCAGCGGGACGATGTCATTAAGTTGCTGCAGGAAGCTTCGGGCTACGCGCAGAGTGGCCGCAATGATCTGGCTCTCAAGACCTATGATGCCGTACTCCGGATCGACCCCTACAACAATGCCGCCCGCAAGGGGATGGAAGCGATCCAGAACAGCAAGAACAAGTATGCCGACGAGGCTTACAACGAGACTCGTAGCCGGCTCCTCTGGCAGGTGGAGAAGTCCTGGGAGCGGCCCCCGCGCAAGGCCAAGGAGGGACGCTCCACCGAGTCGACGGGGCGCCAGCAGGACATCCGCGGCACTGACCAGATCGTGGCCAAGCTCAACTCCATCATCATCCCCAAAATCGACCTGAACGATACCCCCGTCAGCGAGGCGATCGAGTATCTCAAGCAGAAGAGCGTGGAGCAGGATCCGGCCAAGAAAGGGGTCAATCTCTTCCTCAAACTGGGACAGGCTTTACCAGTTCCGCAATCCCCTGCAGGCACTTCCACGAACGCCACGGCACCGGTAGCTCCCATGACCCCGGAATCGGAGCCCCATGTCTCCCTGAATCTCACGCAGGTGCCGCTTTACGTCGCGCTCGACTACATCGCCAAGCTCTCCAACATGAAGTTGAAGATCGATACATACGCCGTCTCCATGGTTCCCCTTTCGGAGCCGACCGACATCCTGGTCACCAAGGAGTATCAGGTTCCTCCGACCTTCATCCCCCCCAAACCACTCGACAGCACCGGAACCCTGCCCCAACCCGGTGCCTCCGGGGTACCCGACCCCAACAAGGCCCGCGTGGCTCAGCGGATGGATGCCAAGGAGTATCTCGCCTCCCAGGGGGTAGAGTTCCCTCTCGGCGCCAGCGCGAACTACCTCTCGGCGGGCAGCAAGCTTGTCGTCCGCAACACGCGTGACAACATCGACCTGATCGACTCCCTTGTCGATGCCGCCATGGGAGTCGCCCCCTCCCAGGTTGACATCCAGACCAAGTTCCTTGAAATCAACCAGAATAATCTCCAGGAACTCGGGTTTGACTGGCTTCTCGGCCCCTTCAGCATCGGTGGAGGAGTCTACGGAAGCGGTGGAGGGAACAATGCACGCGACGCTTCGGGCGTATGGCCTTTCGGAAACCCTTACCCCGGCAGCGCGGCGATGAGCCCCGTGGGCAATCTTCGTTCGGGAAGCGCGGCCATCACGGGAAACAGCGTGGATGCGTTGATTGCCTCCGGAGGCGTTGATGCATTCGCCACTGCTCAGGGGGATTCCAGATCAGCCACCACACCGGCCCCCGGCATCTTCAGCATCGCGGGAATCTTTACCGACACGCAGTTCCAAGTCGTAATCAGGGCCTTGAACCAGAAGAAAGGGATCGACCTGATGTCCGCCCCCAAGGTCACCACCAAGAGCGGCGTGAAGGCCACGGTGAAAGTTATCTCCGAGTTCATCTACCCCAAGGCTTACGATCCTCCCCAGATCCCGCAGTCAGTGGGAGATAGCGGAAAAAACGGCGGCGGCGGCCCGCCGGTGAAAGCCATCGTCACCCCCTCCTTCCCAAGGGATTTCACCAAACAGGATCTGGGAGTAACCCTTGAAGCCACCCCGAAGATCGGCCCCGACGGCTACACGATTGATCTGGAACTCCATCCCCAAGTGGTCGATTTCGACGGCTTCATCAATTACGGATCCCCGATCACCACGGTCGGTTACACCCCAACATTGCAGAACCCACTTGTTTCCGAACCGGTCGCCACACTCCAGTCATCCAACACCATCAACCAACCTGTTTTCTCGTTCCGGGAAGTGAATACCTTTGTCACCGTCTGGGATGGCCAGACAATCGCCTTGGGAGGACTGATCAGGGAGGATGTGCAAAAGACCCAGGACAAAGTACCGTTCCTTGGAGATGTTCCTCTCGCGGGACGCCTCTTCCGCTCCGAGGCAGACCAAAAGCTCAAAAAGAATCTGGTGATCTTCGTGACCCCGAGAATTCTCAATGCCGACGGGCAACCGCGGCGCGATGAAACCGAGGAACCCGAAATCGTCACCCCGATCGGCTTGCCTCAGGATCTTCCCCAGCCTTCCCTCTCCTCGCCGACCGTTCGGAGCAAGTAGCCCGCCCTGCCGGAGGCTCCGCTCCGGCATCATATTCCTGCAACCGGCCATCCATGCCATCTCTTGCAATCACAGGTAATCTTGGCAGCGGCAAGTCAACGGCACTGGCCCTCGTCCATGCCCAGATCAAGGCCCCCGGTCTTCCGGCGATGCGCTTCTCGGCCGATGAAGAGAACCGGCACCTACTCGAGGAGAACCGCGAGGTGCAATCCCTGATCCGCGATGCCTTCGGCGCAACGGCCTTCACCGACGCGGGATCGGTTGACCGGGAAAAGCTCTTTCATCTCATCACAACGGATCCAGAGGCAAAGTCATCACTGGAGCGGATCCTCCATCCAAGACTTGAGTCGCTCTGGAAACCCCTTGCGGCTGAATGCCTAGGCAAGGAGGGGAGATTCTTCCTCGCGGAGATCCCCCTTCTCTTCGAGAAGGGACTCGATCGGTTTTTTGACCACTCGCTCGTTGTGGCTTGCTCGGAGAGCACCCGCAAGGAGAGACTGGAAAAGAACCGCTCCCTGACCCCGCAAAAAACAACGGCATGGCTGGGCCTCCAGCAGGATCAGGAGCAAAAAATCTCCCGAGCCGAGCATGTCCTCTGGAACGACGGATCCACGGACTCCCTGAATCGCCAGATCAGTCTTTTTCTCTCCACCTTGCGCAACCCTCTCCAAGCCCCGGAGAACTCCTCTCGATGAATCCCAAGTCAGAAACTCAACACTCATCCGATGCGGATGAGGAGTTGAAACCCCTTCCTCCTTCGCCTATGGAAATGACAACTCTGCTGCGGTCGGGTCACGCGGCGCTCCTCGCGATGGCGGAGGATCGGAACCTCCCCGTCTACCGCGATTCCTCGAAATACCACCTGATCCTCGATCTCGCGCGTGATCAGGTGAAGCGCGGTGGGGAACTCACGGCCGAGGGGGTGCTGGAGTTCGCTCCCGATGCGCCGATGGTCCGCTGGCCGACGGCCAACTTCCAACCAACCCCCTGCGACCTGACGCTCCCCGTTTCCCTCCTCCGGCAGTACGAACTCCGCCCGGGACTCCGCGTCGAGGGAACCGTGGGCCTCCAGTCCGAGCGTCGCCTCTGCTTCACCTCACTCTCGGCGATCGAGGGGATTCCCGTCGCCGAGTGGAAGAGCCCCACGGAGTTCGAC
>Ga0208496_1000222_pt1 | contig 20049 bp, 19 predicted proteins | sample CryBogmetaGMA2M_FD_184552 | JGI IMG/M metagenome (GOLD analysis project Ga0208496, IMG submission 184552) | Freshwater microbial communities from Crystal Bog, Wisconsin, USA - MA2M (SPAdes) | ecosystem: Environmental > Aquatic > Freshwater > Lake | place: Crystal Bog, Wisconsin, USA | collected... | reverse complement strand
TTATTTAACCAAAAACCTTACAAATTAGTCATTACAAGAGACCATGAACGCACCTAAAGCCTTTGAATCAAAAGAAGATGTTGGCCATTATGTTGGCGGCAATCTAGTGAACCCAAAAGATGGACGTTTTGCTGATGTCTACAACCCTACCAAGGGAGCCGTAGCCCGCCGCGTTGCCCTAGCCAGCAAACAGGAAGTGGATGCCGCTGTTGCTGTCGCACAGAAAGCTTTTGAGACCTGGAGTTTGACTAGTCCATTACGTCGCTCGCGCATTATGTTCAAGTACCTTGAACTGCTAAATGCTAACCGTGATGAATTAGCAGCCATGATTACTGCTGAACATGGCAAAGTCTTTACTGATGCCCAAGGTGAAGTCACCCGCGGCATTGAAATTGTGGAATTTGCTACTGGCATTCCAGAATTACTCAAGGGCGATTACACAGAGCAAGTCTCTACCGATATTGATAACTGGGTAATGCGCCAACCTTTAGGCGTTGTTGCTGGTATTACACCATTTAACTTCCCAGTCATGGTTCCGATGTGGATGTTCCCAATGGCGATTGCCTGTGGAAATACCTTCATTCTCAAACCAAGTCCAACAGATCCTTCTGCCTCCTTATTCATGGCTAAGCTTCTCAAAGAAGCCGGATTGCCTGATGGAGTATTTAACGTAGTACAGGGTGACAAAGAAGCAGTCGATGCTTTGATTGAAAATCCCCTTGTTAAAGCGGTGAGTTTTGTGGGCTCTACTCCTATTGCCAATTACATTTATGAGCGTTGCGCTCACTTTGGCAAGCGCTCCCAAGCTTTGGGCGGCGCTAAAAATCATATGGTCATCATGCCTGATGCAGATATCGATAAAGCAATTGATGCATTGATTGGTGCGGCGTATGGTTCTGCTGGTGAACGTTGCATGGCAATTTCAGTAGCGGTATTAGTGGGTGATGTAGCTGAAAAGATCATGCCAAAACTGATCGAGCGCACCAAGACACTCAAAGTGAAGAATGGCATGGAACTCGATGCGGAGATGGGGCCAATTGTTACGAAGGCAGCTTTAGAGCGCATTACTGGATACATTGATAGTGGCGTTGCATCTGGCGCCAAGCTTCTGGTTGATGGCCGTGGCTTGAAAGTTCCCGGAAATGAAGCCGGATTCTTTATTGGTGGCACCTTGTTTGACAACGTCACTCCTGATATGAAGATCTATCTGGAAGAGATCTTTGGACCAGTGTTGTCTTGCATGCGGGTTGCTAACTTTACTGAGGCTCTCAATTTAGTGAACTCTTGTGAATTTGGTAATGGCGTCGCTTGCTTTACTAGTGATGGCAATATCGCTCGTGAATTTGCTCGCCGTGTTCAAGTTGGCATGGTGGGTATTAATGTACCTATTCCGGTACCGATGGCTTGGCATGGCTTTGGTGGTTGGAAGAAATCCATCTTTGGCGATATGCACGCCTACGGCAAAGAAGGCGTTCGCTTCTATACCAAACAGAAGAGTGTCATGCAGCGCTGGCCTGAAAGCATTGCTAAAGGTGCAGAGTTTGTGATGCCAACTTCAAAATAATATTGCCAGCAGATTCTGGTAATAAAAAAGCGACCTTCGGGTCGCTTTTTTATTGGGATAGATTAATTCCTTAGGCTGTCGGAAACACCACCCTACGCTCAATAGCTCGAGCACACAATACGATTACCGAAACCAATGCCAAGTAGACTATGGCGGTGAGTAGATAGGCTTTGAAGAACTGAAAGTTACTTGCAGCTAACTCTTGCATACGCGCAAAAAACTCAGTGTATTGAATTAAAAACGCTACCGAACTGTCTTTTAAGTTACCGATCACTTGGTTAGTCAAGGCTGGCACTGACAGCCGTAGCACTTGCGCCAAGGTAATGAGACGAAAAATTTGAAATGGACTAAAACCTTGGGCAGCCGCAGCTTCCAGCTGAATAAAATTCAAACCGTTATAGGCAGTCTTCATGTATGCAGCGTTATAGGCTGCTACATTCAATGTAAAGCCAATGCTGGCAACGACAAAGGGGTCCATGCGTATACCCCATTGTGGTAGCCCGTAGTACATTAAAAAGAGCAATACGATTAAGGGCATTCCAATAAAAAAAGAAATATAGGAATTAGTAGCGGTACGAATAAAGAAATTTTTACTGATTGATAAATAAAATACGACAATACCTAGAAGCAATCCAGAAACGCTAACGAGTCCAGCTAGTTTGAGAGTATTTACTAGACCCGCTAATATTTGCGGCATCTGAATAATCAGATCTGTTTCAAAGATCCTCCAAGCATTCATTTAAGAGCATCCTTCTTGCCAAAGAATGCTTGAATATCTGGGTCAGACTTATCACTTGCTAATACCGAAATTTTATCGTCGGCGCGAATCACGCCTTTATCTAAAAACATCACCGTATCAGAAATATTTTCAGCTAAGGTCAAGTCATGCGTTACACAAAGCATGGTGATGCCAGATTCGTGGAGGCGATTAATCAGATCCGCCACATCTCGAGACATGATGGGATCTAAAGCCGAGGTAGGTTCATCGAGCACCAGTACAGCAGGGTCCATTGCTAGCGCACGAGCAATCGCCACCCGCTGCTGTTGGCCACCAGAGAGTTGAGCTGGATATTTATGTTGATGCACCGTCATATCGAATTTCTCTAGTGTCGCCAATGCCTTCTCAATAGCCTCAGGTTTTTTCATTCCCTCAAGAATTTTTAATGCCAAAGTGACGTTCTCCAATACCGTCAAATGGCTATAAAGGGCAAATTGCTGGAATACGAAACCAATTTGTTTGCGTAATGCTCGGACGTCAACATCTGGTCCCGCCACCTCTTCCCCACGGAAAATAATGGATCCAGAGGTCGGGTCTTCCAAGCGATTGAGACACTGCAATAGGGTGGATTTACCTGAGCCTGAAGCGCCCATTAATACCCTTACCTGTCCATCATGAACATCAAAGTTAATATCTGAGAGCACTACTTGCCCTCCAAATACTTTCTTTAAATCGCGGACCTGAATTAAAGACATGATGCGTCCTCTCTTAAATCACTTTGTAGGTATCTCATGCTTTACCCAATCCTGGTATTTGGTAATGGCGATTAACCAATTGAATACCGACCAATAGAATTCGGTAGATCGCAAAATACAATATCCCAACTGCAAAATACACCTCAACCCCACGCAAGGTAGTAGAAGTTAAGGCTATTGCTTGCTTGGTAATCTCAGGAATACCCACTGTATAAGCAAAAGGTGAATACTTTAATACCGACGTGAACTCATTAATCATGCCGGGAACAGAGAACCTCAGCATTTGCGGTAAGTCGATATACCAAAGGACTTGTAATTTTCCCATGCCCATTGCTTCGCCAGCCAATATCTCTATAGGATCAACTGAATTGAAGGCACCACGAAAGACTTCGGCAAGATAAGCGGAAGTAACGAGGCCCAGACTCATCGCCATCGCCATCAAAGGTGGAACTTTGATTCCCACGCTAGGCAAACCAAAGTACACCATGAAAAGCAATACTAAGACCGGCACCCCTCGGAACACATAGGTATAGATATCAATGAACGGGGTTAAACCTGGAATGCATAGGCGTCGTAGACATGCTAGCGTTAATCCAATGACTAAGCCCGTAGCACTGCAAACCAATGTGACGAGTACTGTATAGGAGATTCCTTGCGCGAGTTGCGCAAGGATTTCATAAAAATTCACTGATACGCCTTATTTCCTAGAAATTAATTCATCCATTTGTCTAGGATGGCTTTAATGTTAGCTGGGCCGAGTTCTTTTAAGTAGGCATCAAAATCGTCACGCAATTTGGATCCCTTAGCAAAGGCAAACCCTAACTTATCGTATCCACTAAACACATAATCACTCTCGATAGGTAGCTTCATCTTATTGATGTAGTTAGCTAACACGGGCTCTTCAATAAAGGCAAGATCAATATTGCCGTTTTGCAAATCCGTGATGACCTCAGTATATGAGGGATAAAGCTTGACCTTGCTTAAGGAGTAATAACCTTTAGGCTCTAATTCATTCCGGATTAAATCGTCGTAAGCCATGCCGCGTGGGTATCCAATTTTGTATTTCTTAAGATCGTTCAAATCTTTAATTTGAATATTGCGATTTTTCATGCTGACTAAGTGCCATGCATTGTCATAGTAAGGCTGTGAAAAATCCATCACTTCTTTACGCTTATCGGTAATCGAAATTCCGGAGAAGGCAACATCTGCCTGCCCACTCGAAACCGCGCCTAACATTCCTTGCCAATCATAAGGGGTAACTTTGAAAGTGCAGGCACGAGCCTTACAGTAGCCCTCAAAGATATCCATGTCAGCACCAACAATCTTGCCGTTCTGCTCAAAGACCATCGGTGGTGATGCTGGAGAGACGGCAACTTTAATTTCTTTTGAATCGGTCTTAGAACAAGCCGCAATCCCGAAAGCCATCAGAATGGCAATTAAAAGCAAAAAAAAGCGTTTCATTTACGTATCCCTATCAATCAAGTTGGGTCCAAAAGGACATCTCAACAAGTATATGGGATTTGTCGGAATCGGTTTATTGGAGGGTGTTTTTGAAAGCGGGCATCAGGGGTACTGCTAGGACCTCAATACCCTCCTCCCTCAGTGATTCAGCTTCATCTAAGGTAGTCTGGCCACGAATACTCCGCTCAGGGGATTCTTTGTAATGTATCTTCCTGGCCTCCTCAGCAAATCCACTGCCTACATCTTCGGATTTACCCATAAGCTCACGCATCCCCTTCAAAAAGGCAGCCTGAACTTGTGCCTCAAGATGCGAATGATCGCTGCCAGTAAGGGCCACTACGTCACCACTTAAATTGCCAGTATCAGCTTTGGACACCGCCAATTCCGTAGATGATGATTTGGCAATATGGGGTGCAGACGGCATACGGGTAATATCCGTGCTGTCGCAAACAGGGCATGCAAGTATTCCACTATCTTGCTGAGCAAGGCAATCCTCTTCGGAGGCAAACCATCCTTCAAAGCGATGGTCAAGGGGGCAAGCGAGGTTATAAACTTTCATAAAACTATATATAGGGGCAAAAATGCTAAATTCAATACCTCTATTTTAAGCGGGTTTATCTACAACCTACTTATTAAGCTTAGTAATAGGCTTGGGACTGACCAGACCGCGGCGATAGCGATCTAACCAATAGCTCGCAATAGTCGTTTTGACGTCTGTAATCTCACCATTCTCAACCCAGGCCATCAGTTGCTCTAAAGGAGCAGCAAAAACGTCTAAAAACTCCTCCGCATCCAAGTGACTCTTTCCAGGCTTTAGATCTTCAGCTAAATAGATGTCAATAAATTCAGTTGAATAGGAAATCACGGGGTGGATGCGACGAATGAAGCTCCACTTTTGAGCCGTATAACCAGTCTCTTCTTCTAGCTCACGTTTTGCACAAACTAGATGGTCTTCGCTTGCATCTAATTTACCTGCTGGGATCTCGATACAAGTCTTGGCTATAGGGTAGCGATATTGCCGCTCTAAAAGTACCCTACCATCATCTAGTAACGCCACTATGGCAACCGCTCCGGGATGAGTTAAGTACTCCCGAATCGCTTCCCCGCCATCTGGCAAAGAAACATTGTCGCGCTTCATATTTAAGAAGATGCCACCATAGATATCTTCACCTGAAATGCGCTCTTCCCGAAGATGGGCGTCTCCAGCAGCGAGGTCTTCAAATGATTTTTCAGTCATATATAGCTCAGTATATTCAAACCAAACATCTTACAAAAAACAGATGTCAGTATGCTTACGATGTTAGCCCAACAAACAATAAAGGCCCCAATCTGGAGCCTTTATCCTGGTATTTTCAAGTCTTATGAGCCCAACAAGGTACGACGCATGGCATCCAAGCAAATAGTCATCAATCCCGCTGGCACAATCCCGAGAACCAAAACAAGAATACAGTTCAGGCTCAATATGCCTTTTGCAATGCCCGAACCAGTAACCGTAATCTCATGTTCTGGCTCATCAAAATACATTACTTTTACAACGCGCAAGTAGTAGAAAGCGCCAATCAATGAGGCCATCACCGCAATAATCGCGATAAAGGTATGTTCAGCGTCCACCAATGCTTCTAATACGCCCAATTTAGCGGCAAAACCTACTGTAGGTGGAATGCCCGCTAAAGAGAACATCATGACCAAGCCAATGAAGGCGTACCAAGGATGTGTCTTATTCAGACCTTTAAGTCCATCTAAGGTTTCACAATCGTAGCCCTTACGAGAGAGAACCATTAGCAAACCGAAGCTGCCTAAAGTAGTAAGCACGTAGGTAATCACGTAGAACATTGCTGCACTGAAAGCATGATCATCAAATACAGACAGCATGCCTAGTAGTACAAAGCCCATTTGTGCAATAGCCGAGTAAGCCAACATGCGCTTAACATTGGTTTGGGCAATCGCTGTAATGTTACCTACCAATAGTGATAACACTGCAAGCAAAACCAGCATAGGCTGCCAGTCACCTAGAAGTGGCAACAAGGTATTCACTAATAAGCGGAATAACAAGGCAAAGGCAGCCAGCTTTGGCGCAGCTGCAATCATCAAAGTCACGGCAGTCGGCGCACCTTGATAAACATCAGGCACCCACATATGAAATGGCACCACACCGAGTTTGAATGCTAACCCAGAAACAATGAATACCAGGCCAAAAGCCATTACTAAATGATTAACCCGAGGATCGGCAACAGTTTTAAAGATTTCGATTAAATCTAAGGAACCAGTAACGCCATATAACATCGACATGCCGTACAACAGGAAGCCTGAAGCTAGTGCGCCCAGAATGAAATACTTAATACCTGCCTCAACACTCTTCTCGCTACTGTGACGCATAGCAACTAAGGCATAGGTAGGCAACGCCATGAGCTCAAGGCCAAGATATAAAGTTAGTAGGTTTGCGCCTGAAATCAATACAAACTGACCTAGCAGAGCGAGCAAAGCCAAAACAATAAAGTCTGGGCGGAACAGCCCACGATCCATCAAATATTGCTTGGAGTAAATCAAGCTAATCAATACAGCGCCGCAAGAACACGCCTTCAGTAAATTAGAAAACGGGTCTGATTGGAATAGACCATTCATTGCTACGAGTGCGGGATCTCCCATGCGGCCGATCAAGGCAACAATCAAATAAACCAACAAAATAATCGAGAAGAAATAAACAAAGCCAACTCCACGTGGAGTATGAAAGATATCTTGCTCGACGCCAGGGGTTGAGGTGACTCTTTCGCGAACATAAACGCTAGCTACCAATAAAAGACAGGTAACTACGAGTAAAACAAGTTCCGGCAGGATGGCGTATAGGTCGAATGCTTGCATTTGCTTTTACTCAGAGTTTGCTTACAGCAACATGCTGTAGCAGATTAATAACGGCTGGATGGATGATGTCCGTAAATGGCTTTGGATAAACACCCATACCAATGACGCAGATGGTTAATACAGCCATCATGAAATATTCTCGAGCATTAAGGTCTTTGAGTTCATCAACATGGGCGTTCGTAATTGCGCCGAAGAATACACGCTTCACCATCCATAATGAATAGGCGGCCCCGAGAATCAATGCAGTTGCAGCCAAGATGCCAATCACAAAGTCATAGTCAACGGCAGCCAAGATCACCATAAATTCACCTACGAAACCAGAAGTCGCTGGCAGGCCACAGTTTGCCATCGCCATCAACACTGCAAAGGCAGTAAAAGCAGGCATACGGTGTACAACACCACCGTAATCAGCAATTTGACGGGTATGCATACGGTCATAAAGAACGCCAATTGCAAGGAACATCGCACCAGCAACGAAGCCGTGTGAAATCATTTGCACAATACCGCCCTCAATACCCAATGGGCTAAAGAGGAAGAAGCCCAGAGTGACAAAGCCCATATGTGCTACTGATGAGTAAGCCACCAGCTTTTTCATATCCTTTTGGACCAAAGCAACTGCGCCAACATAGATGACAGCGACTAAGGATAAGAAGATCACAAATGGAGCGAGATATTGACTTGCATCTGGAGCAATCGGTAAGGAGAAACGCAGGAAACCATAGGCACCAAGTTTCAACATAATGGCCGCCAAAACTACAGAACCCCCAGTCGGCGCTTCAACGTGGACATCAGGCAACCAAGTATGTAAAGGCCACATTGGCACTTTCACAGCAAATGCCATGAAGAATGCAAAGAATAGAAGAATTTGTTCAACGATATCGAGACGCGCGTTATGCCAGGCCAAGATATCAAAGGTATTGGTAATGTTGTACAAGTACAGCATGGCGATTAAGGTTAGTAAAGAGCCAAGCAAGGTGTACAAGAAGAACTTAAAGGCCGCATAAATACGGTTATGACCACCCCACACCCCGATGATGATGTACATCGGAATCAAAGTTGCCTCGAAGAAGACATAGAACAACAAGGCATCTAATGAAGCAAATACCCCAATCATTAATCCAGACAAGATCATGAATGAGGCCATGTATTGAGAGACCTTAGTCTGAATCACTTCCCAGGCAGCAATCACCACAATAATATTAACGAAGGCAGTCAGAACGATGAACCACACTGAGATGCCATCAATGCCAAGGTGATAATTAATGTCGTAGCGTGGAATCCAACTCAATTTTTCTACGAACTGCATGCCAGGGTTGGCTATATCAAAACTCAACACCAAAGGCAATGTCGCAATGAAACCGAGAATGGCGCCAATCAAGGCTAGCCAGCGAACGCCAGCAGATGGTTTCTCTGACCCATAAAACAAAATAATGAGTCCAAAAACAATCGGGGTCCAGATGGCGAAAGAAAGAGTCATGATGGCTACTTAAGTAACAAAGGCCTAGCGAACAAAAGGCAGGTAAGCGTACAAAACCCAAGCTAGCAATACCGCTAAGCCCGCAATCATTGCGAAGGCATAGTGGTAAAGATAACCGGATTGCAAATGGCGAATTACGCCGGCAAAGCGCCCTACTGCATGCGCACTGCCATTAACAAAGAAACCGTCAATCACCTTCTGGTCACCGCGGTGCCACAAGAAACTGCCAATCCAAATGAGACCCTTCGCAAACACCAATTGATTGAATTCATCAAGATAGTACTTGTGGTCAAACAGTTTTTTAATGGGTGCAAAAGTTTCGGCAACCTTAGCAGGCAATTTAGGAGCCCACAAGTAACCGATTGCTGCAGTCAGCACGCCCAAAACAACCAATAGCAATACTGGTGATGTAAACGCATGGATCGCCATGGCAATCGGGCCATGGAACTCATCTTCAAGTTCTTTCATCACTGGGTGACGAGCAAGATCGATAAAGATGGAGTCGCCAAAATACGTACCAAATAAGAGTGGCGTAATAGTGTAGAAACCAATAATCACCGATGGAATGGCTAAAAGAATTAATGGCAATGTCACGACAAAGGGAGATTCATGTGGCTTCTGGCCAGGAGCGAGGCCATGGTGCGCATGATCGTCACCCTGCTCTGCATGATCATGATGATCATCCGCATGGGTATCTGCATGGCCCCAACGCGCTTTTCCATGAAACACCCAGAAGTACAAACGGAATGAGTACAGGGCCGTAACAAAGACACTCACCATGACTGCAAAGTAGGCAAAACCTGAACCAGGAATATGGCTAGCAGCAACGGCTTCAATAATGGAGTCTTTGGAATAGAAACCAGAGAAGAAAGGTGTACCGATTAGAGCCAGGTTGCCAAGCAGCATCATGAGGCAAGTAAGTGGCATATATTTCCAGAGACCACCCATTTTGCGCATATCTTGCTCATGGTGCATACCCAAAATGACGCTACCCGCTGCAAGGAACAATAAAGCTTTGAAGAATGCATGGGTCATCAAATGGAAGATGGCCACTGGATAAGCAGATACTCCCAAAGCTACCGTCATATAACCCAATTGAGACAAAGTTGAATACGCCACCACGCGCTTGATATCGTTTTGGACAATACCCAAAAAGCCCATGAAAAGTGCAGTAATTGAGCCAATGACCAGGATAAAACTCAATGCAACATCGGAAAGCTCGAATAAAGGAGACATACGTGACACCATAAAGATGCCGGCAGTCACCATGGTTGCAGCATGAATCAATGCAGAAATTGGTGTTGGGCCTTCCATTGAGTCTGGCAACCAAACATGTAATGGGAACTGGGCTGATTTACCCATTGCGCCAATAAACAAGCAGATGCAAATCACGGTTACCAAACTCCAGCTAGTGCCAGGCAAGGTTTGTGCTGCCAATGCTGTATTTTGAGAGAAGATCACGTCATATTGCATTGAGCCAGTGCTTGCAAGCAATAAACCAATCCCTAGTATGAAGCCAAAGTCACCGACCCGGTTTACCAAAAAGGCTTTCATATTGGCAAAAACTGCCGATTGACGCTCGAAGTAGAAACCAATCAAAAGATAAGAGACAACGCCAACCGCTTCCCAGCCGAAGAATAGCTGCAGAAGGTTATTACTCATCACCAACATCAACATGGCAAAAGTAAATAAAGAAATATAAGAGAAGAAGCGGTTGTACCCCTCCTCGCCATGCATATAGCCAATGGTGTAAATATGTACCATGAGCGACACAAAGGTCACCACACACATCATAGTTGCAGTTAATGGGTCTATTAGGAAACCGATATCAAAGTTGAGCTCCCCTAATTCCATCCAATGGTAAACCGTACCGTTGAAATAGAAACCATCCATTACTTGAACTAATACATTGCAAGATAAAACAAAGGCAATGGTTACACCAAGGATAGTTACGAATTGACTTGCACCATGACCAATGCGATTACCGCCTAATTTAGTGCCAAAGAATCCAGCAATCAGGGAGCCAACTAATGGCGCTAGTGGAATTGCACAGAGGATAGGTATATTTAAGGTAAATTGCATGACTAGCCTTTTAGGTGGTCAAGATCTTCGGCATTAATGGTGTCTACCTTGCGGAAGAGCACAACCAAGATTGCCAAACCGATAGCCGCTTCAGCAGCTGCCACAGTCAAAATAAAGAATACGAATACTTGACCTGCCATATCACCCAAATAATGAGAGAAGGCAACAAAGTTCATGTTTACCGCAAGTAGCATTAATTCAATTGCCATCAAGAGCACGATGATATTCTTGCGATTCAAGAAAATTCCAACAACACTGGTTGCAAATAAGATCGCACCAAGCACTAAGTAGTGAGCTAGAGTGATATTCATTTCTTCTCCCCTCTAGAATCTTGCTTCGCAGCCATATCTGAGTCCATCTTCACAATCCGCATCCGATCAGCAGCAACTACGTTGACTTGCTCGTGGATATTTTGCGATTTGGAATCTTTACGGTTACGTAAAGTCAAAGCAACTGCAGCAATAATGGCAACCAATAGGATGACACCAGCAACTTCGAAGGCATATACATAGTCTACGAAGATCAACATACCCAAAGCTTGGGTATTGTTAGCCATCATCTCTTCTGGCATCGGCTGAACAGGAGCATTAGTCCCAATAAAGCTGCGAATAATCACAATCGATAACTCGAGCACAATCACAGCCCCCATTAAGAAAGCTACTGGCAAGAATTTTCTGAAGTCACGGCGTAAGTGCTCTAAGTCGAGATCCAGCATCATCACCACGAAGAGGAATAAAACCATCACGGCGCCAACGTAGACCAAGATCAAAGCCAAACTTAAGAATTCTGCTTTGAGCAGCATCCAAAGGCCAGATGCACAAAAGAAAGCTAACACCAAGAAAAGTGCGGCATGCACTGGGTTGCGGGCTGTAATCACCCGCAAGGCAGAAATCACTAACAATCCTGCAAAGCCGTAAAAGAAAACAGCAAATAAGGTAGATGGATCGAATGTCATATTAGTTTTGCTCTATTCGATTAACGGTAGGGTGCATCAATTGCACGGTTTGCAGCGATCTCTTTTTCATACTTATCACCAACTGCTAGTAACATTTCTTTAGTGAAGTACAAATCACCACGTTTATCGCCAAAGTATTCAAAGATATTGGTTTCTACAATCGCATCCACTGGGCAAGCCTCTTCACAGAAGCCACAGAAGATACATTTAGTTAAATCGATGTCATAGCGACTGGTGCGACGGGTGCCGTCATCACGCTCTGCAGTTTCAATAGTGATTGCATAGGCTGGGCATACTGCTTCACAGAGTTTGCAACCAATACAACGCTCTTCTCCGTTTTCGTAACGACGCAATGCGTGCAAGCCACGGAAACGAGGTGACAAAGGCGTCTTTTCTTCTGGATATTGAATCGTGATTTTAGGCTTAAAGAGATAGCGACCGGTAATGGCCATACCAGTCAAGATGTCTTTGAGCATCAAGCTGTCGAGGAATTGGGAAATTTTCTTAAACATGATTGATCAACTTATTTCCAGATGTTCCATGGGGATACAACCCAGGCACCGATAACAACCACCCAGAAGACTGAGATGGGAATGAAGATTTTCCAGCCCAAACGCATGATTTGGTCATAGCGATAACGTGGCAATGTAGCTCGCAACCAAATAACACAGGACAAGAGGAAGAATGTTTTGCCAAATAGCCAGAAGAAACCTGGAATATCACGCAAGATTGGCAGATCCACAATTGGTAGCCAGCCACCTAAGAACATGATTGACGCTACAGCTGCAATCAAAATCATGTTGGCATATTCAGCTAAGAAGAACATCGCGAAGGACATGCCTGAATACTCAACCATGTGACCAGCAACAATTTCGGATTCACCCTCAACTACGTCAAATGGATGACGGTTAGTTTCAGCAACGCCTGAGATGAAATAAATCAAGAACATGGGCAGCAAAGGCAACCAGTTCCAAGAAAGGAAGTTCAAGCCAATACTAGCAAAGTAGCCTTGATCTTGGGACGTAACAATAGCGCTCAGATTCAATGAGCCTGAGGTCAACAAAACGGTAACCAATGCAAAGCCCATCGCAATCTCATAGGAAATCATCTGTGCGGATGCGCGCATTGCTCCTAGGAATGGATACTTCGAATTAGATGACCAGCCTGCCAAGATGACGCCATAGACACCAATAGAGGAAATAGCCATGATGTATAGGAGACCTGCATTGACATCAGCCAAAACCATCTTTGCTTGGAATGGAATCACAGCCCAAGCTGCAAATGCGGGCATGATCACCATGATTGGCGCAATAAAATACAAGACTTTACTAGCTTGTGCAGGAGCAATGATCTCCTTCATCAAAAGTTTTAGTGCATCCGCAATGGGCTGCAATAAGCCTAAAGGGCCAACACGATTTGGGCCAAGGCGGATATGCATCCAACCAATGAGCTTTCTCTCCCAGAGAGTCAAGTAGGCCACGCAACCAAACATCGGTAATACGATAATCACAATGCGCACTAAGGCCCAAACAAGTGGCCATAATGAGCCAAAAATAGCCTCGCCTTGAGTGGTAATGAGGTTCAAGAAATTATCCATCTCGTACCTTATGCCTTGCTAACAGTTACTGGACCAAACATCGATCCCAATTTCGCACTAGCCATCGTGCCTGCAGAAATTCTGACTGCGCCTGACGCTAAATTGACTTCTAAGCTAGCTGGCATATCTATGGACAGGTCACCTTGGGATACACGAACTGCCTCACCCTCTTTCAAGCCGAGCTCAGTAAACAGCTTCTGATTCAAGCCGGCCTGATTGCCCCGTTTTGCATCACGTGTTAATTGCAAAGCAGATGAGCGGCGTACGATTTGATCACCGGCATAAATATTGACATCAGCCAAGCGCTCAAGACCATTAAATGGAGCGAGATTTCCATTGGTAATTGCGTTGCTTGTGGCTTGATTATTCAAGCGCGTGCAATAAGTTTCATTTAGAGCCTCGCCCAAAACTTCTTCAGGCGAATTAAATAAGAAACCATCTAAACTTAATAGACCGCCGAGTACCCGGAGCACCTTCCATGCTGGACGGGAGTCACCCAAAGGCTTTACAGAGGGTTGTACAGTCTGAACAACACCTTCCGCATTCACGAAGGTAGAAACAGTTTCAGTAAATGGGGAAATCGGCAGAATCACGTCAGCCACCTCAAGCAAATCAGCGCTCTTATAAGCACTCAATGCTATGACAGTATTTGCTTTTGCTAATGCTGCACGCGCTTGCGCTGGATTTGGTAAATCTGCATCAGGTTCGATATTCATCAATACCACTGCACGACGATCACCGGAGAGTACAGACTCAACTCCTGCACTATTGGCATACACCAGTGATGCGCCTACCGCATTACCGCCAACAGGTAAGAATCCAAAAGTAGCGCCAGTTTGTTCGGCAATAAATTGCGCCATCACGTGCAAGTCAGAAGCATGATGATGAGCAATCGCGGCTGATCCGAGTAGTACTGCCTTCGAAGATCCAGATAACAAACTATCTGCAATCTTCTGCGCTGCTGGAGATATTGGCAAATTGCATGTTCCTGCCGGTGCAGAAACTGATTTTGCCTTAGCAACCGCTAAGGCCACTTCACTTAAAGCATTTAACCAAGCGCTTGGCGCTGCAGCAATACTCTGGCTAGGAATTAACCAGTCATCGCCACCAGCATCAATGCGGGAAACTTGTAATGCACGTTTAGCTGCAGTACGAATACGGGCAGCAAGCACAGGTTGATCTTTACGTAGGAAGCTACCAATCACCAATAGCCGATCAAGTTCGCTTACCTTTGCGATCGGCATACCCAACCATGGTGCACTAGCAGCAGCTTTAATATCAGTTTGACGTAATCGAGTATCAATTTGGCTTGAGCCCAAACCACGAACAATCTTTTGTAAAAGGTGTAACTCTTCAGCACTAGAAATTGGGTGGGCTAATGCTCCAATAGCCTCTGCTCCACTTTCAGAAGAAATTGTTTTGAGGGAATGAGCAACATAATCTAAGGCTGATTGCCAATCGGTTTCTAACCACTGGCCGCCCTGCTTCACCATTGGTGTAGTGATACGATCTGCGCTATTCAAACCTTCATAAGAAAAGCGATCACGGTCGCTAATCCAGCATTCATTAATCGCTTCATTATCTAAAGCAACAACGCGCATTACTGTATTGGCTTTAGTTTGTACTGTCGTATTGGCGCCAAGACTGTCATGTGGGCTAACTGAGCGTTTACGCCCTAGTTCCCAAGTACGTGCAGCATAACGGAAAGGTTTGCTAGTCAGTGCGCCAACGGGGCATAAATCAATCATATTTCCAGAAAGTTCTGAATCGACCGTTTGGCCAACAAAGGTGCTAATTTCTGAGTGCTCACCACGGTTGATCATGCCCAATTCCATTACGCCAGCGACTTCTTGCCCAAAACGAACGCAACGGGTGCAGTGAATACAACGGGTCATCTCCTGCATGGAGATCAATGGACCCACATTTTTATGAAATACCACACGCTTCTCTTCGTCGTAGCGTGAATTTGACTTACCGTAACCTACCGCTAAGTCTTGTAACTGGCACTCGCCACCTTGATCGCAAATAGGGCAATCTAATGGGTGATTAATAAGCAAGAATTCCATGACAGAACGTTGCGCCTCAACTGCTTTAGCAGAATGGGTAAACACCTTCATGCCCTGAGTCACTGGTGTTGCGCAAGCTGGCAATGGTTTTGGCGCCTTCTCTACCTCAACCAGACACATGCGGCAGTTAGCAGCGATCGATAATTTCTTGTGATAACAGAAGTGAGGTACGTAGGTTCCGAGCTTGTTCGCGGCGTGCATCACCATCGAACCTTGCGGAACTTCTACTGCCTTACCATCTAATTCGATTTCTACCATGCTCACTTTAAGATATCCCGTGCTCAATAACTTATAAAGGTTGTGCAGAATCTAAGCAGCGCTTATGTTCTACGTGATACGCAAATTCATCCATGTAATGCTTCAACATGCCTCTTACTGGCATTGCAGCCGCATCACCCAGGGCGCAAATCGTACGACCCTGAATATTTGCCGCTACGTCATTGAGCAAATCTAAATCTTCTGGACGTCCTTGACCATGCTCAATACGATGCACAATGCGATATAGCCAGCCAGTCCCTTCACGACAAGGGGTACATTGACCACATGATTCTTCGTGATAAAAATAAGACAAACGCTCTAATGCACGGACCATGCAGCGGGTTTCGTTCATCACGATTACCGCGCCAGAACCCAACATGGATCCAGCTTTAGCAATGCTGTCGTAATCCATTGTCAAATCCATCATCTGCGCACCCGGAACTACCGGCGCGGAGGATCCACCAGGAATGACTGCTTTAAGCGCAATTCCATCACGCATGCCACCAGCCAGTTTGAGTAACTCTGCAAATGGAGTACCCAAAGGAATTTCATAGTTACCAGGATGAACTACATCACCAGATACTGAGAATATTTTGGTTCCACCGTTATTCGGTTTACCTAGATCCAGATACGCTTGACCACCGATTGCCAATACAAATGGCACCGCAGCAAATGTTTCAGTGTTATTAATCGTGGTTGGTTTACCGTACAAGCCAAAGCTTGCGGGGAATGGTGGTTTGAAACGGGGCTGACCCTTTTTACCTTCTAAGGATTCCAGCAAAGCAGTCTCTTCGCCGCAAATATAGGCACCCCAACCTGGCGAAGCATGTAATTGGAAGGAAAAATCGCTTCCCATGATCTTGTCGCCCAAATATCCGGCAGCGCGTGCTTCTTCTAGCGCCTCTTCAAAACGAGAATAGGTATCCCAGATCTCACCGTGAATATAGTTGTATCCAACAGTAATACCCATGGTGTACGCACCAATAATCATGCCTTCAATCAAGGCATGCGGGTTGTAACGCATGATGTCTCGGTCTTTAAATGTACCTGGCTCACCTTCGTCACTATTGCAAACTAAATATTTTTGTCCCGGAAATTGACGGGGCATAAAGCTCCACTTCAATCCTGTTGGGAAGCCTGCTCCTCCCCGACCGCGCAGTGAGGAAGCCTTCAACTCGGCGATGATGGCATCAGGAGCAACTTTGTCATTAATTAAACGACGCAATTGTTGATATCCACCACGACTCTCATAATCTTTTAGACGCCAGTTATCGCCATTTAATCCTGCAAGAATTAAAGGCTTGAGATGACGATCGTGCAGGCTAGTCATGCTGCCTTCCCTTCTGCACGAAGCTCATTTAATAAAGCATCAATTTTTTCTTTACTCATAAAACTACACATGCGCTTGTCATTTACCAGCATGACTGGAGAATCACCGCACGCACCCATGCACTCACCCTCTTTTAGGGTAAAGGTGCCACAAGGTGTTGTTTCGTTATATCCAATACCCAAAGTTTCCTTAAGGTAGGTAGCCGCAGTTTCGCCATGCGTTAATTGGCAAGGCAAGTTTGTACAAATAACCAACTTGTACTTACCAATGGGCTTGGTGTTGTACATATTGTAGAAAGTGGCCACTTCCTCAACTGCAATGGTGGGCATTCCCAAAATCTGTGCCACAGTAGCAATCACATCTGGTGATACCCAACCCACTTCAGTTTGAACAGCAATCAATGAAGCCATCACAGCAGACTGCTTTTGCTCTGGCGGGAATTTCGCGACGTTACGGGCAATATCTGCCAGCGTTTTATCGGATAGTTGAAGAGTTGTTGTCATTAAATAATCCTTGGCACGCCAAATTAGCGGTCAATCTCCCCGAACACAATATCTTGGGTACCAATAATAGTGACCGCATCAGCCAACATATGGCCACGTGACATTTCATCCATGGCGGATAAATGCACAAATCCGGGCGCACGAATCTTCATACGGTATGGCTTGTTAGCGCCATCAGAAATCAAGTAGATGCCGAACTCACCCTTTGGATGCTCAACAGCGGAATAGGCTTCCCCATCAGGAACGTGCATACCTTCTGTAAAGAGTTTGAAATGGTGGATCAACTCTTCCATATTGGTCTTCATATCCACCCGCTTCGGCGGAGCAACCTTATGGTTATCGCTCATCACGGGGCCTGAGTTCGCTTTAAGCCAAGCTACACATTGTTTAATAATGCGGTTAGATTGACGCATCTCTTCCATGCGCACTAAATAACGATCATAGGAATCGCCATTCACACCTACAGGAATATCAAATTCGAGACGGTCATACACTTCGTAGGGTTGCTTTCTGCGTAAATCCCACTCGATACCTGAGCCACGTAACATCGGGCCAGTAAAGCCAAGCTGTAATGCACGCTCTGGAGTAACGATCCCAATATTGACCAGGCGTTGTTTCCAAATACGGTTATCTGTTAAGAGATTGCAATATTCATCGACATTCGCATCAAAGCCATTTGCAAATTGGTCAATAAAGTCAAGTAATGTGCCGCTGCGATTTTCGTTGAGGCGCTTAACAGCGGAAGCACTTCGAATTTTGGAATTGCTGAACTGAGCCATCTGGTCTGGCAAATCACGATATACGCCACCAGGACGATAGTAGGCAGCATGCATACGGGCACCGGATACCGCTTCATACATATCAAAGATGTCTTCACGATCGCGGAAGGCATAGAGGAATACGGCCATTGCACCCACGTCCAAACCATGACAGCCGATCCAGAGGAGATGATTCAATAAACGGGTCAACTCGTCATACATCACACGAATGTATTGAGCACGTAATGGAACATCTACTTGCAATAATTTTTCAATCGCTAAAACATAAGCATGTTCATTGGACATCATGGACACATAGTCCAAGCGATCCATATAAGGTACGTTCTGAATCCAAGTGCGGGTTTCAGCTAATTTTTCAGTAGCACGATGCAATAAACCAATATGCGGGTCAGCACGTTGAATTACTTCGCCATCTAGCTCAAGCACTAAACGTAATACGCCATGTGCCGCAGGATGTTGAGGGCCGAAATTGAGGGTGTAGTTCTTAATTTGCGCCATGGCTTAAACCGGACCTCCGTACTGCTCTTCTCGCACAATACGTGGCGTAATCTCACGCGCCTCTATCGTGACAGGCTGGTACACAACACGCTTTAACTCTGGGTCGTAGCGCATTTCAACATTACCGCTGATTGGGAAATCTTTTCTGAATGGGTGACCGATGAAACCATAGTCAGTCAAGATACGACGTAAGTCTTCATGACCATCAAATAGGATGCCGTAGAGATCAAAGGCTTCACGCTCAAACCAATTAGCAGAACTCCATACTGGTGTGATAGATGAAACCAATGGATAGCTATCATCAGGAGCAAAGACGCGAACACGCAAACGCCAGTTATGCTTTAAAGACAGTAAATGACTCACTACTCCAAAGCGTTGGCCGCCCCAAGCACCATCGCGGAAGTCTTGATAGTCAACGCCACATAAATCAATCAACTGCTCAAATGCAAGTGATGGCTCATCACGCAAGAGCATGGCAGATTCAAAATAAGTATCTGCATTGACAACTACAGTCACTTCGCCTAAAGCAATCTCGATAGATTGAGCACGCTTACCAAGAACTTTTTCTAGGTTGGCTGCTAAATGAACTAAACGATCTGACATGATTTAAGCCTTCCGTGCAATCGTGCTGGTGCGAGCGATCTTGGATTGCAACTGAATAATTCCGTAGATCAAGGCTTCTGCAGTTGGAGGGCAGCCCGGTACATATATGTCTACTGGGACGATGCGATCACAACCACGGACTACTGAATAGGAATTATGGTAGTAACCACCGCCATTAGCACAGGAACCCATAGAGATAACCCAGCGTGGTTCTGGCATTTGGTCATAGACCTTACGTAAGGCTGGAGCCATCTTGTTGCACAAGGTACCAGCCACAATCATGAGGTCAGACTGGCGTGGTGATGGGCGGAAAACGACGCCAAAACGGTCCAAGTCATAACGTGATGCGCCTGCGTGCATCATTTCGACCGCACAGCAAGCCAAACCAAAGGTCATCGGCCATAAAGAGCCGTTGCGTGTCCAGTTGATCAACTGATCCGCAGTAGTGGTAACAAATCCTTCTTTGAGAACGCCTTCTAATGCCATATCTATCACTCCCAGTCGAGAGCGCCCTTTTTCCAGATATATACAAATCCCACAATGA
>Ga0208496_1000219_pt1 | contig 20181 bp, 14 predicted proteins | sample CryBogmetaGMA2M_FD_184552 | JGI IMG/M metagenome (GOLD analysis project Ga0208496, IMG submission 184552) | Freshwater microbial communities from Crystal Bog, Wisconsin, USA - MA2M (SPAdes) | ecosystem: Environmental > Aquatic > Freshwater > Lake | place: Crystal Bog, Wisconsin, USA | collected... | reverse complement strand
ACCCCACAGTGCCCCCTGGGAAAACCCAGGCAGCCCGGCAGACGGCCCGACGGCCTGAGTGCCGCGCGTCGCCATCCAAAGCTTAGGTAGGCGCGGACAGCCGCTCGCCGACAGTGCCTGGGCCAGTGCCACAGCGCTTTCGATACCTAGGCACTGTGCGTCGGCAAGCCCTTCGGCATCGACCGTCTCCGCCGTCTGGGCGTCTAACGGCCACAAGTACAGCAAACCTTCGTAAGCGTTCAAATCCAACTGCCCAAGCAAACGGATGAATGCGCCGTCTTGCTCGAACTCCACGCTCCAGCCGTCCGCTTCCGGCTTGTCATCGGCCCGGTCCCAGCGGACGAAATCATGGCCTACATGGCTAGCCAGCGCCGCCCACGCGCGACCCACGCCTAGGCGGTCTTCAAACACCAGCCACGGCTTACCGATTGTCGCCTGCGCATCGTTTTGCGCCGCCCAGGCCCACTCGCGCCATTGCGGAGCATAAAGCCAGCCAGACCAATCCTCGGTGGGCGAGCATTGCCAAGGTCTTTTGGCGGGACCGCTCTCAACGCCGCTAGTCTTCATCCAATAACGTTCGCGCTGGAACGGATAGCCCGGCAGCGACTGCTTGGTGCGCTGAAACGGCTTGTGCACCGCGCCCCAGTCTATCGCCACACTACGCACATAAAGGCTCGCCAAGGCTTTGCGCATATATTCGCCATCGTCCTGCGCACTGCGCAATGTGGCGACACCGACATTGGCATCGTTAAACTCGCGCCTAGCCAAGGCCGTCAACACCGGCCTGGGACCAAGCTCCAGCAACACACGATGCCCACTTTGCCGCACGGTTTCCAGCGAGTGCTGGAATTGCACCGGGGCCATGATGTTCTCAAGCCAATAATCGGGCCTGGCGATGCCCTCGTCGGCGATACCGCCGGTCAGATTGGACACGACCGGCCAGCGTGGGCGATTGAACGCGACGGTCTGAAGTTCTTGCCGGTACGGCTCTAACATTGGACGCATCAGCGGGGAATGGAAGGCGTGGGAGACTTTCAGCAAGCTGACATGGATGCTCTCTCGCTTTGCTCGGTCAAGGACTTGCAGCAAGTCGGCCATGGCACCTGACACCACCACCTCGGTGGCCGAGTTGACGGCGGCGACGGACAGGCTATTTGCAAACGGCGCAATGGTCTCAAACACCCAAGCTTGCGGTGCGATGACCGCCGCCATACCACCGCCTTCGGGCAAGGCTTGCATCAAACGACCGCGAGCGGCGATCAGCCTGAGCGCGTCCTCAAGGCTGAACACCCCGGCCGCACAGGCGGCGGTGTATTCGCCGACGCTGAAACCGAGCAGTGCCGATGGCGTCACGCCCCAGGCTGTCCATTGTTCGAACAACGCGTATCCCAGCGAGAACAACGCGGGCTGGGTGTAGGCGGTTTCATCAAGCCGTTTCGCGTCCTCCGACCCCGGCTCGGCGAACAACACGTCAAGCAAAGGTTTGTCCAGCCGCCCTTCGAGTAATTCTGCGCAACGATCCAGCGCGGCGCGGAACACTGGCTCGGACGCGTATAGCCGCAGGCCCATGCCTGGATATTGCGAACCCTGCCCCGTGAACAGGAACACGGGCTGGACTGGCCGCTCCTGCGCGAGCACACCTTTGAACACGCTGTTCGACCCCGATCCTGGCTGAAGCAAGGCATCGCGCATCGTCGAAGTGCTGCCGCCAACGACCGCCAAACGATGGCGCAAATGCGCACGCCCGGTCTGGGCCGTATGGCATAGGTCGGCCAGATGGATATCCGGCTCAGCCAGCTTTTCCGCATAACGGTTGACCAGCGCGTCCAGTGCCTGTTCGCTCGCGGCGGACAAGGTCAAAACCTCAGCCGGCTTGGCTGTCGAGGCGACTGGCTCGGCACCGTCCTTGGAAGGCGGATCTTCCCAGGCTTGCAAAATCACATGCGCATTGGTGCCGACAAAACCGAAGGCGCTGACCGCCGCCATCGTCTGACCCTGCTGGAACCAAGGCGTGGACTCCGTCGGGATCACAACCGGCCCGCCGTCCAGCTTGATCAGCGGGTTGACAGATTTAAGATGCAGATTCGGCGGGATTTCCTTGTGACGCAACACCAGCAATGCTTTCATGAGGCCGATGATGCCTGCCGCACTTTCGAGATGGCCGAAATTGGTCTTGACCGAGCCAATCGCCAGCGGCTTGTCATGGGGTCGCCGTCCATGCACATCCATGATCGCGCCGACTTCAATCGGATCGCCGAGCGCAGTGCCAGTGCCATGGCACTCGACATAGCCGATGTCCTCGGGCTTGGCCCTCGCGGCTTTTAAGGCATCAAGCAGCAATTGGCGCTGCGACAAGCCGTTCGGCGCGGTGAAGCCATTGCTACGCCCGTCTTGGTTGACCGCCGAACCGCGAATCAGGCCGAGAATTCGGTCACCGTCCTGCCGCGCCAGCGACAGCCGCTTTAGTGCGACGATGCCGCAACCCTCACCGCGGACATAGCCGTCAGCGGCGGCATCGAAGGTCCGGCAGCGCCCGCTCGGCGACATCATCCGCGCCTTAGACAGGTTCACCGTGCCATCCGGCAGCAACAGCACATTGACCCCGCCGGCCAACGCCAAATCGCATTCGCGGTTGCGCAGGCTTTGGCAAGCCAGATGCACGGCCACTAGCGACGACGAACACGCCGTGTCCACCGTCATGCAAGGGCCTTGCAAACCCAGCACATACGAAAGCCGTCCTGATGCCGCGCTGGCCGTCGCCCCTGTGCCCAGGTAAGGCCCTATGCCTTCCAGTCCCGACTCGCGCAGGGACAAGGTCAAATATTCTTGATGCATCAAGCCGACAAACACGCCGACTTGGCTGCCGCGTAGGCTGTCCGGGTTGATCGCGGCATCTTCCAAGGCCTCCCACGCCACTTCCAACAGCAAGCGCTGCTGCGGATCCATGCTGACGGCCTCCAACGGCGAAATGCCGAAGAAATCCGCGTCGAACAGGTCAATGCCGTCTAAAAACGCGCCTTCGCGGATGTACAGCTTGCCCGGTGCGTCGGGGTCGGGGTCGTAAAGACTGTCAACATCGTAGCGCCCTGGCGGCACTTCGCGCACCGCGTCCACGCCCTCGCTCAATATGGTCCACAAACTTTCGGCATCGACTGCGCCGGCAGGGTATCGGCAACCCAAGCCGACGACGGCGACAGGCTCGTATGCTGCCTCCGCCGATTCGTTTAACGCTCCGCGCAGCCTTTTGATTTCAAGATAGGCTTGTTTTAACAAGCTATGCGTGTCGAGGTCGGGTGCCGCACTCATCTCACAAGCTCCTAGTCGGCATGGCCCAACTCTTCGGCCAACAGCGCGGCCAACTCTCGCTCCGAGAGAGCCTCCAATTCACCACCAGCCAAAGCCGGTTCTTTCGATTGAGGTGATTGCGTGACCATCGCGGCAGCCAAGGTTTCAACGGCATGGCACTCCGTTGACAGGTGTGCGGACAATGCCGCGATGGTCGGGAAGTCCCAAAAGACGGTCGCTGGCACCGGGCGGCCCAGCCATTTTTCCAAACACTCGGCCAACTCCAGCGCCGCGACGGAATCAAGGCCAAAATCGGCGAACGGCTTATCCGGCGACACCTCCTGCACCACAAGGCCCGCTCGATTGGCGACCCACTGCCTTATCCTTGTTTCGAGCGGTGCGTTTCCGTCTTCGATGCTTTCGGCGGGTAGCCCCATCTGCGCAAGCGCCGCGCTAGGCTCGGACAGCGCCGTCCACACGTATACTGATTCCAATTCGCCTTGCACATAAGCACTACGGCACGACCCGCGCATGATCTTGCCGCTTGAGGTCCTGGGCAACGTGGCTGGCTTGATCAACACCAAGGCATGCAAAGCCAATTCATGCGCTTCAAGCACACGCTGCCTGACCAAGCAGGCAACCTCCTCAGCCGGCAGGGATCTAAGCGCCGTCCTGCGCACCTCCTGCACGACAACTATACCCGCCTCGCCATCCACCTCGACAGAAAACGCCGAGCCACTTTGCGGTTGCAAGGACGGGTGGCTTTGCGCGACGGTTCGCTCGATGTCTTGTGGGTAGTGGTTGCGTCCCCGCACGATAATGAGTTCCTTAATGCGGCCCGCGATGACGAGATGGGCGTCGCGCAGAAACCCTAAGTCGCCCGTCCGTAAGTATGGCCCCTCGCCACTGTCGTCCAAGTAGGCACAGAAAGCCTCCTCGGTCAGCACCGGCTTCAGCCAATACCCCAAGGCGACATGCGGGCCGCTAATCCAGACCTCGCCGATTTGGCCATCCGCTAAAGGCCGCCGGGTCTTGGGGTCAACAATGCGCAAATCCTGTCCGATCACGGACACCCCGCAACCCACCAAAACCCGTTGCACCATCTTGCCGTCTTCCGCCGACAACGCCAAGCCGTCTGCCAAGTCATCCGCCACCAGCTGAAAATAGACCGCGCCCGCGCCTACTTGGCTACCGGTTACCAGCAATGTTGCCTCGGCCATTCCGTAACACGGATAAAACGCGTTGCGGTCAAAGCCGATTTCCTTGAAGCTGTCAGAAAAACGCTCCAACACACGGTAATCAATCGGTTCTGAACCGCAATACGCGATGCGCAAAGCGCTTAAATCCAACCCTGCTTTTTGCGTGGGCGTAATTCGATCCGCGCACAAAGCGTAGCCAAAGTTCGGGCCGCCTATCACGGTGGCCTGGAATCGGGTCGCCGCCTCCAGCCAGCGCACCGGTTTGCGCACAAACGACACCGGCGACATCAATACCGTTTGCCCACCCACATAGAGCACTTCAAGCAGGTTTCCGACTAAGCCCATGTCATGGAACATCGGCAACCAACCCACAATAATCGAATCGGCAGTCAATTCAAACCGCGCCCGAATCATTTCCAGATTGGCCATCAAATTGCCGTGGCTGACCATGACCCCCTTGGGTTCGCTGGTGGAGCCGGACGTGTATTGTAAAAAGGCCAATTCAGCATCCCCATAAACGGGGGTTTCCCAATCGGCTTCGGCAGATACCAATATTTCATCGACCAGCAAAAACCGGTAATGCCGAACCTCGCCTAACGCACTCAACCATGACTCGATGCGGCTTTTAAATGCCCTCGTGGTCAGGATCAAATCTGAACCGGTATCTTGTAAAATGGTCGCAATCCGCGACGTTTGCTGGGCGTTGGCAGGCGGATAAACCGGCACAGCCACAATGCCGGCATAAAAACAACCCAATATCGCCTTTACGAATTGCAGACCCGGGGGGCAAAGTATCAACGCGCAGCTTCCTTGCTTTAATTGCGCCGACAATGACACTGACATCGCCCTAGCGTGGCGGTCAAGTTCACGGTATGTCCAAGCTTCAAAGCCGTCTCCCTCCTCATCAAGAAAAGCAATAGCCTGCCGGTCTCCCCGTGTTTCGACATGTCTACGCAATAGATGCATAAAGCTGTTGACCATGATGGATTCAGTATTTGGAAGTTGTTGAGTGTTCAAGACGGGATAATGGCTAAACCATCCATCTCCCAAGCCGCGGAGAAATGGACCGGCAAATCATCAAACTCGGAGGGCTTCAAGCTGGTCATGACCAGCAAAATCTTGGGTTTGTGCTTAAAGTTTTCCCTAAGGGGGCATATTCTAGGCTTGTTAGGCATTTGCAATCAATGGAAAGGCTGTCAATTGCCTGTCGAAACAATCGGTTTTCTCCGGCAAAATCGCTTCCATGCCCAATAGAACTTAATGATCGGGGAGTATAAAGCTTGAAGAATTTTGGCTCTAGGCGATAACCAATGCATGGACATATGGTGTATTGCATAGGAACGGCTAGTATCATTAGTTTGAATAATCTCTCCGTCTACCTCCATCGGCGACAATGGTTCAAAAATATACGTGGGATGCACCCGTGTCGCTTCAAATTGGTCAAACCCACCTGCCTCGACACAGTCACTTAGCAGAATAGGACCCGTGCTGTAACAGATATGAAACGAATCAGACCGCTCGGGCTTGCCTGTTACTCCCGGCAATTTGTTCTCAACCCTTAATGGAAGCTCTTTGAACACAGCCTCCCATAGCGGATGGCCTCGGGTGCTCGCCATGGCTGAATTGGCATATCCTTTGACTGCTTTAAAAAGAGCCAGATCGCAATTTACAAATAACTCGTCAACTGGCTTCAAATTTTCGATATCCATGTCGACATATAATCCCCCAAAGCGATGAAGGATGAAATAGCGAACCGCATCACAACGCTGGATGAAATGAGGATATTGGTCATAAACAGGCAAAAACCAAGCGTAATCCTCTTCGATTAGCTTTCGAGCAGATAGGTGGTCCCAATATCTATATTCCCAGTGAGTGTGGTTGCTCAACCAAGTATCGCGATACGCACAATAATCTGGCCTGATCTCCGCATCCTTACCAGACATATTATAAATTTGGTGGATGATTTTCGGGATGGCATTCATACCAAGTCAGCTTTTGTTAAGTATACGAGCAAATTAGAAGTGAGGCCAAGGAAGACCATACCTTAACCCCACCCGTCAGATGGTATGCAGCAGCAGCATTAAAAAAGCAATTACTCGCCACGCTGTAGGCGTATTAAGCAGACTTTTCAGCCGGGGCGGCAGAACTCGCACTGGTATCAGCCGAAATGGCTTTCTTGCCTTTTTTACCTGTGATAAGGCCAGAAACATGCCCATATAGGCTTACACCGGAAGACGACTCGGAATAAGAATTGACCGCAACCAAAAACCAGCCCACCGGCCCAATCAAGCGCGCCGCAATATGACCAACGATGGCGTGAGCACTACCTTCTAGGATTTTGCCTTCAACCAACAAGCTGGCACCCGGAACAACAGCCACATCGCCAATTATTTTGGCACCATTAAGCACTTGAACGGACGGAGACAATACAGCATCAGATGCATCAGTCGACATAACACACTCCAAATTAGATTTGAATTAGCAGCGGAACCTTTGTCGCATACTAAATTCGTTAAACGAAAACAGCCTAGCCTAGGGAATCAAATAGAACAAAGACTCCATTCGCTTATAGATGTAATTACATTCCAACAAACCCGCAAGCGCACTTTTGCCAACTTCTCTAGTCAATCATAGTGCATGACTATTACAAGTCAATCTTCCAATGTGATTTTCTTGTGTTCTATAGTTCGATCGAAATTTTACATCAACACACAACACCTAGCAACTTTCTCCGCTAATGGTTTCCAGAAAATGGCTTGGTTATTAATTGATGCAACATCAAACCAGTCGGGGGCGGGCTATACAATCGGCGCTTATAGGGTTGGCCAAACACACCGTGCCAGAAAAAATCCTTTACTGCTTGCGCCATGACACCATAATTTTTTGTTTGAATCAAGAGCTTGACTTCGTCGGCGGGGGTCATGGGTTCACCATGCCAGCAAGCAAGAGAAATTGAATCTGCAGACGATGCGAAATAATGCCACCAGCCGCGCGGTAAATAGAGCACATCCCCCGCTTCCAGCTTGGCACTTTGCAAGGTGGTAAGTCCTGCTCGCGGATGGGACTTCACGTCGGGGTTCTCCGGGGCTATTTGACTTTTGGTGTGGCAGTCAGTAAATAAGTGCAAGTTACGACCTTCTAATGGTTCAGCAATGATTGCCAGCTTTGAACCACAAATCTGGGCGAAAAAATTATCAACATGGTCGTAATGCAAACCAGAACGGGTATTCGAGCCCAGCCAAAAAACCACCGCTTTAATGTCGGGTGCTTGGAAGTCCTCGAAGCGATAATCCCCGTCCATGCCTTCAAAAAAGCCCGCTAACACTTGGTCAATATAGCAACGCTCACCTGATTTCATGCGCTGCACAAATTCGTGAATGCTCATTGTTTCCCGAAAATCCACATCGGTGAATTGATAAGGCACTTCAGTGTCGGGCAGATTCATGCTCGGTGTGACGGTTTTGTTGCCAAAATGCTCAGCAAAATACTCGGGTGTCCATTTACCGACAGCAGGCCAATGCCGGCTCCCTCCTTTGATGATCACCGGCAAATTCTTGGACTTATAGCCGCGTACAAAACGACCGTGATCAAATACATCTATTTCGTCTATCGGGATACGCTTGGGCTGACCCCCTTCTACGCGCGGCGTATCATTTACGTTTGAATTGGCCAATTCTGACATGCTTTAGTTCCTATCATAAATAGAGGGTGTGACGTTGGTGGATTTAATTCGGCTTAGGCAACGACAAGTCGCACCTTCCGGTCGTTTGCCAGTCGTAGGATGAACAAGCTAAAGCCGAAAAATCTTGGAAGGATTATAATCAAATCCTATGCCTGGCAGTGCAAATGTGCGACGTTGGATATACCTTGCCCTAAGGAGAAGCGTATCAACGTGTTTAGTGGGTTGGCAAATAGATCTCGATTAATGTTGCCCCGGCTTGGGTGGTCTCAATGGCCTGGAACACTTGGGACATGGCCAGCGTCCGGCTTTTGATCGTCGTATCACTTATAGTATTCATGAGTAGGCTATGAATGTCGTCCGCCGTCGAGCAAACGAGATCGCCCATGGTTCCCAGCCCGTGGTATTGAACACGAGCGGCTGCGCCGGGCTGATCGAAATAAATCGGGAATAAGATTTGCGGAACCCCAAAATAGATGCATTCTTTGACCGTGCCGATTCCGCCATGGTTGATCATAACAGCGGATCTGCGCAATAAGGAGAGTTGCGGCGCGCCGTTAACGAATATAGCGTCATCGGGGATACCGTGGAAGGCTGTTACCTTTAATTCAGGCCCTAGGTTTAGAACGAGTTGCCAGCTAGATTCTTGGGCAACGGCATCGATCACTCGCTGATAAAAGGATGCGCTGGAGGCGAGGCTTCCTAAAGAGCAATAAATAAGCATTTTATTGTTATTTATCTTGTCCCAAGGAAATTCGGGCTCTTTGCGGTCTAGCTCAATGAAAGCCTGGCTGTAATGAATATTTGGCCGCTCGCCCGCTTCGGCAAACTCGAACGCTTGCGGACACATGATCAGCATCGGAAAGTCCAGCAGCGGCATCAGTTCGGTGCGGATATTGAATCGTTCCAAAGGATAACCCAGCACACGGGCAAGTTTGCGCTGATGCTCGACCCAGTCGGCGATTCCAGCTAATTGGAACAGTTTGTTCTTGATCCAGCGTTTGAGTAGAAAATCGTTCCAGGCTTTGCGCACGGCGGCTTTGGATTCAGGGTCGGTGCCGGGGGGAAGTGCGGTATTCAGCGGGGGTATCACAGGGTCTTCGCCGATGGGCAGGCCGGGATTGAAATAAAGGCTTTTAACGCCGCTGCGATAAGCTAGGGTTGCCCAGTGGGTATGCAAGGTCGCGTCAATCAAGATAAGGTCAGGCTTGATGTTGTCAACGGCTTTGAGGTATTCACGATAACCGCCCCCGATTAGAAAGTCGATGAAAGTTTGGTGATATAGCAGCTTTTTGCGCTCGCCGAGTAAAAAACGGATTTGTTTGAGTGGTGAGTCTATTTCCACATTGCTCCGCGTCCACTGCTTGACTAATCCAAGAGGAAGCCAGTCTTCAAAAACGGAGATAAATCGATAGCCATAAGGTTCAATTAAAACAGCGCCATCCTGGATGCCTAAATAGACTATTTCATGGCCTCGATTTCGCAAAGAACTTGCCAGTTTGAGGCTTGAATTGGTCGCGCTGGGCAAGGGTAGAGTGCAGAGCAGAATGGTTGCCATGGTTTACCTGATAAAAGGGTGCGCTTATTGTGTGTATTCCAGCAGAGTCAACGAGTTACTCTACCGGATAATCGTCAAAATGAAAATTGCTGTGTATTGTATCGAACACCAGTAATATCCGCTATAATTGTGCGACTTGACATGCACTTTTTTAAATAGGATACCGGAGATTGTATGACACCCCCTCAAGAAGCGCCTGTAGAGCAATACATCGTTGTTGTGAATGACGAAGAACAATACTCTATTTGGCCTGTTACGCGGGAAATTCCATCGGGCTGGGTGAATGCAAGGGTAAGCGGTGACAAAGCCCATTGCTTGAAATATATCGACGAAACATGGACTGACATGCGCCCCCGCAGCCTGCGTCAATGGATGGCCGAAACCGCCGAACGCCCGATCAATATTCCCACCGAAAGTCAACCGTTCCATGAAAGCTTGGCCAAAAGGCTTTCCGGCGGTGAGCATCCCGTCGTCGTCGCTGGCGCGTCGGCCCACGATCCGTCCCGCCTAAATGATGAAATCAGTCACGGCCACATCAGGGTTTGTTTCACTGAAACAGCAGGAGGAACCGAGCTCGCGCTGCGTTTTAATCCCAGCACTGTGGACTGGTCTGGCGAGGAATCTGACTCCGCAAAGCGGCGGGCAATGCTGTCATCAGAACTAACCCTCGACGGTGTCCGGGTCAGATGCTCGGTGGACATTAATATGGCCGACGGAAAAGGCAAAGGGAGTCTTGAAATCCTCAGCGCGAATTAAGTGTGTGAAAAGATAAATGAATCATGTAACCTTAGTCTGCTTCCCGCATGCGGGGGCAGACGCATCAACCTATAACAGGTTGGCGGCCGCGATTACACGCCAGGAAGAAGGCGTTAGCCGCATAACCGTCAAGGTCGTCAATCTTCCCGGCAGGGGCAGGCGCTATGCTGAGGATCTGATAAACAATCTCGACAGGCTCGTTGACGACGCGCTTGAGCAAATGATGCCTTGGATATCCAGTGGCAATTACGCCTTACTTGGCCATAGCATGGGTTCATGGCTGGCCTACCTGGCGGCCCAGCGCCTTCGGGAAATCAACCAGCCTTTGCCGTTTCGACTTATCGTGTCGGGTTCCAGGCCGCCCAGGCTGGGCGTTATCAAGGTCATGCATTCGCTGGGTCAAGCGTCGCTGGTCGCCGAGCTAAGGAGTATGGGAGGGTTTCCGCAAGAATTGCTCAATAACCTCGAAGCGCTCGATTATTTCCTGCCCATACTCCGTGCCGACTTGGAAGCCATGGCGTTACATAAGCCTAGGCAATACCTGCCGCTACCGATTCCCATGACCGCTTATCGTGGCGTGCACGACACGGTCAGCCGTGAAGACGCGATGGCGTGGTGCGACGAAACAAGCCGTTCTTTCAACATTCACGAATTTGCCGGAAACCATTTCTTCGTGTTGGACTTGGCCAATGAAGTGGCTGCCGTGACGCGGAGAATGTTGCTGGAGCCTGAATCCCCAGGAAAAATCAAGTCGACCGGTCAATGCTCCAACCAAGGCCAAAATAAATCTAGCCAGCCTAGCGGGGGGTTGGTCATGCCCATGTCCGAAGCCTGCATAAGCTGACCATGAAATTGGTGGATTTACTGAAAAAGGAGTCGAAGACCTCAAGTTTGAGGCTTGCCTTTATGGCTGTTATGGCAGGGCTTAGCAACGCCGCCGTGCTCGCGATTATCAACTCGGCATCCGAACAGATATCCAAACACACAGAGAATATTAGTTATCTGCTTTATTTTGCGCTGGCAATGACAGCCTATATTGTTTCGCAAAGATACATCATGATCACGTCGAGCACAGAAGTGGAATATATCATAGACCGCTTCAGGGTCAGATTGGTCAAAAAAGTCAGGAATTGCGAACTTGAATTGTTGGAGAGGTTGGGAAGGTCTGAGCTTTATGCCAGTATATCCAAGGAGACCTTGACGATATCGCAAGCGGTGACTAGCTTGGTCATGGGGATGCAGTCGGCGATATTAATTTTGTTCACTTCTTTTTATCTTGCCTGGTTATCAATGCAGGCATTTCTGATCAGCGTGGCATTCGTCTGGATCGCTATTTCCTTCCATTTTGAGCGTTCTAAGGAAATCAGCGAGCAGTTCCACGAAGCGGCAAGGAGGGAAAACCTACTCATGGATACGCTGACTGATTTCATGGACGGCTTTAAAGAACTCAAAATGAACTCCGTGAAAGGGGATGCCTTGGTTGACCATTTTGAAAAGCTGTCGCAGTCCACTGCTGAAATTAAAATCAAAACACTGTCATACCACGCTTCCCATCTTATTCGTTCTCAAGGGTCATTTTATTTGTTGCTCGCGACGATCGTATTTATCGTACCCGGGTTTACGCCTATGTATGACGACGTGTTGGTTAAAATAACCACTGCCATACTGTTTTTGATAGGCCCGATATCCGCCCTAGCCGCCTCGGTGCCGGTTCTCTCCTCTGCAAACGCCGCCGCTGAAAACATTTACGACTTGGAGGCCAAGTTGACCTACCCAGAGCAAGGGATTCCAACGTCTAAAGCGGCTAAACCCATTCGCTCTTTTAAAACGATCACATTCAATCATGTGTTTTACAGCTACCACGATGTCCATGGAGGATCGCCGTTTAGCGTAGGGCCGATTGACCTGACGATCAACGCAGGCGAGTTGATTTTTGTCTCAGGCGGCAACGGTTCCGGCAAATCCACGTTTCTAAAATTACTGACCGCATTGTATTTCCCAATTAGCGGAGTGATCAAAATTGACGATGCGATTCTCGACGCAAACAATCGGCAAGTCTATCGTGATCTGTTCTCGATTATCTTCACAGACTATCACTTGTTCAGCAAAATCTATGGGATAGCTGAAATAGATGTGGACAAGATTAACCGTATGCTTGACGAGATGGAGTTAACAGGGAAAACCAGTTTCTCGGTAGAAGGGTTTGACACGCTTGATCTGTCCACAGGCCAAAAAAAACGCCTGGCGTTGCTGGTTAGCTTGCTTGAAGACAAAAGCATCTATATCTTCGATGAGTGGGCGGCCGACCAAGACCCGGCATTCCGTCGCAAATTCTATGAGGAGATACTTCCTTCCCTCAAAAAAGCCGGGAAGACGGTTATTGCTGTTACGCATGACGATAAATATTTTGACGTTGCGGACAGGCAATTAAAAATGACCGAAGGTCGCCTAGTCAAGGAAGGGAAAAATGAAGTCGTTTCTTGATTGGCTGAAGGAAAAAAATATTCAACTGCTCTACTGGGTGGAAAATAACAAGCATTTGATCATCATTGTATTCTGTTTGTTATTGTGGGTATTGGTTTATTTGGCACCTAGTATTTTTATCAAGATTAGGTCTGGTCAGGCGGGCGTTAAATACCAACTATTCAAGGACGGAACAGTGTCGGCTAAGCAATTTTCTGAGGGTTTGCAAGTTATACTTCCTTGGGATCATATGTATATCTATGATATCCGATACCAGCAATCGACGCATACAATTGACGTACTATCTGTAGACGGACTTAAATATGACATCGAAATCACGGTCAGATTCAGATTAAGGCCGGAGTCGGTCGGCTTGTTGCATAAAAATGTAGGGCCGCAATACATAGACAAGTTGCTTGTCCCTGTGATTGCATCATGTATCCGTATGGAGATTTCAAAATACAGTATCGAAGATGTATATTCTACGCATCGGCGTGATATTGAGAAAACCGTTAGTCAATGGATGAAGGAGCCTTCTTCGTTGGCTATTGATGGGAATACTTACCTTGATGTGGTTGATCTGCATATTCGCAGCATCGTTTTGCCGCCCTCCATCACAAAAGCTATCGAGTCCAAGATGGTGCAGCAACAAGAACTGCTTGAATATGCCTATAGGATTGAAAAGGAAGAAAAAGAAAAGCAGAGAAAGCAAATCGAAGCGGAAGGGGTCAAAGCTTACAACAATACTATTAAGGATAGCTTGAATGATGATTTGATCAAATGGCTAGGGACTACATCGACTTTTGAGTTGGCTAAATCAAATAACTCGAAAATGGTGATTATCGATTCTACAAAAGGAGAGTATCCAATCATAATTGGCGATGATAAGATATCCGTGGAAAATAATCGGCGAAAATAGCGTCGGGCAGCACCCCATGGGCATGGGGGATGCGATTAAAAGTAACTATTCTATATTAAAAACGCTGTAATAGGAGTTTCTCTATGCTACTGTCTGTACATAATCTGAAAAAAGATAGCCTTGCCCAACAATTGGGTAATGCTGTTTCTGCTGAATCATGTTTGTCTATTATTGCAGAATACTTATCGGAATTCGCCGCGCCTAGTGGTGAAGCCGTCAAGTCATTCAATAACCCTAAGCAAGCCATCGTCGCCTGCGATATCTTGAACATATATATTTCCCAGATTGGCAGACTCTCAAACCTGTTTAAAACTAGGCCAGTTCAAATAAGAACAAAACCTGTCTCTTCCCCCCAAAATGAAACAACCGATGAAGCAAACAATGCTGACGGGACTATTCTTGGCATAGGGTCCGCCGCTGTTATTGGTGGACTCATGACAAATCCTCTTCTGGGTGTGCCGCTTGCGCTTGCCGGGGGGCTGTTGGCTTTAAAGTTAGCCCACTCTAGCGTGGAACTGCACCAAGAGACAGGCATCTCAAATCCGACTAATGCTTCAGAGTCTGACGTTCGCATCGACGCGAAAGACTTTTTGGATGGATTGGACAGTCTGTTTAATTCGATCGACACGTTGGTACAAGGTTTTGATGAGACGACCTCAGTTACCCCAGCGGAAAATCTTAATTCCGAGGCGGACTCACTACGCAAGATGGCATTCGTCCAGCAGATTTTGGGTTGGTATCAACAGTACAAATCGCAATTGCCGGAAGAGCCTGGGCAAAACTTAGGAGTTTTGCTTGATCAAGGTTTGCCAGAGTTATTTTCGGGGCAGAACGTTCAGGTGCGATATTTTGATGCGTCTGCTGGTGCAGAGCAAAACTTGTTCGACACGAATGATGTGTCTGGGGAATCGTCTCACTCAAATAGTGATGTCTTATTGCCGGCATTGTTCATTCCGGGCGGACCTATTTTGCGTGGTCGGGCATCACACGCTGGAGGAGCGGCTGGAATAGCGGTCGAGAAGGAAATATCTGCAAAACCAAAAAGGAAAAGCCCAAAACCAAAGTAATGAAGGTAACCACAGCATTTTTAATATCACACGTTACTTGTTAGGTTATATCATTTTGCAAGGCGATCCTTACACAAGATGTTTTGATTGAGCGTCCTTTATTATTATCCTTTGTTAAGATAAAAATGCTGTACTTGAGGTCTTTGCACAAAACTATGAGCACGAATATTCCTGTTTCCAATCAAAGCCAGAGGCCGGCCGACGCGCGAGTGCCGGGGCCGAAAGGTTTAGATGTATTGCGCGTCTTGCTCGAATTTAGACGCAAAGGCGTGGTTTTCCTAGTAGAGGCCGCACGGAAATATGGCCCGGTCGTCGGGCTGAAATTGCCAGGGTTGAATGTATTTTTAGTTTCGCGACCCGATTTGATCGATTATATGCTGGTGCAAAACCGGGATAATTATTTGAAGTGGCCCGGGACAGTGCGTGCGAGGATGTTTTTCGGCAGTCCTATGCAAACGAACAACGGCGAACTGGCCAGACGGCAGCGCCAGACGATGAGTAGTTTGTTCAGGCTTGAACGTGTGCGCTTGTTTGGCGAAACTATGACCAGCAACACAGAGCGCAGGCTAGCCAATTGGTGCCTTGGCGAGACCCGCAACATTAGCCAAGACATGCAGGATTTGACAATGGACATAGCAATGCAACTGCACTTTGGCGATGAGGAGGAACCGGCCTTGGACAAGATTAGGCAGGCATTCTTGGAGGCCATCGGCTTACTGGACGATTTTTTGAAGCCGCCGCTGTGGTTGCCTACGGCTAGTAACCGGAGGTTTTCCGCACTCATGGCGGAATTGGACGTTACAATTGGCACACTGATCAAAGCCCGCCGTGAACAAGGTGGCAAAGAGAAGAACGACTTGCTGTCCGGGCTGTTGTCTTTGCGCGACACCGAGGGTCATGGGCTTCCAGACAAGCAAATTCGCGACGAGTTGTTAAGCATGTTATCCGCTGGTTATTTCCCGACGGCGACGGCTTTGACCCAGACGCTGCGCCTGCTTGCCACGCACCCGGAGGTGGACGCGCAACTGGCGGGCGAACTTCACGAGGTGCTAGGTGACCGTCCGCCCGTGGCGAATGATCTTGGCAACCTGCCCTATCTGGGCAGAGTCGTTAAAGAGTCGTTGCGCATCTGTCCACCGGCTGGCGGGATGGTGCGCATCGTCGCGCAAGAAGACTGCATCGACGGCTGGCGGATACCGCCCAACTCTATGGTGTTCGTGTCGCAATGGGTCATGCAGCACTCGCCGGAGTATTTCGCCGAACCGGAGTGCTTCATGCCGGAGCGCTGGACGCCTGAATTTTCCTCTTCGTTGCCTGATTTTGTTTATTTCCCGTTCGGTTGGGGATCGCGCGCGTGCATAGGGCAAGTATGGGGATTGATGGAAATCCAGTTGATACTGATCAAGGTGTTGCAGCGTTTCAAGCTGGTGGCGCCAAGCGCGGCTTCGGGCAGCGTGACCATCGACGACATCCACCGGCAAGGCGGTTTGCATATGGACGTGCAGGCCCGAAACTAAGGCGATTTCGAAAAATGTTTATACCATTTAGACGCGGCTTACAACTGCTTAAAGCGGCAAGATGCCGCTTCTACTGATGGGGTTTATTTACGAGTGGAAAACTGCTTTCATGGACATCACCATCGTCGAATCCAAAGTCGGAGCACCAAAGCCCCGATGCGGTGGACGAATTTAAAAAAATTGTCCGGATCGCTGGCTGAGATCGCCGAACATAACACATACGAAACCAAATTGTTGCCAGAGGACATCCACTTGAAAGAAAAAACCGAAGCTATGGTCTCGATTATTATACCGGTATTTAACACTGCCCAATATTTGCGACAGTGTGTCGATTCGGCATGCCAGCAAACCCTAAAAAATATAGAAATTATTATTGTCGATGATGCATCAATGGATAATTCTTTAGCGATTATTCAAGAATACGAAAGCATGGATCCGCGAATCCGCGTGATCAAATTTGAGAACAATCGAGGTCTAGGCGCAGCGAGAAACGCAGCACTCAAAGAAGCCAGAGGCCGCTATATAATGTTTTTAGATTCCGATGACTGGTTAGAGGTCGATGCCGCAGAGCAATTGCATAAAAAAGCGAGCCAGCAAAATTATGAAATGGTCATGTTTGGTTATGTCTGGCACTCAGCTTGGGACACCGCCAATGATGGCAATCAACAAAATCGCCTAGTGAAAACACCAAATGTCGAAGATGGCGAGCCGTATTTTTTCCGCTATATGATGCAACAACGGAAAGGGCTCAGTTTCATGGCTTGGCAGTTTATCTACGAACGGGACACCTTGCTTAAAAACCAGTTGTTTTTTCCCGAGGGCATTTATTTTGAAGATGTGACCTTTGTCGTAAAAGCAGCGTTTTTAATCAGAAATGTGGGGATACTAAAACTAGGGCTGTACAATTACCGCTACCGACCCAATTCAATCACTCAAGGGGTATCAAAGAAAAAGATACATGATTGGCATAATTCCCTCGTTTTGGTCAAAGCATTTTTAGAAGAGCAAGGTGTTTACCCACAATACGAAAAAGAATACTTGATACGTTATTTGCAACACGCCGTCTGTGGCAGTCATTATGATTACCTAAGACTGCCGAAACAAGAACGCGATGAGGCGCTAGACACGTATATGCAAGAACTGAGAATGGATGGCCTGTTATCCGATGCTAACTTGTCCATGATACAGCAGGAGATTGCGGGACTGGATGATGATGAACTAGAAGCGAAAAAAACCTACGAGTGGCTTTACCGCACAGCTTATTCCTTAAGACACAACTACACTGTGTTTAAATATAAATCCACGATCATGAACTATTTGATTACTCTATGGCTAATGTTGCCAAGAGTGCTGCAATCCACCAAGAGGCTATGGAAGTAAAGCCGGAAAATGCCTGGCATTGAAGAATTCGGTGTCATTTTTTGAGGGGGGATCAATGGTCATTGCAGATCGCCCTGAGCCTGTCAAAGGGTGGGCGGAAAATACTCAGATCATTGATCGTCAATCCGTTCATGGTTCGACAGGCTCATCACGAACGGCGTAACTTAATGGCAGTGAGACCGCCGTATCCATTGGCTTCGTTGATTGCGAAATGAGGGCAACTTTGTTCATCGGCAACCAAGCACCAACTTACCCGCGCAGACCATCAACAAACCAAATAGCGACAGCGACAACAGCTTCCAAAACAATAAAGGGTTCCGCTCGTACCAAGAACGTTTCTGCGGCTTGATCTGCCCCCCTTTCGCCAAACCGTTTTCCAATTCATAAGCCAGTTCCATGATGTCGGCATAACGCTCCTTTGGATCGACCGCCAAGGCTCGGGCCAGCACCGCGTCCAGCCAACTGGGTAAATCCGGGCGGTAGTGATTTAGGCTCTTGGCGCGATGATGGTAACGCGGTGTGCTAAACGGTTCGATTTCGCCATAAGGGTAGTCGCCACGGGCGAACAGCCGGAATAACGTCACACCCGTGGCGAATAGATCGGTTGCCACGGAACCCCGTTCGCCCTTGAACTGCTCGGGGGCCATGTAACTGGCGGTGCCGGGGATTGGAGAGTCAAGTTCCTCGTCCCAAGCAGGGAGACGGGCAACACCTAAATCCAACAACTTCAAGCCACTAGTTTCTAGCAACAGGATATTGTCCGGCTTGATATCGCGGTGGATGATGCGCAAACGGTGCAAGGCATGGATGGCTTTGCACAGCGGCAAGGCGATGGCTATGCCTTCGCTCAACGAAACTGAACTGGAATGGGCAATAAATTGTTCCAAAGTCTTGCCGGCATAGTATGGCATCACCGTATACAAGCGGCTTTGGCGACCGGGCGGGGGTTCGATCACTTCGGCAACCCAAGGGCTATGGACACGGGCTCCTATCCAAGCTTCGCGCACAAAGGCGTTGTAATATTCCCGCTCAGTGGCAAACTTAGGATGGGGGAACTTCAACACAAGCTGATTCTGGTTGAGTTGGTCACGCGCTAAAAACAGGCTGCCATATCTCCCTATGGACAGGGTTTCTTCCAGCGAAAACCCGTCCACAGATTGCCCGACCTGTGGCAGTTCCAGCAACGGCAAAGAACCCATAAAATTTTGCAACACGTCACGGTTGGGCGGTGGCAAACTAATGACATCCACCACCAAGGCTGTGATGTTGTCCTGGCTACCCTTGGCGAACGCCATCTCAGACAGTGTTTGAGCACTGGCTTCCGGGGACATGCGTTCTAACAGCACTTTACCTAGGTCATTTTCCCGCAATACCGCGTGGAGTCCGTCGGAACATAAAAGAAAACGGTCATGGGCTTCCAACGGCAAAGCAACGCATTCTGCACACAGCGTGTTTTCTATGCCTACCGCCCGATAGAGGACGTGATCCAAGTCGGGATGTTTAAGCGTATGGTCTTCTGTCAGCTTTTCCAGTACGCCTAATCGCAGCCGGTAAATGCGGGAATCGCCAACATGGATCAAGTGGGCTTGGCGATGGCGCAGAATCAATGCGCTGAATGTCGTCGCCATGCCCGCCAGTTCAGGGTCACGTTGACCGACGGCGTGTATCCAGCGATTGGCCGAGTCCAAAGATTTCGCCGCCGCCTGTTCCACGCCTAGGGTTTCAGATGTACTGTAAAACCCTTCGATAAACATCCGTACCGAGGTTTCCGCGGCAACACGCCCCCCTTTCATCCCGCCCATGCCGTCGGCCACGATGGCAACAATGCCGTGCAATCCCAAATCCAAGCCGTCCGGTTGGGTGAAGCTGACAAAATCCTGATTGTCCTCCCGTCGCCCTTGCAGGGACGAGAAGCCGGCTTGGATGTTGAGCTTGGGTTCGTTCATATTGGCTGGTGGCTAGTTGCATCGTTCCCACGCTCTGCGTCACACTGCCATTAAGTTAAGCCCCTTAGGAGCTGCCTTTAGGCTGCGATGGGTGTCTGGTCGCGGGCTAAAGCCCGTTCCTACATCATGATGAGCCGCTAACTTAATGGCAGTGCCGCAGAGCGTGGGAACGATTCTATGGTTTCTTTGGCTTCGGCGAGGGAACGGCAAATCTTTGCCCGGCGACAAATTCGCGCAGATCCTCGGTGACATAGTTATTATACCCTCCACTGACCAATGACCTAAACCCTAGCCCCGGAAACGGCACCCCAGGTAGTGCGCCAACGCCTCTTGACCATCAACAGGCCAAACAACCCCAGCAACGGAAGCACCGCGAACACCGAAAAACCCGGCCCGAAGCTATGGTAATCCC
>Ga0208496_1000216_pt1 | contig 20269 bp, 15 predicted proteins | sample CryBogmetaGMA2M_FD_184552 | JGI IMG/M metagenome (GOLD analysis project Ga0208496, IMG submission 184552) | Freshwater microbial communities from Crystal Bog, Wisconsin, USA - MA2M (SPAdes) | ecosystem: Environmental > Aquatic > Freshwater > Lake | place: Crystal Bog, Wisconsin, USA | collected... | reverse complement strand
GGGTTGGAGGTGTCCGTCGTGGCGGACTGCTGGGTTGCCACAGGGATTGTCATGACGGAGGAGGCCTGGGTCGGGGATTTCAGACCGGCGGCGATCCGCGGTGCGAGTGCCACGGCGGCGAAAGCAAGTTCGATCACGGCAACCGCGGCCAGCACCCAGAACGCGAAGACCACCGTCCTGTCACGGTGAGGGGCTGAGATGCTGCTGGAGGATTCCGAGGGCATGAAGAGTCCCAAATCTAATCTTTAAAGCCGCGGCTCCGCAAGAGTCCGCGCACGATGAGGGGTCTCCTTGCCTCACCCCTCTGGTTCCTCCTCCATCGTGATGCTCAGGTCGTGCGGTTGTCCGTTGCGCAGAACCGCCATACTGACGGGGGAGCCGATCTCGGTTTCGGAGACCCTCTTCTTGAGATCCTTGGCATCGACGATCGGGTGGCCGTTAAAGGAAAGGATGACATCGCCTCCCAGCACGCCAGCCTTGTCTGCGGGAGACCCCGCCATGGTCGCTGCGACAAGGGCTCCCTTGGTGTCGCGGAGTCCGAGTTGTCGTGCCAGGCTGTCATTGAGAGGGCGCATCACCACGCCGAACCACGGATGGATGACCCGCCCCCGCTGGACGATGTCCTGGTAAACGCGACGGGCCACGTTCGAGGGGATGGCGAAGCCGATCCCTTCGGAGCCGCCGCTGCGGCTGATGATGAAGTTGTTGATCCCGATCACCCTCCCATGGATGTCGATAAGCGGGCCTCCGGAGTTGCCCGGATTGATCGTGGTGCTGGTCTGGAAGAACTCGTTGGCCTCCTCGCTGGTCGTGCGCCGCCCTTTGGCGCTGATGATTCCCTGCGTCACGGTCTCCTGAAGGCCGAAGGGGTTGCCGACGGCGAAGACCATCTGGCCGACCCGTACGTTCTCCGAGTCGCCGAAGGCGATCGGGGTCAGTCCCTCGGCATCGACCTTGAGCACGGCAATGTCGGAGCGCTGGTCTGCTCCGGCAAGGCGCGCCGGGAGGGAACGTCCGTCGTTGAGTTGGATGGTGACCTGGGAGGCGCCGGCGATCACGTGCCAGTTGGTGACGATGTGACCCTCGGGACTGACGATCATTCCCGAGCCCATCTTGTTGTTTTGGGTAACGCCGCCGCGCCCGAGTCCGAAGAACTGCCGTACCAGCGCCTCGCGGTCCGGAAGCGATGTTGTCGTGATGCTGACGACCGAGGGAATGACATGGTCGACAAGCTCCGTGAACTCCCTGTCCATGGCCTCGAGCGAGCGACCCGGGCGGAGGGTGGTGCGTTCCTCGGCAAGGCGCTCTGCCGATGACCTCGGGATGCTGGTCGAGAATTCGGGGCGGGAAGTTCGGTTCAGTCGCAGGAAGGCCACACCGCCGACCGCCAGGGCGAGTGCCATCAGGAAGAGCAGGAACGCGGGGAGATTGCCCGGCCGCTTTTTCGGGAGGCGGTGGAGCAGGCGCTTCATCGGGTCGGGTCGAGGATAATTCCGGAGAGAACGGCTTCGCGGAGGCCTTTCAGTTTGGGCGCCTCGTCAGCCGGCATCTGCCAGACGATCGTGGCGACCGTGCCGGTGGCGTCGTTGGCACGCAGCACTTCGGTGATGAGAAGCGCTTGGTCTCCCGCGACGGGAAAATCGAAGCGAAATTCACGGAACTCCCCCGACTGACTCTGCTTGATCGGGGTGGCCTCCTCGCCAGACTTTTCCCGCGCCTCCTCCGCGAGGCCCTGTGCATAGACGCTGGCCTTCTGGTTGGAGTCTTTGGCCCCGTTGCGGTCGATCGTCATGCTCAGGCCGGTGGTCCAGGGATCATTCTCGTTCCCGATCTTCTCCCGCGTCGCCAGAAGGACATCGCCCTCGAGAAGTTTGCCCGGAAGAAGGGTCCATTCCTTGGGGAGGGAGATCTTGCCATGGATTTCGGGGAGATCGCGTGCGATCAGGGCGGGGGGATTTGTTCCCGTGTCGGTTGAGGGAGTGTTCGTGGTTCCGGTTGCGGCCGGAGTGCCTGAAGAAACCGGAGCTTTTAGCTCCACGACAGGGGTGGGGGAATTGGTCGCCGCCTTTTCGGCGCCCAGCAAGCCGGGTATCCAGAATGCGGCGAGCACTACGGCAAGGGTTGCGGAAAAACAGGGGGTGGTTTTGGAAAGGCCGTTCATGGGCGCGTCGATGCTGGAACTGGAGCATCAGGGAGGCGTTTGTGCAACTCTTCGAGTGTTTTCTGGGCTTCGGGAAGATTTCCCGAGCGGCGGTAGGCGTCGGCCGCCCGGGTGAGCGACCTCCGCACGAGCGCCTCCTCGTCGTTGAGCAGCGCCACGGTCATGTAGGCCTTGGCCGCCGCGACGTACTCCTGTTTGGCGGCGAGGATGTCGCCGCTGAGGATTCTGGCCTCCGCGTTGGTAGGGCCCTCCGGTTGGAGGAGCATCGCCTCCTCTGCCATCGAGGAGGCGTCCTTGAGATTTTTCATCGAGCGCTGGATGTCGGCGGCTACCAGCAGGGCCTTGGCCCGGGAGGCGGGGTCGAGAGCGAGCTTCATGCAGACGGCGGCGGGTGCCTGTGCCTCCCGGTATTTTCCCTGCGCGGTGAGGGCCGACGCAAGCATCCCCTGGATCCCTGGATCGGAGGCGCCGGGAAGACCCTCCTTGACGAGTGGCGCGAGGAAGCGCTCCGCTTTGGCATTGTCACCCGCTTCGAGCGATTTCTGGCCGAGCCAGAGGCCGACTTCGGGCGGGATCAGTCCGGGCTTCAGCGCCGCCGCTTCGAGGGCCGCTTGCTTGGCATTCCCGAGGTAGTAGTCGCAGAGAAGGATCCGGAGGCCGGCGCGCTCGCCGAACTGCTTCGGATCGCCCGTGCGCGCGGCTGTGAGTTCGGGTAGCGCCTTGGCATAGTCCTTCTCCTCGAGGGCGGCCCAACCGATCCAGTAGTGGGCTTGCGGGGCGGCTGAGCTCTTCGGATGGTCGGCGAGCAGTTGGCGGAAGGCCTCGACCATCTCCGGGTTGCGCTGGAGTTGTCCGAGGATCAGGGCCTTCTGCTGGAGGGCCAGTTCACGCTCCGGGGCCTTCGGGTAGCGCTGGGGGAGTTGGGTGAAATCTGCAAGGGCCCCCTCGAAGTCCTTCTGCTGCTGTTTGAGCATTCCTCGCTGGGCAAGCGCTGCGGGAGCGCGATCATCGTCGGGATAGGCCTCCAGAAAGCGGCCCAGGGCATTCATGCCGTCGGCTTGGTTGCCCCCTTGCAGGAGGGCCCAGGCCTCCTTGTAGATGATATCGGTCTTTGCGGAGGGGGGGAGTTCCTCGGTCCTGAGCCCTTGGTAGAGGCGGGCCGCCTCAAGATACTTTCCGGTGCGGAGCGTCTCCTCGGCCCTGAGAAGTTCCGCCCGTGCGCGGTCGGCGGGATCGGAGGCCGTCAGCAGGTAGCTGTCGATCTCGGTGAGAAGGGCGGGGTTTCGCGCGGCGTGGAGGGCGAGGAGTCGTTGGAATGGTGCCTGCGAGGCGGCGGCGCTTCCGGGGTAGGTGCGCATGATCGCGTCGTAAGCCTCGAGGGCCCTTCCGTTCTGCCCCTTTCTGCGGAGAGCGTTCGCGCGGAGCAGTTCGATCTCAGGACGGTTTTCGGAATCCCCGGCCAGCGCCAAGTCCGCATTCTTCAGCACGGCATCGTCGTCGCCCGACTGGGCCGCGAGGCGCAGGACTCCGAGCGAGGCGACACTCCTCCAGTAACCCGAGTCCTTGGATGAGGAGACTTTTTCAAAGAGCTTGCGGGCTTCCTCCGGCCTCCCGAGTTCCGATTGCAGGAGTGCCGATTTCAGCGCCGCCTCGGCGAGGAGTTCGCCAGACTCTCCGGTCGTCGGGCCGGAAAGAATCTGGCCGTAATAGCCGAGAGCCTGCTCCTTGTTTCCCGCGGCCGTGGCATTTGAGGCGAGGTGAAGGAGGATGGCCGTGCGGTAAGGGTTTTCGGAACCTCCCGAGTTTTTTGCCCCCGAGTGTTGAGGGGTGTCGGGTTGATTGACGATGGAGAGGAAGAGCGTGTCGGCCTCGGCTTGTCTCGCTGACTTCTCAAGACAGAGCGCCTGACGATAGAGAGCCGCGAGACGCACCGAGGGATCGGCGGCTCCCTTGGCCGCGAGCGCGAAATTATCCGCGGCGTTGGGGTAGTTGCCGTGGGCCTCCCGGAGTTCCCCGAGGCGGTAGGAGGCCGAGGAGGCAAAGGCTCCCTGCGGATATTCCGAGATCACGCGCAGGTAGGTGGCCTCGGCGGCGGGAATGCTCCCCATCTGGCGCTGCGAGTCGCCGAGCCTGTAGAGCGCCCGCTCGCGGCCTTCCGCGGATTTCGGAGCCATGATCAGGAATTTTTCATACTCCGGCACGGCCCCTTCGGGTTGCTTCCGCTCGTAGAACCCATCCGCCACGGCAAGCTGCGCCGTAAGAAGCGCCGCAGGATTGGAGGCAGGGCCGATCCTGATGCTTCCCGCCGGATCGGGTATTGTCGGAGGCGTGGTGGGCGTCGCGGTCGGTGAGGGCAACGTGGAGGCAGACGCCGGCATCGAGGAGTAGGAGGGGCCGAAGCGATTCACCGGCAGCGCCTTCATGACGGGTACCGGGGTTGGTTGCATGACAGGCGCTGCTGCCGACGGCGTCACCGGGATCGCCCTGCGGATCTCGGGTTCATTCGTGGTTATCCCGGAGGAAAAACCAGCGGAGAGTTGGGCCGGCGCGGAAGTTGCCCCACTCGCCGCGACAAGCAGGGAAGCGAGCGCTTGCCGGGAGATGCCCATCACGGAGTTGCTGGGATTGAAGGATTAGCCGTAGCGAAGGCGACGTTCCAGATATTTGCCCGGCGGCAGAGATCAAGCGTGCGCACGATCGTTCCGTAGTCGACGCGCTGGTCGCCGCGGAGCACCACGGCCTGGTCGGGGTAGAGCGCCGCGACCTTGCTGAGCGCCGAGAGGAGATCGTCGGGGCTCATCGTCCGGCGGTTCATGACAAGCGAGCCGTCGGACTTCACGTTGATGATCACCTCGCCGACCGAGCGCCGCTGTTCCTTCGCCTCACCCGCGGAGGGCATCTGCACGTCGAGTTCCCGCTCCTGACGGGAGAAGCTCCAGGTCAGCATGAAGAATCCGAGTAGCACGAGCAGGATGTCGACCATCGGGGCGATCAGGAACCCCCGTGGCTCGGGCTGGAGTCGCGTGCGGAAGTTCACGGGTGCCGCGTCCTTGGTTATTTCCCGGACTTGCCCCGGGCAATCACGAGCTTCACCAGAAGCAGGGAGGTGGCTCCCTCCATTTCCGAGATCATTTCCTGAACCCTGCCGCGGAACCACGCGTAGGCGGCCATGGCCGGAATGCCGATCACAAGACCCGCCGCCGTCGCCACAAGGGCCTCGGCCACTCCCTCGGCGAGGAGCATCGGACGGGAGGCGGCGACATCGTTCGCCATCACGCTGAACGACCGGATCATGCCGAAGACCGTTCCGAGCAGGCCGAGCATCGGAGCGATGGTGGCAATGTCGGCCAGCCACGCCACGCGCTGGTTAAGCAAGGCCGCCTCGCGGCTTCCCTCCGTCTGGGCGATTTCGCGGAGTTGCTCATCGGTCGCCGTGGGGTTGCGCGCGAGGAACTCGAGCGTGCGCGTCATGATGACCGCCACGATGTCGCGGTGGCGGTTGGAGATCGCGAGGAGCCCCATCAGATCCCCTTTGGAGAGAAGGGCCTCGCTTGTTGACATGAAGCGCGATCCGGCCACGGCCCCGCGGCGCAGGGTCACCAGATAGACAAGCACCAGGGCGAGTGTGATTACCGAGAGCAGAACCAGCGGGATCATCACCATGCCTCCTGCGGAGAGGAGCTTTGAGAGGGTTTCGGGAGTTGATCCCTTGCCGATGAGAAGGGGGAGGGTGGAGGCGACGCTGTTTGTGGTACTCGTCTCGGCTCCCATCAGCGGGGCGATGCCGGAGAGGAGAGAAACAACCATTGTCGTGAGGATGTGGGATGGGCGGAGCATGGGCGTGTCGAAAGGACCCGCACAGGATACCCCAGCCCCTCTTTCACGCAAGGCCGTGCAAGGAGAGCCTCGCCGCTCGCCCGGGGCCTTAAAATCCTTCAACTATTTTGAACGGCCGCGCAAGACCCCGTGTCTCACTCCTCAGAAAGACACCACCATGAAAAAGAACACCCCCTCCAAACCCAGCATCTCCCTCGGCGACCTGGTCGCCTCGGTCTCCAGCTACGCCCGCAACGAGCGTGAGATGGTCGCGGCCATCGCCGACCTCTTCCGCCGGGGTGATGTTGTCGCCAAGACCCGCCACGGCACCAAACGCCTCAAACTGGCCTGATAGCTCCTAATAGGGGCTCGAGCTCCGAAGGGGTTTGGGCGGCTGAAGGTTCTTGGGCCCTTGGGTCAAAATTACGGGAGCCGGAGTTTAATCCGGCTCTTTTTCTTTTGGCTCCGCCCCCTGTTTTCCTGATTTCCACATGAAAACGGATTCACCCCCTTCCGTCCCTTTCCTCCAAAAGAGACTTCCTTGGTAAAGCGGTCACGCTAAACTCCCCCGATGATCGAACGTTACAGCCGCCCCGAGATGCGCTCCATTTGGACGGAGCAGAGGAAATTGGAAATCTGGCTCGAGATCGAGACCCTTGCCTGCGAGGGGATGGCCGAGCTTGGAATCGTCCCCAAGGAGGACGCCGCCACCATCCGCAAGAAGGGAACCTTCCGGATCGAGGAGGTCCGCGAGATCGAGAAGCGCACCAACCACGACGTCATCGCCTTCCTCGAGGAGGTCGCCACCCATGTCGGTGAGCCTGCGCGTTGGATTCACCGCGGACTCACTTCCTCCGACCTGCTCGACACGACCCTTGCCGTCCAGATGGTCCAGTCGGCCGACATCCTGCTCAAGGATCTTGAGGAGCTTCTCGTGGCCATCGCCGCCCGGGCGAAGGAGCACAAGTTCACCCCGATGATCGGCCGTAGTCACGGCATCCATGCCGAGCCTGTCACCTTCGGGCTGAAGCTCGGCGTCATGTACGACGAGTTCGTCCGGGCCATCGAGCGACTCAAGCAGGCCCGCGAGCGCGTTGCCTACGGGATGCTCAGCGGTGCTGTCGGCACCAATGCCCACCTTGATCCCAAGGTCGAGGCCTTCGTCTGCGAAAAGCTCGGCCTCAAGCCTTCCAACATCTCGACCCAGATCATCCAGCGCGACCGCCATGCCGAGTTCATGACCACGCTGGCCCTCATCGGCTGCTCCATCGACTGCTGGGCCACCGAGTTCCGACATCTCCAGCGCACGGAAGTCCTCGAAGTCGAGGAGGCCTTTGCCAAGGGGCAGAAGGGAAGCTCCGCCATGCCGCACAAGCGCAACCCCATCACCGGCGAGCGCCTCTGTGGACTCGCCCGCGTCCTCCGTGGCAATGCCCAGACCGCCATGGAGAACGTCGCCCTCTGGCACGAGCGCGACATCAGCCACTCCAGTGCCGAGCGGATCATCCTTCCCGACTCCTGCACTCTGCTCGACTACATGCTCGTCCTACTGACCCGTCTCGTCCGTGACCTGACGGTCTATCCCGAGCACATGAAGCGGAACATGGAGCTCACCCTCGGGCTCTACGGCAGTCAGGCCGTCCTTCTGGAACTCACAGACCGCGGTATGGCCCGCAAGAATGCCTACGAGGCCGTCCAACGTGCCGCCATGCGGACCTGGGCCGAGAAGATCCCCCTCCTGAAGACCCTCAGCGAGGAGGCCGAGGTCATGCAGCACATTGATGCGGCCGAACTTGGGAGGATTTGCTCGCCTGAGCGCCACTTCACTCATGTGGAGGCGCGTTTGAGGAAGGTGGGGATCGACGTTTAAGTCGTTCTCCGCACGGCCGGGCTTCTTCTTCATGGAGTAGTGCATGGGTAACGTGTCTTCTTATTTCAGGTTTCAAGTCTCCAGTTTCAGCCTTCCTTATTGAGTTTTCCTCTCTTGCGTCTCGACAGCGGGGGCGGGGGAAGATACCAGATTTAAGTTTCGATTCTTACCGCGACTCATGGACCTCGACCTGATCCTTCACTTTCTGAACATCCCCTGGGTGTTCCTCCTTTGGACGACGTTCCTGAAGTCCTTCATCTTCCTCAATCTCACCATCATCGTCGTCTCGGTGACGGTCTTTGCGGAGCGTAAGGTCAGCGCCTTCATCCAGGATCGTACCGGCCCGAACCGCGTCGGCATCCCCTGGACGCTGATCGGCGGAAAGAAGGATTCTTTTTTCTTCGGTCTTGGCCAGATGGTCGCCGACCCGATCAAGCTCCTGACCAAGGAGAACTTCGTCCCGGCCGGGGTGAACAAGTTCTACTTCTGGCTCGCCCCGAAGCTCGTGATGATCCCGCCGATCCTCGTGCTGGCGGTCCTTCCCTTCGGAAGCACCCTCTTCGGCGTCGAGATGACGATCGCCAACCTGAACATCGGCATCCTCTACATCTTCGCGATCGCCTCGCTGAGCGTTTACGGCATCACGCTGGCCGGATGGGCCTCCAACTCGAAGTTCCCCTTCATCGGAGGCATCCGCTCCTCTTCCCAGATGATCTCCTACGAGCTCTCGATGGGTCTCTCGATCATCCCGGTCCTCATGATCTGCGGATCGCTGAACCTGAACGAGATCATCAACTGGCAGGTGGTCAACGGCTGGCTCATCTCCCCGTTCTGGCCCAAGGGTTTCTCTCTCCATGATCTCGCGCATCCCGCCGCCCTGCTCCACAGCTTTGCGGCCGGGATCAGCCTCCAGCGCTTCCTGCTCTGGATCCCGCTGATGATCTCCTTCGTGATTTTCTTTGTCTCGATCTTCGCCGAGACAAACCGTCTCCCCTTCGATCTTCCCGAGGCCGAGCAGGAGCTCGTCGGTGGCTACCACACCGAGTATGCCTCGATGAACTTCGCCCTCTTCTTCCTCGGCGAGTACGCGGCGATGTTCGCCGGATCCGGCGCCGTCGTCTCCCTCTTCCTCGGCGGCTGGAGCTGCCCCCTTATTCCGGACGGCTCCCACGGCTGGTTCTGGGGACTCGTGAATATCGGAGTCTTCTTCGTGAAGGTCTCCCTGCTCCTGCTCTTCATGATCTGGGTGCGCTGGACGCTCCCCCGTTTCCGCTATGACCAGCTGATGAAGCTCGGCTGGATCGGGTTCTTCCCCATCGCCCTCTTCAATATCTTCCTCACCGCGGTCATCCTCGCCCTCGTGCGCAACTAACCGAAACACATCATGGCCCTTGTCGTCGAACGCCCCAAACTGACCCTCGCGGAGAAATTCTATCTCCCTGCCGTATTTGCCGGCCTGGTGATCACCTGGAAACACCTCAAGCGAGCCCTCTTCAACAAGGGAATCGTCACCATGCAGTATCCCGAGGAGAAGTGGGACGCCAACTTGCCCGAGTGGTACCGCGGCGCGCCGACCCTCGTCTCCGACGAGCATGGCAAGGACCGCTGCGTCGCCTGCCAGCTCTGCGAGTTCATCTGCCCGCCCCGCGCCATCACCATCAAGCCGATGGAGATTCCCGCCGATGACAAGTGGCGCAAGGTCGAGAAGCGTCCCGAAGAGTTCGACATCGACATGGCCCGCTGCATCTATTGCGGACTCTGCGAGGAAGTCTGCCCCGAGCAGGCCATCTACCTCCGCAAGGACTACTCGATCACCGGCCTCAACCGTGCCGAGATGGTCCACAACAAGGAGACCCTCTACAAGTTGGGCGGCGTCATGAAGGGACTCGTCTTCAAGTGGAACCCGCTCAAGTAGCCGATCACCGCACTTTCTTCATCCTTTCCGAACGCCATGCTCCTCACCGCCTTCTGGTTCTTCGCCTCGCTGATGATTCTCTTCGCCCTGAGCGTGGTGCTTCTCCGCAACCCCGTCTCCTGCGCGATGAGCCTGGTCATGTGCTTCATTAGCCTCGCGGCCCTCTTCGTCACGCTGGATGCCACCTTCATCGGTATCATCCAGGTGCTCGTCTACGCGGGCGCCGTCATGGTGCTCTTCCTCTTCATCATCATGCTTCTTGATCTCCGCGCCGAGAAGACCCGTCGTCTCAACTTCGGCGCGACCCTCGGCGGCAGCCTCGTGGTGGCCGCCTTCCTTGCGATCCTGGTTCAGGTGATCAACGCCGACCCCGCCCTCTCCAAGCCGCTTCCCACCCTGCCCGCGCAGGCGCCTGATGTGAAGATGATCGGTTTCACCCTCTTCCATTCCTTCGGTCTCCCCTTCGAGGTGGTCGGCGTTCTCCTGCTTTCCGCCACCGCCGGGGTGATCGTCCTGAGCCGCAAGTCCCTCCGCTAACCGTCATGACGCCGACACTCGCCAACTACCTCATCGCCAGTGGCCTTCTCTTCGCCATCGGTCTCGGTGGCGTCATGCTCCGCCGGAGCATCATCATCATCTTCATGAGCCTCGAGATGATGCTCAGCGCCGCGAACCTCTCGCTGGTCGCCTTCTCGCGTTACGGGCTGGTTGCCGGACACCAGAACTTCGACGCGCAGGTCCTCGTCTTCTTCATCATCACCGTGGCCGCCGCCGAGGTGGCCGTCGGGCTGGCGATCATCGTCTCCCTCTACCGGGCGCGCCAGACCACCCATGTCGAGGATCTCGACACCCTGAAATTCTAAGAACTTTTTTCCGCCGATGCACCTCTCCACCGTCGCCTGGATCACCCTCGTCGTCCCGCTCGTCGCCGCCGCGCTGATCCTGCTGGTCACGCGCACCAGCAAGCCGCTTGCCGCCGGCCTCGCCATTCTCTCCGCGCTCATCGCCTGTGCCGGCGGATGGATCCTTTTCCTTGGCAATGCCGAGGGGACTTTCCTCGGGTTCAACTGGATCGATTTCGGCAACGCCTTCTCGATTCCCTTCGCGCTCGCGCTCGATCCCCTCAGCCGCACCATGCTCGTCGTCGTGACGACCATCTCGCCCCTCGTCTTCATCTACTCCATCGGCTACATGCGCGAGGAGGAGGGCTTCTGGCGCTTCTTCGCCGGGCTTGCGCTCTTCCTCTTCTCGATGCTCGGCATCGTGCTGGCCGACAACCTGGTGATGATGTTCATCTTCTGGGAACTCGTCGGTGTCAGCTCCTACATCCTCATCGGTCACTACTTCGGCAAGGACTCCGCCGCCGACGCCGCCAAGCAGGCCTTCCTCGTCAATAGGATCGGTGACTTCGGCTTCATGCTCGGCATCCTGCTCTTCTGGGTCGCGACCGGCACCTTCACCTTTGCCGGGATCAATGGTGCCGCCGGGGTCTTCGTGCAGAATCCGACCCTCCTCGGCATCGCCTGCGTCCTGATCTTCTGCGGAACGGTCGGCAAGTCGGCCCAGTTCCCGCTCCATGTCTGGCTCCCGAACTCCATGGAGGGCCCGACCCCGGTCTCCTCGCTCCTCCACGCCGCCACGATGGTGGCTGCCGGCGTCTACCTGCTCGCCCGCATCTTCCCGATCCTCTCCGCCTCTCCCGGTGCCTGCGAGGTCGTCGCCGTGACCGGCGCCATCACCGCGCTCGGGGCCGGCATCCTTGCCACCCAGCAGGATGACATCAAGGGGATCCTCGCCTACTCCACCATCTCCCAACTCGGCTACATGGTCGCCGGCGCGGGTCTCGCGGTTTCTGCGGCGCTCCCGATGTTCCATCTCTTCACGCACGCCTTCTTCAAGTGCCTTCTCTTCCTCACGGCCGGTTCCGTGATCATCGGCATGCACCACGAGCAGAACATCTGGCAGATGGGCGGCCTCGGAAAGAAGATGCCCGTCACCTTCCTGACCTACCTCTGCGGCATGCTCGCCCTCTCGGGTTGCTTCTTCTTCAGCGGCCACTACAGCAAGGACCTCATCATGGCCTGCTCGTACGAGCATCACCGCACGGTCTTCTGGATGCTCGTGGTCGCCGCCGCGCTCACCCCTTTCTACATGACCCGACAGGCGATGGTCGTCTTCTTCGGCAAGCCCCGCAGCGAGCATGCCCGGCACGCCCATGAGTCGCCCCTCGTCATGCTCGTGCCGCTCATCCTGCTCGCCATCCCGGCGGTCTGCGCCGGCTATCCCTTCGTGGAGCATTACTTCTTCCACGAGATCGGAAGTCTCGCCGAGCCCGAGGTGCCGCACTTCGTCGAGATCGTCTTCGCCGCCGCCTTCTTCCTGGGCCTCGGCGCCGCCGCCCTCATCTACCGCAACGTCGAGAAGGATCCGATTCGCATTCCCTTCCTCGAGCACCGCTTCTACATCGACGACTTCTATTTCTGGATCGTCCGCGTCATCCAGGGGGGCATCGCCCGGCTCTTCTCCTTCATCGACCGATGGTTCATCGACGGCATCCTGGTCCGCGGCAGCGCGACGGTCGTCTGGACGGTCGGGTTCGCCCTCCGCTTCCTGCAGGTCGGCAACATCCAGGCCTACGCCTTCTTCTTCGGGGCCGGCGTGGTCGGCCTCATCTACCTCCTTCTCACTGTCAAATAGCACCACCCTTTTCCCGACATGAGCCTTCTCCTGATCCTCACGATCCTCCTGCCGCTGGCGGCTTCCCTCCTCATCATGGTGGGGGCGGATCCCCGTCGCGCCGCGCTCGGTGCCGCCGTGGCCAATCTCGCCGCCTCGCTGGTTCTCTTCTTCGGCTACGACCGGGTCACCGGCGGATGGCAGTTCCTCTCCGAGTGGAAGATCCTTCCCAAGCTCGGCATCAACATGACCCTCGGGGCCGACGGCCTCACCCTGGTCATGATCCTGCTCGCCACGGTGGTCACCCTCTCTGCTCTTTGGGTCGCCCCGAAGGTCGAGAAGAACGAGGGGCTCTACTACGTCTGCCTCCTCTTCATCTCGGCCGGTGTGATCGGTGCCTTCGCCTCGATCGACGTCCTCTTCCTCTACTCCTTCCACGAGCTCGCCCTCATCCCGACCTTCATCCTGATCGGTGTCTGGGGATCTGGTGACCGTCAGGCCGCCGCCTGGAAGGCGACAATCTACCTCGGCCTTGGCAGCTTCGTCCTTCTGATCGGGCTGATCGCCCTCTACCTGAGCATTCCTGCCGGGATGCGCACCCTCGACCTCCGCCAGCTTGACCAGATGGCGGCCACCGGCGCCTTCCATCCCTCAGCCTGGATCTATCTCATCCTGCTGGTCGGCTTCGGATCACTTGTCTCCCTCTTCCCGTTCCACTCCTGGGCTCCTCCCGCCTATGCCTGCGCCCCGGCTCCGGCCGCCATGCTCCACGCCGGCGTGCTCAAGAAGTTCGGTCTCTACGGACTGATCCGCATCGCCTTGCCCCTCTTCCCCGAGGCCATGAACGACCTCAACGGCCTCCTCCTCCTCGCCGTCATTGGGAACATCCTTTATATCGGTTATGTCACCGTCTCCCAGAAGCGCCTGGATTGGACTATCGGTTACTCGAGCGTGATGCACATGGGCTACATCTTCATGGGCCTCGCTGCCCTCAACATGATCGGCGTGAGCGGTGCCGCGCTCCTCATGTTCGCGCACGGCCTCTCGGTGGCCGCCGCCTTCGCGCTCTGCGGCGAGATCCGCCGCCGCACCGGCACGCTCGACTACTCCGAACTCGGCGGCCTTGCCAAGGCCACTCCGGTTCTTGGCCTCCTCTTCGGCTTCGCCGCCATGGCCTCCGTTGGACTCCCCGGCTTCGCGAACTTCGCGGGCGAGGTTCTGGTTTTCTTCGGAGCCGCCGCCTACGGCCCTCTCATGATCGTCCCCGTGATCGTCGGCGTCTGGGGTGTGGTCATCTCCGCGATCTACATGCTCCGTGCCTACCGCAACATCTTCTGGGGCCCGATCGCCCAGCGCTGGGAGGGCCTCACCGACATCGGTTGCTCCGCCAAGTGGGCCGTCATCCTCCTGCTGGTGCCTCTCATGGTCGCCGGATTCTATCCCCAGTTCATCCTGAAGATGGTTGGCACCGCCCTTCCCCGATAACCGCCACTCGCTGAACCGCATCCCGTGAACACGCTTTCCCTAGAAATCGCCGTCGTCGCCCTCGGTATCGTCCTCCTTCTTGTGGAGGCCTACTCCGACCGGTCGAACAAGAACTACCTTTCCTACCTCGGAGCGGCCGGCCTCTTCGGCGTCCTCGTCCTGAGCTTCTTCCCGATGCACGCCCCGGCCGCCGGTACTCCGGCCTCCGCCTTCATCACCCAGGACATCCTCTCGGTCTTCTTTGTCCGTTTCACCCTGATCGCCACGATCGTCACCCTGCTCATGATCCCGGGATACCGCCCGGTACTCGAGCGCTACCTGCCCGCCGAGCGCGCGGGGGGAGGGATCGGGGAATTCTCGATCCTGCCGCTCTTCGTCTGCGCGGGGCTCATGTGGATGGTCTCCTCCGTCAACTTCATCATGATCTTCGTCTCGCTGGAGCTTGCGACGATCACCCTCTACATCCTGGCCACCTACCTGCGCCAGAACACCGCCTCCCTCGAGGCCGGCACGAAGTTCCTTATCCTCGGCGCCCTCTCCACCGGATTCATCGTCTACGGCATCTCCTGGATCTTCGGGACCACCGGCACGACCAATCTCCTCGCCCTACCGGCCGCGATCTCCACCCTGCCAGCGAGCGCCATCACGCCGCTTCTTTTCGGGATCGCCATGGTCCTTGTGGCCCTCAGTTTCAAGATCTCCGCCTTCCCCTTCCAGTTCTGGGTGCCCGATGTCTATCAGGGCGCCCCGACACCGGTCACCTCCTACCTTTCCGTGGCCTCCAAGGCCGCCGGCTTCGTCGTCCTGATCCGACTTCTTGCCGCGCTGGGAACCGTTCCCGTGATCTCCCACAAGCTCCAGGTGGTGATCACCCTCCTGGCCGCCCTCACGCTGATCTTCGGTAACTTTGCCGCCATCCCGCAGACCAACATGAAGCGACTGCTCGGATACTCGAGCATCGCCCACGCCGGTTACCTGCTCATGGGCGTGGCGAGCCTCGGTTCCAGGCTGGCCATCCCCGCGATCGGCTTCTACCTCGCCGGTTATCTCGCGATGACCATGCTCTCCTTCGTCGTCCTGACCGTCGTCTCCGAGGCGACCGGAGGCGACGAGATCTCCCGCTTCAACGGCCTAGGCCGCCGCTCCCCGCTCCTCGCGGGAGCCATGCTCCTTGCCGCCGCCTCGCTCGCCGGCATCCCCTTCACGGCTGGATTCATCGGCAAGCTTCTCATCTTCGAGGTCGCGCTCAACCAGGGCCACTACGGACTCGTGATGCTCGGCTGTGTCACCGTCGCCGCAGGCTTCTACTACTACTTCAAGGTCATCCGCGCCATGTACTGGCAGCAACCCGCTGAGGAGGGGCCGATCCCGGTCTCCTTCACGGTGAAGCTCCTCATCGCCTTCCTTGGAGCCGGCATCCTGGCCTTCGGCATCTACCCCGCGCCGATCCTGGCCGCCCTGCGCTAGCCGACTTCGGGGATTCTCCCCGAACCCATCCATGCCCCGGCTCACCCGACTGAATCTCCGCGGCTTCCGCTGCTTCGAGTCGCTGGAGTACGAGCCTGGCCCGCGGCTCAGCTTCATCACCGGCCCGAACGCCCGTGGGAAAACCTCCATCCTGGAGGCCGCCTGCATGCTCCTGCGGCTCCGCTCCCCCAGGACATCGAACAACTCCGAGATGGTCCGCTTCGGCGGCAACGCCTTTGCTCTCGAGGGAATGGTGCAGGCCTCCTCCGCTGAGACCCGCCTCTCCCTGACCTGCACGCCGCCGGCCCGCTCGCTCAAGCTCGACGGCGTTCCCCAATCCGCGACCGCCGACTACCTCGCGCAGGGGAGGATCGTCTGGTTCGGTAGCGACGACCTTCTCCTGGTGAATGGCCCCGCCGAGCGCCGCAGGAAGCTCCTGGACGCCGCCGGCCTTCAGCTTGCCGGCATCAGCACCACCTACGCACGCGATCTCAAGGACTACGACCGGGCCCTGCGCTCCCGCAACCTCCTCCTCCGTGAGGGGAAGCCCCGCAACCAGATCGAGGCCTACGACATCCCGCTCTCGGAAGCCGGTGACCGGCTGATCGCGTTGCGCCGTGAGCTTGTGACCTCTCTGGCCCCGCTCGCCGCCGAGGCCTGCGCCATGATCTCCTGCGAAAGCCTGGAGCTTTCCTACATTCCCGGAGCAGGTCTTCCGATGGGTGAGGCCCTTGCGGCAAGTCGTGGCGAGGAGATCCGCCTCCGCCAGACGCGCGTGGGGCCCCAGCGGGATGATGTGGGGGTCATGCTCGGAGGGATCCCGGCCGGCTCCTTTGCCTCCGAGGGGCAGCGGCGGACCGTGGCGCTGGCGATCAAGCTCGCGGTCGCGGCGCTCCTGACCCGTGAGAATGGATCCTCCCCGCTTTTGCTCCTCGACGACATCTTCGGGGAGTTGGATCCTTTACGCCGCGACGCCCTCCTCGCCGGAATGCCCACAGGGTCCCAGGCCCTTCTTACCACTGCCGACTTGGGCGGCATTTCCCTTCCCGAAGGCTCGGTCGTCCATCGGGTGGAATCGGGCGGTCTCGTTGAGGGGTAAGATCACCCCCATTGGCTCAAATCCGCGAAGGAATATCCAGGGATATTGGTTTAAAACCCTATTTTTGTACAAAATACGATACATCTATTAAACCTATCATAATAAGTTACTTACGAATGTAGAAAGCGTCCTTTTTTAAGGGTTGGTGTGCATGAAATGTACAAGCCCTTCAGATCGATCTTTCTTTCAGTCCGTTCCCTCGGCTTCTTTTCACCCTTTGGCTTTTTTGTGTCTCTTGTGGCCCATTGGTTCTTCCTTCCGACGCTTGACGCTCGACTTCTTTTCGCCGCCCTCGCCTCTGGCATCTAATATACCCGAAAAAATAGGAGGGGTAATTCGGATCAATAGAAAATCATTTTCTGGTGGAAAAGGGGGGTTGACAGGTGGCTTTTTTTCATTCGGAAAAGGTTCTCTTCAAAAGAGATGGGGGGTTGCGTTGGATAAGGGATTTGCTTAGATTTTAAGGGCCAAAAACCTACCCCGAGACTTTTGCTTCACCGCAACCTTCGAAAATTCATTTTTGAGGGCCGCGCAGCCGCGGCTATTCGTGCCCTGATCCTGATCGGATCGGGGGCGGCGCTCCGTGTTCTCGCGCAGGGAAAGAAACCGAAGGGGCTAATCTCGCGCAGAGGCGCAGAGGCGCGGAGAGGAGAAGGTGGTTGTTCGACAGATGAACTTGCTCTCGCTCGAGCCACTTCTCACCTGAGGAAACTCATCCAACAATTTTTCTGTAACCCCCAAGTTTCTGTTCCTCTGCGCCTCTGCGCCTCTGCGGGAAAATCTGTATCCCTCTGCGCGAAAATATCGGTTCTGCTGCTCCTCGGCGCCGTTGGCGCCTCAGCCCAGACGACGAATGTCAATGACGTTACCAACGGAGGAACGATCGGGGCGGGGACGACCTCGCTGATCACCAATCCGACTACCGCGATCACTGGGGCGATCACCGACAATGGCCTGCTGCTTTTCCAGCAGAGCGGGCTCACCATCACAGACGGTTACGTCATCTCTGGCTCCGGTTCGCTCACGATGAACGGCTCCGGCACGACATACCTGTCGGTTAACAACTCTTACACCGGAGGCACGGTGGTCAGTCAGGGGACCCTGATGGGAGGCTCATCCGGCTCCTTTGGAAGCGGGGCCATCGTTCTGGGCGACGGGAACACCGGTACCAATAACATCGTCCTGGTGATGAACAACTCGGGAACCACGTACATCACCAACGCCATCACCGTGGCCAATTTTGGGAGTGGACTCGTCAGCATCGGCGGAACCAATACCGGATCGAGTAGTGCCAACGCATGGACCGGGACGCTCACTCTCAACAGGAATGTACAGTTGTTTGGTGATACAAGCGCAGGTGGTCGCTCCTCCTTCAATGGACAGATTACTGGTGCTGGCGGCATCACCATCACCTCGGGTCGCGTCACGCTAGCCAATAGCAATAGCAACAACAACTTCACCGGCCCCGTGGTCGTCAACAGTGGTGCGACACTTCAGTTGGATGTCGCCAATGGATTTAATGAACAGATTCCCAATGCGAGTACGGTCACGGTGAACGGTTTGCTCAATTTTGCTTCCGGTGGCGGCACGGAGACAATCGGATCTCTCTCCGGAGCAGGCACCATCTCATCGGTTGTTTCGGGCACTTACAGCCTCATCGTGGGGAACAGCAACAGCACCACCTTCAGCGGCGTGATCAACAATGGAACAGGAACGATCGGCCTGACCCAGAGTGGTGCCGGCACGCTCACCCTCTCCGGTACGAACACCTACTCCGGAGGGACCACTGTCTCGGCCGGCACACTGGTCATCTTCGGCCTTCTTGGTAACGGCAGCTACTCCTCGGCGATAGTCAACAACGCCTCGCTCGTCTTCAGCAACTCCGCAAGCCAGACCCTGGGCGGAGCCATCTCGGGAAGCGGATCCTTTACCCAGGCCGGTAGCGGCACCACGACATTCACCGGGAACAACACCTACACAGGCCTCACCACCGTGAATGCCGGCACGCTGATTCTCAATGTGGGGGCCTTCGGAACGGGGATTCTTCCCGGCAATGCCGTGGTGAACAACGGCGGCACCCTGCAGATTAAAGAAGGATCCGGTATCTACCCGGTCATGAATACGAACATCGTCACGGTGTATGGTGGCGGCACCTTGGCCTTCGCTGGATCCGGAGCCAACCAGGATTACATGTCCTACCTCGGAACCGTCACGCTGAGTAACTCCGGCGGCACAGGTGCCATGGTCAACTCGCCCGATGGCTCCGGCATCCGGTTTGGAAACAACGGGAGGAGCGGGACCGTCACCAGCTACGGCACGTCGACCAATACATACTCGGCCAACATCTTTCTGGTGAACAACTCCGGTGCAGGAACAGGAACTATGACCTTCAACTCAGGAGCTTCCAACACCCTGCTGATTTCCGGAGTCATTGCCGACTATACGGCTGCGGCGGGATTCACGGGGACACCCGTAGTTTTCAGTGGATCGGGCACCACGACTCTCTCGGGTACGAACAGCTACACCGGCAAGACCGTCGTCTCCGGTGGCACGCTCAATATCACCGGTCAGATACTCTCCACCATCTCCACCATCGGAGGATCCTTTGCCAATGCCGTGACAGTGAGCAACGGCGGTACGCTTCAGTTCAACAACTGGGGCTGGAATGGAAGCCTTGGCACTCTTTACTACGAAGCTGCCAATATCGTGATCAATGGCGGCACCCTGAGCTACACCGGCACCTCGGCCAATGGTACCGGTGCTGCACGAGGATACACCGTGGGACCCAACGGGGCGACCTTTGAAGCCGCCTCCGCCGGACAGCTCTGGGTTCTTCAGGCGGCCGCATCCGGAAACTATGTTCCTGTATTCAATGGTAGCGTGACGCTGACGGGTGTCGGTAATGGTCAGCTGGATGGGATCATGTATGGCTCCGGTTCGCTGACCAAGGCGGGATCCGGCACATGGACTCTCACGACCAACAACACCTACACCGGCGGTACGGTCGTCAATGCCGGCACGCTGGTGCTCAACGATAATGCCAACAATGGCAATGCCGTCATCCGCGGCTCCCTGACCGTGAATACGAATGCCACCGTCCTCCTGACCAATGGGGCTGCCGCCCTCGGATACATCACGGGAGCACAGGTGACGAACCTCGTGATCAATCAGGGCAGCGTGATTGCCGCGACGGCACAGCATCTCTTCATGCAGTCGGGTCAACCCGCCGGTAATGTGACGCTCAATGGTGGACTCCTCCAAGTGAACGGTGGCGTGAGTTCCACGACTGGGAGCCAGTTCGAGTGGGGGAACTTCAATGTGAATGTCCTCTCGAACGCGATCACCTCCGTGATCTCGGGTAGGATTCGGATTAGGACGGATGCCACATCCACGCTTCCCTTCACCGTGGCAAGCGGAGCCACCAACGGCGTCGACCTACTGGTCAGCGCAGCGATCACCGAGGCCTCTGCCGCAAACATCTCGAAGGCGGGAGCGGGCCTCATGCAGTTGTCCGGTACGAATACCTACACCGGCACCACTACGGTCTCAGGCGGCACGCTCAATATCACCGGTCAGATCCTCTCCACCCTTAACTCTTGGCTGGCCAATGCGGTGACCGTGAATAACGGCGGCACGCTTCAGTTCAACAACTGGGGCTGGAATGGAAGCCTTGGCACTCTTTACTACGAAGCTGCCAATATCGTGATCAATGGCGGCACCTTGAGCTATAATGGCACCACCGCCAATGGAGCCAACAACCGAGGCTTCACGGTGGGATCC
>Ga0208496_1000215_pt1 | contig 20405 bp, 16 predicted proteins | sample CryBogmetaGMA2M_FD_184552 | JGI IMG/M metagenome (GOLD analysis project Ga0208496, IMG submission 184552) | Freshwater microbial communities from Crystal Bog, Wisconsin, USA - MA2M (SPAdes) | ecosystem: Environmental > Aquatic > Freshwater > Lake | place: Crystal Bog, Wisconsin, USA | collected... | reverse complement strand
AGAATTAATAATGTAGAGTCTGGGCAGTTTGAGAGGACTTTAATAATTGCAGATAAAAATAGTAAAGTTAGTTATTTAGAAGGTTGTACTGCTCCAAAATTCGATACTAATCAGTTACATGCTGCCGTTGTAGAGTTGGTCGCCTTACAAAATTCAGAAATTAAATATTCCACTGTACAAAATTGGTATGCTGGGGATTCCAATGGGTTAGGCGGCATTTATAATTTTGTTACTAAACGAGGATTATGTGCGGGTTATAATGCAAGAATTTCGTGGACTCAGGTAGAAACTGGTTCTTCTATAACATGGAAGTATCCCAGTTGTGTTCTTGTTGGTGATAATTCTTCTGGTGAATTTTATTCCGTTGCTCTTACTAATAACTATCAACAAGCAGATACAGGTACTAAAATGATTCATGTTGGTAAAGATACAAAAAGTCGTATTATATCAAAAGGTATTTCTGCTGGGAATTCTAAAAATACTTATCGAGGGCAAGTTAAGATTTTATCGAGAGCATCCGGAAGTATAAATAATTCTCAATGTGATTCTATGCTTATAGGATCGAAATCTCAAGCGAATACATTTCCCTACATTCAAGTTGCTAATTCTAATAGTAAGATAGAACATGAAGCATCTACATCAAAAATAGAAGAAGAACAATTATTTTATTTTCTACAAAGAGGCATTGATCTGGAAGCAGCGATCAGTCTTTTGGTTAGTGGTTTTTGTAAAGAGGTATTTACAGAATTACCTATGGAATTTGCACTTGAAGCAGACCGCTTATTAAGCCTTAAGTTAGAAAGGAGTGTGGGATAAAATTATGAATTTAAAAAAAAATATTCTTTTAGAAATAAGAAATTTATATGCAAATATAGGAAACATTACGATTTTGAAAGGAATTAATATGCTAGTTAATTCTGGTGAGGTTCACGCGATCATGGGTAAAAATGGTTCTGGAAAAAGTACTCTTGCCAAAGTCATTGTAGGTCATCCTTCTTATACTATTGTCAGTGGGGATATTCTTTTTCAAGGCGAATCCATTCTCTCAAAACCTCCCGAAGAGAGAGCACGTATTGGACTTTTTTTAGGTTTTCAATATCCTATTGAAATACCGGGAGTTTCCAATGTAGATTTTCTTCGTCTCTCTTATAATTCTCGTCAGAAAGCAAAAGGTTTAAAAGAACTTGAGCCTTTGGAATTTTTTGAGTTTGTTCATTCTAAATTGGATCTTGTAGGTATGGATGGGAGTTTTTTGACTCGGAATGTTAATGAAGGTTTTTCTGGCGGTGAAAAAAAAAGAAATGAAATTTTACAAATGGCTCTATTAGATACAACCGTATCTGTTTTAGATGAGACAGATTCGGGTCTTGATATAGATGCTTTAAAGATTGTAGCTAATGGAGTAAATATTTTGACTACATCTTCTAATGCTCTTATTCTTATAACTCATTACCAGAGACTTTTAGATTATATTGAACCTGATTTTGTACATATCATGCAGGATGGACAAATTATTAAAACCGGTTTTAAGGAGTTAGCTATAGAATTAGAGAAAAAAGGGTATGATTGGTTAAAAGAAGAAACTGTATGATATTTTAAATACAGTTTCTTCTTTTTACTTTTAGGATACGAATGTTTGTTTTACGTCAGCGATTGAAACTTTTAACAATTCTTCTGCTTCTTTAGTAAAATCTTTAGAAGATTTTATTATTTGAGCGTATTGAGGTTTTGAGTTTCTTAGATTTGTTCGTAGATTATCAACAAAAATTTTTACTTGATTTACTGGTATATCATCTAAAAATCCGTTAATACCTGTGTAAATTATCGCTACTTGTTCTTCTACAGGAATAGGGGAATTTTGAGCTTGTTTTAGTATTTCACGTAATCTTTGTCCTCGTGCTAGTTGGTTTCTTGTTGCTTGGTCTAAGTCTGAAGCAAATTGTGAAAATGCTTCTAACTCAGCGAATTGCGCAAGTTCTAGTTTAAGTTTACCAGCTACTTTTTTCATTGCTTTAATTTGAGCGGCGGAGCCTACTCGAGAGACTGAAATACCAACATTTATCGCAGGTCTAATACCTGCGTTAAATAAATCCCCAGATAAGAATATTTGTCCATCTGTAATTGAGATAACATTAGTTGGAATATAAGCAGACACGTCACCTGCTTGTGTTTCAATAATTGGTAATGCTGTCATACTACCACTTCCCAATTTGTCACTTAGTTTAGCCGCTCTTTCTAATAGTCTAGAATGTAAATAGAAAACGTCCCCAGGGTAAGCTTCTCGGCCTGGTGGTCTTCTAAGTAGTAGCGACATTTGTCGATATGCCGCAGCTTGTTTAGATAAATCATCGTAAATAACAAGTGTAGCTTGTCCTTGGTACATGAAATATTCGGCAATAGCGGCTCCTGTGTATGGAGCAATATATTGTAATGTAGCTGGGTCGTCTGCGCATGCAGAGACTACAACAGTATAGTCTAAAGCTCCTCGTTCTTCTAGTGCTGTTACTACTGACGCTATCGATGCAGCTCTTTGCCCGATTGCGACGTATACACAAATAACGTTTTCAGATTTTTGGTTTATTATTGTATCTATGGCTACAGAGGTTTTTCCAGTTTGTCGGTCGCCGATGATTAATTCTCGTTGACCACGACCTATCGGAATCATCGAATCTATAGCAGTAATACCTGTTTGAATTGGTTCACATACGGATTTTCTTGAGATAATACCTGGAGCAACAGATTCAATTAGGCGAGTTTCTGTTGATGCTATGTCTCCTTTTCCATCTATTGGGCGTCCAAGAGCATTAACTACTCTACCCAGATACCCTTTTCCTACCGGAATTTGAGCGATTTTACCCGTAGCTTTTACTGAACTACCTTCAAGAATTTCTCTACCTTCTCCCATAATAACCACACCAACGTTGTCACTTTCAAGATTCAAAGCAATGCCTATAGTTTTGTCTTCGAATTCTAGAAGTTCGCCTGCCATTGCTTGATCTAATCCATAGACACGAGCGATACCATCTCCAATTTGTAGAACAGTACCGACATTTGCTACTTGAACTCCTTGATCATATTTGTCAATTTGTTGGCGTATAATACTACTAATTTCATCAGGTCTAATGTTTACCATATCAATATTTGACTAATGTTAATAAATTCTAACTATTGTAAAAATTATAAAATTACTGTAACCATTTGGTTATACGACGGATGCACCTAGGTAAGAGGATAAATCTCTTAGTTGACCTTGAATGCTTGTATCGATTATTTTAGACCCTACTTGAACTATGAATCCTCCAATCAAGGTTGGCTTAGTAATGATATCAAGTCTAATTTGTTCAGCTCCCGTCATTTTTTTCAATTTAATGATAAGCGCTTCTTGTTGAGATGTACTCAACGCAATTGAGGTAAAAACTTTTACAGTTTCTATAGAAGCTGCCTTATAGGCTAGTTCTAGTGATTTTTCTAAAATTGAATCGAGGTAGGTAATTCTTCCTCGATCACATAAAACCAACAAAAATCGTAGTGCTCTAATATCAATTTTTTCATTAAAAATAGATCTAATAAGATTTTTCTTGGTTTGTGGATTTATTAGTGGATTAGATAATAATTTTTTCAATTCTTCAGAGCTTTTTAAAGTTGAAGATACGCAATTTAAGTCGTTTATGACAGTATCTAAAGAGCTTTTATTAAATAATTCTAAAAAGGCTTCCGCGTAAGGTTGAGATATTTTTACACTTTTAGAAGTCATATTTGTCCTCCTAACTGAGAAATATTAGAATCTATAAGTTTAGATTGCACATTAGGAGTCATGAAATCTTGGAGCTGAGTTGTAACTCGCTTAACTGCTAGGTTTGTTATATGTTGTTGAATTTGTTTTTTTATTTGTAGTTCTGCTTTTTCGATGCTGCTTTTTCCACTATTCGTTAGTCTTTCGATATCTAATTTTCCTTGAGCTAGAATTGTTTCTTTCACTTTTCTTGCTGTATTCTCTGCTTCTTTTTTTATTTGTTCAATAACTGCTTTTGCTTCGGACATCTGCTTTTTAGATTCGGAAAGTCGGTGGTCAGCTTGTTGTAGTCGTTCCTCTGCTTCTTGTATGGCTTCGGTAATTTTTTGTTGCCTTAGTTCCAATGAAGAAGTTAGAAAGCTACGTCCCAAATAAAATACGCCTGAAGCTAAAATTAGAATATTTATGACATTAGCTTCCAATATGTTTGAGTTAAAACCAAAACCTTTTGAAGTACTAGACACTATCTCAGTTTCCGCAATGGAACTAATTGATAGAAAATTCCCAATAATATCCATAATTCTAAACTAAGTAATAATTTTTTATTATAAAGAAAAACTTTTGTAGAAAAGAGCTATGAAATTAGTTGTTTACTAATAAGTTTATTTTTTATTTGTTCACTTAAAGTATTCACTTGCTCTTCTAAAGCTTTTAAAGCTTTTTCTTTTTGGGAGTTTAATTGATTTGTTGCTTCTGTTACGAGCTGTTCAGTATCTTTTTGAGCTTGTTTGATTTCCATGGCAACTATTTCTTGAGCACCTTTTTGAGCTGATGCAATAATTGATTGAGCTTCTCTTCGTTCGTGACTCAAATCTAATTCGTACTGTTTTGTAATTGTTTCGGCTTTCATAAGCATTTCAGATGCTTGTGTTAGCTGTTTACGTATCCACTCATCTCGTTCATCCAATACTTGTCCTATTGGCTTATAAAATGTGATATTAAGAACTACCATCAATAAAAGTATTTGAATTGCCATAATAGGCAGAGTAGCATTAAAATCAAACAAGCCACCTTCTGATTCTGTACTAACTGCTTGTAAAGCTAATGAGAATAAGGTATTTGTCATTTTTATTTTGTTTTCTAATGGACCCTTAAAAAAGTATTTTAGTTATTTACTTAACTACTTGATCGAGTAGTTAAGTGACTAAAAAATATTGTGCTTGTAATTAATTACGCAGTGAATGGGTTTGCGAATAAAAGTGCTAATGAGACAACTAGACCGTATATTGTTAAAGATTCCATGAAAGCTAGTGATAGTAGAAGTGTACCACGGATTCTACCTTCTGCTTCAGGTTGTCGAGCGATACCTTCAACTGCTTGAGCAGCTGCAGATCCTTGACCAATACCAGGTCCGATAGCAGCTAAACCTACAGCAAGACCAGAAGCAACTACAGACGCAGCAGATACGATTGGATTCATATATTAAAAAAGGTGAAGTTTTTAGATTAATGTATTTTAGATTCTATTATCTTCGAAACTGATTCTTATTCTACAATAGTTGAAAAATTTAATTGTTATAAGATTTTTAATGGTGTCCGTGTTCTTCAACTGCCTCCCCAATGTAAGCTGCCGATAATGTTGAAAAAATCAGAGCTTGAACAGAGCTGGCAAATAATCCGAGTGTCATTACTGGTAAAGGTATAAATATAGGTACAAGTAAAGCAAATACAGAAACTACTAATTCATCAGCTAAAATGTTACCAAAAAGACGGAAACTTAATGATAAGGGTTTTGTGAAATCTTCCAATACATTAATTGGTAGTAGAATTGGTGTTGGTTGTACGTATCGTCCAAAATAAGTTAATCCTTTTTTACTTATCCCACCGTAAAAATAGGATAGTGAAGTTAATAAGGCTAAGGCAACAGTCGTATTAATATCATTTGTTGGGGCTGCCAATTCGCCATGAGGAAGAGTAATTAATTTAAGGGGAATTAAAGCACCTGACCAATTAGAAACAAAGATAAACAGAAATACCGTACTTACGTATGGTACCCAAGGACGATAGTTATGTTCGCCAATTTGATTTTTTGCAATATCTTGAAGAAATTCATATGAGTATTCCATAAAATTCTGAATACCTTGAGGTATCTGTTTAAGATTACGAGTTCCCACTATTGCAAAGATGAGTAGAATGAAAATCACAAACCAAGACATTAAAAGTGTTTGTCCATGTACTTTTAAGCCTAAAATTTCCCAATACAAGTGCGTTCCTACCTCAATTTCTGAGAGTAAATAAGATGTAATAAAACTATAAAAGTTTTCTTGATACATACCGGATAGAATTTTTTTAAAGGGTCTATATACGTGAGTTGAGTAAAAATTTCCCACACAGATAAATTATACCTTTGAATTTTAGATTACTGTATTTACTCTATATTGAAATAACTGCATAGTTCTCTATCCTCTATAAAAAAACTCTTCTCTATTCATTTTTATGTCTTAAGATTAGAATCTATTCTATTCTCGAATCTTTAAGTTTTCTATACGTTAAGCTATTAATTTAAAAGTAATAGCTTAATAGGTTTTTATTTTTTTATCATTTTCTCAACTTCTTCACTAAAAGTTTCTTGCCGTTTTTGAAGGCCTTCTCCTAGAATAAAGCGTTCAAATCGTCTTACTTTTATGTTTTCACCTAGTTTCGCAATTGTTTGTTTAAGTAATTCGTCGATTGTTAGTGAAGAATCGCGTATAAAAAATTGGTCCAAGAGTGTTAGTTCTTTTAATCGTTTTTGTATTCTACCTTCTATAATTTTTTCTTTGATTTCTCTCGGTTTTGTGGCTAAATCATCTTTCAAAGATTCGATTTCTTTTTCTTTTTCAATGATCTCTACAGGTATTGCTTGACTATCAATAAATTCAACAGAAGGAGATGCAGCTATTTGCATAGCAATATTTTTTGCAAGTTCTTGAAATTCTGGACGTCTTGCTACAAAATCGGTTTCACAATTAATTTCTACAATAACTCCAAGTTTTCCACCTATGTGTATGTAAGATTCTATAAGTCCCTCAGTAGCAATTCTATGTGTTTTCTTACTGGCTGATGCCAAACCTTTTTGACGTAACGTTTCCATAGCTTTAATCATATCTCCATTGGATTCTTGTAAAGCTTTTTTACAATCCATCATTCCCGCAGAAGTTTTATCGCGTAATTCTTTTACCGTTTGTGCAGATATATCAACTACCATAGTTTCCTCCAAAAACGTTAGTAAGTGTTAGGTTATTAATTAGTTTTATTAGCCTCTTCTGTCCTAATAATACTCCTGGTTCCCTCAGATATTGAGTCTGCTAATTTTCCTAGAATCAATTTTATAGATCGAATAGCATCGTCATTAGCTGGGATTGCAATATCGGTTAGATCTGGGTCACAGTTTGTATCTAATAGAGATATTACTGGTATGTTTAATTTTATACATTCTTGAATGGCAGTACTTTCCCGTTTTTGGTCTATTATTATTACTAGGTCGGGTAGGTGTGTCATATTTTTTATACCGTTTAGGTTTTTACGTAATTTTTCAAGCTCTTTTCTTATAGATGCCGCTTCTTTTTTCGGTAATTGGTCTAAATAACCACTTTCTTCTTTTTGTTCTAGATCTTTTAGACGTTCAACTCTTGTTTTGATAGTAAACCAATTAGTAAGTATTCCTCCTAGCCAGCGTTGATTGACATAGTAAGCTCCACATCTTTCAGCTTCTTGACAAATAACACCAGCTGCTTGTCGTTTGGTTCCAACAAATAGAAATTTTTTTCCTTCTTGAGATGCTTTTCGAATGAATTCACATGCACTTGTTAATAACTGAGATGTTTGTACAAGATCTATGATGTGAATACCATTTCTTTCTGCGTAGATATAGGGGAACATTTTAGGATTCCAGCGCCTAGCTTGGTGTCCAAAATGAACACCAGCTTCTAATAATTCGGCTAAAGTAACAACCGCCATATATAAAAAACTCCTGAAGTGTAGATTTGTAGGTTGTACAAAATATAGATGATAGTATTTAGAATTTTACTTTTATGTAATTTTTATAACGTTTCTCGAAAATTAAATTTTGTTTGGTTCTCAGTGAAAGAATAATTTCGCGTACCTTTATCGTCAAGTATTAAAGACCTTATATTTGTGTTGTTTTCATTTTCGTTCACCACTGGTTCGTAGTTATCTAGTGTAATAGGATTGTCGGAATGTAAAGTTTTTACATTTTCGGTATACGAATTAAATCCGGTACCAGCAGGGATTAGTCTTCCTATGATAACATTTTCTTTTAAGCCTCGTAACCAATCTGCTTTACCTTCTATTGCTGCTTCAGTTAGAACTCGTGTGGTTTCTTGAAAACTAGCAGCGGAGATAAAACTTTCTGTATTAAGAGATGATTTTGTTATACCAAGTAGAACGGGAGCATACGTTGCCGGCAGCCCTTTTGTTAGCAGCATTGCTTCATTTATATTTTCTATTTGTTGTAATTCTACAAGTTCTCCAGGAAGAAGGGTTGTATCACCTCCATCTTCTACACGAACTTTAGATGTCATTTGTCGGATAATAACTTCTATATGTTTGTCAGATATATCTACATTTTGAGATTGGTAAACATTTTGCACTTCATTTACCAGATAAATTTGAACTTTTTGTAAGCTTAATTTAGCTGCTTCGTGTAAACTTAGAATATTTTTATAAAAATTAAAGAGTATATTTAATATTTCATGAGGGTTTGGTGGTCCATCTGTAAGTGGATCTGCTAAAGATACACAATCGCCATTGGATATAATAAACTTTTGAGCGGATTGTAAATTATATTCGCTTATGTAACCGTTGTTTTCTGTAATTTTAATAACGCTACTGTCATCCGCGTTATAATATACTTTAAGCCGACCGGGTCTTTCTGCAAGTCGACACGGATCTTTGGGTTTTCTAGCCTCTAAAATTTCCTCAATTCTTGGTAAACCTTGTACAATATCTCCGGTCTTAGATCTTTCGAATACGAGAATAGCTAAAATATCTCCCATTTGAATCAAATCTAAGTGACCCACTTGTAAAATAGCTCCAGAGGATACAAGGTAAGGTCTTCCTGATCTAATTGTAATTTCATTCGAGCTTAACTCCATAATTTGTCCGGAGTCAGATGCTGTAATACCTTCGGCTATTTGGTCACCATAACGAACTAAGTCCCCTTTAGAAATTTGAGGAGTTTTATTTTTTATTGAGATTATTTTTTTATTTCCATCTGTTAATAAAAGTATTTTTTTAGTTGCTTTTTTGTTAGTGTAAATACTTTTTATTTGTCCTTCGGATCGACAAACAAGTTTTGTTTGGGCTACTTTCGTCCCTGAGTTGATTTTATCTCCATTTTTTACTGTGAATTCGCTAAAGGTAAATTCTTTATTTATTTCTCCAAAAGCATCTTTTCTAATACTTAAAGTTTCAAGTACAATTAGTTTTAATTGACATTGATCTTCTCTATTTAAAGGCAAAAACTCAACATCTGCCGATAGATGTGGTAAGTCAGAAATAATATTTAAAACTAGGTATGTTTTTAGAAGATTAATTGGGCTAGATGATTTAATACTTTCTCCATCTTTTACTAAAATTCGTTGTACCAAATCGATTTGGAGAACTGTTCTAGTATCATTTGTTAGGACTTGTTTTAAGTAGGGCTGATTTTGTTCTATTACATACTTAATTACTGGTCTAATTAAAAGAAATTTATTTTCTTCGTGTACAACTATTTCGACAAAACATGTGGTTGTACTTTTGAACGTATTACAAATTTTTTCGTTTGGCTCAAAAATTTTAGGTTCGAATCCAGGTATAGCTTCTGTAATAGGTTGTAAAAATCCTGGTTTAATTATAATTTCTTTTATTATCCCATTCTCTTCTATGACGGACAAATATCCAGAATTTAAACTATAAATGTCTTTGACTAACTCTTCTCCCTTTTCAATCATTTGGTTGTTATTTACTAGTAATAAGGAAATATCTTTGTTGATTCCGTGAGTTTCTTCGGGTATCCAATACAAAGTTACATCTTCGATAACTTCATAACCTCTTTTATGTTTTATTATTTTACAACTTTCGTTATTAGAGTACCTGATGAAACCACCGGTAGACGTGTAATATGAGTTATCGATTAATTCTGCGAGGATTTGTGAGTTTGTTACTTTGTTCCCTGGGGAGCAGTGCATTACGAATTTTTTTCCGTTTTCAAATTCGAGCACATAGGGGGTGTCAGGACTTGTATTATTTGGGCTAAATTTTATAAAAGCGTATTCCACACAAGTCGAGGCAGTTATGATTTGAATTTCATCTTTTGAGCTTGATGTCAATCGTACAGTACCCCCATAATCACTGACTATTTCTGTTGTGGCTAGAACATCACCCTTTTTTACATATTCGTTTAGATTGATTGCTAAGTTGGCATTTGGGGGTATACTGTAGACATCTCCAGCGAGTATCCAAATTAATCCTCCTTGTGGAGTAATTAAAGTACTATTTCCTTGTCGGTCTACTTTTTCTTCTACGGAAAGATCGGAAAAATATACTTCACCGGAAATAGAAGTCGCTAAATCTTTTGTTACTTTTTCTGTAATCAAAGTTCCTCTGGCGCTAATTTCTCCAATTACTTGTGTTTTTTTAAATTCTTCATTGTCACTTAGAAATAAAATGGTTCCTTGTTTAAATTCCATTTTAAATTTTTTTGCCTCGTAATTGTATAGATCTATTTTTATACCTTCTTCTAGGACTAAGGCTTCTTCTCCGTGTCGAGTTCTAGTTGGTTTAGCTTTTAGGAACTTAGGTATTCGTATAACTCCGTCAAAAGATGCTCGAATTTGTTCCGCTAATTCTCCAGTAAAAACACCTCCTGTATGAAATGTTCTCATTGTTAATTGAGTTCCAGGTTCTCCTATAGATTGAGCTGCTATGATTCCAACTGCTTCGCCCAAGTCGACTAATGATCCGTGAGCAAGACTCCAACCATAACAAAATTGGCATACCGATCTTGAGGATTCACAGGTTAGAGGTGATCTTACATACACTGACTTTATACATGAATTTATAATTTCTTTAGCTACCAGAGAGTCTAGGTCTTGATTAATATGAGCTATTATTTCTGCACTATCAGGAGTATACAAAGTTTCAAATAACACTCGACCCAAAAGTCGATTTTCAAGTGGTATCAAGGTTTTATTTTTATCCAACATGTCTCGTAAGATAATTCCTCTTGTTGTACCACAGTCTACTTCTCTAATAATTATATCTTGGGCTACATCCACTAGACGACGAGTTAAGTAACCTGAGTCTGCCGTTCGCAAAGCCGTATCCACTAACCCTTTTCTAGCTCCGTAGCAAGATATCACATATTCCGTAACTGTTAACCCTTCTCTAAAATTACTTTTTATGGGTAAATCTATAATTTGCCCGTGTGGATCAGACATTAACCCTCTCATGCCTACTAGTTGTTTTACTTGAGAGATGTTTCCTCTTGCACCAGAGAAGGCCATTATATACACTGGATTAAGTGGATCGGTTTCTTTAAAATACTTAATCACTTCTTCTTTTAGTGATTCACTTGCATTGTTCCACGTGTCAATGACTTTTTGGAATCTCTCGACAGTAGTGATTTCTCCTCTGTCATAACGTTGCTCTGTATACTTGATTTCCTCATTTGTATTATAAAGGAGCTCTCTTTTAGTGGGGGGAACACGTAAATCTTCCACACTAAGCGAAATCCCAGCTTTGGTAGCATAATGAAATCCCACTTCTTTTAATCGATCAGCCATGTAAGAAGCTCGTCCTGTTCCATAATTACTGAAAGCCCATGCCATTAACTTTTTTAATTCCTTCTTGTCAATGACTTTATTAGTGAATTTTGGTTTAGGAGGTAGAAATAAATATTTTTCTTTCATTTTTTTGCCTATACTAATTGGTTTTTAATTACATGCAAAAGGTCAAAGAGTCTTGTAGGACTTTATTTAGTAAAATTCTCCCTGGTGTAGTTAATATATATTGCACTACAGTTTGTTTTTGTATATCTTTTCGTATAACTCGGTTTGATAGTATGTCGAGTATTGAGTTATCAAAATAGGAGATTGAACTTATGAAACTAGAATCGTCTTCTACACTATCGTTAAAACGAACCCAGATATAAGCATGCAAAGGAATTTTTTTCTGTTCATACGCGATCAAGCAGTCTTCTAAGTTCGAAAAGTAGATCGGGCGCGTAAGTTGTTGTGCAGGATTATTAGCGGTCATATAATAACATCCCAAAACCATATCTTGACTTGGCATAATAATTGGTTCACCTGTCGCGGGAGATAAAAAATTGTATGGTGCTAACATCAATAATCTTGCTTCAGCTTGTGATTCTAATGAAAGAGGTATGTGTACTGCCATTTGATCACCATCAAAATCTGCGTTAAATGCTGGACACACTAAGGGATGTAGTTTTATTGCTCTACCTTCAACTAGGATAGGTTCAAATGCTTGAATGCCTAATCTGTGTAATGTAGGGGCTCGATTTAATAGGACGGGATGACCTTGAATTACGTCTTCTAATACACTCCATATCAAGTTGTCATTTTTTTGAATCATTTTTTTCGCAGCTTTAATGTTATTCACAAGACCTTGTTGAATTAGGTGATGAATGACAAATGGTTGAAAGAGTTCTAAGGCCATTTCTCTAGGTAAACCACATTGGCTTAATTGTAATTGAGGACCTACGACAATGACTGAGCGACCTGAATAATCCACTCGTTTTCCTAGTAAATTTTGTCTGAAGCGGCCTTGTTTTCCTTCAATTATGTCGGATAAAGATTTAAGTGGTCTATTATTTGCACCGACAACAACTCTTCCTCTTCGCCCGTTGTCAATTAATGCATCTACTGATTCTTGTAGCATGCGTTTTTCATTCCGAATAATAATTTCTGGGGCTAAAATTTCCTGTAGTCTTCGTAACCGGTTATTTCTGTTGATTACTCTCCTATATAAGTCATTCAAATCTGAAGTTGCAAATCGACCTCCATCTAATTGCACCATAGGTCTTAAATCTGGAGGTATAATAGGTAAGATAGTTAAAATCATCCAAGAAGGATCAGATCTAGTCGCAATAAAGTTATCTAATACCCGTAATCGTTTAATCGCCTTATCTTTTTTATTACCTTTTGTCGATAATACTTCTTCGCGCAAACTTTCTGCCTCTACTTCTAGATCAATATCTATGAGTAATTTTTGTATTGCTTCTGCACCTATACCTACCTCAACCCCATATAAATCTGAATCTTCTTGATATAGTTGATCTTCTATTTCGATCCATTCATCTTCACTAAGTAGTTTTTTATAGTGTAAATTATGACAATTTCCTGGTCTAATTACAATGTATGAATTAAAATATACAATTTGTTCTACATCTTTTAATGATAAATCGAGCAAAAGTGATACGTAACTTGGAGAACCTTTAAGATACCAAACATGAGTAACTGGAGCAGCTAGCTCTACATAACCCATTCTATGTCTTCTTACTTTAGATTCCGCAATTTCTACTCCACATCGTTCGCATATAATTCCTTTATAGCGTACTCTTTTATATTTTCCACAGTGACACTCCCAATCTTTAACTGGTCCAAAAATTCTCTCACAGAATAGGCCATCCATTTCAGGTTTCAAAGTTCGATAATTTATAGTTTCAGGTTTTGTCACTTCTCCAATAATTTCTCCGTTGGGTAGGATCCTTTCACCCCATTTTTTTATTCTGTCGGGGGAAGCCAGGTTAATTTTGACATAATCGAAATATTGTTCTACTTTTGGCATAAGAAGTCTCCTCTCACAAAAATTATATATGTCCTTGTGTTATACATTAAAATCATAGAAGAGAATTTTCTAAATTTTCACGTAGAACTGATTCATAAATTGGTCGATTTAGAAATCTTTTTGAGCTTGAACTAGACATTAGATCTACTTCAATTCCTCTTGTTTGACCATCTGGTAAATTTTCAATTTTATATGCTCCTATATCTAATCCTAATGATTGCAATTCTCTCATAAGAACTTTAAAAGATTCGGGCGTCCCTGGTCTAGGTATAGGTTTGCCTTTCACAATTGCGTTTAAAGTTTCGTTTCTTCCTTGCATATCATCCGATTTTACCGTTAATAGTTCTTGTAGGGTATAAGAAGCACCAAATGCTTCTAGGGCCCAAACCTCCATTTCTCCTAATCTCTGACCTCCATGTTGGGCTTTACCTCCCAAAGGTTGTTGAGTCACTAATGAATATGGACCAGTAGACCTTGCGTGAATTTTATCATCGACTAGATGTACAAGTTTTAACATGTATGAAATACCTACAGTAACTGGGTTATCAAATTTTTCACCGGTTCTACCATCAAAAAGAGTCATCTTCCCTGGATGATTTAAATTAAATAACCATTTTTTATTTGTTATTAGATGAGCTCTCATTAGGTTTTCATTAATTAAAACCCGGGATGCTTCAGCTCCATACATTTCATCAAAGGGTATAATTTTAAATCGTGTATTCAAATTTTCTGCAGCTAATCCAAGGAGACATTCAAAAATCTGTCCTACATTCATTCTGGATGGAACTCCTAATGGATTAAGAACAATATCCACTGGAGTCCCATCTGGCAAGTAAGGCATATCTTGACGAGGTAAAATTTTAGAAATTATTCCTTTGTTTCCATGCCTACCGGCCATTTTGTCTCCAACTTGGATTTTTCTAGTTTGTGCAACGTAAATTCTTATTACAATATTTGCCCCTGTTGGTAATTCATCTCCTTTTTCTCTAGTAAAAATTCGGACATCTAAGATCCGACCCTTTCCTCCATTAGGTAATCTTAAAGAGCTGTCCCGTACATCGCGTGTTTTTTCACCAAAAATTGCTCGTAGCAATTTACCTTCTGGAGGTTGATCTGATTCACCTTTAGGAGTGACTTTACCAACTAATATATCTCCCGACTCTACCCAAGAACCAATTAAAATAATCCCATTATCATCTAATTTTCTCAGAGAATAGTCATTACTATTGGGTATTTCTCGGGTAATTTCTTCAGACCCCAATTTAGTTTGTCGAGCCTCAATTTCATATTTTTCTATGTGAACAGATGTATATACATCATTATAAACTAATCGTTCGCTTATTAGAAATGCATCCTCATAGTTATAACCTTCCCAAGGTAGATAAGCTACTAAAATGTTTTGTCCTAAAGCTAGTTCTCCACCTTCGGTAGCAGCACCATCTGCAATTACTTGCCCAGAAGTAATTTCTTCGCCTAACCACACTAATGGTCTTTGATTTATGCAAGTATCTTGGTTAGATCGTTGATATTTTTGTAAATAATAAAATATCTCTTTTCCTTCGGAGTCAGTAACACAGATTCTATCTGCTGAAACGTATGTTACTTTACCATTGGATAAACTTACTGTGACCATTCCAGAATCTCGAGCTGCTTGGGCTTCAAGTCCAGTTCCTATCAATGGACTTTCTGGATAAAGTAGTGGCACAGCTTGTCGTTGCATGTTAGAACCCATTAATGCTCTGTTAGCATCGTCATGTTCTAAAAATGGAATCAGTGAGGTCGCTATCGAAATTACTTGAATGGGGGATACAGCTTTATAATCAACTTGACTGGTTGATGTCGTGGTAAATTCTTGCCGATATCTAACCGGTATAATTTCTTTTTCTAAATACCCGTATTCATTTGTTGCAATATCTCCTGGAGCAATTCGAAGATCATCTTCTTGATCAGCAGTTAGGTATACAGGTTTTAATTCTAAAATAGTTCTTCCTTCACTAACTTTATAAAAGGGTGTTTCGATAAATCCATACGAATTAATACGAGCGTGGGTTGCTAAAACACCAATTAAACCTGCGTTGGGTCCTTCAGGGGTTTCAATTGGACAAATACGTCCATAATGGCTAGGATGTATATCTCTAACGGCGAATCCCGCTCTATCACGACTTAACCCTCCAGGTCCTAGGGCACTTATACGACGTTTGTGAGTCAGTTCTGCCAAGGGATTTGTTTGATCCATAAATTGAGATAGTTGGCTTGAACCAAAAAACTCTCGAATCGAAGCGATAATAGGTTTTGGATTTACCAAAGTATTAGGAGTTAAAGAATCAATATCACAAATTGTCATTCTTTCTCGTATGATTCTTTCTAGCCTATTGAGTCCAATTCTGACTTGATTTTGAAGTAATTCTCCCACAGATCGGACTCTCCGGTTTCCTAAATGATCAATATCATCAATTTCACCCATGTCAAATTTTAAATTTATCAGGTAATCAATAGCTGCGAGAGTATCTTGAGGAGTTAAAACTCTTATATTTTCGGGAATGGTGAGATTTAATTTTTTATTTAGTTTATAGCGTCCGACTTTTCCTAAATCATATCTTTTGGGATCAAAAAATCTAGAATAGAGTATTTGTTGTCCTCCATTCACAGTAGAAGGCTCTCCTGGTCTAAGTTTTGTATACATTTGGATTAGAGCTTCTTCTGTTGTATAGTTGCCTTCAACTCGGAATGTTTTTTTTAAGTATTCTGGATGTCGTAAACCATTATAAATATCTGCATCACTTAATCCCATAGCTTTCAGAAATATATGTGCAGGAATTTTCCGGGTCTTATCTATGCGTACCCAAACTAAATCATTTCGGTCGGTCTCAAACTTAACCCAAGCTCCTCTATTTGAAATTAAACTTCCACTGTATGTTCGTCTACCTTGTCTATCTGTATCTGATTTATAATAAATCCCTGGACTTCTGACAATTTGGTTGACTATGACTCTTTCAGCTCCATTTATAATAAATGTACCTCTATCAGTCATTAAAGGTAAATCACCTACAAAAACTTCTTGTTCTTTAATAATTCCAGTATCTTTGTTAATTAAACGCGCAGGTATATAAACTTGTACTGAGTAAGTGGAATCCCGTCGTTTCGATTCTGTAATATTATATTTTGGGGATTTCAATTTGTACTGATCTCCAAAAAAATGAAGTTCTAAATTCCCAGTATAGTCTACGATAGGTGAAAAACTTTTTATCTCTTCAGCAAGTCCTTCTTCTAAAAACCAGCAGAAACTTGCACGTTGAATTTCTACCAAATCAGGCAAGATAAAAGTAGAAAGTTTAGTGCTAGCCATAAAAGTTTTATCTCCTAAATAATATGTTTTTAAAAAATGAGAACAGAATTTTAATAAATCAAAAAAATTCGATAAATATCAAGAGTTAAATAAGATTTAGTTTTATATTTCTTAGAAAGACGAATTTATAAAGATTGTAAAAGCCAGTGATCTAGTTTCACCGACTTCTCGTATATATATCCGAAAAAAAGAGATTATTGATTTTTTATATTAATTTCTTTATCTCTAAAAAATTTAGACAAAAAAGACTTTTTTGAATTTCCATTATTAGCATGAATTACGCCTTTTTGAATTGCTTTATCTATTTTGCTATAACTTAAAGAAATTAAATTTTTTACTGAGATCAAATTTTCAATAGTTAAATCATTAATAGAAAGCAAAGTTTTCTTCACTAATGTTTTAACTGTCGACTTATAAGCTTTGTTTCTTAATCTATTTCTCTCTGCAATTTCGATTCTTTTGCACGCTGATTTTGTATTAGCCACTAAAATCTCCTAAAATTATGAAGTAGAGTGTATGTGTCTTTTCTCTAAAAAAGTAATGATTTCGATACGGATTATAACATAGAAGAATATTCTTATAAAAAACTTTTTGGTTTTAATCTCAAAAGCATAATCATTTAGATAAAAATACAACTAAAGTAGAATTTTTTAGTCTATAGTTTAAGGTTTTATTAAGTCATATGCTCTACAAAACAAAAAATCGTACTTATACAAATTACTTTTAAGCTTGAAAATTAAAAATTTAGAGAATTAGTAGGTTTAATCTCCAAATTCTATTACAATAAAATTTATTCTTTAAGTTTTGATAAATAAAAATATACTAAAAAAAGATGGCGAAAAGTAAAGGTGTACGGATAGTAGTTACTATTGAGTATCGAACTACAACGGGAGTATACAGATATACAACAAGTGCGATTCGTTTTGTAGTAAATAGATAACTACAAGAGATAAATAAACTAAAGTTTAGTCTTAACTATCTGATGATCTAGGTGTAAATCCTAGTCTCTTAAGTTCAAAGAGTAACTCCTGATCTGCCCACGCCGATATGGCTCGGAATCCGTAAGAGCGAAGCTGGGAGCTAGGGCGCAATCAGAGCTGAATGCATTGGCACACTGGCGCTAATAGGGAGCTGGCTGACGTTGAAATAGAGTCTAAAAAAGTGTCTAAACATCCAGATGAATACAGAAAAATTCATACTGTACTGAGTTAATCCCGCGGCATAATTGTTGGATAGCCGTATGAACTTTGGGATCTTAGGAGACACCGTGGCTACAACGTACAGGGCAAAACAATCAAAAGATGGAACGAATAAAAACATTATAGAGGTCTGCGTATGGTCGCATAGGCAGTAGAACTGACGAGAGTTGTAACTCCCTATAATGGGTAGGATGACGCGTAATTGCCGAAGGGTCTTCAGGTAGCAAAAATTAGCAAGTAGTTCATAGATCATTAGATTTTCTCTAAAAACTAATACAACCTACAACTTATCTAAATCCTAACAAGCTACACATTAATTTTTGTAAAAATTAACCAACGAAAAGTCTTTTACTTTTAGAGATTAGAGTCGGTAAACGTAATACATTGAATAACAGCCAGACTGAACTTCTTTAAACTAGAAGATTATTTTTATGCAAATTAATATATGACTCATGACTCACATGAGTAAGAAGATCGGGAGCTGGGTGCGGAGTAATCCGCACGCCCAGATCTTAAGGAGAGATGCGAGAATTAATATTCTACATCGACTCTAATCCAAAGAATAGACGTAATACACCAAATAGATTAGAAATAAAAAAATATTGTCCCCTTTCAAAAAAACATGAACTGTTTAAAGAGATAAAATAAAAATTAAATCCATATTTAACATGGCAATTTACAGACGTAAACTTTCTCCGTTAAAATCGAATGAGCTTTTGGACTACAAAGATGTGGAATTATTAGGCAAATTTTTAACAGAACAAGGTAAAATTTTACCTCGTCGGGTCACTGGTTTAACTACTAAACAACAAACTAAAATAACAAAAGCAGTAAAAAGAGCTAGAATTTTAGCTCTCCTACCATTTGTCAATAGAGATATATAATAGAGTTACAAGATATTATAAGAATTCTACTCTTTTTTTGAAAATTGCTAATAAAAAACAAATATTAGATAGTTTGGTATTCTATCTATAAATTAGTTTTTTAGCATATAAAGAAAATTGAATCTAAAAACGCAATCATTGTAATCCAAAGCCAACTTACTAGAAAATGAAAAATACCTAATGGTAGACGTGTAAATTAAAATCTATATGGAATTCACGTATTCTTTCTAACTTATAAAGTCTTATTTTAAATAAATATAAATACTGCTAAAAGTTTTAGTGGCTAGAAATAATCAGAAAACACATAAAAGAAAAAGTATCCTAGTATTTTTCTATCATACGTTTGACATAAAAATAATATTTTTAGAAAAATAGCCAGTAAGAAACCGTAAAACTACGGTTGTAATTAAAAACTTCACTGGGCGAGTTATTCACATTATAATTCCTTAAGCCCTATGTAAATAGTTACTTGTGAAATTGAAAATCAAAGGCAATACTTTCAAAAAATATAACAAGTTTTAATTTAACTTAAAAATCGATTTGGTATATGGGTGCAAATTACTTTGCACACTTACATTGTATGGAGAGATGTGAGAATTAAAACACTCCATCGACTCCAATTTAATTGGATATTACAGAATACGTTTTTTTCTTTGGATGTAATTCAAATACTTTTATAACATCACCTTCTTTCCATAAGTCAAAATTAGTAATAAAAATTCCACATTCAGATCCACGATTAACTTCTAACACATCTTCTTTTAACTGTTTTAATGATGTTAATAAACCTTTATAGACACACACTTCTTCCCTAAGGACATGAATGTATGCAGATTTAAGAATTTTTCCTTCATTTACATATGATCCAGCTACAAAACTCTTCGCTAAAGGAAAAATATTTCTCACAATAGCTGACCCTATAAATAATTCTTCATACTCCGGACCGATTAATTGATCAATTAAGCGGTGTACATGATCAAATAAATCGTAAATAACATTAAATTCTTCTATCGTCAACGACATATTTTTAGCTGCTTTTTTTGCTCCGCTGGCAGATGTTGTATTAAATGCTAAAAGAATTGCATTGCTTGTAGATGCAAATTCTACGTCTGTTTCTGTTATTTCACCTGCAGAGGCATACAAAATTCTAATCTGAACTTTAGGATCATCTATTTTGTTCAACATAGACGTAATTGCTTCTACTGATCCTTGAGTGTCTGTTTTAATCACTAAATTGATTCGCTCTTTATTTTCAGAATCCGAAACGGCATAATTATCTGAGAGTTGTAAAACGGAGTTTGATTTTGAATTTTCTGAATTTATTAAAATTTTCGCATCTTTTTCATCTTTAAACACTGAAAAATGATCACCTACACATGGAACTTTAGA
>Ga0208496_1000212_pt1 | contig 20506 bp, 16 predicted proteins | sample CryBogmetaGMA2M_FD_184552 | JGI IMG/M metagenome (GOLD analysis project Ga0208496, IMG submission 184552) | Freshwater microbial communities from Crystal Bog, Wisconsin, USA - MA2M (SPAdes) | ecosystem: Environmental > Aquatic > Freshwater > Lake | place: Crystal Bog, Wisconsin, USA | collected... | reverse complement strand
GCGGTGGAGGCGTTAGAATCGCATCATTTTCTAGAATTTCCAAGATCGTAAAAGGAAACATGATATTTGAATTAGTCGTGGCTGTGCCAGTCTGACTTGCCGTAGGAGTCGACGAAGATGCCCTAGAGGTAGATGTTTTACCTCCTGAAAGACCAGTATTTGTTGAGGTTTCACCACTTGTATCGCTAGACGTACCATTACGCACATCAGTTGCGGTAGTAACTACAGTTGTTGCCCCATTTTTAGGGGCTACAACGGCCGATAGGTGATATAATGAAGTTCCCTCATGAACGGTGATTAGGATCTTAAGAGCAGAAATAGTAGTAGTGAACTGGTGGGGTTGACCTATTTGACCTGAAACACTGCGAATGGCGGTCTCGTTCTTGAACCACTGAACACCTAAGGGTGTAGTAACCTTATAATCACCTGTGCCCGACATGTAATTAGACAAGTTCTGGATAGTGTTTACATCGAATTGACCTAACCCAGTCAGGACGTCGTTATTGAGCGCATTAATATTGGGCTGTTTATAATTATATAACGAAAAATCGTTTACAAACTGCCACCAGTAGGAGTTAGGCTGACCGTTCTCATCAAAAAGGATATCTTTTGCGAAATCCATTGCAGCGAGTTCGTTGTAGGATCTAAGCGACCTAAGCGGTGCATTATACGGCAAGGTCATCTGTTCGTAATCTGGGCTTAGTCCCATTTGAGGCACATAATTTTTCTTACTCCACGAAAGAATCGCATCGGTTAATTGCTCGGCATTGTCTTGAGTCATACCCCAAGCTAAAAACATCTGATTAAGCTCAGTTTGCTTAGTATTAATAAGTGAAATTTTTCCACTTTCATCCTGAAAAGTTACGTCTATTTTATTGCCGTCAACAGGTGCCCAGTTTGACCATCCAATTGGATCCCCCCAGCCTTCATTAGAGGAATGCAGTGCATTATTTTGCGCTAAATAAAAATCCTGTAACACAGCTAATGTTACATTGAGTGCAGAGTAAGCATCGAGCCTCAACCGATCTGCTGTCCTGCGGTGCGTCTCTACAATTAAGTCATTACTTGCCTTATCAAGAAACGCAACAAGAGCTGTAGCTGTGAAAATAAGCGTAACTAAAACGATTATTAAAATCGATCCCTGCTTAGTTTTCTTAGAACTCAAAGAGATGCGCTCCATATTACGGATTAGGCACTCCTTGATATGATAGCGGTATGGTTACCGTTGTCTGGCGTATTAATTTTCCGTAACTAAACGTAAACTGAAGCCTCTGCGGTGCTACAGGGTTTCCACTGGCATCATTCTGATATTGAGTCGTATTAGTCCACCGCTTGAACGTAGAATCAAAATAGTCATAGCTCATCGCAGAAACATACGGGGTGAGTAAAACCTCACGCGGTTGATTTGTACCAAAGGTCGTTTCTAAACGCGACTGCCACAAAAGAAAGAGCCCTTCATGTTCACGAAACTGCAATGAACAAACCACTTCAGGAAGTGCCCGATCAGGCCAATTTAATATCCTACAGCCCGCAGGTAAATCGAAGGTAATGTAATAGCCAGGAATTCCGTTAGCTGGACTTATTTGTACGGGCGCAATGGGAGTAGCATTCGCACGTGCATTAGGAGGAAGTGTCGCAGTTTGAAATGTATCAGAAATAAAGCGAGTAACGGCATTAACGTGTTGATCAAAAAGCCTGACATCCGAATTTCTTCCCCACAGCTCACCCATTGAGAAAATAAACGTGTTGAGGCCAACCAGTAACATCCCAACAAGCACTAACGAGATAAGAATTTCAATTAATGTAAAACCACCTTCTTTGGCTTTCTGACTAGATAAAGTAATAGATCGATCAGTTCTCATTGCTGAATCGTCCCTTGCATTTGTCCGATGCGTGTTGCTGCAGCCTGACGCAGCGTAGTCTGTTCAGTAGGATCTGACCATGTAGGTCTTAGAAGAGTGAAATTCTGAATTACTGTCTTAGTAGGTGTAGAAATATCCGTTGTCGATATCACACAAGTTAGAGTCACATTAAATAAATCTGCTGTTCCTGCTGACTCAATCGCCGCATTCCATTTTATGTGCGCTACAGCTTTATTTGGATCGATCTGAAGCGTATCAAACTCATCGCCATTTTGAGCAGTAGTAAGATCGGGTTGCGTCATTAACTGCTGGCGCACTAAAGCAATGTCTTGCAGATATTCAGTACCGCGACCCACTGCAACATAGCTATTTAAGAGATTTAGATACGCAGAGCCTAAAACAACTGCCCCTAACGAAAAAATAAGTAATGCAACAAGTACTTCAAGAAGTGTGAAGGCCCGTGTTTTAGCTACATTTTTGAAAGACGCTTTCATACTAAAACCCAGCGTTAGGCGGACGGTTAAGAACGCGAGCACACGTCCAAGGATCAATACCTTGAATATGCGCACCACCCCTAGTTCTTACTTGAACCTGGAATGGAATGCAGGTTCCATCGCTATAAAAGGTAACGTAAGGCATGCCTCCAGATTGAACAAGTGCCCCTCCAATAAGCATGGACGAGGAAGATGTTTGCGTAGAAATAAAATCAATTCCGAGATCATCTCCTCCACTTTTAACCTGAAGTGTTTTTGAATTAATTCCGTCAGTAATGACAAAGGTCTTGGTTTTAGCATCGAATGATAGCCTCTCAGACTTTCCGTATTCAAGTGCCGCTTTACGCGCCGCTTGAGTAGCCTCCCAAAACACGTCATCGGGTGTACTTGGTTTTCCGGCGAGTAAGTGGGTTGAAAAACCGATGATGGCTGCGGACAATAAACCGACCACGGCAAGCGCCATGAGTATTTCAAGCAGGGTAAAACCCCTCTGGGAATTGTCCGAGAAAGGACTCTGCGATATCAAGACTCTGTCATCCTTCACTCGTTATTCCTCACGCGGCTTACCAATTGCCTATATCATCTTCATTTCCATCGACCTTATCTGGTCCCTTGGACCACAAATCGTAACTACCTTTATTGTGGGTACCTGGAAAACGATACATGTACGGCTCACCCCAAGGATCAAGTGGTAACTTGCCTCCATTAACTTCAAGGTAAGGTCCCTGCCAGCGATCTGCTTTATTAGCAGGTGCAACTAAAAGCGCCTGTAGACTTTCTTCCGTTGTAGGAAAATCACCTGTTTGCATTTTATAGGTGAATAGAGGCGCTTTCATACTATCGTTAATAAAGATCTTAGCGGTATTGATACGCGCACCATCTAATACGCCGCCGAGTTTAGTAACGCTTAAGCCTACCAAGAGTCCTAAAATCGCAAGAACGATCAAAATTTCCATCAAAGTGAAAGCTGCCGTTGAGCGACTTTTTTGAGAAATCTCCTGAGAAGCGCTAGGAATAGGAGACCAGACAAGGGTTGGGGATGTGGTCATGGTAAAATACTAATAATGTTAAAAGCGTGCTAAATGTCGAGACGAGCCGAAACAAGGAAGGTTGCTTAAAAAGAGAGCTAAAGACCTGACCTACCTAGCCAGCCAACCCCCATCCACGGCTAAAGTATAGCCATGGACGTAATCTGAGGCTTCTGAAGCTAAGAAGACGGCAGCCCCCTTAAGATCTTCAGGGTCACCCCAGCGTGCAGAGGGAATACGGTCTAAAATAGCCTTATTGCGGTCCACATCAGCCCTAAGTAAGGCTGTGTTATCGGTTACCATGTAACCTGGAGCTATGGCATTAACATTGATACCCTTACTAGCGAGTTCGTTAGCCATTAGCTTAGTAAGGCCATTAACGGCACTTTTGGAAGCTGTATAGGAGGCTACACGTATTCCGCCCTGATAGGACAACATGGAAGCTACATGGATCACTTTGCCCTTAGCTTTGCGTGCAAGTACATCCTTAACAAAGAGTTGGCTTAAGAAGAATACTGCATCGAGGTTAACCCCTATTACATCGTCCCAATCTTTTTCGGTAAACGAATCGAAGTTTTCGCGGCGTATAATTCCAGCATTATTAACCAAAATATCGACGTGCCCAAAGTGTGCTTGCGCCGCTTGCATAATACCAGGAATTGCTTTGCGGTCAGACAAGTCAGCTTTGATCGGTAATGCTTTGCGACCTAAGGCTATTATCTTCTTTTCTGTATCAGCTAAAGAACTTGTTCCCACAAGAGCCACGTCTGCTCCCGCTTCTGCAAGTCCAATTGCGATAGCTGCACCAAGACCTCGTGAAGCGCCAGTCACAAGTGCAACTTTACCAGTAAGTTTAAAACGATCTAAAATGGAATTCACGTAGTAAGAAAAATAAGCCTTAGATTATGTTAGATTAACGTAGATCTGCCAGTGGCGCTGGATCCATATCAGAGAATGTCTGATTGTCTCCACCCATGGCCCACAAGAAACGGTAGTTACCAGTTCCTGCTCCACAGTGAATAGACCAAGAAGGAGAAAGGACTGCTTCTCTATCGCGCACAATAAGGTGACGTGTTTTTGACGGTTCGCCTAAGAGATGCACAACAATATTATCATTTAAATCAAAATACAGATAGATTTCGGTACGACGACTATGCGTGTGTGGAGGCATCGTATTCCATACGCTACCTGCTTCAAATTCAGTAAAACCCATCACCAGCTGACAGCTCTTGATACCATCAGCGTGAATTAAACGATTAATCCTGCGACGATTTGCTTTCGCTTGATCTCCAATAGGATCAGTTTTTAAAGCAGAACTACGAACGACAGCTGTTGGGTGCTTTGCATGAGCTGGTGTGCTCACGTAGAAAAACTGAGCTTGGCCAGTTGAACCATTCTCAAAGCTTACTTCTTTTTCCCCTAGCCCAATGTAAAGACAGTCCAGTGAACCTAATTCATGCACAACACCCCCGACGCGGATAACACCAGGTGCACCAATATTAAGGATACCAATCTCTCTACGTTCTAAGAAAAAACTAGTGCCAGTTTCTTTTGCTGTAGGCAGGTACAGTGGAGCAGCCTTTGGCACAGCGGCACCAATAATCATACGATCAAGATCAGTATAATGGGAGGAAATTTCACCTGGATGAAATAAGTCCCCAATAAGAAAATGATCCCGCAGCGCTTCCGTGCTTAGGGTGTTAGTTGCTGCTGGGCTTGGAGAATAGTGAACTTTCATAAATATTAATTCCTGTGAACCAACATGGAATCACCCTCTCCTTCTAAAACCAACTAAAAAAACAAAGCCCGAAGAAGCTTTACTTAACGTTAGCTACTGGACTATCAGCAGCTGAAAACTCGTTATTAGAAACTACCAGATGTTTAGGTGTTTCACCCGAAACTTGCAGGAATGTGCCTGTACCCTGCTGAGCTTGTGAATTATGAAGCCATACAGAGTCGGAATCTTTAAGTAAAATGACAGAAGAGGACTTCTTGGGCGTATAGGAAGTAACATCATCGAGAGATACAAAATGAGTAGCATTAAACTCGAATGCCTTACCTGTTGGGGTATCAACGCGTACATGATGTAGTTCAATTTGACTGGTGTTATCGCAGATAAAGCCAATCGAACCACTTGCAGTTATGTCATTAAATCTCAGTTCAGTAATCGCTTTCTCAGGTAAGCCATGAATGCTGGCAATTTGCTTAGCATGGATAATAGAAAAGTTACTCAAAGCAAAGTTTCTGAAGGCAGGCGTACGCACAGATACGGGTTCAGGAGATGTCTTTGAATATAGCGTTGTAATTTCAATAGCCTGCTTGGCTGCATCTTCGATCACGAAATTATCACAGCGAATATTTTCTACAACACCGCCACGTCCGCGATCGCTTTTAATACGAACCCCACAGTCCGTTCCTTTAGCTACAATATTACTCGCAGTAATATTACGGATATCTCCAGAGGTTTCACTGCCTATAACGATTGCTCCATGGCCTTCGTACATCACGCAATTATCAACAACTACGTGCTCGGTTGGAAATGCAACGCGCCTACCATCTGCGTCACGCCCTGACTTAATCACAATACAGTCATCTCCTGTTCTAAAAAAACAATCTGAGATTCTCACATTCCTGCATGAATCCACATCAACACCGTCTCCATTCACACCCCACGAAACAAAGGATACACCATGAACCACGATATCTTCACTATACAGAGGATGTAAGAGCCAAAATGGTGAATCTGTAATCGTAACGCCATCGACTAAAATATGACGGCAGTGATACGTTTCGATGAGCGCAGGCCTTAAGTATTCAGCAGCTAGTTTAAATTCAGAGGCTCCAGGTTGGTCCCCATGTTCATAGCGATCCATAAGCGCCTTCCACGATGCAAGGGCTTTATCATGCAGTTCTTTTTTATCACCCGTTAATTTCTTACTGCGTTCTTTGCCACTTCTCCACCACCAGTTTTCTCCCTGCCCATTGATTGTACCACGTCCTACAATCGCTATATTTTCTTTGCCATCTGCATGTAGTAAAGGAGCATGTGTCCAAGCTGTTGTACACTCCCAGCGAGAACGCACTAAAGGTGAATCAGTAGGATCAGGGCTGTAAAGAAGTACCGCGCCGGCATCTAAATCGAGTGTAAGATTGCTGATCAACTCAATTGAACCAGTTAAATACCGTCCTGCAGGAATATGTACGGTACCACCACCACTTGCAGCACAGGCTGCAATTGCCTTAGCAAAGGCCTCTGTATTCTTGGTCGTTCCATCTCCAATCGCACCATAGTCACGCACATCAAACTGTGCACTACCTAGGGCACTGCCAACAGTAAGAGCGAGGAGTGCCAATATCGAAAAGGGGCGTAAAAACATAAAAAAGGGATAATAAGTAGCAGTGGATTTAATAACTTAAAGCAACCCGAGAATGATTTTCTTGGGACACCTGTCTTGGTCAAGATGTTTCGAGCCTTTGTAATGATAAATAAGTTTTAAATTTTCAATTAAAGATACTCGACTATTTCACTAGCACAAAACACGACTAGCGTGTTGGCTACTCAACAAAGTAAAACTGTGAGCACTCCTCCATCCTCCTTTAGTTCTTCTCAACGGAAACCAGCTACTCGAATACGCTCGACTGCAGAATTTGCAAAGTATGTTGGTTTAGCAAGAACCACAGTGTCTCGAGTCTTAAACGACCAACCTGGTCTAAAAGAAGCAACAGTTACAAAAGTTAAGCAGGCAATGGAAGAAACTGGATTTACTCCAAACGCTTACGCTCTGCATCTTAAGGGTAAAAAAACAGCTACTGTGGGTATATGTATGGAAAACTTACTTACGCCTCCAGCAGTGCGTAAACTTGCGAGACTTCAGCAAAAACTTAAGGAACGTGGTTTCTCGTCACTGATAGAAGTTCTAACTCCAGGAACTTCAAAAGAAGTTTGCCGTCATTTTCTCTCACTTAGAGTTGATGCAATCGTTTTTGTAGGTCACTTTATTGAAGAAGAGATTGCTGCGCGTGTTAACGAATTTAACTCACAATCAACACCGCATGTAGTGATTGATCAGCTAGGAATTCCAGGAGCCAATAGCGTAGCTTTAGACCGTGTAAAGGGGATGAAAATAGTTATCGAGCATTTAATAGCACTCGGCCACACACGGTTTGGTTTATTGGGTCTTTCTGGATCTACACGCTCTATTATTGATCGTTTATCGGGAATAGAATCAGCACTCACTGAACATGGTCTTTCGAAATCTGAATCTATACTGACCCACGATTCGAAATTCATAAGGAAAAATGATTTTGATTATGGCCGTGCCCTAGCCTCAGCCTTTTCTTGTGCGAAAAATCCTCCTACAGCCTATGTGGCTTTGAATGACGAGATTGCCATCGGTGCTCTCCACGGATTTCAAGATGCGGGTTTTAAAGTCCCAAGCGATATATCTATCGTTGGATTTAATAATCAAGACATCTGCTTAATGCCTAAGCCTGTACTGACAAGCGTAGACCAGGGTATTGAAGAAACAGTAGATGCTGCAGTAAATTTGCTCTTAGATCAGATTGATCGGCCCAGTATTAAACCACGTACTAAAATGATCGAACCAATTTTAATTGAACGCGGTTCATGTGCTCGTCGAAAAAAGTAATCAGCGTTTAGAGAAATTAATATAATAAAAAAAAGACGCTCCAATTAAGGAGCGTCTTTTGTGTGTAAAATCTAGTTCAAATTAGAACTTGTACTTCAAATCAACATAGAACTGACGGCCAAATATGCCATAAGTTCCAGTGTCTGCTGGAGGATTACCAAACACGTTAGCATCTATTGGTGGCTTTTGGTTACTTACGTTATTTAAACCTAAGTTAACACTTACGCCATTTAAGCTAGAATCAACGAGCTTACCTAAGTCGAAGCGAGTTTGGAGATCGAATGTATTCCATGGGCTTTCGAAGCCACCTGACATGTCAGGAATTTGAGGAATATGTGTGTATCCTAAAGTAGCACCAAAGCCACGGTAGGCATATTGCAATGTGGAATACGAGCGTAGTTTAGCAAGTGAACCACCTTCAGCAAATCCTGCATATTCTGTACCTGTTGATGTAGGTCCAGATTTAACAAAGTAGCTGCGCATATTAGCCCAATTCGAAGCGACAGTGAAACGTCCGTAAGTTTCATTTTGGAATGTGTACTTAGCGGAGAAGTCCATACCACGTTCTGAAGTACCAGCAATGTTGCTTAGGCTGGATTGAACATAAATGTTAACGATGTTAGCAGATACTTGACCAGGAGCAGTAACCGTACGACCACCTGCGCCAGGGAAGCCACCAATAGTGACGTACTGAGCGAAAGGTGAAGCTGTACCTTTTGCTTCAACATCCTGCATCATAGTTAATGCACTTGCTGGTGTTCCAATTTGATCTGTTAACTTTGTGGTATAATAATCAAGAGTGAACTCAAAGCCCTTCAAGAAACGAGGGGATAAGACAAAGCCTGCTGTCTTAGTCTTGGAAGTTTGTGGTCCCAAGTTAGGATTAGATCCACTTTCTGACTGAGCTTGAAGATTTGGGAACTTTGCACCAGTTGCAACGCCTGATGAGTTATAAACATTCAAACCACCTGGGCTTGATGTGAAACCAGAGCTGGTAGGACCATAGAGGTCATAAAGCGAAGGTGCCTGGAAGGACTTACCAATTGTAGCACGTAGTGCAATTTGGTCATTAATTGGCAAATAACGAACGCTGTACTTAGGTACAGTAACCTTGTTACCGCTTGAGTAGCTTTCATGACGCATAGCTCCGTCTAAAGTAAGAAGGTATGCAAAAGGAATGCCGTTCTTTGGGCTTGTAACTGGAATCTTAACTTCAGCAAAGGTACTTGTGTTATTGAAGCCTTGGTTGAATGGATTAATGGTTGTTCCATTATTCCAAAGTGAACCGCCGCCTGGTTGTACTTGTGAGTTATAATCAGCAGAAGCTGTTAAGTTTTCCTTACGGTATGCTGCACCAGCTGCATATGAAATTTCTCCACTTGGTAGTTCGATAATCTTACCGTGAAATACTAATTCTTTATCGAGTAGAAAACTTTCGTAATTACCGAAAGCTGTACCGAAAATGTTAGCAGCTGTGATATTAGCTGCATTCTGATTGATCGCGAACATGTTGATCTGACCAGCTTTGATACCAGCAAGAAGAGCTGAATTCAAAATAAGGTTATGATCGCGTTCAAGTTCAGTGGCGGAATTGTAATTAATGAAAGCATCGAAATTGATGTATTCATTGATCTTGCCCGAGAAATCTAATGTAAAACGGTAGAAATTATTAACCGTAGTATATTGGCGATTTGGGAAACCTAGAAAACGATTACGAATAGTATAACCAGTTGTATCAGAAACAGGAACGCCAGGAGCTCCTACAATACTAGCGATACTTGCTGTGATTGGTTGAGGATTTAACTCTGAACCTGTTTCTGTATTTGAATACATGAAACTACTGGAAAGCGTGTATTTATCGCTAAAGTCATGATTGATATTAAAATTAGCTATTTTCTTTTGATTACCGCTTTGGAAAGTAGGACGTACGCCTAAGTTAAAGCCAGCAGCAACATTTGAGTTAACAACATAAGTACCGTTAGCAATTAATTGAGCAATCGTAGGTGCAACTGTTCCTGCAGCAGGTGTAGGAGGAGCATTCAGACCTGGTTTTAAAGTATAAAATACACCAGCTGCTGAATTGATAACCCCAGGATACGAAGAAGTTCCGTAGTATGGGTTGGTCATATTGAAATCACTCTCAAACAGAGGTTCACTCTTAAACCACTGTGCTGATACTAGAACTGAAGTGTTCTTTGTAGCTGCGCCAAAAGTCATTGAAACATTACGATCATGTGCCCAACCGTTAAAGTCTTTTTGTGCACCGGAATAATTGAAGGCAAAAATTCCACCTTGGAAGTTTTTCTTCATGATGATGTTAACAACACCAGAAACAGCGTCTGCGCCGTAAATAGCTGATGCACCGTCTGTTAGAACATCAATACGTTCAACTGCGGAAACAGGAATCAAGTTCAAGTCAACGAAGTTGTAACCACCTGCAGATGCGATTGGAGATGAAGCAACGCGCTTACCGTCAATTAAGACGAGCGTTGATAAACCGTGAATTGCAACCATTGAACCACCAGCGTTCGAGTTGTATGCGGTATTTGCATTTTCTTGTCCCATATTACCTGGTCCTTCAATTTGAGGAACAGCTTTACGTAAAACATCTAGCACGCTGGAATTGATGCCAGTTTCTTCGATTGCTGCTGCATCCAAAACTTGGATAGGCATTGCCTTCGATTCATCGGCTGCTGCTGGAATATAAGAACCAGTTACTTCAAATTTTTGAAGTTTAACTGCCTCATCAGTGCCTGCAGTTGTCTGGGAGTAGCCAGTAGCTGCGGTAAGCAATACAGTCGCCAAAGACGACAGTAACGCGATGGAATAACGCGAACGATTGTGTTGTGTAGTCATATTAGATTTAACAATAACTGTGTGATTTCTGACCTAACTAACATTACTTAAGAATTCATATAAGCATACTTCTGGCCAATTTGGCAACTTTTAAGTAAAGTTTGGGTTTCAATCCTGTTACATCAACACTACATATACTAAGAAATATTAGTTATTTTGATATACTATAAGACAACATAAGTCACTCGTAGTTAATAATTAAGACAAGATGTCCGAAATATATTCTATAGTTAAATATCTCGCTTCACTCACAGAATCCCAGACTGCAGTGTTATGTACCTTAGTTAGCGTGCAGGGGTCATCTTATAGAAGACCTGGCGCACGCTTACTGATCATAAACGGTTCTTTAAGAATAGGTTCTATAAGCGGAGGCTGTCTTGAGGAGGACCTTATTGTTCATTCCAAGCGTGTAGTACAAAGCGGATTACCTGAAGTTGTGATCTACGATACAACTGAAGAAAACGATATAGTATGGGGAGTTGGTTTAGGGTGCAATGGAGTGGTTCATATCTTATTAGAGAGAATCAACCCTGAAGCTGCATGGATTAAAGATTTAGATGGTAAACTTAGGCACGGTAAGTCCGGCGAGCTTGTATGCATCTATAGGGCTAGCGATAAATCCTTATTAGGCACAACTATACGTGATAATTTAGCACCTGATTTAATTCTTAATGCGTATATTCAGGTAATCAGCCCACCTCAAGAGCTGGTTATATTTGGAGCGGGAGATGATGCCGTATCCTTATATAACCTAGCTCACGAACTTGGTTGGGAAGTGACTATAGCCGATCAAAGGCCTGCATTAGCAACTCAAGGACGATTTCCCTTGGCAAAATCTATTGTAGTCGCATCAAGTCATGAACTTGTAAGTAAGCTGAGCATTAAATCAGGTAGTGTATGTGTGATAATGAGTCACCATTACGTTCACGACTTACCAGTTCTTAAAGGGCTGCTCGCAAGCTCATGTTCTTATATTGGACTATTAGGACCTAAAAAGAGAGCTGAAAAGCTACTCTCTGATGTAAGATCCGAAGGTCTTATGATAACTCAACCTATGTTAGACCGCTTATATGCACCTGTTGGGCTTAACCTGGGCGGCGACACTCCCCAAACAGTAGCTCTATGTATTGTAGCGGAAATTCAAGCATTCTTAACTAAGTGTGATGCAAAACCTCTCAAATACAGAAATGAACCAATCCACACCTGATCTACCAGACTTGCTACGGTTAGGGTGTATAATTTTGGCAGCTGGTCCATCATCTCGTTTAGGAAGTCCTAAACAACTTCTTATTATCGACGGGAAAGCATTAATAATACGTACAATAGAGTCTGCCTTAGAATCTGGGGCATGGCCAGTAGTAGTTGTCCTTGGGTCAAACCAAGATGCAATAAGGCCGATCCTTGCAAAACAGCCTGTTATTATAATCGAAAATGCTTCATGGCCAGAAGGTATGGCCTCCTCAATCAGATGCGGAGTGGCAGCACTTACCCAGTTTTCAAGGATGATTAATACTGCACTGATTCTTGTGTGCGACCAGCCTGCTTTAAGCGGCTTAGTGCTTAAGCAATTAATCAAAGCCCACAATCCAACAGATGCTGGAATCACAGCAGCTCATTATTTAAACCGTAACGCAGTGCCTGCCTTATTTACTAAATCTTATTTTAGTACATTAACCAGCCTCACGGGAGAGCACGGAGCGCGGCAACTTCTTAATGAAGCTGGAGAAAAAATAACTTCCGTAGAACTCCCTGAACTCGCTTTAGATATAGACACCCTTTCCGATTACGAGGAAATTGTATCTAAATTTTAATTACGGAAGTTTTGTATCGGTCACCTTTTTAGCCTGAGCTGCCCTGTAATCATCTACAGCTTTTTTGAGACGATCGTCATTTAAGGCTAAGGTAGCTGCTGCAAATAAAGCAGCATTAGTAGCTCCAGGTTTACCAATAGCAAAGGTTGCTACTGGAATTCCACCGGGCATCTGAACCATAGAAAGGAGTGAATCTAAGCCTTTAAGAGATGCTGATTCTATAGGTACTGCTAATACAGGAATTGGAGTAAGGGCTGCTGCAACACCAGCTAGATGAGCAGCTCCCCCAGCACCCGCTATGATAATCTTCAGCCCGCGTGAAACGGCACTACCGCCCCATTCAAACATTAAATGAGGCGTGCGGTGGGCGCTAATTACGCGTTTTTCGTACGCAATTCCCATTTGATCAAGGATTTGAGCAGCATGCTGCATCGTATCCCAATCTGAAGCGCTTCCCATAATTATACCGACTACAGGTTGATTACTCATTAGCTAGATGAAATGAACAAGCATTCCTGAAGCAAGATTTTAACAAACTTCTTTGAATTATCTAAATTCTCTACGCCAAGTCTGTATAGAGATGAAATACAAAATTTAAAAACAGAAAGTAGTTTCTTAAAACAAAAAGGCGGCTGCCATTATCAAGGTTGGTATAAGTGCAGCGATCGCCAGCTTTATAGCAGATACTCCGTCTGGAAAAAATCTCTGCAATATGCTTTGCCCTGCTGGATTTGGCGCATTGGCAATAACAGTTAGACCACCTCCAGTGACAGCGCCCGCAACTACAGCATGCTTTAATCCCTCACTCAAATTTGGCACTAGAGTCGCTAAATAAGTAATTGCTGCGTTGTCATTAAAAGAAGTTAAAAATGTCGCGCCCCAGAAAAGTTTCAGGCGTCCCATATCTCCAATCAAAGGCTGCAGCCACCAACTCTGCAGTCCACCATGCACTTCAAGAGCTGCTAAAAAGAGCGCCACAAGTAACGGTGGCCGTAAGTCTATGCGTTTTTGATAGTGAGCAGTAGCTTGTGAAAATGCCATGAACACCAAAAATCCTCCGATGAATAATGGCGGATAGTGGGAAACAAGTACCGTATAAGAAATAAATAAAACCTGTACTATGATAATCCAGGTTGGAATATAAGCACCGCCACCTTGCGTAAGAAAACGATCTTTAGCCATACGCTTGGCCTCTAACTCAAAAAATTCTTTTCTAAAATATATATAATAAAGAAGTGTTGAAACAGTAATACCTGTAGCAGCTCTCCAACCAAAATTAGAAAACATATAGGCCACATCCCATTTCCAAGGTCCAGCAACCATTATCATAGGAGGTGCCCCAAAGTGTGTCAGCGTTCCACCTACAGATACATTTACAAACAATAAGCCGATTGTGGCATAAGCTAAACCAGAAGATGGACCGTAGTGATAGAATTGCCGCGCAAGCAGTAATGCACAAATTGTCATTGCGCCAGGCTCTGTAATAAATGAACCCAAAAGCGGTCCAATAATCAGAATGGTAAGCCAACTAGCAGCGATCGTTTGTCCTCCAATCGATGAGAGTAGCGACATGCTATTCTCAGCTAGACGCATGATTGGCCGTGATGACGCAAGCGCCATAATTACCATCACAAAAAGAGGTTCAGTGTAATTAACCTGATTCCCGATATAATTGACGGCAGTACCCCAACCTTTCGAAAGGGTTATAACGCCCATAAGCAAAATACCCCATAAAGCGAAAACAACTTCAACTTCACCTAGAAAATGCAAAATCTGTCCTGCGAAACTAACCTCCGGAATTTCTTCTCCAGTATCTGTATAAAATTTCCTTGGCCCATTAGCAGAATGCTTAGCCTCAACGGCGTGAGCCAATTGTATAAATTTTGGTGCCAGGAAAGTATGAATTATAGCGCTAAAAAATATAAAAGTAGCAGCTACATTAAATGGCTCTGCTTTGGCGCGTGCCAAAATTATGTCAACAAAACCACCATTTACTGTCGGATAATCTGTTAACGAACGAGGAAATGAATCAGGGCTCGGTAATAAAGCAAGAAGACATGCGCTCATTTTGAACGTGGCGAAATGTCTTTAAGAATTTAACGAGCGAAGATGTTGTATATGCTTTATCAAAATCCAACCGTAACCTAAAACAACTCCTGAAGATACAAACCAAGGCGCTCTACCTATGAAGAGAACCGGGAAGAAAAATTGAATTCCTGCAAGGCCTATAAGAAGATAGCTTACTCGCTTCATAGCTCCTGGCATAACAAGCCAACCATTTGCTAAGCGTCCTTCATTTTGAAGTTGTTCATTTTTGCCACGTGCTTTTTTTTGCATAACTCCAAATCCGTAACCAATTGCAATACCTGCAACAAGTCCAACTAAGGCGCGTGTGATTTCTATTAATGTAAATGTCATGAGGAGGGTTTTGTTAGACCGCTTGGGGATAAAACCCGAGCGGTCATTTGCGAATTTTTAAGCGTTTCTATTTAATTACTTAGCAATAGGAGTCTCTGAGACTTTATCCATAACCATACCAGCGTAACCTGGGGCACCCATTTCAGCCATGTCGAGTCCATCGATTTCGATTTGTTCTGAAACACGGTTACCTACAGTGAGCTCAATAATATAATAAACAATAATTGATAATACAGAGAGTGTAACCACACAGGTTACAACACCTACTAATTGTGCCCAGAATTGGCTCATACCACCGCCGTAAAATAATCCACGCACAGTGCCTGATACACCATTCCAGCCATCGCCATAAGTACCATCTGAGAATAAACCTACAGCGAGAGTACCAAATGCACCATTGACTCCGTGCACAGCGATTGCACCTACTGCGTCATCGATACGATGTTTATCAAAGAAGAATACTGCTTCTACTACTAGTATGCCTGAAATAAGACCAATTACTGCTGCACCACCAGCACTACAGAAGGCACATGGTGCTGTAATGGCTACCAAGCCAGCCAACATACCGTTACACATCATAGCTGGGTCAGGCTTCTTAGTCTTAAACCACCACATGTATAAAGTTGTAGCAAGTGCTGCAGTTGCTGAAGCGATCATTGTATTTACTGCTACTACAGCGATACGTAGGTCGGTTGCGGCTAAACTTGATCCTGGGTTAAATCCAAACCAACCGAATGCAAGGATAAATGTTCCTAACATTACCATTGGGATACTGTGAGGAACAATTGGATTAACAAGTTTACCTTGAGAATCGTATTTGCCCTTACGTGGTCCAATGAGCCATGCGAAAATTAGTGCGATCACACCGCCTTGTAAATGAACGACAGATGAACCCGCGAAATCTACTTCACCATGACCTAAACCGAAATTCACACCGAGTTGTGCGAGCCAACCACCACCCCACACCCAATTACCAAAGAAAGGATACATCACGCTACCAATAAAGCAGCCGTAAATCATAAATGCAGAGAATTTCCAACGCTCTGCTGCAGAACCCGTAGGGATTGTTGCAGTAGTATCCATGAAAACCATTTGGAACAAGAACAGAGCAAACGCTGCTGTATCATACCCTGCTCCTTGTAGCATGAAGCCTTTCATACCAAAAAGACCAAACGGATGACCAAATAAATTAATGGTGAATTCAGAGTTTAATCCAGCATATCCTCCAAGAGGTGCGATTGCACCCATTCCTCCAAACATAAATGCAAATCCACAAAGGTAAAAACCAAGCATACCTAAAGGATAAACCATAAAGTTCATAGCCATTGTATGGCCCGCGTTCTTTGCACGACAAAGACCGGTTTCAACTAAAGCGAAACCAGCCTGCATGAACATAACCAAGAATCCTGTTAATAGAGTCCAAGTAAAATTGATAGCGACACGATTGTGACCAACTGAGTCAGCTAATTTAACTGCAAGAGGCTCGATCTTTGTTTGTGCCGTATATTCATCGAAAGCTTTCTTTGCTTCCGTGTAAGCTTTCACTTTATCAGCATCTTTTTTGTCATCTGCACTGAGCTCGGCTGGTGCTGCAACTACAAAGCTTCCACTAGGTGACTGAGCGTCTGCTATTCCACCAGTAGCAGTGCCTGCTGGATCCGGTTTCGGATCATCAGCAAAAAGCTGTGATGTATTAATTGTACATATTAATGCTACTCCTAGTAGGAGTAAACGTAGCCATTTCGAGCTGGAGTATCTAGTTATCATAGTGGTTATAGGCGTCTAATATTACTTACTCTTGTTAATGTGAGAATAAGTGCATTACTGCGGAGCTCATTTAGCAGCATCTATGCCAAGGCCTTATTCTAATCCAAAGAGCAGGCATATACGTATACAATTTTCACTAAGAAATATCTTAATTCGTTTATAATCATATATTTAAATATTATTAGTAAATTTTATTCTAAAAACTTACTAGCACTTCAAATTGTATATTAAAACACGGTTTTTTAGGCGCCTTATCGATGCATTTACACGATTCAAAATCCATATTTAGAGTGAACCGCCATGCACTAAATATTATCGGATATATCTAATGAAGTTACTTACATCTAGAGTATAACTACTTCGCTTTAATTCATTAGCGTGGAAATTATCAAACTCATCGAATCTTTGTATTTAAGTAATTAAAACTGATGAACTATACCATTCAGCAGTGGTGTTCTTATATGCTTAAATGCGGTTGAACAAAATTAAAAAAAAGTGGCCCAGCAGTAGCTAAACTGAATCGCAGGCACATCTGAACTACCGAGCCTTGTATCTTTAAGTCACATCAGATAAACAATTTTTCAATGCGCTTGCGTTACGCTAAAATTACAACCACTGGACCCGTAAGAGCGATCAACCAAGATTGGATTGATTTCTGGGAATCAAATGATCCGTTAGTGAGAGAGCAACAAGGAAGTGTTGCCCTTATCGCAGATGGAGTGGGAGGTTACCTTCATGGTGAAATTGCAAGTCGTCTTGCAGTAGATCAGGCAATCGAAGCATTTAAACAAGCACCTATTGATACTAAGCCTTACGAAGTGCTAAAGCAAATGTTTGCTAGTGCATGCTCAAGCATCTACGAAAAATCGAATTCCGAATTTCAAGGCAAGATGATGGCGACAACCTTAGTCGCATCACTCTTTAGAAACCGTACTGTATGTATTGCAAACGTGGGAGACACACGTGCTTATTTCATACGACAAAAACAAATCAGTCGTTTAACCACGGATCACGTCGCAACAGCTCTCCCTGTAAAACTTGGCCTAATGCTTGAACGACAAGCCATGGCAAGCCCTCAGCGCAGTCAACTAACACGTACTGTGGGTGCAGAGGCGTTATGTCAGCCGTCTTTTACAACTCAATTTTTGCATCACGGTGATTACATTCTTCACTGTACAGATGGACTACACGCTTACGTCCTAGATGATGAAATGCGAGAGATCGTAACCCGCAGCCATCCCTATGATGCCTGCAAGGAGCTAGTAGCATTAGCTGAGAAACGAGGTAGTGATGATAACATTACGCTACAAATAATTGAGATAAGAGATTGGGAAAGAGTCGCTAAACTTACTAATCCACCTGCAGCAACGACCCTTGGCCAATCCAAACAAAACGCATCTAGTGCAACAAAAAATACTTCGCTTGGTAGTGACCTCACCCCAGGAATGTTATTAGATAATCGTTTTGAACTCACAGACCTTGTTGCTCGAAGTAACATGTCTTCTATTTTTAGAGCGACTGATAAAAAAAATTCTGAAACTGTAGCTATTAAAGTCCCTCTACTTGCTCCTGAGAACGATGCCGCCGGGTTTGAGCGTTTCCGTCGTGAAGAAGAAATCGGCTCCAAGCTCAATCATCCCACAATTTTAAAAGTAATCAAAGTAGAAGAAACAAAAAGCCGTCCTTATCTAGTCATGGAGTTTCTCGACGGTAGAACCTTATCCGAATTACTCGCAAAACGAAAGCCGATATCAGAACCTGAAGCGATAGGTTATGCTACGCGTATATGCGAGGCTTTGCATTATTTACACACACAAGGCATTACACACCGCGATTTAAAACCGCAGAATATAATGATATGCAAAGATGGATCGGTTCGTCTTTTTGACTTTGGTATTGCACGTGTTGAATCAGCAAGACGCCTTACCTTTGTAGGACCAACACCTACTATGGGTACTCCTGACTACATTTCACCTGAACAAGTAAAAGGAAAACGCGGAGATCATCGTAGCGATATCTATAGTCTTGGAGCACTGCTTTATGAAATGGTCACAGGTGCCACCCCATTTGAAGGAGAAAGTCCTTATGTGATTATGAATGCTCGAGTCACAGGAGATCCAATAGCACCTCGCAAAATTAATCCTGAATTAAGTGCCACACTCGAAGAAGTTCTCTTACACGCTTTAGAGCGTGATCCAAAGCATCGTTATGCTGATGCCTTAGATATGAAAAAAGAACTTGAGCATTTAGATAGCGTTGTACTCACAAACCGCGATCAACGTTTACGTGCACCTCAACCCTGGAAGAGTAAAGGCTACAAAGGCTTAGTTATTATAGCTATTATTCTCGTCCAAGTGCTTTTGTTTTTCTTGCTGATGTCTACCTCGCATCGCCACCACTAAAATTTAGTGGTGGGCTAAGACGGTGCGTAAGTCATTCACCGTAGTTACAGGTGCTTGGCAGGTAAACCCTTCGCACACATAAACGGTAGGTTTATTAGCAAGTGGCTTCATGGCCTCTAGCCATGGAGCAAACTTGGAAAGCCACGCGTGTCCTTCAGCGCCATCTGCTGCTATCACGCAGCGTCTTGGGCCTAGTGTCTCATGTAAGACAGTCGCGAGTGCCTCGAATGCAGGCGACTTCGGATCACCTGAAATAACCACATGACGTGGTGGCTCAAGCGCAAGTTCAAGTGCACAGAGCATGCGTGGTAGTGCTTGAGGCGTTTGACTCCAGCGATATTCAAAAGCCATCAAAGTCTTTAGCGCTTTATCCCTATAACCCTGCATCGGATGATCAGATGCTTTGGGCTTTAATGCATAGTCGGATGATTCAAACAGAAGCGCAAAACGCATTAAATTAAGAGCGGCCACAGAGCTAGGCGCTGGTTCAGCTCCGTCATAATCTTCCTTAAGTCGCACTACTATGTCAGGTGCACCAATCGCTGAATTATAATATCCACCACCTACTGAATCATAAAATAAAGCATCCATCATAGCTTGAAGTTGAACAGACCACTTAAGCCACTTCACATCAAAACTTGCTTCATACAAATCAAGTAAACCCTGAATTAGAAAAGCGTAATCTTCTGCAAAGCCTTCAGCGGGTGCACGCTTCGATCTCCAAGACCTGTAAAGCACTCCTTTTTTGTGATCGAAAAGTTCATTAAAAATAAACTCTGCTGCGCGTGTTGCTGCGCTAAGATATTCTTTTGCAGCACTACTATTTACTTCATCGAAAGCTGCGATCACTTGCGAAGCTTTCGCGAAGGCAGAAATCATAAGCCCGTTCCAAGCTGTAATGACTTTGTCGTCTTTATGAGGATGCGGTCTGTTTGAGCGAACTCCCCGTAATACCTCAAGCGACTTAACGAGCAAGTCACTGGCCTCTTCCATAGAAAGACCTGCTTCGTTAGCTGCCGTACTCAGCGGCTTAGTCATTCTTAAAATATTTTTGCCTTTAAATTCATTAAAGGGATCACTTGCCTCAGGAACGTTCCCATTAGGCTCAATGGAATACACGGAACTAAAAAATTCAGCATCTGTTTTTAAATGTGTATTAATTTCATTCTGACTCCACACGTAATATGCTCCTTCGGCGTGGCTAGATGGATTATCTGCT
>Ga0208496_1000211_pt1 | contig 20590 bp, 21 predicted proteins | sample CryBogmetaGMA2M_FD_184552 | JGI IMG/M metagenome (GOLD analysis project Ga0208496, IMG submission 184552) | Freshwater microbial communities from Crystal Bog, Wisconsin, USA - MA2M (SPAdes) | ecosystem: Environmental > Aquatic > Freshwater > Lake | place: Crystal Bog, Wisconsin, USA | collected... | reverse complement strand
TGGGTCATCGGAATCATAGTCTCCTTTGATAATTGTTCACCTAAAAGATGATAGAAAGAGCCTGGTCCAACACTCGCATAGGACAAGGGCTTTCCTTCTTGAGCAGACTTCTTGGCAAAAGCTAAAAATGAATCCACGTCCTTTACAGGCATATCACCTCGCACTAGGAATGCAATTTGAGCGGAACCAATCATTTGCACAAGTCGAAAATCTTCGCTCTTAAACTTAATTGCAGAATTAGCTAATGGCCCCAAGATCAACTCGTTAGGAGATCCCTGCAAAACCAGATATCCATCGGGAGGGCTATTGAGTACTTTTTGAGCAGCGATTCCCCCACTTGCTCCCCCAATATTTTCCACAATGACCGCCTCACCCAATTTCTTCGAAAGCGCTGGACTCACAATCCGGGCAATAACATCTGATACGCCACCGGCGGGGTAAGGGACAACTAAGCTGACAGGCTTGGAGGGATATGTCTGGGCACCAACATGGGTAACGCCCACTAAAACAAACAATGCCAAAGAAATAAGTCGAGTTAAATGAGTCATGATGCCCCTTTCAAATGAATGTAAAGTCAATTCTAGGGATACCGATATGTAATGTCTAATGCATTCTGATAACATTTATGATAACTTTAAATCATGGTTATTAGAGGAGGTCTGAAATGACACTTACACAGCTTAGGCATATGAATGAGCTAGCTAAAACTGGGTCTTTTATAAAGTCCTCAGAAAATTTGTTTGTTACTCAGCCTGCATTAAGTCGAAGCATTAAATCTCTTGAAGATGAGCTTGGAGCCAAGCTTTTTGATCGCCAAGGAAGACGATCTACTCTCACAGCGTTTGGTGAAGAAATCTTGAAGCGCTCTGAAGTACTTTTGGATTTAGCAAAAGATATTAAGGATACACATCGCAATTTTAAAAATGGTCTTAGTGGGCAAATTAGGATTGGGATGGGGTCTGGTCCAGGCGCTCTAGTAATGACCAAACTATTGCAACACATTGCAATCCATTACCCGCACCTTCATATTGAGGTGGCACGCGGGAAAACCGGGATGCTCATTGAATCCCTCAGAGCGAGAAAATTGGATGCCCTCATCATTAACGCAAGATCAATGAAGCCATCTCAAGATATGAAGATGGAGATTATTTATGAGACCTCAGGTGCATTTATGGTTCGTAAAGGTCACCCTTTACTCAAGTTAAAGAAAACCACGATAGACGATATTCGAAAGTACCCCATTGCATCAACAGCCCTAAGCGAGGAAACAGAAAAAATAATTATCGAGCGATATGGTAAAGATGCAAATTTAGATAATCTTGTAAATATAAAGTGCAGTGAAATATCGAGCTTAGTGGAAGTTGCTCAACATAGTAATTCGATTCTTCTGGCGATTCGAAATTCTGCTCTAGAGCTTGAGGAGCTAAATCTAAGCCCTCCATTAAACGCAACAGCTCGGTTTGGGCTTGTGACTATAGAAAATCGAACAGAGTCGCCCCTATTGCTTCACGTTAGAAAATTTATAGAGACCGCCCTCAATGAATTGCCTAACAATATGAACGCCCAAAAAGAAGGTTAAAAAAAACCCGCCTAGGGCGGGTCAAACTTTCAAATATTGGAGATTTATAGTTTGAATTAAAAGGTATGACGCATACCAATTGCGTAATTATTAATACCAGCACTAGCAGTAGTACCACCTGAGGTTGTAGCATTAGATACTAATGTCTGGCCATATATGGCATACAAGTTTGTGCGCTTGCTTAGCCAGTAGTTTGAGCCAAGCTGCCATCCATTGAAATTTGCTGTTGGGGAGTTAGGTCCCATTGCGGTGTATCGACCCAATCCAGCAGAACCCCATGCCTCAATCGTTGGCGTAATGTAACCACGAAGACCAATCTGCTCAGCAGAACGACCAAGATAATAGTTTGAGGAAATTGTTGAGGTTGCTTTGCGTGTTAAATATTGTCCGTATGCTTTGACAATACCGAAATCATAAGTAGCGCCAGCATAAAATTGGTTATCCTGCACATTCAATGCAGTACCACCGGGGAGTGCTGAGGCCGCAGATGCACCATTTGCCTGAGCATTGGTCCACTCATGAGAATTAGTGGTTGAAGGTGTCGACTGAGAATCCGCAGTCGTGAACTGCTTTAACGCTTGATATGCTGCCACTACATAAAACTTATTGTAGGTGTAATCAGCGCCAAATCCCCAGCCATTTGCATTGGTATTACCACCAGAAATCGTACTTCCAGTTTGACTTTGGGATTCATTTTTATTATTCAACGTATACATACCACTTGCTGTAAAACCAGCAAATGAATCAGTCTTAAATGAGAGAGTATTTGCAGTGCGTGCAGTGAATCCAATATATGTTTGACCAGCGCTCGCGCTTGCAATACCTTTGGTGCTGGCATAGATCACGTTGCCCGTTAAATTATTAAATGCCCCCGGATCCGTAGCAAGTCCCGCCATAAATATTGGCGTATATTGCAGACCTACGGCAGCTTTACCGAGACCCGATTTCTGAATACCGACAAAAGCTTGACGGTTAAAAAGCCCTCCATTTGAGTTTCCAGATAAAGTTTGATCTTGCGGCTCTAGTTGAAACTCAGTAGTAAAGAATGCCGACATGCCGCCACCTAAATCCTCGACCCCTTTTAATCCAAGGCGACTTGAACTCTCAGCATTACTGCCAAATTGGTTTACCGTTGTCTTTTTTTGACCGCCATTTGTTAGAACATCAGAGGAGCTAATTCTTGAGTTTCCACCTACATACCCTGCATCAATAATTCCATATACTGTCACGCTTGATTGTGCTTGGACAGCACCCGAGAATGCGCTGACCGCTCCCGCAACTACTAATAATTTTTTCATTTTTAACTTCCCTATTCTGTTTAGTTTTTACTTAATTTCTTATTTAGACAAATGCAAAATAAGGAATTGAAGTCAGTCTAGATAAACTTATTGATGATGTCTAATGCATTCTATTGACTATTATCATGATTAAAAATCATACTTTTAAAGGAGATTATTTAAGGATGCGTAACATGATTTTTCTAGAGTTCATTACAAAAAAACCCACTCAGCCATGAGGGCTTGAATGGGTTATCTAAAGGGCTAATAGCCAGAGAATACTAGTCAGACTTAATGTTATTTGTAGAAATTATCTTGCCCCAACGCTCAATTTCTTTATTCAAGTACTTGGCAAGCTCTTCCGGAGAAGACCCAATAGGCTCAGCACCAATACCCTCAAACTTCTCTTTAATTTCAGGAGAGTTCATACTGGCAATGAGAGCAGCATTTATTTTCTTAATAATCGGCTGCGGTGTACTTGCAGGCGCGAAGACTGCAAACCACGGAGTAACGTCATAGCCCGGTAAACCAGACTCTGCAATCGTTGGAACCCCAGGAAGAGTCTTAGATCTCTTAAGTGTTGTTAGCCCAATAGGTCTTAGTTTGCCAGATGCAATATGCGGCTTTGCCGAAGTAATACTGTCAAACATATAGTTCACTTGACCACCAAGTAGATCCGTAACTGCGGGACTACTCCCTTTGTATGGAATATGCTGCATATCAATTTTGGCCATTGAAGTAAACACCTCACCTGCCAAATGAATTGATGTTCCGTTCCCTGCAGAGGCATACGTTAGCTTGCCTGGCTGTGCTTTTGCATTCGCAATCACATCAGATACAGTTTTCACATTAGGCTGAGTTGCATTAGTAACCAAGACATTGGGCACTACTGCAACCAAGCTTACTGGTGAAAAATCCTTGACTGGGTCATATCCTAATTTCGGGTACAAGTACTTATTGGTGGCCATGCCAATAGAAGTAATCATGATGGTGTAACCATCCGCCTCTGAGCGAGCAACTAATTCTGCGCCGATATTGCCACCTGCACCCGGCTTATTTTCAACAAAGATTGCTTGGCCCAGGTTTTTGGATGACTTGTCTGCTAATGCACGGGCAATAACATCCATCGCACCACCGGGAGGGAAAGGAACAATCCATTTAATTGGTTTCGAAGGCCACTCTTGTGCGTTACTAATTCCTGCACATAAAAAAAACAATACTACAAAGATAATCTTTGATCCAAAAATTCTACACATAGCTTTACACCCCTAAATAACTTGCTAGATCAGCATGACTAAATACATCACTCGAATTTCCTTGCAGTACAACCCTTCCCTTTTGCAACACAATGGCCTTATCGGAATTATTTAATACTTTCTTCCAATCTCGATCGACAATGAGGGTTGCAATTCCACTCTCACGAATTTTTCGTATTACAGCCCAAATCTCATTAACGATTAGAGGTGCAAGCCCCTCCGTTGCTTCATCGAGTATGAGCAATTCTGGGTGGGTCATTAATGCTCTTCCAATGGAAACCATCTGCTGTTCACCACCAGATAATTGACCGCCCAAATTGGTGTAGCGTTCTTTTAGCCTCGGGAAAGTTTCTAGTACCCTTTCCAAATCCCAATCATTTCTACCATCACGCCCAGGATGAGCTGCCATCACTAAATTTTCCCGAACTGTGAGATTCGGAAAAACGCCCCGCCCCTCTGGTACATAGGCTATGCCTAGTCTAGCGACCTGATAGGCCTCCATATCGATTGAATGAATACCTCGAATCGTAATTTCACCCTGGCGCTGCGGAACATGACCTAACAATGTTCGAATCAAGGTGCTTTTTCCCATGCCATTTCGACCTAACAAACCAATGGTTTGATTTGCTTGAATCGAAATATCGATGCCATGAAGTACGTGACTAGACCCGTACCAGGCATGTAGGTTATTTGCCTGTAAAAAATTAGACATTTACTCGTCTCCTAAGTAGGCAACCTGCACATTTCGATCAGCTTTCACCTCTGCGGGTGTACCACAAGCAATCACTGAGCCGTTCACCATTACCGTAATGCGATCGGCAACCCTAAAGACCGCATCCATATCATGCTCGACAAGTAAAATGGCATGGTTTGGTTTGAGCTCATTTAAAAAACTAAGCATGCGTTCAGTTTCATCTGCACCCATACCGGCAAGCGGCTCATCCAGCAATAAAATCACAGGGTCTGTTGCCAAGCACATTGCCACCTCTAATTGCCGCTTTTGTCCATGTGACAGCTCCCCAGCAAGTCGATCTTTAGCTTCAGATAGACCTGTTTTATCTATAATCTCATTTGCTTTGTCAACGCTATACGGGCATTGATTGGCGGCCTGCCAAAAAAGCCATGGTTGTTGTTTATGGGCCTGAGCAGCTAGACGGCAATTTTCAAATACCGATAGCTCTGGAAAGATAGTGTTTCTTTGGTAGCTTCTACCAATCCCATTCTTTGCCCTCTTTGGCTGAGACCAATTCGTAACTTGATTGCCTAAAATTTCAATATCACCACTACTCAATGGAATTTCACCAGAAAGCAAATTAATGAGAGTAGATTTTCCAGCGCCATTGGTACCGATAACAGCATGAATCTCACCGCGCTTTAAGTCAATGCCAACTTTATTCACCGCAACTAAACCACCCCATTGGCGAACTAAATTAGTAGCGCGTAGCAACACCTCTGAAGGATTTGCCCCTCTAATCATGATTTTTCTCCATTAATGGACTCGCTAACTCCAGCAGATCCAGAGGGGCCCATCAAGCGGATTCGCCATTGAGATGGAATGCTAATGAGACCCTTGGGAAGCAATGCAACGCACAAAATAATTGCCAATCCGAGCCCTAAATGCCAATGCTTGGATAAGGGTCCGAAAAGTGCCTCAGAGCGGAATATTTCTTCTAAAAGAGCGAACGCAAAAGCACCAATGACCGCTCCACGCAAATGGCCTAGACCGCCGAGGATGATCATAATTAATACAGCTCCAGAATGATGCCAACTAAGCAACTCAGGATTTACAAACCCATCCTTGATTGCATATAAAAAACCAGCCAATCCTGCAATGCCACCAGAAATTACAAAGACAGTCAATTTATAGAAATAGGTGTCATAACCAACAGCGCTCATTCTATTTTCATTAATACGGATACCAACTAGAGCATGGCCAAATCTGGAGCGCAATAGCACCCCAAGAAATACTAAGGACGCAAATAAACATGCTACCGTAAAGAAATAAAATACAGTTGAATTACTTAATCCGTAATCCAAGAAAAGCATTGGTTTCGATGAAAGATAAATGCCATCTGTTCCTCCGCCTAATGGAGTGTCATGAATAACGTAATACACCATCTGCGCAAATGCCAGGGTGACCATGATGAAATAAACACCCTTAGTTCTCAAGGATAGCGCGCCAATAAATAAGGCAAGCACAGCTGCAGAAAAAATTGAACTACCTACTAAAAACCAGACTGAAGAATCTGGAAATTGCGATGTCAATAAAACAGTTGCATAAGCGCCAACCCCAAAAAATGCAGCTTGTCCAAAACAAATTAATCCTGTTGTACCCACCAACAGCTCAAGGCTCACGGCAAAGATAGAAAAAATAATTGTTTTAACTACCCAGTCATTACTATAGTCATTTCCTAAGAATGGCATGACTAACAAAAAAGCAAAAAATAGAATAAAGAAGAATGAGGGTTTATTTTTCATGTTCCCGCCTTAAATAATCCATTTGGCTTCCAGAGCAAAATAACTGCCATCAAGACATATACCAATACACCGGCAGCCTCTGGTAGAGCTACTTTTCCAAAAGTGTCAACGAAACCTATTAAAAGGGACGCAACAAGAGCACCCTTGATTGAACCAATGCCGCCGATGACGACAACCACAAAGCAAATAATTAAAATGCCTCCACCCATGCCTGGATAGACGGAGGACACTGGAGCGGCAACCATTCCAGCAAATGCTGCAATAGCTACCCCTGCGGCAAATACCACTCTGTACAAAAATTTAATATTGATACCAAGTGATTGAGTCATTTCCCGATTGACACTTCCTGCCCTGATCATCATTCCCAGCTTTGTCTTCGTAAAGACTAGGTACATGCCGATTGCGAGAGCAATACACATTGCAGAGATAAATAACCTGTATGTTGGATACACCATGACATCGGTAAGTGGGATGCTTCCTTCAAGCCATGTTGGTGGTTTTACGCCATGTACCTCATCTCCAATAAGGAGACTTCTAATTTCCTCAAATACCAAAATAAGGCCATAAGTCATCAGCACCTGTTGCAAATGATCCCTGGTGTATAGATAACTAAAAAATGCCCATTCCAATAGATAACCAAAAACCGCCGAAGCAATAACGCCAAATACCAGGGTAGCAATAAATCCACCACCAAATATGTCACTAACAATGGGAGCCAAACCAAATGCTAAGTAGGCTCCGATCATATAAAAACTTCCGTGCGCTAAATTGATGACTCCCATGATTCCAAAAATTAGGCTCAATCCTGAAGCCACTAAAAATAAAAGTAATCCATATTGAATGGCATTTAGCGACTGGATAAGGAATGTCGAATAGTCCATAGTTTCCCCTGATAATTAGTGCTCTAATTAGAGATTGCAACCGCGCGCAGGATCAGCCAAAGACTTTGAAGCAACTGATTTGAATTTGTTTTCTTTACCCACTACCTCTCTTAGGTAGATATCCTGAATAGGATTGTGAGCTTTTGAAATCGTAATAGTGCCCCGTGGACTATCAATTTTGGCTTTCAAAATTGCATCCTCAAACTCGGCCTTTTTCGATACATCACCCTTAGTGGCATTCAAGCCAATCGCTAACAATTGCGCAGCATCATAGCCCTGAACTGCGTAGACATCAGGTTGCATTTTGTATGCCTTGGCATAAGCCAAACGAAACGCAGCATCCCGCTTGTTATTCAAGCCATCCGCATAATGCAGGGTAGTTAACATACCATTTGCAGCCGCACCCTGAGCCTCTAAAGTTCCATCAGTCAAAAAGCCTGGTCCATACAATGGAATGCTTCTGTTTAATCCTGCAGCAGCATAATCTTTTACAAATTTCACTGCACCTGCTCCAGCGAAAAACGCATATACGGCATCAGGTTTGGCAGCGGCAATTTCAGTCAACAATGATTGAAATTCAACATTTGGAAATGGCACTGTCAACTCTTTTGAGATGGTTCCACCATTTTTTGTGAATGCTTCTTTAAATCCTTTAACAGACTCCTCACCCGCAGCATATTTCCAGGTGACAGTAATTACTTTCTTCACACCATTTTTGGCGGCTTGTTCACCCATAGCGTAGCCTGGCTGCCAATTAGTAAATGAGGTTCGGTAAATATTCTTAGCGCACATTGCGCCAGTAATTGCATCTGCGCCAGCATTGGGAACGATCAACAAAGTGCCAGTATCTTTTGCAACTTTGGCCATAGCCATAGCCACACCAGAGTGCACCGAGCCCACTACCAGATCAACGTTATCGCGCTTGATCAGCTTATTAATATTATCAGTCGCTTTTGAAGGCTCGGATTCGTCATCAACTTTTACAAATTCAATTTCACGTCCACCAATTTTTCCACCCTGCTCTTGAACGTAAAGCTGGAATCCATTTTCAATCGCATTACCTAAGGAAGCATAAGTACCACTGTATGGCAACATTAGACCGACCTTTAATTTTGTCGTGTTTTGTGCTGAAGCAATGCCGACGTATAGACTTGTTAATGCTACTAATATTTTTTTCTGATTAAATTTCATTTCTTGTACCTTTTTATGGAGATAAACAGCTAATTACATTTTTCTAAAATAATTTTCTAATGACGGGAAGCTTCTTTAATTGTCTTTTTTAGAAAATTTCCTAAACCGCTATTAAATTTATCTTCCGCTTCCACATTTGAAATATGAGATGCAGACAATTCAACAAGCTCAGAGTTTTTAATCTGATTTTTCATTTCATTAGCATCCCCTAATGTGGTCACTGGATCCTGATTACCAGCAATGATTAGCGTAGAAATATTTATGCTTGAAATACCATCTCTTAAATCGGCTCCAGCAAGTGCTTCGCAACAGCTTGCATAACCTTCGGCATTCATGTTTTTTAAATTAACAAGCAACTCATTCACAGTTGCTGGGCTAGAATCATAAAACTCAGGCGTAAACCATCGGGAAGGAGCAGACTCTGCGATATTATTGAGCCCTTCTTTTCTAACAAGCGCTGCACGCTCACTCCATGCTTGCTCGGTGCCAATTTTTGGAGCGGTATTAGCAATCACCAATGCCTCAAGTCTTTCTGGCATATTGACAGCCATCCATTGTCCAATGAGGCCGCCCATAGAAATTCCACAGAAGAAAGCTTTATCAATACCAAGATGGTCAAGCAAACTAACTACATCATTTGCTAGTTGGTTAATGGTGTATGGACCTTTAGGAGCTGAAGTTAAGCCATGCCCTCTAGTGTCATAGCGAATGACATAAAAATCTCTTCTTAATGCTTCAATCTGTCCATCCCACATTGAGTGATCAGTGCCCAAAGAATTAGAAAAGACAATGGCTGGTTTATGGGGATCACCATCTGTTAGATAGAAAACATCAATCCCATTTATACGCGTAATACTCATTCTTACTCCTAAACACGTTCAATAATCATGGCAATACCCTGACCAACACCAATACACATTGTGCAAAGTGCATACTTTCCTTTGGTGCGAATCAATTGATACATAGCTGTTGTTACCAATCTCGCGCCAGAAGCTCCAAGTGGGTGTCCTAAAGATATTGCGCCGCCATTTGGATTAACGTAGGCAGCGTTATCAGGAAGACCGAGATCACGTGTCACCGCTAAAGCCTGAGAAGCAAACGCTTCGTTTAGCTCAATCACATCCATCTGACTTAGCTTTAACCCAGCCTTTTCCAATACCCTCTTGACTGCAGGAGATGGGCCAAAACCCATAATCCTGGGAGCAATACCAGCTGCTGCAACAGCAATAACTCGCGCTTTAGGGGTTAGCGAATGCTGTTTAATTCCAGTCTCGGATGCCATTAATAGGGCACAGGCGCCATCATTTACACCGGATGCATTGCCGGCAGTAACTGTTCCACCCTGCTTCACAATACTTTTTAGAGATGCCAAGGTTTCCAAAGTGGTGAGGCGTGGATGCTCATCTTGAGAAAAAATAGTGGGATCGCCTTTTTTCTGCGGAATAGTTACTGGGATAATTTCATCATTGAAGATGCCAGCGGCTTGAGCCTTAGCCGTGCGCTGTTGACTAGTAAACGCAAATAAATCTTGATCAGCTCTAGAAATCCTAAAGTCTTCGGCAACGTTTTCTGCCGTCTCAGGCATTGAGTCAACACCATATTGAGCCTTCATGAGCGGATTAACGAAACGCCAACCTATCGTTGTATCTTCAATTTTTGCCGATCTTGAATATGCAGAGTCTGCTTTACCCATTACAAAAGGAGCTCGAGACATGCTCTCTACACCTCCGGCAATCATTAAATGATTACCGCCGCCTTTGATTGCATTTGCAGCCACACCAATTGCATCAAGACTAGATCCACAGAGTCTATTAATAGTGGATCCAGGAACCTCTACTGGTAAACGTGCCAACAAACTAGCCATTCTGGCAACGTTGCGATTATCTTCACCTGCCTGATTCGCACAACCAAAAATAACATCATCTAACATTGACCAATCAACAATATTGCGCATCATTAGAGCTTGAATTGGCAAGGCAGCCAAATCATCTGCTCTTAAGCTTGCCAGTGAACCGCCATATCTACCAAAAGGGGTTCGAATCGCATCGCATATATAAGCGTTTTCAATTTTTTTCATTTCTTATTCCCTGCTTAATGGAGCATCAGTTAGCGACTGAAGCTCTTCAAAACTAAGACCATTCACCATCTCTGTAACGACCAATCCTTTTGGGGTGACCTCAATCACAGCGAGATCGGTATAAATACGATTTACGCAAGCCATACCAGTTAGCGGATATGAGCAACTCTTCACAATCTTGGGCTCGCCGTTTTTAGTAACATGCTCCATAGTGACAAAGACATTTTTGGCTCCAATAGCCAAGTCCATTGCGCCTCCAACAGCTGGAATTGCATCAGGTGCGCCCGTATGCCAGTTTGCAAGGTCACCGTTTTCTGCCACTTGAAATGCGCCAAGTACACAAATATCAATATGGCCTCCACGCATCATCGTGAATGAATCGCCATGATGAAAGTAGGAGCCCCCCTCAAGCAAGGTAATGAATTCTTTACCAGCATTGATGAGATCTGCATCCTCCTCACCCTTTGCTGGAGCGGGACCCATACCCAAGACACCATTCTCACTTTGCAAAAATATTTCTTTGTTTGCATCAAGGTGGTTTGCAATCTTGGTTGGCAACCCAATTCCAAGGTTGACGTACGCACCTTCAGGAATGTCTTGAGCCACTCTTTGAACAATTTGCTCTCTAGTTAAGCGTTGATATGCCATTTGAAATTCCTCCTTAAACCGCAACAACGTGCTGAATAAAAATGCCCGGCGTAATCACATGCTCGGGATCAATTGCGCCTAAGGGCACAATTTCATTTACCTGGGCAATGGTGCACTTCGCAGCGGTTGCCATAATTGGTCCAAAGTTACGAGCACTTTTTCGGTAGACCAGATTGCCCCAGCGGTCTCCTTTGAATGCTTTAATGAGTGCGAAATCAGCATGAATTGGATACTCAAGTACATAGCCTCTACCATTAATTACCTTGCTATCTTTGCCCTCTGCCAAAAGAGTGCCGTAACCTGTAGGCGTATATATCGCTCCAAGCCCTGCGCCAGCAGCTTGAATACGTGCGGCTAAATTACCTTGAGGGACCAACTCGAGCTCAATCTTTTTTGCGTAATATAGTTTGTCAAATTCATAGGAATCTGACTGCCTAGGAAAAGAGCAGATTATTTTTTTTACCTGACCAGCTTTTAGAAGTGCAGCTAAGCCAAGATCGCCGTTACCAGCATTATTGTTAACGACTGTTAATTCTTTCGCACCATGAGCAATCAATGCATCAATGAGTTCTGCCGGTTGACCAGCCGTTCCAAACCCGCCAATCATGACAGTCGCGCCGTCTTGAATTTGTTTTATAGCTTCAAATATTGAAGCTGATGTCTTATCAATCATTCTTCTCACTCTTTAATTTCAATAAATCTTTATCGAAAACAACATAGGCGACTGAACCAATCACAATGCCCCAAAAGGCGGACCCTAATCCCAAAAAACTCATGCCAGATGCAGTAGCCAGAAAGGTAATAGCTGAGGCCTCACGATGTTGAGGCTCCTCTAATGTGCTCATTAAGTTCGAAACAATTGCACCTAATAGCGCTAAGCCCGCCAATAGTGCAATCAGTTCTTTCGGTAAATTAGTAAAAATTAAAACGATTGAACCAGCAAGCATCCCGCCAATTAAAAAGAAAATTCCGCTAGCCATCCCTGCGATATAGCGTTTATTTGGATCTTCATTGGCATCTTTGCCAGTACATAAGGCAGCAGTAATTGCAGCTGTTGTTGTCGTAATGCCACCAAAAAAAGCAGTAATAATCGACATAAAACTAGTGAAACTAATAATGGGTTTTGCAGGAACGTGATAGTTCGCAAGCTTAAGTATTGCCATACCCGGTAGAAACTGGCCAGTAAGACTAACGAGTACTAGCGGTATAGCGAAGCTGAATGTGGACTCCCAGCTCCAAACAGGCTTAATTAATACAGGGTGCGCAAACACAAAGCTAAAGTTATCGGGATTAACATCCCCGATCAGGTAAGCCAATAGAATGCCAAATACCAAAACAAACAAAATGGCAAATTTAGGCAACAAGCGCTTGAAAATTAGATAAATGCCAATCATTGCTAATGCGAGTACTGGCATGGTTGAAATGGATTTAAATATATTGATACCGAACTGAAACAGGATTCCAGCCATCATTCCAGCCGCAAGACCTTTGGGAATATTTTTGATTAACTTATCAAAAGTTCCTGTGATGCCAATCAATAAAATAATGAGGGCCGCAGTAATGTAGGATGCAATCGCTTCATTGACCGACATATGTGGGAACAGGGTGATCAGCAATGCAGCGCCAGGCGCCGACCAGGCTGTAATGATGGGCATTTTGTATTTCCAGCTCAGATAGAGGCCCGAAAGTCCGCCGCCCATAGAAACTGCCCATACCCAAGAAGTCAAAATATCATTCGATACATTGGCCATCGATGCAGCCTGAAAGAAGATCAGCATTGGCCCTGCATAGGAAATCAATACCACCAGAAAACCAGCGGTAATGGCGGATAGAGAAATATCCTGTAACAGGCTAGACTTCATTAACCGAGATCTCCGCCACCAACAGGTAAGACTGTCCCAGTAATATAGGATGACTCGTCAGAGGCCAAAAATAAGATTGCTCTTACCTGCTCATCAATCGTTCCATATCGATGCATCAAACTAGAGTCAATCGTTTGATCAACAATTCCCTGATACCAAATCTCTTCTTGTTTGGATAATTTATTCTTATTACGTGGAATTTTTCTTGGAGGCGCCTCAGTGCCGCCAGTCGCGACTGCGTTAAACCGAATACCATCCTTTGCATGCTCAAACGCTAAGCTAGCAGTCATTGCATTTACACCGCCCTTTGCTGCTGAATAGGGAATTCGGTAAATACTACGTGTTGCAATGGAGGAAATATTGACTACAACACCATGCTGTTGTTTGATCATGACTGGTAACACAGCTCTACAGCACCAAAGCGTTGGAAATAGGGACCTGCGAATCTCCGCCTCTATTTGCTCTTCCTCATACTCCTGAAAAGGCTTTGCCCAGATTGTGCCGCCGACATTATTCACAATAATGTCAATTTTCTTGAAGGCTTTTATAGTTTGAGTAACCAGCTCTTTTGCTCCAGCATAGGTTTCCAAGTCAACCTTAACCGTCAGGGACTTTGCATTGAGCTTGCTTACTTTTTTAGCGACCACATCCACTAAATTTGATCGGTCAGCTAGAACAACCTTTGCCCCCTCTTTTGCCAAAGCAATCGCAACGCCCTCACCTATTCCCTGGGCAGCGCCAGTCACAATGGCGACCTTATTTTTAAAGCGTAGCTTATTTGTCATCATGCGCCTACAGCACTTGGAGAGAACTTCTCAAACAGGAAGTTTGCCGGTGTAATACCAGCGCTACTCAACCAGTTTCTTACGGCGTCCACCATGGCTACAGGCCCGCAAAGATAGACATCAAGATCACCGTTATTTAGCCAGCCGCCTTCAATATGTTCCGTGACATATCCTTTGCGCTCATGAGCACTTTCAGCAGAGGCCACTACGGTTCGATATTCGAACCCAGGTAACTTGGCTTTAATTGCATCTAACTTTTCAATTGCGACGAGATCCATGTCATTTGTGACACCAAAGACCATCTTGATAGGCTGAGCACTTCCTACCACTGCCAAATAATCCAACATGGATAAGAATGGTGCGATCCCAGTGCCACCAGCTAAGAATAGGACCGGGCGCTTAATTTCACGAAGGTAGAAGCTTCCATTAGGACCGGTGAAGGAGATCGCTTCCCCAGGTTTGGCCGCATCTGATAAGTACTGACTCATGCGCCCATTAGGAACATTACGCACTACAAATGAGGCAATTGCAGACCCTGGAGGGGAGCTAAATGAATATGCTCTTGTTAAGTCAGTGCCCGGGATCTGTACATTGACATACTGACCCGGCAAAAATGTAAGTGAAGATGGGTCATCTAATTCAATTGAAAAGCTAATTGTGGAGTCAGATAACTTCTCAACCTGCGCAAGTTTTCCTGGAAAGGATGAAGATCCAGTTTTGCAAGCGGCTGATGAGGCTGGAATCTTCACAACACAGTCAGACTTTGGCTTCATTTGGCAAGCCAAAATTTGACGTTCAGCTGCTTCTTCTGGTGTTAATGCATCTTCGATATAGCTGGATTCTGGCAAATCATAATCGCCCGACTCACATAAACCTCGGCAGGTGCCACAAGCGCCATCTCTACAATCTAAGGGGATATTTACCTTCTGACGATACGCTGCATCAGATAGTTTTTCGCCTTCGTTGCAAGATATAAAGCGAGTGACCCCGTCTTCAAACTGTAGTGCAATGTTATAGCTCATAGCATTCTGCCAATGTATTAAATGTGATAGATATCGATTACTTGACTGATGTAATCATTCTTGAGAACAACATACTTATTCAAAATCTGGGGTTTATTAGCTGAGAAATCGATGACATAGCGAGACATGCCAAAGTAGCTGTAGTTTGTTTTATAGCGATGACTTAGAGTGTGCCAATTAAAGCGAACAGTACAAATATCACCATCCCGCTTTTCTAGCTCGACGTTAGTTACGTTATGACAAGTTCTGGTATCTGGCATAGTTGCACTAGAACGCTCGGTTTTAATTCGGAATACTCGATCCTCAAGTCCTTGACGATCAGGGTAATAAATCAACGAGATTTCTTCCTGAGGATTTGTTACCAATTGATCGTTATCGTCCCAAGACGGCATCCAAAACTCAGAATCCGTGCTGTAGCACTCAAGCCATTCGTCCCACTGCTCATCATCTAACAAACGGCTTTCGTAGTACAAGAAAGCGTTGATGTCTAATATGGAAATCGTTTTCATGCATTCACCTGCTCTTGCTTGACTGCTTTTTTCATTGTTTCTAACCAATACCGATGTTGAACTGTATAAAGCCCTTCATCTTCAGTTTTAAGACCACTTAAAATTGGCCTTAGCCCAATCTCTTTGGCTGCTTCATCAGCACCTTCGATCCAGTGCTCTGCTCCACGACACATGTCATTCCACTCAACGGCTTTGGCAGCGAATCCCTCTTGACATGCTCTGAACTCCTCCAAATCATCAGGTGTTGCCATGCCACTCACGTTGAAGAAATCTTCATATTGACGAATCCTTCTAGACCGAGCTTCAGCTGATTCACCTTTAGGGGCAATACAATAAATAGTGACTTCTGTTTTATCTACAGAGAGGGGACGCAATACTCGAATCTGCGAACCAAACTGATCCATCAAATATACGTTTGGATAGAGGCATAGATTTCTAGAGCGCTCAATCATCCAATCTGCAATTGGTTTACCAAACTTATCTGTGAACTCTTGATGTCTTGGGAAATTAGGTCGATCTTGAGGATTTGCCCATTTAGTCCAAAGCAACATATGCCCATTATCAAAGGAGTAAAAGCCTCCGCCCTGCTTACCCCATTTACCAGCGTCCATCGCTTTGATCTTGTCTTCGCGAATCGCTTCTTGCTCTTTGCGATGATTCGTTGTCGCTGCATAGTTCCAATGGACAGCAGAGACGTGATATCCATCAGCGCCATTCTCAGCTTGGAGCTTCCAGTTACCATTAAATGTATAGGTTGAAGCGCCCTTTAATACTTCAAGACCATCAACTGACTGGTCAACAATCATGTCAATAATTTTTGCCGCATCACCCAAGAACTCGGTCAAAGGGGCAACATCTTCATTCAAACTGCCAAATAGAAAGCCACGGTAATTTTCAAATTTGACTAACTTTTTGAGATCGTGTGATCCTTCTTTATTAAAGCAGTCTGGATAACCAGCATCTTCAGGATCTTTTACTTTCAATAACTTGCCGCTATTGTTAAATGTCCAACCATGGAATGGGCATGTAAAAGTTGCCTTATTGCCACGCTTATGACGGCATAGTTGCGCGCCACGGTGACTACAGGCATTCATAAATGCATTGAGTTCACCCTGGCGATTACGAGAAATAAAAATTGGCTGACTACCAATATGAGTAGAGTAGTAGTCGTTGATGTTGGGAACCTGGCTTTCATGCGCAAGATAAATCCAATTTCCCTCAAAGATGTACTTCATCTCTAAATCAAACAAGTCTTTATCGGTAAATGCACTGCGATGAAGACGATAGTCGCCCTTTTGCCTATCCTCAATTAAGAATTCATCAAGACTTTTGAGTTTTGGAGTGTTATCTACATGAATTGGAATCATTTTTTTATCCTTTATGAACGGGGTGCAAGCACCCCTAATTCAAATTACGCTGCTAAGTGAGCTCTATCGACGATTCCTGATGCAGCTTCTGGCTTCTCAACCACCAAATGAAGATCAAAATCAATCGAAGCAAATGGCTTAGTAACTCCCTTTGCCTTTAGTTCAGCTGCATCACTAATACGGACCAATGGGGGTACTAACTCTTTGCGACTTGCAAATGCAAAGTCCTCCCAGAGATACTTATCGCCATCAATATTGATTTGAGTGGTTAACTTTCTATGGCCAGGTGCTGTTACAAAATAGTGAACATGCGCTGGGCGCTGACCATGGCGGCCCAATAGATTTAGTAAAGCCTGAGTAGAGCCATCCGGAGGACATCCATAACCATTTGGCATGATGCTTTGCATCGCATAACGGCCATTCTCATCAGTGAAAATGGTGCGGCGTAAATTGAAAGGAGGCTGAGTCTTATCAAAGAAAGAGTAGCCGCCCAACGAATTTGCATGCCAAATCTCAACTTTAGCGTTGGGCAATGGCTTACCATCTGCACCGTAAACTGCACCCTGCATGAACAAAGGTTCAGCCTTATCTGCTTCTGTACCATCATCCATGCGAGCAAAGCCCTTGGACTCTGGGGCTCCCGCAACGTACAAAGGACCTTCAATTGCACGTGGTGTTCCGCCTGTAAGACCAGCTTTTTTATCAGCCTCATCAGCGCGCATATCCAAGAAACGCTCTAATCCAATACCAGGGGCCAAGAGACCTAATTCATTGCGCGCACCAGCTTCCGAGAAATACTCCAAACCTTTCCAAAATTCTGTTGGGGTGATGTCTAAATCCTCAATCGCTTTACACAAGTCCCCAACCAGGCGAAGTGTGATCGCCTGAACACGTGGATTTGCAGGAGATTCAGCTGCATCCACAATCCATTCTTTTGCTAATTTTTCAATATCTGTATGTTTCATTTTTTAGTCCTATCAATTTGATTTTGTATAAATTAAGTTCACTGCTATTTGGTAATGAATTAAGTTTTTCAATAAATTAACTGTCGTCCTCCCGCACGGAGGATGGATGCCTACACAAAGGCAAAATCTCAATTTGCATAAAGGGGAATAAGGGCAATGTGGAAACTAGGTTATGTAGCTCTTCTACGCTTGCTACATCAAAAATGCTGATATTTGCGTACTGGCCAGCAATACGCCAAAGGTGGCGCCACTTACCGGAGTCTTGCAATCCTTGCGCAATCTCTTTTTCCTTCTTTTTCAATGCTGTTGCCTCCGCTTCTGGCATTGAAGTAGGTATGTTCACATTCATTCTGACGTGGAATAGCATGTTGTCTCCTTGTTAAGTGGGAATTAAATCAACATGATCTGAATGACCTTGCTGACGCTTTAGATAATTAATTTTTTCAATATCTAGTTGAATGCCTAGACCTGGACCTTTTGGAACTTGCAAAGAGAAATCCTTGTAGACCAAAGGGACAGTCAGGATTTCTTCTGTAAGTAATAGTGGGCCAAACAACTCGGTACCAAATGCCAATTCATGGAATGTTGAAAACACATGGGCTGATGCAGCTGTACCAACCGCACCTTCAAGCATGGTGCCGCCATACAAGCTGATCCCAAAAAGCTCTGCGATCGTTGCGACTTGAAGCGCTGGAAATAATCCACCAGACTGATTAATCTTCACGGCAAATACATCTGCAGCAAATTTATTTGCCAATTCCAATGCATCACTTGGCCCATGAAGAGCTTCGTCAGCCATGATGGCAACGGCAAACTGACTTGTTAAGCGAGCCATGCTTGATTTATGCAAAGCTTTAACGGGTTGCTCGATTAGATCAATACCACCAGCTTCTAATGTTGCAATACCCCGAACAGCATTTAATTCGCTCCAAGCCTGGTTAACATCAACTCGCACACTGATATCTGAGCCTAGTGCACGCTTGATTGCTAAAACATGCTGAACATCGTCCTCAACTGAACGCAAGCCAATTTTTAGCTTGAAAATATTATGGCGACGCAAAGAGATCATCTTCTCTGCTTCAGCAATATCTTTCTTAGTGTCTCCGCTAGCTAATGTCCAGGCTACTGGTAACTCATCACGTACTCGACCGCCTAGTAATTCACTTACAGGAATGCCTAATCGTTTACCTTGCGCATCTAACAAAGCGGTCTCAATTGCGCACTTAGCAAAACGATTGCCCTGAATAGTGCTACGTAACTTGTACATGACCTTAGCTACCTGGTCCGCCTTCATGCCAATGATGAGGGGAGCCATGTAAGTATCAATATTAGTTTTGATACTCTCTGGACTTTCCTCGCCATAATTCAACCCACCAATTGTGGTTGCCTCACCCCAACCCTCAACTCCATCAGCACAGCGAATGCGCACCAGTACCAAAGCCTGGGCGTTCATGGTGGCAACAGATAGCTTGTGCGGGCGAATAGTTGGGACATCAACTATTAGGGTTTCTACTGATTTAATCATATCTATTTCGTATAGTTTGGCGATAAATGAACTCTAAACAGGTACTTTTGACACGTCCAAGACTGTTTTGGTATCCTTTTGATACTTAAAAGGTATACATATGGAATTAAGGCATCTACGCTACTTTGTCGCTGTTGCAGAAGAAAAAAACTTCACTAGAGCAGCTGAAAAACTTTTTATTGCTCAGCCACCCTTAAGTAGGCAGATTCAGCAACTTGAAGAAGAGTTGGGCGTCACCCTCTTTGTTAGAAACTCTCGTCCGCTCAAGCTGACTGATGCAGGAAACTTTTTCTATGAGCATGCAAAACAAGTTCTAGCTAGGACCAGTGAACTAAAAGCAATGACTCAACGTGTTGGCAACATCAACCGAATATTGAATATTGGTTTTGTCGCATCAACACTCTATGGAAAACTGCCGAAAATTATTCGTAAATATCGCGCTAAATTTAATTCGATTGAATTGCGGATGCATGAAATGACCACCATGGAGCAACTTAAGGCCCTAAAGGATGGAAAGATAGATATTGGGTTTGGACGAGTACGCCATGAAGATGCCAATATCAGAAGAATCGTATTGCGAGAAGAAAAATTAATTGCTGCTGTACCCTATGAGCACCCACTTTCAAAGTCAAATAAGCCAATCAACTTAAAAGATTTAGCCGATGAAAATCTCATTGTGTTCCCAAAGAATCCTCGCCCAAGCTTTGCAGATCAGGTGCTCAATGGTTTTAGAGAAAGGGATGTTCATCCCAAAAAGATTATTGAAGTTCGAGAACTGCAAATAGCCATTGGATTGGTAGCGGCAGGTGAAGGTATATCCATCGTTCCCCTGAGCTTACAAGGCATGAAGCGAGATGATGTTGTCTATCTAGAGCTTAATGAGAAACATGCGTATTCCCCAATAATTATGAGCACGCGATCCATGGATAAATCAGAAGAAATTAAGGCAATGCTAGACCTCATCTACTGCATCTATGATGAGGAGGGAATTTCTTATACAAGGGAAAATTTATAAGTCGAAGGTGGTGTAATTCTGTGTTAAATTGAGCCTGTCGGCGCCTAAACAGGGCTTTTAATCCGTTGGTCGCGAGTTCGAATCTCGCCCGACCCACCAGCATTACTACGCCTCGCTCTGCGGGGCGTTTTTATTTCTAGGGTCCTGAGTTTG
>Ga0208496_1000210_pt1 | contig 20618 bp, 16 predicted proteins | sample CryBogmetaGMA2M_FD_184552 | JGI IMG/M metagenome (GOLD analysis project Ga0208496, IMG submission 184552) | Freshwater microbial communities from Crystal Bog, Wisconsin, USA - MA2M (SPAdes) | ecosystem: Environmental > Aquatic > Freshwater > Lake | place: Crystal Bog, Wisconsin, USA | collected... | reverse complement strand
CACACCATCGGGAGCAAAGTACTCGGGGTGACCATGTGAAATAGCGGCCCAATCGATAAGGGTTGCTCCATACATTTGTGCATACTTTGCAATCAGCGCATTATTGTCTTCACGCCAACCGCGAGGAACTGCGGTATTCACAACAATAATTTGGGGCTGATTCTTAACCACTTCGAAAATGGCGGCAACTTCTGCCTCAGTTAATCGATTGTTATTTCCAAGATCGAATATAACTGGGGAGCCATCCACGTGGAGCTTATCTTGTTGCATCACCGTAAGAAGTTCCGCTGCTTGGCGCCCAACGCGTGCATTAATTAAAGCGATGTGACTCCGTTTTTCTAATTCATAATGAATACCCAGAATAACTGAATCTCCGGTTACCCATAAGCCACCCGGTTGCGCATTTGAAATCTCGGTATTTTGGACGGGCTGAGTTAACTGAGCTTTCATTGCAGCCACATCTCGATCACTCTTTGTAATTGCATTGGCGCTCAAGAGTGATGTTGCAACTGTAATTGAAATTATTGCCAGCGATACAAAAGATTTTTGTCGGCGTTGTACATTTTTTGTGCGGTATTTCATTCCTTTAAACCAATATTCAACCATCCCGCTTCGGACTGGAAGCTCAACTAAACGCAGTGAAATATCGGCTAAAGCAAAAACTATTAAGATGCGAAGTAAATATAGGGCCCATGTGGATCCTTCAAGATCAACTTTAGGACGTGTGAGTTGAAAAACAACCCAGTGCCACAAATAGATTGAATACGAGCGTTCGCCAATCCATACCGCAATTTTGCTACTAAGGATTGGCGCAAACCGTGAAGCCGGGTGGACGACGCTAGTGATAATTGCACATCCAAAAATTCCAGCTAAAGGGAAAGCCAGCTTATATAAAGTTGGATCAGTTTCATTGACAAAGAGAAAAGTTGCGAGAATTCCTACGAAACCAAAAACACCAATTCCATCAATGAAATCTTGCGCACGTTTATTGACTTGTTCTTTGAGGTTTTGTGGTACCCAGCTGACTGCAAGCGCTGCGCCTAAAAACAGACCGATGCTGTGAGTATCAGTACCAAAATAGACATGGCTTACTTGTGAAGCACTAGCTGCATCAACTTGGAAAGAAACGATCAGTAAGGTGATACCTGAAATTGCCGCAATTAATAGTGCAGCTCCAGGAATTCGCTTCTTACCGAATTGGCGTAAAACCAGCAGCAAAATAAGTGGCCATATTAAATAAAACTGGGCTTCGACTCCCAGCGACCATGTGTGCTGCAGCAGTGGTGGTCGGGCAATTGAATCAAAATAATCAGTGTGCCTAAACACTAACCACCAGTTCATCAACCCAAAGATCGAGAAGGGGCTATCGCTTACGAATCGACGAACGGTTTCTGGTGCCCATATACATATATATAGCGTCGTGACGATGATCATGAAGATCAAAGGGGGAAATAATCGACGAATTCTCGCTTTATAAAAGGCACGTAAATCTAACCCACCGCTGCGCTGAATCGAATCTAAAAGCAATCGTGTGATGACATAGCCCGAGATCACGAAAAAGAGATCTACGCCGAGAAATCCACCGGGTATCCACGTAAAACCAAGGTGATACAGCATCACCGCAATTACAGCTACAGCCCGTAAACCATCGATGGCAGGGATATAACGGATACCGCGGGGAGTAGACATAAGAAATTACTTACGCGGTGCAGATTTCTTTGCTGCTGCTTTCTTAGTAGTTTTCTTCACTGGCTTTTTCGCACTCTTTTTAGGTGCTGAAATCGCCGGCTTTGTGCGCTCACTTGAAACGCGAATTGGGCCAGCGTTAATAATTGTGTCATCAGAATTCAAATTCCCTAAGACATTTTTTTGAAGATCAGCCAGGCGAGTAAATGCAGATTCAAGTCGTGAACGTGATTGATGAATTGCGGATTCAGCGGCATCAAGTGATTGTGTTTGAATCTTATAAAGTCGTTCAGCTTCACCCATCACACTAGCTAGCCATTGGCGATAGTTAGTAACTTCAGCCGTTGCCTCAATAACAATTCGCTCACCTTCGCGACGAGCTGCCGTAGTGAGTGCATTGCCCTCGCGCTTCTTACTTTCAATAACTGATTCTGCTTCAGCCTCGGCCTGTGCAATTTTCTCTTCAGCTTCAGCTTCTGCCGCTTGAATATATTTGCGACCACGTGTTTCGGCGCCACTCAAAATAGAGCGAGCTTTTGCATCGGCGGCATCGATTTCTTCTTTTGTGATTCGATTTGTCTCAGCAACTAATCGTGAAGCAATAGCCTGGGCCTTACTTTCACGGGCTTGCGCCGATTTAATCATCGACATTGCAGTCTCGGTTGCCAGAATTTCAAACTCTTCTTTAGTTAACCCCGTTATGTCTCGACGAGATTTAAGGTCGGCAAGTTGTGCTTCGAGTTCACGGATGCGATCGACTGAAGATGGTGCTTCCGGTTCGTCGCCTTTGAATCCAACCCAGTTAAGGAAGGAGTTCTTTTCAGCCATCGTCATACCTCGCAACTCGATTTAAAGAGAGCCTAAGGTTAGAGCAAGGCCTTACTTACTGTAAATCGCCACTGAAATCGCTACGTACTGCGAGATCCAGGCGGCCAGCACAAAGATATGGAAGAGCTCGTGGAAGCCGAAGTACTTAGCGGTGCGGCCAGGGCGCTTGAGTGCATAGAAAATAGCCCCAACTGAGTAGAACAATCCGCCGATGATTATTGGGAGTAACACCCATAAACCACCCTCGCGATAAAGGTCAGGGGTATAAACAATGGCAACCCAGCCAAGCAATAAATAATTAGCAACATACAACCAGCGCGGGGCATTGAGCCAGAAAACTCTTAAGCCAACACCGATTGCTGCGCCTATCCACACAATTGCTAACAAAATATTTCTACTTCGGTTATCTAATAGCGCAACAGCAAAGGGAGTATAGGACCCGGCAATTAATAAATTAATATTTGCATGATCCCAACGGCGCCAGATTTTTTTCTTTTCGGGTGACCAAGGGACTCGGTGATAAACCGCAGAGACACTAAAGAGCATGATCGCGGTGACTGAATAAATTGCGACCGCGAATTTGAGCGATTCTTTACTGAGAATAAATAAGACAAGGGAAGCGATGATGACCGCAGGAGTTGCACCCAGGTGGAACCAGCCGCGTAACTTAGGCGGCACCACAGGTTGCTGCGTCATGCGTTGAGAGTACTAGTGATTAACTGTTTTCCATATCGACAAAAGCTCGGCCCGCTGATAAGAATCTCCTATGACATTTAGATCTCCTATATTCGAAATCAGCCATACATACATCGACGATGAAGCCGCCCTGAGTCCAATGGCTTGCACCTATTTGGGCAATGGATTAAATCAAGACAAACTTGATGATTTTTCAATTGCTGGTGCCAAGAAATCCGCTGACCTGACCCGGGTGACTTTGGCAAAGCTATTAGCAATGAAACCGATAGATGAGATTGATCGAATTGCACAGACCGTTATGCAAGAGCGTCTCGAGTCTTCACTTGCGTTGCATGACAGCCAAGAATCCTTTGTTCTATGGAATGTTTTGACCTCACCACCGTCAAATGTACGTTCAATTTTTGAATTAATGCCAAAGAGTTCTGACCAGGATTTCGACAATATTGCTAAACGCCTGGCCGCCGTTGATGGTGCCTTTAAGTCATGGACAGGTGCAATCATGGAGATTGCTAAGAATGGGAAAACTACTGCGCAGCGACAAGTACGCGGTGTTATTGCGCAATTAGAAAACTATGCAAATGGTGGCTTTAGTGCGATGTGTACAAATTTTGATGCTGCGGGCAAATACCCTGCGATGCATGCCAATGCAAAGTTAGCCGAGAAAGCTGCCGCTGAAACTGCCGCTTTCTTAAAAAATGAATATTTACCAATAGCAAATCCCAATGATGCCGTCGGTGCAGAGCGTTATGCAGTATGGGCACGTTATTTCACTGGAGCAAAATTAGATCTTCGTGCGACTTATGAATGGGGTATGGGCGAACTCAAAGCAATCAATGAACGCATGTGGGAGATTGCTGAACAGATCAAACCTGGCGCAAAAACTCTGCGTGAAGTGGCCGATCACCTTGACCACGACCCTAAATATGTAATTAAGGGCAAAGATAATGTTGTTAAGTTCTTACAAGATTTTACTGATGCAGCTATTAAGCGCATGGATGGCGAATATTTCGAAATCGATGATCGCATTAAGATTTGTGAAGCCCGACTTGCTCCCGAAGGAAGCGCGTCAGCGCCTTACTACAACCCACCATCTGAGGATCTATCTCGTCCAGGAACAACCTGGATTCCGATGTTGGGTAAAGATGAAGCCAGCAGTTGGCACTTAGTCTCTACGTGGTATCACGAAGCAGTTCCAGGCCATCACTTGCAATGCGCAACAGTTGCGGTTGAAAAAGAACGTTTGTCACGTTTTCAAATAAATGGTGCATGGATTAGTGGTTATGGCGAAGGCTGGGCACTTTATGCCGAGCGCTTCATGAATGAACTTGGCGCTTTTGATGAACCCGGAATTGAAATGGGTTATTTATCAGCGCAAGCTTTGCGTGCAGCACGCATCGTCGTAGATATTGGAATGCACCTGGGCTATACCGACTTTGATGGAAATGTTTGGAATGCTGAGTCATCACGCAAGTTACTCAATGAGCAAGCTCTACTTGATGAAGATCATTCACGCAGCGAAACCGATCGCTACTTAGGATGGCCAGGACAAGCCATTTCTTACAAGGTGGGTGAGCGCGTTTGGATGAAGGCACGCGAAGATGCAAAGGCACGCTTAGGTGCAGCTTTCACTCTCAAGAAGTTCCACACATATGCACTGAAGATTGGTCCAATGGGTCTTGATCCATTTGCAATTGAACTTGCAAATTGGAAAGGCAACTAACTTATTTTCTAAATGAAAGATCAGCCTTTTTCATTTCAGCAACTAAAATTCTGATGGCGTTTGCTCCCATGCCATCGAGTTCTTTGAGGGCTGCGAGTGAGGTTTTTCTTAAATCGCTTAAGTGAAATAAGCCATCATCAATGAGTGCACGGCGGGCAGGTGCATCTAAACCGATCTCCTGCCATGGGCCATCAAGTTCGGCATATTTATTTAACTCAGTATCGCTATTGGTAATGATTGATTTATTTGCGGCTTTTTCGGCACGGCGTTCGGCTGCGGCTTTTTTTGCTTGAGATGCCAACATCTTTGTTTTAGCTGCAGATTGTTTGGCCATGTACTTATTTTAACTTTTTAATTAATAGTTGTGTGCGGGAGGCGGGACTTGAACCCGCACGTCCGAAGACACAGGTTCCTAAGACCTGCGTGTCTGCCATTTCACCACTCCCGCAAACCCATACCAAAGCCTTGTCGGCTTCCATATGGATAGGGGACAAGATTAGAGGTAAGTTAGCGATGTACCAAAACGGGCCGAAGCCCACTACGAATGAAGGGCACGGCACCATGTCATTAACACCAACTCCTGCAGATAAGTTCACTTTCGGTCTCTGGACCGTGGGTTGGCAAGCGCGTGACCCATTCGGCGATGCAACACGTGGAGCTTTAGATCCTGTTCGCACAGTCAATGAGTTAGCTGCACGCGGTGCATATGGTGTGACTTTCCACGATGATGATTTGATTCCTTTTGGAAGCGATGAAGGCGCTCGTCGCGGTCATATTGATCGTTTCAAAAAAGCTCTCGCTGAAACCGGAATGAAAGTTCCGATGGCAACTACAAATCTTTTTACGCACCCAGTTTTCAAAGATGGTGCATTTACTTCAAATGATAAAGATATTCGCCGTTATTCGATTCGCAAAGTGATGCAGAATATAGAACTAGCTGTTGAACTTGGTGCAAAGACTTATGTGTGCTGGGGCGGACGAGAAGGCGCTGAATCCGATGGCGCGAAGGATGCCTACGTTGCCCTCGATCGTTTCCGGGAAGCTTTTAACGTATTAGGTGAGTTTGTTACAGATAATGGTTATGACATTAAGTTCGCAATTGAGCCAAAACCAAATGAACCACGTGGTGATATTTTCTTGCCAACAATTGGTCATGCTCTTGCTTTTATTAATTCACTTGATCGCCCTGAACTTGTTGGCGTGAATCCAGAAGTTGGTCATGAGCAGATGGCTGGACTCAACTTTGTTCATGGAATCGCTCAAGCCCTGTGGCACAAGAAGCTTTATCACATCGACTTGAACGGACAACATGGGCCAAAGTTTGATCAAGATTTGGTTTTTGGTCATGGCGATTTGAAATCTGCCTTCTTCTTAGTTGATTTGTTAGAGCGCTATAAGTACGACGGACCAAAGCACTTTGATTACAAGCCCGCCCGTACTGAAGATGACAAGGGTGTGTGGGAATCGGCAACATCAAATATGCGCACTTATCTAGCTCTCAAAGAACGCGCAGCTGCTTTCCGCGCCGATCCGCGCGTTATTGAAGCGATGAAAGCTTCAAATATTCCGGGTCTTGGGCAATCAACATTGAATGCTGGTGAGACTTGGCGAGATCTAGCCAAAGATTCCTTTGACGTTGAAGCTGCAGGTACACGTGGGTATGGCTATGAACTAGTTGATCAACTAGCTCTGGAACATTTGATGGGCGTTAAGTAAAACTAAGTCTGGGACTTAGTTCGACATTGCTCCTCGGCGAGAAATCGCATCAACGCTGGCTGAAACTAGCAAGACCGCACCAGTTACTAAGTACTGAATTCCAGCACCGTAACCAAGCAGACCCATGCCGTTATCAATAACCGCAACTACTAGACCACCCAAAATCGCATCACGCAATTTTCCTTTTCCACCGAACAAAGAAACGCCACCAATCACAGCCGCACCCACGGCATAAAGAAGTGTTGAACTTCCACCGGTTGATGGTGAAATTGAGTTCATACGTGAAGCAAAAAGCATTCCGGCGATTCCAGCTAGTGAAGAACAGATAACAAATGCCGATGTACGTACGCGCTTGACGTTAATACCAGCACGACGTGCAGCTTCGGCGTTGCCGCCAACTGCATACAAATGACGACCAAAAGTTGTGCTACTTAATACAAAAGTACCAGTAATAAGAATGAGCAAAATAATTGGTACAACAATCGGCATTCCCTTAGTACTAATAACGCCTTTAGTTCCACGTTCGATATTCAGAGCCCATACTGCGCCTCCAGTTATTACAAGGAGTGCAACGGTTTTAATGAGCCAGAGTTTGAAGAGTTCGGCAGTTAAGCCCGCACGACGCCGAGTGTTAATACGATTAAGACCCATGAGTACATATGCTGCGCCAAGAATGCCCCAGAGCAACCAACCTTCGGTAGGCGTTAAATTACTATTTTCAACGGCCAAAATTACTGTGTTGCTAATCTGAATTGTTCCGCCTTCACCGGCAAGGAGTAACAAAATTCCTTGAAAAGCCAGGAATGCAGAAAGAGTAACCACGAATGATGGAATTCCAACTCTGGAAACTAAAGTTCCCATCAGTAAACCCAGAATTGCGCCGACGGCAATACTGACCGGCAGTGCAATAAACCATGCGACTGCGTGATTAGAGACCAGAAGAACCAGAACCGCGCCACACACACCAGAGGCGTAACCGGCTGAAAGATCGATTTCGCCTAACAACAGTACGAAAACAAGACCCATGGCGATAACAATTACTGGCGCCGACTGAGTTAATAAATTTGCAAAGTTACGAGCAGTAAAGAAGAACTCGCTCATGAGCGTGAATATTGTGCCAAGAGCGACTAGACCCAGAACTGCCGGAAGTGAACCGATGTCACCGGCCTTTACTTTGCTCCAATAATTTGATGCAGCAGTTGCCAGTGAATCCTTTTCTACTTGTACGTCGTTACTCACTTGGCACCTCCAGACTTACCTGTAGTTATTAATTCAATAACCTGGTTTGTCGTGACGTCCTTCTTTTTTACTTGTCCGGCCATAGAACCTAAGTAAAGTGCGGCAATATTGTCTGCGACCTGAAAAATATCAATGAGGTTGTGGCTAATTAAAATTACGGCCAAACCATTATCAGCAAGACGGCGTACAAGGTTGAGAACTTGTTCAGTCTGGGCAACACCTAGCGCTGCAGTTGGTTCATCCAGAATAACTACTTTGCTATTCCAAAGAACTGCGCGCGCAATAGCTACGGTCTGACGCTGTCCGCCTGAAAGCGATGCGACGCTTTGGCGGATGGATTTAACTGTACGGACACTCAAGCCATCCAGAGTCTTACGGGCGAGTGATTCCATATTTGATTCATTGAGAACAATACCTTTTTTAACTTCGCGACCTAAAAACATATTATGAACGATGTCTAAGTTATCGCAGAGCGCTAAATCCTGATACACGATTTCAATTCCGAGGGCAGTGGCATCGCGAGGGCCAGTTACTGCAACTTTCTTACCTTCAAAAAGGAATTCGCCTTCTTCGGCTTGATAAATTCCGGCAATACATTTGATGAGAGTGCTCTTGCCTGCTCCGTTGTCACCAACAAGGGCGGTGACTTGTCCGGCGTATGCATCGAAATCTACATTCTTTAATACATGCACTGGGCCGAAAGATTTATTAATTCCACGAAGTGAAAGAATTGGTTGGCTCATCGTTTCCTCTATTTCTGCTTAGTTAAAGCAATTCCGGCCCGAGTTTTCACTCGGACCGGAATCACTTCTTAACTGATTTCGGATCTAACGAATTAGATACCGTTCTTCTTACATACGGCTTCTGTTGCAATCTTGCAAACAGCTGCGCGTGTTTGGAAACCATCAGCAATAACAACCTTGACGTTAGCCTTTGTGATTCCAACTGGTACTAGAAGTACTGAAGGAACATCACGCACACCGTCATTTGTCTTGCCCTTAGCAAGTGTTGCAGCGTCTGTGCCCTTGATAAGTGCAACAGCTAGATCAGCTGCGCCTTGAGCTTCTTGCTTAACTGCCTTGTAGACAGTGTTTGAAAGATCTCCAGTAAGGATTGCTGCAAGTCCGTCTGCTGTTGCATCTTGACCAGAAACACATACCTTGCCATTGAGCTTGCTCTTCTTAAGAACTGCTACTGCAGCTAATCCAAGACCTTCGTTAGCTGATACAACTGCATCAAGCTTTCCGCCTGCCTTTGTTAGCATCTGCTCAAAAATAACTCCACCCTTTGCGTTATCCCAGTCTGGAACAGACTGATCATCAACAAGTGTGTAAGCCTTTGATGTAATTGATGGGCGTAGAACTGAGTCATAACCCTGCTTGAACAATGTTGCGTTGTTATCTGTTGGTGAACCGTTCAAGTAAACGATCGATGCCTTCTTCTTACCAGCAGCATTAAGACATGCTTGAATGCCCTGACCTTGAAGCTTGCCAACTGCAACGTTGTCGAATGATACGTAGTATGAAGCTGAACCCTTAAGTGTTAGACGATCGTAATCGATTGTCTTAACGCCAGCTTTTGCAGCCTTTGCTTGAATCGCAGCTGTTGATGGTGAATCAAGACCAGCCATGATCAAAACCTTTACGCCCTTTGCGAGCATTTGATCTGCGATTGTTGCAAACTTTGCCTTATCGCCATTTGCATTTTGAATGTCAACTGTTACGCCAGCCTTCTTGAAAGCTGCTGTAAGGAATGGACGGTCTGCAGTTTCCCAGCGAGCTGAAGAAGCAGCATCTGGAAGAATTACGCCAACTTGTGTACCAGCAGCAACTGCTGATGAAGTTGACATGAAGCCTGTTAGTGCAAGTGCACCAGCTGCAATTACAGCTGCGACCGCATTACGACGCTTTGTCATCTATTAACGACCTTTCGGGGGTTGTAACCACCATGAGTGAAACCTGTATTCACTCACTTTATTTGGTGGATAGGTGGGTTAAAAGTAACGGGTTAGGCCCAAAAGGTCACTATGGAATATGCGTGGAAGTACCGTGGGGAGTTAACGATTTGATAACGGCGGCAATGGCCTAGCGATAGCCTTACTCAGTGTCCACACAGGTAGAGCAACTTGAGAGCGCGATTAAGGCTGCCATCGAGCGGGCACATGCGGCTGGCTCACTATCTGGACACATTCCGGCCACGATTAAATTAGAGCGACCAAAAGATCGCAACCATGGCGATTACGCAACTTCTATTGCTTTGCAATTAGCAAAGCCAGCGAACATGAATCCGCGCGAAGTTGCTCAAATAATCTGTGATCAATTAACGGGCACCGATGGAATTTCTGCCGTTGAAATTGCGGGTCCGGGATTTATTAACATCACTTTGAATCGGGCTAATCAAGCTGAATTAGTTACATCAATTGTGAAGGCAGCCCACGATTATGGAAAAGGAAGCGCGCTCGCAGGTGTGCGAATTAATTTAGAGTTTATAAGTGCGAACCCAACCGGCCCTTTGCATTTAGGTCATACACGTTGGGCAGCAGTTGGTGATTCACTCGGAAGAGTTTTGAGTGCTGCTGGTGCAGAAGTTACGCGCGAGTTTTATATCAACGATCGCGGAAATCAGATGGATCTATTTGGTGCTTCAGTTGAAGCTGCCGCACTTGGTAATCCAATTCCTGAGGACGGTTATCAAGGTGGATACATTTCAGAATTAGCACAGCAAGTTGTTGCAAGTAATCCATCCATCAAGACATTACCTGAAGGTCAACGTCATCCAGCATTTCGTGAAGCAGCGTATGCCGTTCAATTAAAAGATCAACAGCGCGTACTCGATTCTTTTGGCACACACTTTGATGTGTGGTTTTCAGAGCGTTCATTGCACGACCAAGGCGCAGTTGAGCATGGTTTAGAGAAGTTACGCACTCAGGGCCATGTCTTTGAAGAAGAAGGTGCAATCTGGTTGCGCACAACAGATTTTGGTGATGACAAAGATCGCGTATTAACTAAATCTGATGGCTCACTTACTTATTTCTCTTCAGATACGGCGTATTACATTAATAAGCGCGAACGCGGCTTTGATATTTGTATCTATATGTTAGGTGCAGATCACCATGGTTATGTGGGCCGCTTAAAAGCAATTGCAGCGTGTGCCGGCGATGATCCTGAGTACAACATCCATGTTCTTATCGGCCAATTAGTAAAGATCATGGAGGGCGGCGAGGAAGTTAAATTATCTAAGCGCGCCGGCACCATTATTACTTTGGAAGAGTTAGTAGAAAAAGTAGGCGTTGATGCTGCGCGCTATACCTTGATTCGCTATCCCGTTGATACCCCCATGGTCATGGATATTGATATTTTAAAGCGTAATACAAATGAAAATCCCGTGTATTACGTTCAGTACGCCCATGCACGCATTGCGGCAGTTTTACGTAATGCAGGTGAACTCAATATTTCGGTGAACATAAAAGATTTTGATTCTTCACAACTGATGCACGATCGCGAAAATGAATTACTGGGAGCGTTGGCAGAATTTCCTCGCGTTGTACAAAGTGCTGCCGAACTTCGCCAACCCCACCGAGTTGCACGCTACTTGGAAGAGTTAGCTGGCACGTATCACGGTTTCTACGCCGATTGCCGCGTACTTCCAATGGGAGAAGAAAATCCATCGCCATTGCACACCGCTCGTCTATTACTCTGTGCATCTACAAAACAAGTTATTAAGAATGGTTTAGATTTATTAGGCGTCAGTGCACCGGAGAGGATGTAGCTATGTGGTCCTCTCATGTAAAAATTGGAACTGAACTTTCTATCGCTTCAATCCCGGCGTCGCAACTTGCTAAGGAATTTGGTACTCCGGCATTCATAATGGATGAAGGCGATTTTCGTACACGCGCAACGGCGTGGAACAGCGCGTTACACGCGGCTTTTGGTGAGCAAGCGGGAAATGTTTATTACGCGGCTAAAGCTTTTATTTGTGTTGAAGTTGCTCGCTGGATTAAAGATCTTGGAATTGGGATTGATGTATGCACTGGTGGCGAATTAGCCGTTGCACTTAAAGGTGGAATTGATCCAAAGAAAATGGAGTTCCACGGTAATAACAAGTCAGTCGCAGAAATTGAACGGGCGGTATCGGCTGGTGTCGGCACAATTGTTATTGATTCGCTATGGGAAATTGAACGCGTCGCTACTGCTGCAGCTGCGCATGGCGTAGTCCAAAAAGTATTACTTCGCTTAACTCCTGGTATTGAAGCGCACACGCATGAATCAATTGCTACTGCCCATGAAGATGTGAAGTTTGGTTTTTCAATTGCAAGTGGTTCAGCCTGGAATGCGGTCCAAGGTGTTCGCCGATATCAATCGCTAGAACTTCGCGGTTTCCATGCCCACATTGGTTCACAAATTTTAGAGACTGAATCTTTTCAAATGAGTGCCGAGCGATTAATTGCACTCCTTGCACGATATCGGGATGAGTTTGCAAGTGAACTTCCTGAACTTGATTTAGGTGGGGGTTATGGAATTGCCTACCTACCTGGAGAAACCGGGTTAGCACCAGACACAACTTTAAAAGCTTTAGCCGCCGTTGTAACTGCCCAATGCGCTGCCCACAAATTAGCGCTTCCAAAAATTTCTATCGAACCAGGTCGTTCAATAGTTGGACCAACGATGTTTACTTTGTATGAAGTAGGGACTACTAAAGATGTCACATTAGATAATGGTGCAAATCGCCGATACGTTTCCGTTGATGGTGGAATGAGCGATAACTTGCGAACTTCTTTATACGGGGCCGAATACACCGCCATCCTGGCTAATCGCACGAGTTCTGCGCCAAAGATTTCATCACGAGTCGTTGGGAAGCACTGCGAAACTGGCGATATTGTGATTCGAGAAATCGATTTAGAAAGTGATATCGCACCTGGCGATTTATTAGCTACCCCAGCAACAGGTGCATACGGTCGAAGCATGGCAACTAATTACAATCACGTGCCTCGGCCACCAGTGATAGCAGTAAAAGATGGAAAAGCCCGCGTAATTCTTCGCCGTGAGACTGAAGCAGATCTGTTGGGCTTAGATATTTAACGCCGTTACAGGCATCTGTGAAAGAATAGGCGTATGGACGCAGAGCTAAAAACAATCTCAATTGGCATGCTCGGCTGCGGTGTTGTTGGCAGCCAAGTTGCTCGCCTGCTGCAATCTGATGAGCAGGAACTCTCTGAGCGCTCAGGTGCGCTCTTAGTTCTAAAAAAGATTGGCGTTCGAAGCACATCCGCACGCGAGGGTATAAATCCTTCGATGATCACTACTGATTTAAATTCAATTGTCAGCGACCCCGAAATCAATATTGTGATTGAAGTAATGGGTGGAATTGAACCCGCACGTACTTTAATTCTAGAAGCTATTAAAAATAAGAAATCTGTTATTACTGCCAATAAGGCACTGCTTGCAACATATGGTCATGAATTATTTAATGCAGCGGATGCGGCAAAAGTAGATTTGTATTACGAAGCAGCAGTTGCAGGTGCGATTCCAATTATTCGCTCAATGCGCGAATCACTTGCTGGCGATCAAATTACTCGTGTAATGGGAATTGTGAATGGAACGACTAATTATATTCTGACAAAAATGGCCGAAGAAGGCCGCGATTTCAATGATGTATTAAAAGAGGCACAAGCACTTGGTTACGCTGAAGCCGATCCGACTGCCGATATTGAAGGCCATGATGCTGCAGCTAAAGCTGCACTATTAGCCAGTTTAGCTTTTCATAGCACGGTCACAATTGATGAGGTCTACTGCGAAGGGATTTCGGCAATAACTATTGACGATGTGAACGCGGCTAAAGCGATGGGTTCAGTAATTAAATTGTTGGCGATTGCAGAACTCACTCTTAAAGATGAAATCTCAGTTCGAGTGCACCCAGTTATGCTCCCTAATTCACATCCGTTGGCATCAGTGCGCAATGCTTTTAATGCCGTTTATGTTGAATCTGAAGCTGCTGGTCAGCTGATGTTTTATGGTCGTGGTGCAGGTGGCGCACCTACCGCTTCAGCAATTTTGGGTGACTTAGTAGCCGTTACACGCCACCGTGCATATTCAACGGTGGGATATGGCGAATCAGATTATGCAGATTTAGATATTGCTCCAGTCAGTGATGTGAAATCACAGTTCTTTGTTCGCTTACACGTGGCCGATAAATCAGGTGTTTTAGCATCTATTGCACAGGTATTTGCTAGTGAAGGCATCTCAATTCAAACTGTTCGCCAAGCCGGCCTTGGAAAAGATGCTGAGCTCATTGTGGTTACTCACAGCGCAAGCGAGGCATCACTTACAGCTTGTGTTAAGAAACTAACTGACATGGATATTGTCAGCAAAGTGGAATCAGTTATCCGCGTTGAAGGAGTAGTCGCCTAATGGGAATCTTTGGAAATAAGAAAAGCGGAGCTCACCAGTGGCGTGGAGTTATTGAGGAATATCGCCACCGTTTACCGGTTAATGCAAACACTCCAATAGTGTCATTGCGCGAAGGTGGAACTCCACTTATTTACGCGTGCAATCTTTCAGAGATACTTGGCAACAATGTGTGGATTAAATACGAAGGCTTAAACCCAACGGGTTCATTTAAAGATCGCGGAATGACGATGGCGATTTCCAAAGCCGCCGAAGCTGGGGCCAAAGCTGTTATCTGTGCATCTACCGGAAATACATCAGCTTCAGCGGCAGCATATGCAGTCAAAGCCGGAATGACTCCAGCAGTTTTAATTCCTAAGGGAAAAATTGCAATGGGCAAGTTAGCTCAAGCCGTAATTCACGACTCAACAATTTTGCAAGTGAATGGAAACTTTGATGATTGCTTAACTTTGGCACGTGAACTTTCTGAAAATTATCCAGTTGCACTTGTTAACTCAGTTAATCCGTATCGCATTGAAGGACAAAAGACTGCCAGCTTTGAAGTTGTAGATATGTTAGGTAATGCCCCAGATATTCACGCACTTCCTGTAGGAAATGCTGGAAACATCACGGCTTATTGGAAGGGCTACAACGAGTATTACAAGGATGGCATGTCAGCACGCTTGCCACAGATGTATGGTTTTCAAGCAGCTGGTGCGGCGCCAATTGTTAAAGGCAAAATCGTTAAGAATCCAGACACCATTGCAACGGCAATTCGTATTGGAAATCCAGCATCATGGCAGCAAGCCGTTGAAGCCCGTGATCTTTCAGGTGGCGTAATTGATTCAGTGACAGACAAAGAGATTCTCTCGGCATACCGTTTGATTGCTGCCAAAGAAGGAATATTCGTTGAGCCGTCGTCGGCTGCAGGTTTAGCTGGACTTATTAAGTATAAAAAAGCTGGAAAATTACCTCAAGACAAGACAATCGTTATTACGGTTACTGGGCACGGCTTGAAAGATATTCCTTACGCCCTTGAAACTGCGAAAAAGCCCGTTGTTGTTCCAGTAAATGTTAAAGCTGCGGCTAAAGCGCTGGGTCTTTCCTAAGAGTTACCTATGAAGCCAACTTTTAAAGCCCAACCTATGCAGGTTCAAGTTCCTGCCACTAGTGCCAATTTAGGTCCAGGTTTTGATTGCCTTGGTTTAGCACTAACAATGTTTGATCGCTACATCGCACAAGTCCAAGATGAACCTGGCGTTGATATCGATGTCACTGGCGAAGGTTCAGAAGATGTTGCCCGTAATGAAAAGAACTTAGTAATTAAAGCGATGTATAAAGGTTTCGAATTTTTAGGTGGCAAACCACGTGGAATTGCACTTCGTCAACTCAATGTCATACCTCACGGTCGCGGTCTTGGATCATCGGCAAGTGCAATTGTTGGTGGCCTATCGCTAGCCCGCGGATTAGTTCTTGGCGGCAATGAACGTATGTCACTTGAAGATATGTTGGTCATCGCAAATGAAATGGAAGGCCATCCAGATAATGTGGCCGCAGCGATTTTTGGAAATGCAAATATTGCTTGGCAAGATCCACAGCGCGGCCATGTGGTTGCACAATCTGTAAATATTGAAGTTGATGCTCGTATCGGCGTTTTAGCATTTATCCCTAACACTGCGGTAGCAACTTCGAAAGCAAGAAAAATGTTGCCAGAAAGTATTCCTTTTGCCGATGCCGTTCGTAACTCCACAAATGTGGCGTTATTAGTGCATGCACTTCAGCATCGCCCAGATCTGCTTCATACCGCCACAGCTGATTTCTTACATCAGTCATATCGCCAAGATGCGATGTCACAATCTTTTGCTTTGCTTACAAAACTTCGCAATGCAGGAGTTGCGGCCTTTATTTCTGGCGCTGGCCCAACGGTTTTAGCTCTACACACTGGAGGTCCAAGTGAGGCTGAAGAATTACGAAGAGCTGCCGGTGAAAAATTTGTTGTAACCGAACTGGGCATTGCCCGTGCCGGGGCCAAGGTAATTTCTGCGTAAATTTGCCGTTTTTGCACATTTGCGCCCTCGGATGCTAACCTTCTCGTATCTGAACGGCCCATCTCTAGCGGCTAGCAACACATCAGGTGAAAATCAAAAAAAACATCCACGGTTCAACGGGATATATCTAAAACCAGTTGACCTATATAGAAAAGAAACACATGACAACAGAAATTGAACCTGTACGTTCGAACAGTCCTGAGCTTTCTGCAATGACTCTGCCTAAATTAAAGACAGTTGCAACACAACTAGGTGTCGATGGCGCAGCAAAGATGAAAAAGGACGCACTCGTAGAAGCGATCGCTGATTTACAGGCCAAGAACCGCGAAGCTGCTAAAGCTGAACGCGAAGCCCGCCGCGAGGCACGTAACAAGAGCAAGAAAGAATCTAAGCCTTCTAATAATTCTCAGAGCAACGATGATGGCGATGATGATGGTGATGATTCATCATCTGCGCCGCAGAGCAACACCGAACGCGGAAACCGCAGTGAGCGCTTTGATCGAAACGATCGTCATGCTCGTGGTCGTGATCGCAACCGTGATCGCAACCGTGATCGTGGACCACGCGAAGAGCGCGAACCAGTTATTGGCGAAGACGATGTTCTAGTACCAGTGGGCGGCTTGCTCGATATTCTCGAGAGCTATGCATTTATTCGCACTGCTGGTTACCTCCCAGGGCCTAACGACGTGTATGTCTCATTGCAGCAAGTCCGTAAAAATGGTCTGCGCAAGGGCGATGTTGTAACGGGTCAAGTTCGCCAACCTCGCGAAGGTGAAACTAAGCAGAAGTTCAACGCACTTATTACTCTTGAAACCGTTAATGGAATGACTCCAGAAGAAGCACGTAATCGCGTTGAATTTGGCAAGTTAACTCCGCTATACCCGCAAGAACGTTTACGCCTTGAAACTGAGCCAAATGTTCTTACAACACGTGTGATCGATTTGATTGCACCTATTGGTAAGGGCCAACGTGGTCTTATCGTTTCGCCTCCAAAGGCTGGTAAGACAATGGTTCTGCAATCAATTGCTAATGCGATCACAACAAACAACCCAGAGTGTCACTTGATGGTTGTACTAGTAGATGAGCGTCCAGAAGAAGTTACAGATATGCAGCGCAGCGTTAAGGGTGAAGTTATTGCTTCAACCTTCGACCGCCCAGCTGATGACCACACAACAATCGCAGAGCTTGCAATTGAACGCGCAAAGCGTCTGGTTGAACTAGGTCACGATGTAGTTGTACTTCTTGACTCAATTACACGTCTTGGTCGCGCATACAACATTGCAGCACCTGCATCAGGCCGCATCCTTTCTGGTGGTGTTGATTCAGCTGCTCTCTATCCACCAAAGAAGTTCTTCGGAGCTGCTCGTAATATTGAAGATGGTGGATCACTTACGATTCTTGCAACAGCACTTGTTGATACAGGTTCTCGTATGGATGAAGTTATCTTCGAAGAGTTCAAGGGAACTGGAAACATGGAGCTCATCCTTGATCGCAAGATGGCTGACAAGCGCATCTTCCCTGCGGTTAACGTTGTTGCTTCTGGTACACGTAAGGAAGAGATCCTTATGGGTTCAGAAGAGCTCAACATTGTCTGGAAGCTACGTCGTGTATTGCACGCACTAGAGCCACAAGCTGCACTCGAACTGCTGCTTGAGAAGATGAAGGGCACTAAGTCCAACGTCGAGTTCTTGATGCAGATCCAGAAGACAACTGCTGGACCGGATGACAGCAAGTAAGACTTAATAGCTTTAAATTGAACCCCCTTCGCCCTGCGCGGAGGGGTTTCTTCTTGCTCCACAGTTTCTGAGTATTGGGGGATACCTGCCAATAAGCAGTAGGGGTCAATTGCCACTTCTGCGATAAGTATGCAGAAAATGGCTAACCTTGAACACATGAATCCTCCAACCAGGCTTAAGAGAACAATCTTGGTTGTCGAAAATGAAGATTTCCTGCGTTCTCTGATTGCTGACTCACTTGAAAAAGCGGGATTCAATGTTGCAACTGCAGCCAATGGCCTTGATGCAAAACGTTTGATCTCTTCGGTCGATCCCGATGCATTGATCCTCGATATTGACCTGGGTCATGGTCCAACTGGCTTGGATCTTGCCGCGCAGTTATCAATGACTTCACCCGAAGTTGGAATCGTATTTCTGACGGACTTGCCAGACCCGCGCTTTTCACGTGAAAACCACGAAGTCAAAAAGAACCAGGCATACCTTAATAAAAAGTTATTGGCAGATTCCGTAGTTCTTGTCGAAGCCATCGAAGCAGTTTTGTTGGAAACGGGAATAGACGATTTTCGTCATGACAAATTAGATGGGCGTCCGTTAGCAAATCTGTCTCGCACCCAGCTCGAGATACTCAAACTTTTGTCAGAGGGAAAGACAAATCAACAGATCGCAGATGCACGTGGTCGCTCACTCAGCGCGACTGAAAGCGCGGTAACAAGAACTTTAGAAGAGTTAGATATTCCTAAGGATGCAGATGTAAATGTTCGTGTGGTCGCTACACGTAAATACTTTCAAGCAATCTCATAGCGAGTAAGTAACTTGATTTGAAAAAAACTTCGAATGGAAACCTCTTACGGGAAGTTCTCTCTCGCGGATTTCAATCTAAATCGTTGGCCATTATTTATGCAATAAATCTCTATGCGACAGGATACCTATTTCCAACTGAGATTATTCTTCCCGGGGTTAACTCCCATCTGTGGGACTTAATGGTTGGTCTTGGTGGTGCAACTTCACTTCTATTAACCAGGTTATATTTCCGCTCCAAAGCCATCTCCTTGTTTAGCTCGCTACAAATCGCCTTTAGTTTTGCTCTGGCAATAAGTGCTGCAACCGCCACTGGTGTTGCAGGATCTGTTCTGTTCCTAGGTGCCGATATCCCACAATCGAGTATTCAGAGAATTTTTGTATTTGGTCCATTAGGTACTTTGGGGCAGATCTCAATTTTCTCATTGATAATTGGCGCATTTATCTACTCCTCACATTCAAGTAAGAACCTCGCTCAAGAACGAATTGCGCTAAGCCTGATTCAAGAGAAGCTTCGAGAGGATCTTGAGTCAGATAAGGCCAAGCTGACATTTAAAATTACAAATGCGATTAAGCCTTCACTGAAGTCAATCGAAGAACAGGTGGCAGTTGGTGCTAGAAGCCCTGAATTAGTTTCGCAGATTAATGATGCAATTAATGGAGTTATCCGCCCATTGAGCCATGCCCTCGATGAACAATCTACAACCGCTAGTCTTGGCAAAATCGACCAAACGAAGTTAGCACGCGATATACGACGCACACCATTCCGTAATCGATTCACTCGCATCGCCCACATCACTCTTGCCTTTAACCCAGTTGTTTCAGTTGCTACATACTTTGGATTCGTACTAGTTTCGTTGTTGTATTTATTCTCATGGCGTGATGCAGCAAAAGTATTCTTGCCTTTCCTAATTGTTTCTTACCTGCTTTTTAACTTGCTGAACAAGGCTCTAGGCTCAATACAGGCAAAGATCTACATTGTTATTTTTGTAAGTGTCATCTTTTCAACAGTGCAATCTTTCCAATTCTTTCTAATTGGAATGTTTCAAGGTTTGGATTCCAAACTTATCGGAACTATCGCCTTCTCCGTTTTAACTCTCACCCTGGGATCCTCAACTTTTCAGCTATTCATTAGTGGAATCAAGCACAATTTAAGGAATGCCGAACAGGTCAATATTGAGATTGCCCAAAGCATTTCCTCAGTTCGTAAACAGTTGTGGCGTTTTCGTAAGAATCTCTCTCGCGAACTCCACGGCGGACTACAAGCAAAGTTGCAGGTTTTAGCCTTGCAAATTGAAAAAGGCCTAGAAGTTCCAATTGCATCTCTAACTGACGTTCAGGAATCGCTGTTTTCGGTTGTTAAGAGCCAAGAAGATTCACCAGTTCCCATCACTGAATTCCTCAAAGAACAACAGGAGTTTTGGGAAGGGGTATGTGAGATCAGTTTTGAGGTTTCACAGGCTGTAATCGAAGAAGTAGATTCACATGCGGTTATAAATGAATGTATTAGAGAAGTAATACGTGAATCAATTAACAACGCAATCAAACATGCAAAGTCTTCACGAATGAGTATTGAGTTAAAGCTTTCAAGGGATTCAATGATTGACCTATTTGTGCTGAACTCAACCAATCAGCCAATTACCGCTACTAGTGCCTCAAACCTTGGCTCTAGATTATTTGAAGAGTTAACTGATTCATGGGGCATTGAGTACAGGGCAGATTCAACTGAGCTTCGAGCATCATTTAAAATTAAACAATCAGTTTAGAC
>Ga0208496_1000208_pt1 | contig 20622 bp, 20 predicted proteins | sample CryBogmetaGMA2M_FD_184552 | JGI IMG/M metagenome (GOLD analysis project Ga0208496, IMG submission 184552) | Freshwater microbial communities from Crystal Bog, Wisconsin, USA - MA2M (SPAdes) | ecosystem: Environmental > Aquatic > Freshwater > Lake | place: Crystal Bog, Wisconsin, USA | collected... | reverse complement strand
AGAGCAACGAGGTTTTAGATGTCTGATCTCATAATCCTTTGGTCCCAGGTTCAAGTCCTGGTGGGCCCACCAGCAATATCAACGACTTAGGGAGAAATTCCTAAGTCGTTTTTCTTTCTGTGCCACTGAGTGTCTAAGTATTGGGTGAAACTATCGACCATTAATGACTATTCAAAGATATTGGTAGAATTAATGAAACCGATTTCTCCACTTGATAACTCACGGTAATTTCATATCAAATAGTGCATTAAAGATGAAAAAGTTTTTCTCAATAGCTTTATTTCTTTGCATTGCTGCCATTGTGGTTTCTTGTGGAGGCAATGGGGACTCAAGTTCATCAACATCATCTAGTACTACGGGCACATTCACGGCTACTGGCTTGATGTCATCCCCCCGCTCTATGCCAACTGCAAATTTATTAGAGAGCGGACAGGTGCTAGTGGCAGGTGGCGTAGGAGCTTCGTCAATCGCTGTTGCTTCTGCCGACCTTTACGATCCTGCAACAAGGAAATTTATTGCAACTGCATCAATGTCCTACCCTCGCTATGCTGCATCCTCTGTGCGACTTTTAGATGGACGTATTTTTGTAGCTGGAGGTGAAGGTATTGATGGTACTGGTATTAATACCGTTGAAATTTATAATCCCGCATCCAGTACGTGGCAGGTAACTAGCAACATGAGTACTCCACGTGTAAACCCAACAGCAACATTGCTTAATAATGGAAAAGTGTTGGTCGTAGGTGGGTATTCCTACGATAGCAATTGCTGTGCTCTTGCTAGTGCTGAAATTTATGATCCTGCTACCCAAACCTTTTCCCCTACAGGGTCCTTGTCTACTGCGCGTCGAAATGCAACAGCAACCCTACTTAATAATGGCACAGTATTAATAGCTGGTGGCTACAACGGAAGCAATTTAGATGCGCCGGAAATTTACGATCCAACGACTGGTAGGTTTAGCGTGACGGGTTCAATGGGTACACCTCGACGCTTTCCAACAGCCAATCTTTTGTTAGATGGAAAAATATTGGTTCTAGGTGGATATGGAGAAAACAATACTGTGCTTGCATCTGCCAGTTTATATAATTCACAAAGCAGTACTTTTTCTTATACGGGGTCAATGAACACTCCGACTGGTCGACAAACATCCACACTATTGATCGATGGCAAGGTTCTGATCGCTGGTGGGTACAATCCAGGGACAGATCAAGTGCTATCTTCTGCAGAACTTTATGACCCAATTACAGGCACCTTTTCTGTTACCGGGTCCATGACGGTTCCCCGCTGGCGTCATGCTGACGCGCGTTTATTAAATGGTGACGTCTTAATAGTGGGTGGTGCAAACGTAGGCGGAAACTCTGGCGGCGCACTTGCATCGGCAGAGACATACACGAGAAAATAGGACTAATGTCAGCTATGGGTACTTAGCAGTCATAAACGAATTGAGCTTTACTTAAAGAAGTGTTTACAAAGTATTTTCTTTAAGCTTCTGCTCTCGTAATCCTTTGGCCCCAGCTTCAAGTCCTGATGGGACCACTGGAAAAGCAAACCCTCATCAGAAATGGTGGGGGTTTTGATTTTTACTAAGTACTTCCACTAATGCGACTAGAGCTTTTATTCACTATTTTGACTAATAATGTATTTTTAAATGCTTTTGGCGGGGTATCTCATGATTAAAAAATTGCTAATAATCAGCATTGCTGTTTTTTCAATTGGGCTAAGTGCGCAGCCATCAGATGTCAGTATTGGAGGCGCGAGAGATATTTATGACGGCTCTCTTTATCCCGACAAAGCAGTTCGTACTTATAGTCAAACCGAGCGCATCTTTCCAACCCGAGTTATTAAGGCTGGTAGTAAGGCTTCCCCTCTACTTCAGAGTAATCAACAATTAACTACATTGAAATTTACCTCCGAAGGTAAGACTTATGATTTGCCGGATTACATAGCGCTTAATCGAATGGTGGGCATATTGGTGCTCAAAGATGGCAAGATTGCCTATGAGCATTATGATTTTGGTGTGACTCCGAATACCAAATGGATGTCAATGTCAGTCGCAAAGTCATTTGTATCAACATTGGTGGGGGCAGCTATTAAAGATGGCTATATCAGCAGCTTAAATGATCCAGTGACCAAATACTTACCGCAACTTTCTGGAAGTGCTTATGAGGGTGTTTCCGTTCGAGATTTATTGATGATGGCTTCTGGGGTGAAGTGGAATGAAACTTATACTGATCCATCATCTGACCGTCGTAAGCTCTTAGAGCTACAGATTGCCAGTAATAAACAAGGCGCTATTTTTGATGTCATGAAAATCCTTCCAAAAGCATCAGAGCCCGGTAAGAACTTTAACTACAGTACGGGTGAAACAGTTTTAATTGGAGAAGTTGTTCAAGCTGCAACCAAAATGTCCCTTGCCGATTACTTGTCTAAAAAAGTATGGATACCAGTTGGTATGCAAGCCAATGGCTTATGGTGGCTAGACTCTCCAGGGGGTCATGAAGTTGGGGGAAGCGGCATCTTGGCTGTATTGCGTGACTTTGGGCGCTTTGGCCAATTCATATTAGATGGTGCAAAAGTGAATGGACAAAGTATTGTTCCAGATGGATGGCTTGCCGATGCTGGATCTCCCAAGCCGATTACTGGTGTTACAGGCAAAAATGGTTATGGCTATCAGTGGTGGACGGTTAAACCTGAAGCTGGAAAAATTCATGAAAGTGTCTTTATGGGTAGAGGCATCCATGGCCAATATCTCTACATTAATCCAGCGAATAATATGGTGATTGTTGGTTTAGGGGCTCGCCCTAAACCAGTGGGCAAGCAAGCAATTGATGATTTGGATTTCTTGGCAGCAGTTGTAGAGGCCTTAAAAGCTAATTAGCGATACCTATAAATCAATTTCATTTCTTAGTCTCAAGCTCTGGTTAGCCCATCATCAATAAAAACCCTCATCAGCAATGTTGAGGGTTTTGTCTTTCTACATAGGGTAAACACATACTCTTTATAAATACTAAATAAATTATATTAGTAAGAATTATCTATCTATCTATTAACGGAGTAAATAATCATGAAATTATCTAAATTAGCTGCGCTAATTCCATTGCTCTTTTCAATCAATGGAATTTCTCAAGTTTTCCCTAATGATGGTTATGCAAGGCCTTACACTCCGATTACGCCTGCGCCCATTTTTATTCAAGGACCTCCTGATCAAGCTAATATGCTTATTAGACAATTATCGTCAAGCAAAAATAGCACCTACATCCTACCTGCAACACCATCAACTACTAACTGGGGATATTTTGACGCTGGTGCACCACCAGCCTTAACCATTAAATCTGGTGACACAGTAGTCATAGAAACTGTACCAGCAGGTGGGGGACAAGTTGCACCGGGCATTACTGAAGCACAAATCGATTCTATTAATAATGACCCTATGTTTCCTGGGCGTGGACCTCATACACTTACTGGACCAATTGCTGTAGCTGGAGCGCAAAAAGGTGATGTGGTTGCTGTACATATTAATAAAATTCGTATGCGTAGCTATGCTACAAATAATAGCGCTGCAAAAGCTGGTCTTTTCTATGATAAGTTTGCTGCTAAGGTCGATAGCTACTATCTCGATAACGATAAAATGGAAATGCAGTTTGAACCTCATATCGTTGTACCTCTCGCGCCGTTCCCAGGGATTCTGGCTGTTGCCCGCTCTAAAGAAGAGCAATTACTGCCGTATACGAAGGTCAGCGAATTTAACGAAAAAAATCCACCTTCTCCCAAAGACTCTGGTTGGTGTGTAAAGATGTCTGGCTCATTAGCGGGGACTATAGGTTGTGACTCAAAGCAACCAGGTGCTTATGGCGGGAATTTAGATCTTCGTGAGATGACGGTAGGGACAACCACTTATCTCCCCGTATTTGTTGACGGCGCTTATATCTGGACAGGGGATTCTCATGCCGCACAAGGCAATGGTGAGATTGACCTAGATGCTCTAGAAACCGCTTTCTCTGAGTTAAATGTAACGGTCACTTTGATTAAAAAGGATGCACGAAAAGAATTTGGCGTTTGGCCAATCATTGAGACACCAAAGTCATGGATCACTATTGGATATGATTTAAATCTAAATCAAGCACTAGAAAATCTAAAAGTTGAAACTATACGATTTATACAGGCCTATAGAAAAGTTTCAAAAGCCGACGCTGAAAAGATTATGATGAATTATTGGGATTGTCCAATTTCAGAGGTAGTAAATGATGTATTGGGAACCTATTGCATGATCCCAAAGAATGTAAATGCTGGCAGAGCCTCAGATATACCTAAAGAAGACAATGCTAAGTTTTGGGTGTCCTATGCTAGTGATCCATCAGATCTCATGGCCGCCATGAAAGCAGCCTCTATGAAATCGATTATAAAAATGTCTAAAAATCTTTCGATTTCAGAAGATCGGGCTTATAGACTGGCAACCTTTGTCATGGACTGCCGCATTGGTCGTCCAAAAGCAGGACTTTATGACGTATCCTGCATGGTTCCAAAGAGTGTTTTACGAAAGAAGGCTTAATGCGTAATGTACCTTCTAGCGCTCAAAAAATAGACTCTATTTAGCATATCAAGATATCTTGAAAAATAAGATGGCATCTTCTTTTAACCTTAAAAAGATTTTGACCAGTTCTTTTTATGCTTGTTTTTTAGCTATTTCTGGTTGCACGACTCCGGTGACTCCTGATTTTATGGAGATGTCAACTAAGTATGCAAACCTATTAGAAGCCTACCAAATTAATATGATGTTCACTAACATCATGCGAGCCTCATTCCAAGAGCCACTCAGTTTTTTAGACATGCCAAACATTAATGGTTCTGGCTCTATTACTAATGCACCCTCTGTCAATAGCGTTTTTTCAACACCTAGCATAGTTGGCAAACTAGGATCTGTCGCTACAAATTGGGTCCTCTCTTTTGGGAACTCATTTACATTCACACAATCTTCACTTGATAATGCAACTTTTTGGAAGGGCATGGAAGCTGAAATTCCATTAGAGAGCGTGCGATATTTTTTACATAATCATATTGCTAGGGAGGTAGCATTTAGCTTAGCAATCGATGAAATACAAATCCAAAATGTAGATGGAACTACACGTGATTTTATTAATAATCCAATGCGACCCGAGTACCCTGCTTTTCAAGCAGAGTTATATAAACTTTTAGATTTAGGGCTAACTATTACAGCAGCAGATGGATTGGTAAAACTTGGCGGTCCAATGTCAGAGCTGCAGCTCTCATTATTTTATTCCACCAACATACCTGTTTCTCCGGAGGGGGGAGGTATTGAAATCAAAATGATTAGCGACAAACCTATAAAGCTATATCAGAGATATAAATCCTCCAAACAATATCGCTTATGTATTCCGCGTCGTAAAAACGAAAATGAAATAAAAGCTATTTATGGCGAAGATATCTTCTGTGAGTCGAAGGTATCAAATTCTAGTAGTAATGTTTTAACGCAGCTGCCAAAATTTAATATAAAAATTAGATCAACAAGAAATATATATTACTTTTTAGGTCAAGTTGCATCTGCTCAACTAAAGCCAACTAACCCCTATTTAGTTGTACTTCCGCCAACTGCATCGACTTTTAATGGAAAAGTAGATCAACTCAACCAATATGCTCTATTGGTTGTGAATAAAAATATTGAGCAAAAAAATCCATTCGCATCGTTTGAGGCTTTAGACGGCAATTTTTATACAATCCCGAGAGAGAATAATGGCTATTCGTCAATTATTCTTGATATGTTGACTCAATTCCAAACACTAGCAAAGGTTCCGGGAAGCATACCTCCATCTCCAGCCGTAATATTAAGATAGTCTACTTTTAAGTGCTCATTTTAGAATCAGCAGCAAGGCAAAATTTCATTCCCTTGAGCTCAATCGCTTTAAGCCATTCTGGCTTAGCTTTAGCGTCCATCAATAACTCATTCACCTGCCTATTACTTGCATTTTTAGAAATATATTCAGCGAGGCAACTGCAGTAAGGCTTAAAGTCTTCCTGAGTTAGCGATTTCTTTTTAATATCTTTATGTTCTTGCAGTTGTTCTTGAACGCAGTTTTTCTGAAAATCACTAGAAATTGCTTGAGCTTGAGCATATCCAGAGATTGCTACTAAAAACCCCATGATTAGAAACTTTGATTTCAACATTTTAATCACCTTATTTATTCGTAAACTCTTCGATAAGAGTGCGCAGCTACGCCATCTTTAAGTGCATCTCTAATTGGGATAGCTATTAAATCAATACTTTTATTTACTAAGACCTTTTCTAGTGTAGATGGAATTGGCTTATTCAGTTTGGCATGGGCCCAACTAGGAAGATTAATAAAGCCAGCCTTGCTAATCAACTTTACAAAAGGCTTGGACTGTAAATTACTAGGAAAGTCATCTAAAAGTTGAATGATACTTTGAGCGCGCTCTCCATAGTTGAGTTCTGGTAGATAGGACTCAATCGCTTCTTGGGTTCCTTTGAGAGTATCGGGCAAGTTATGAGCACCAAGCATTTCTCCCAAGACTTTCATTTCTTTGAAGTATTGATCCTGCTCTTTTCTAGTAAGCTTTGGCTGTCGATAGCTTTGATAGGCCTCCAAAAAACTGAGCGTTTCAGTCAGATGGACCCAGGCTAATAAATGGGGATCAGTTGCCATGTAAGGTTTTCCATACTCATCACTCCCATGAATATGTTTGTGAATTCTATTCACTTTATTAATAATCTCATACGCCATTTCATGAGATCCATAAGTAGTTGCAGCGATAAAGTAGGCAGTTCTGCCTAATCTGCCTTTGAGATCTTTTCTAAAGCTTGAATGATCCCAGACTCCTGCCAGTGCTTGGGGGTGTAGGGCTTGAAGGACTAAAGAGCTGATACCTCCGATCATCATGGAGATAAAGTCAGCATGAACTCTCCAGGCGATAGACTCAGGACCAAACAGACCTCGATCTCCCTTGGGAGTAAGAAATGCTACTGGAGGTCCACTACTACCTCCTACCATTTCCCGTATGGTTTTACGAATGATCTCATCAAGCATAACGTCAATGCATCATCTGATTTCTTAAATCGTCATCTTCAATGATTTCTGAAATCAGATCGAGCCTAATTCTAGGATTGGTTTGTGCAAGCAAATGGTTCTTCTGAATTAAGGAGATTGGTAGCAATTCGGCAAGACGATTTGAAACCCAGCCACAATCATCGACCTTAAATGGTTTTTTAAACGGGGCATCACCTAAAAGATCTTGGCTTTGTATCACTGAGATGATTTCATCAAGTAATTTCGCTGCCTTTTGATGCTCTTCAGGAATGGGGGTAATAGGATCATTTTCTAAAATCGCAATCTCACCAATCCACAGTCCATCAGCCTGTTGTTTGCTGCTGAGTAAATTAAAGCGTTGCGTACCAAATGACTTAGTCATATAAAGAGCGGGCTGGATGGGATCAAAATCTTCAATTTGAGCTAGGGTGCCAATTTTGGAAAAAGATAAAGATAAATCCTCTTCATTAGCATCTGGGGTTCTAATAATGCTCACAATGCCAAATTCAGTTTTTTCCCGTAAGCATTGCTTAATCATATCCAGGTATCGAGCCTCAAAAATCTTGAGGGCGATGACGCCATCAGGAAACAGAACAGTTCCCAGTGGAAATAGAGGTATTTTGCGAGAGCTAGGGTTGAAATTAGTCATTTAATAAATGTAATGGATTTATCTCATTTTTGCTGATATTCCATTGCGACCCTAAGCTTTGATTTTGCTAGTGATTTGGACCGTAGCCCTACTTAAGCTAGGGTAAAAAAAGAATTTCTTCCTAAAAGGTGAACTTTTCTTTCAAGCGAGCACTTTTGCGCGATTTTTCGTAGAAGTGATTGGGCTTAGATTTAACCCAATGAATAAATCTCTGCATTTCAGGATGTTCTTGAAGGGCTGGGGCGGTATTCAATTGTGTAGCTAGTTCAGTTTCTGTAAAGAGGGCATGTATTTGACGATGACAAATACGGTGGAGATACTCTGAGGTTTTTCCACCCTTAGACTTGGGTATTAGGTGATGAGCGTCTTTTTGGGATTCAGGGATAGGACGGTCGCAAATAGGGCAGACCACATCCACAACTTTTAGGTGTGTCGTTGGGGCAAGAGAAATCAGCTTCTGCCGAATTTTCCCAATCATTTGATTTTTGAAATATTCATGTGTCGTACAAGTTTATTAAATAAGTCATAAACTTGCACAGTGCCAAAATTATCAATAAAAACGCTTTCTGAAGCTGATATCTCCCGCCTGATTGAGATGGCCTGGGAAGATCGGACCCCATTTGATGCGATCGAGAAATCATTTGGCTTATCTGAGCCCCAAGTCATTCAATTAATGCGCCATCAACTTAAACGGAGCTCCTTTGAGCTTTGGCGTAAGCGCGTTACAGGGAGGACGACTAAGCATGTTGCTCTTCGAAGTAAGTTAGTAGATCGTGCATATTGCCCAACACAGTATAAAAATAAATGAGCTCTATTAAACGCTTAGTACTGATTCTTGGAGATCAACTAGATCTGCACGGAGCTGCCCTTAGGGATTTTGATTTCAAGACTGATCAAGTGATCATGATTGAGTCAATTCCAGAGGCTAAATATGTCTGGTCTCATAAAGCCAAAATTGCTCTCTTTTTATCTGCTATGCGGCACTTTGCCCAAAGTTTGAAGGGGCTCAATTACCCCCTCGCTTACATTCAAAGATCAACGCTATCAATCGTTGAGACCTTAAAAGAAAAAATGGTCCAAGAGGGGATTACGCATTTGATCTGTGTCGAGCCAGGTGAATGGCGCTTAAAGCATCAGATAGAAGAATTGGCTCAAGAGCTAGCACTCACGCTTGAGATGCGCGAGGATGACCACTTCTATTGCTCTCATCAAGAGTTTACTGAATGGGTGGCTGATAAAAAAGAATTAAGGTTAGAGTACTTTTATCGCTTAATGCGCAAGCGCTACCATATTCTGGTTGATTCGAAAGGAAACCCTGAGGGAGGACAGTGGAATTTTGATCAAGATAATCGCAAGCCCTATTCCAAAAAAGGTCCCGGCATCATTGAGGCCCCAGCTCTCTTTGAGCCAGATCTAATTACAAAAGAGGTTCTCGAGTTTGTTAAGACTACTTACCCTAACCATCCAGGATCCTTAGATCATTTTCAGTGGCCGGTAACTCGTACACAAGCTCTCGAAGCTCTAGATTATTTTGTGGAATACCGTTTAAGAAACTTTGGGGTATTTCAGGATGCCATGTGGACTGATACCCCATTCGGTTGGCATTCGATTCTTTCGAGCTCGCTTAACCTTAAGTTGCTCAACCCACGTGAAGTAATTGCAGCCGTTTTGCAGGCATGGCAAAAATACGCTTTAGATCTTGCTACTGTAGAAGGATTTATTCGTCAAATTTTAGGTTGGCGAGAATTTGTCAGAGGTATGTATTACCTAGATATGCCCAAGATGGCTCAGGATAATTACTACAATCACCAAAGGCCCCTGCCAAAATGGTATTGGTCAGGTAAAACCAATATGGCCTGCATGAAAGATGCTATTGGTCAAACATTGCAGTATGGCTATGCGCATCATATTCAGCGCCTGATGGTTACTGGGAACTTTGCTCTCTTGGCGGAGATCTTGCCATCAGAAGTCTGTGATTGGTACTTGGCAATTTATGTCGATGCGATTGAGTGGGTAGAGCTTCCTAATACTGCTGGCATGGCTCTGTTTGCAAACGGTGGACGCTTTACTAGTAAGCCCTATATTGCTAGTGGCGCTTATATCAAGCGCATGAGTAATTATTGTGACTCGTGTAAATACAAACCAGACATTCGCTTTGGAGAAAAGGCTTGTCCTGTCACCACCTTGTATTGGAATTTCTTAATTCAACATCGTAGTCAGTTTGAATCCAGTCCACGCACAAAGTTGATGACGGCAAACCTAAAGAGAATTAGCGATGAAAACCAAAAGTCGATCGTGGAGCATGCAGAATATCTCCTAACTCACCTTAATGATCTCTAGAGCTAGATATGGTGACTTCTTTCAAGGGTAATAAAAGTTTTTTACCTAGCAAAATCTGCGTCGTGTGCAAAAAAGAAATGGCCTGGAGAAAGTCATGGGCTAAAAATTGGGATGCCGTTAAATATTGCTCAGACGCTTGTAGGAAAAAAGCTCCAAAAGGGTAGAGCTAAGTTTATAGCTAACTACTACCAGGGTAATTTTTCACCTGAGTAAGTAATAAAGCTTCCCGAGTCCTCTTGCTTTAGATTTTCAATGACTCGAAACATATCTGCTACGGCATCACCTGCAGGCCTTCCGATTTGCTCACCACGAAATGGTTTTGAGAGTCTCGAGTTCACAGTGCCTGGATGCATTGCGATTAAGGCAGTGTTTGGTTTTGTGCGAGCCCATTCAATAGACGCTGTTTTGATCAGCATATTCAGAGCAGCTTTAGATGCACGATAGCTGTACCACCCACCAAGACGGTTATCTTCAATGCTGCCGACTTTAGCTGATAGGTTGACCATGATGCTATTTTTAGAATCGAGTAATTTGGAGAAGTGGCGAATGGTTAGGGCGGGGCCAATAGCGTTGATTTTCATGAGTTCTGCTAGTTGTTCAGCATTGAGGTCATCCAATCTTTTTTCAGGCATCCAGTCGCCAGTGTGAAGGACCCCAATCGTATTAATAATGAGATGAAAAGGGCTGGCAGGTATGAGTGAATCAGCGCAAGACTTTATGGAATCTAAATATTCATAATCAATTGGAAAGTCTGACTGGCGATGAATTCCTACCACCTCTGAGCATGAGGGGTTATTTTTAAGCAGCTTCACAAATGCACTTCCAATAGTTCCAGAGGAGCCAATAATGAGTGCACGAAAGGGGTTTGGAAGTAATCCCATAAAATCTTTTCTCAAGAGTAGCAATGCTGATTGTCGTATTGCTTAAGTTTAAGCTCACTACAGATTTGCTTTCAAACAGCTATTAACCGCCTGCTGGCCCTCTATTTAAGTGGGCCTATCCTTGGATTCTGCTCTCAGAACCTTTTGGCCCCAGTTTCAAGTGCTGATGGGTCTTTTATGTCTGACTTAAAGCGATGCTTGGAATTTGATTTATATTAAGCCTCATATCTATTTTTTGAAAACCATCTCATGCCAAGTATCTCGAAGGGCGGTCTTAAACTCATCAACAAGGATACCCTTTGGGATAAAGCCTATTTATCCTTGAGAAGTGCATTATTGGCAGGTAAGTTTGTTCCTGGCGAGCGCATTATTCTGAGAAAAGTTGCTCAGGATCTCGGCATTAGTCTTACCCCAGTTCGTGATGCCATTAATCGTTTAGCCGCTGAAAATGTTCTTGAGAGAGGTGGCGTCGGTCAAGGTGGGGGTGCCTCAGTGCCACTGCTGAATGCTAATGAGTTTGATCAATTAATGTCAATACGCAGCAGCTTGGAACCATTAGCTGCTGAAGCAGCTGCTAAAAATGCAACTAAAGCAGAAATAACTGAAATTGCGAAACTGTTAACTCAGATGAGAAACTTGGCAGAAACTGGAAATCTAGCTTCTTATTTAGATGCGCACTACAAGTTCCACTTTGGAATTTATAAACTCGCCAACCAATCCATTCTTCTTCAGGCAATAGAGGGCGCTTGGCTTCGCTGCGGGCCCACATTAAATCTTGCATTACCAGAATACAAGCCTGGGCAAAAAAGACATAAACATCACTTGGCTGCACTTGACGCTCTAAAAAAGGGCGACGGTATTGGGCTTGCAAAAGCTATTCGAGCCGATATTGAAAGCGCCAGACTAGATATTTTTAATTTATTGGATTAAATATGTAGGATGAAAGAGAGTTAATGCACTATTTACAAAATGAATGTTATTTGTTATAACATTGGTATATTTCCTAGCTTAAGGAGTGTGTATGAGTACATGTAAAACAGTTTTCAAATCTATTGTCATCTCTATGCTGGCTCTGTTTGTAATATCAGGCCCAACTATGGCGGCAGATTTCCCTACTAAGGAGATAAAGCTAATAGTCCCTTGGAATGTGGGTGGGTCAAATGATATTTCAGCCCGACAACTTTCTAAAATTCTCGCAGATGAGGGAATTACTGTTGTTGTTGACAACGTTGCGGGCGCGACAGGAACCATAGGCATGACAAAAGCAGCTAATGCAGAGCCAGATGGTTACACCATTGGCATGGGAACTAGTTCGACTTTGGCGATGATTGCGCAAGGTTTGACACCACTTAAAAACGATCAATTTGCCCCAATTGCGCGAGTCACGACTGATCAGTTGTTACTGCTTGTCCCTAAGGATGGCCCAACAAAAGATTTGGATAGCTTTGAAGCAATGGTGAAAAAGAATCCAGGAAAAATATCCATTGGCACACCTGGCAGTAACAATTTAAATCATATTTTTGCAGTCATGGCAGGAAAGATTGTCAATACAGAAATTATCACCGTCCCCTATACCGGGGGCTCTAAAGTAATCATTGATTTAGCTGGCAAACAGCTTGATGCAGCAGTCCTTAAGCCATCTGAAAGTAAGGGACAGATTGACTCCAATATGGTGTTGCCTCTAGGGGTATTCGCAAATGAGCGAATTAAATCTATGCCCAATATTCCCACCTTTAAGGAGAAGGGATATAACGTTTTTCCATATGGACCATTAGTACAGATGGCATACCTTGTTGCTCCAGCAAAGACTCCGCCAGAAATTCAGGAGAAATTAATTGCCATTTTCAATAAAGCTATTCAAGATCCCCGCTTTAAGGCTGCATCTGAAGATGGTGGTGCAAAAGTGGATAGTCTTACTGGAAAAGCCTTAGGCACTGAAATTGTTGCTGTGACAAACACCTTAGCTGTAGTTGGAAAAAAAGTGTTTACTGAGAAAAAATAAATCACTGAAATTGAAAGAGTATTGATGAGTCAGATTAAAAAAGTTACCTGTCATGTTGTTTCTGCTCCTGTAGAAAAGCCCTTCACTTCCTCAAGAGGTTGGATTTATAAAACCCGCGGCTCTTGCATTGTGGAAATTGAAACAAACGATGGGATAGTAGGTTGGGGCGAGTGTTATGGGCCATCGGCTGTTTCAAAGGCATTTATTGATACCCAGTTCGGCCCTCGGATTATCGGCAGAGATCCATTTGATGTGGAAGTGATTTGGGAAGATTTGTATAACCGAATTAAGGATTACGGTACTACCGGTATGGCAATTTCCGCTATTAGCGGAATTGATATTGCGCTCTGGGACATTATTGGTAAGTCTTGTGGAAAACCCATTCATAAGTTGATTGGTGGCTCCTATCGTGATGAAGTCACTCCTTATGCAACAGGACTCTACTTTATTGATATGAATCGCCTGATTGAGGAGGCAGTGGAAGAGGCAATTGAGTTTAAGCAAAATGGCTTTACTGCCATCAAGATGAAAATTGGTTTAGGCGATTTAAAGCTAGATATCAGACGAGTAGAGGCGGTCCGAAAGGCGGTGGGAGATGAGATGCGACTGATGGTTGATGCTAATCATTGTTTCACGGTGCCCCAAGCGATACAGATTGGACGAGAGCTTGAAAAGTTGAATGTTGAATGGTTTGAGGAGCCCATATCTCCTGAAGATCTAGATGGCTACGTTGAGGTGACTCGTGCCCTTGATATGGCTGTAGCCGGTGGAGAAAACGAATTTACCCGCTGGGGCTTTAGAGATATTGTGGTGCGTAAAGCCATGGATATTGTGCAGCCGGATGTTTGTGCAGCCGGCGGTATTAGCGAATGTCGTAAGATCGCAACCCTTGCTAGTGCGCACGGGGTAGAGTGCATTCCGCATGCATGGGGATCAGTGATTGGTGTTGCAGCGACTTTGCATTTCTTAGCAGCTCTTCCGGATCAGCCGCCCAGCTTTAAGGGCAATCCTCCCTTATTTGAGTTTGAGCAATGTGAAAATCCCTTCCGTGATTTGCTATCAGTTGAACCTATTGTTCAGCGCAATGGCAAGGTGAGTGTGCCTAAGGGTCCAGGTCTTGGAATTGAAATTAACCGCCATATTCTAGATCAATATCGAGTCGCATAGACTGTAGTTATGCGCTATTTAACATTTACAACTAGTGGGCAAACACCCACAGTAGGCGTTTTACTGAGTGACTCCTCACGCGTACTAGACCTTTCTCATGTCAGTTGTAGTGACATCATGGCAGGTATCAGGCCTAATTTACTTGAGATGGTAAAGGCAGATTTACCGTCCCTGACTCAAAAAATCAAAAACAAGCTTGAGATCGGTAATTATGATCAAGCTGCTTTGGTGAGTATTGATGCTATTTCAATAGGTTCTCCCATTCTCAATCCTGGAAAGGTTGTTGGAGCTGCATATAACTTTACCGATGCATTGGATGAGCGCTCTATGACTTACCCAACTGAACCCGTTATTTTCATCCGCTCAGGCTGTACTGTCATTGGGCCATACGATCCCATCTTAATACCGCCTGACGTTGGTAACGTAGGTTATGAGGCGGAGTTGGCGGTAATCATTGGTAAACGTGCTTTACATATTGAGCCCGATGTGGCGATGAGTTTTATAGCAGGTTATACAGTTCATAATGACATTAGTGGGAGTGGCATGATTAAAGAGGATGGAGGCAATTTTGTACGTGGGAAGAACATGCTCGCATCCGCTCCATTTGGTCCGTTTCTCATTACCCCTGATGAAGTTCCTGATCCGTATGCAATTGGCATTAAGCTCAGTGTTGATGGCAGGGCACTACAAGATGGATCGACTTCCACAATGCTTTTTAAAATTGCCGAACTTATTTCTTATATTTCTAAGAAGATGCCCTTAGAGCCCGGTGATATTATTGCAACAGGCACCCCTGCCGGACTTGCAATGGTGCATACACCAACTGCATGGCTCGTTCCGGGGCAGACTGTACGTGTAGAGCTTGAGGGCTTAGGGGTGCTAAATAATCCTATTAAAAAAGGAGTACATTTTCTTGAGTAAGAGATTCAAGGTCTTATTGACTAACCCAATTCATCCAGATTGCCATCAAGTGCTAGCAGGTGAGTGCGAGGTTGTGGTGGCGCCAGATACAAAACCTGAGACCCTTAAGGGGCTGATTACTAACTGTGATGGTTTAATTGTTCGCTGCCTGTTACCTCAAGATATCTTTGAAGGGGCTAATCAGCTAAAAGCAGTAGTACGTCATGGCGTAGGTTTAGATTTCATTCCAGTAGATCAGGCCACTAAAAGAAAGATCCCAGTTGCAAATCTACCTGGCTCCAATACCAATGCTGTTGTTGAGTATTGCTTGGCTACAATTTTTTATTTCCGTCGCCGCTTAGATTTTCTCGATTCACAGCTAAGAAGTCAGGGCTGGCCGAAGGCCCGTGCTCTGGCAGATCCATCAACTGAAGTAGCTCATTCTACGCTGGGTATTATTGGTTTTGGTGCTATAGGTAGTAAATTAGCAAAGGTTGCGACGGGCTTGCAAATGAAAACGATTGCACTTACTAGGCGCCCAGAACTACTTCCAAGCGGAGTAAGCCCCGTTACAAAAACAGAATTATTTTCTCAATCAGATGTAATAGTGGTCTGCTGTTCTTTGAGCGATCAGACCAAAGGTCTCGTTGATGCATCTTCAATTTCAATGATGAAGTCAAATGCCATCCTCATTAATGTTGCACGTGGACCTGTAGTAGATACGCAAGCTATTATCAGCGGGCTAAAAGCAGGTGGTATTGCTGGTGCTGCTATGGATGTACATGATCACCAACCACTATCTGGACAAGAACCGGTGTTCGACTGTCCTAATCTCTTACTCACCCCTCATATAGCTTCTATTACAGCTAGCAGTATGCGAGGCATGAGTGAGGGATCAGTAGAAACGATCCTTGCTATCCTGAATGGCAAGCGTACTGAAAATATTGTTAACCCAGAGATATTTCTTTGATTGAGAAAACCATCATGAGTAATCCTATGCGTATAGTCAAGTTAGAGGCTGTCCCAATTTCCTTTCCGGTCCCTGAAAATAAATCAGTTCGACTTGGAATTGGTAAATGCGTTAAACGTGATTCAGTACTGGTACGAATTGAAACTGAAGATGGTCATATTGGATGGGGAGAGGCTCATCATGGCCGTGCTCCGGGTGCAATTGCCAAGTTAATCGACACAACTATGCGTGAGCTAGTACTCAATAGTGATGCAATGGATATTAATGGTATCTGGGCGCGTGTCTATAAGATGCAAATTTCAAGTCACGGTACTGGTGCGGCTGCGGTATTGGCTTTGAGCGGCATTGATATTGCACTTTGGGATATTCGCTCTCAAGTAATGCAACAACCCTTGTATCGAATGTTGGGGGGCGCCTCTAAAAAAATTAAGGCCTATGCAGGCGGCATTGCTTTGGGATGGCAAGAGCCGGCATCCTTAGCAAAAGAAGCGCAAGAACATGTAGCAACTGGATATAGAGCTTTAAAGCTCCGTGTAGGCGATACCGCAGAGAAAGATATTGTCAGAGTGCAGGCAGTTCGTAAGGCAGTAGGTGAAGATATTGATTTACTGGTTGATGCTAATACAAACTACACATTGTCAGATGTACGCAAGGTAATGCCTGCTTTTGATGAGGCCGGGATAAGCTGGTTGGAAGAGCCTTTTCCTCCACAGGATCGTAAGGCATATCGGATGGCTCGTAGTTTGGGCAGAGTTCCTTTTGCAGCAGGTGAAAATCATTACACACGTTATGACTTTGCAACCCTCATTGAAGATGGTGACGTGCAGTTTATGCAACCTGATCTGTCGAAGGCTGGTGGGGTAACTGAGTCTATACGAATTGCCGCAATGGCAAGCGCTAATAAATTAACTATCAACCCCCATACGTCTGCTACTGCTATCAATATGGGAACAACAATCCATTTTCTTTCTGCGATTGATAATCCAGGGTATTTCGAAGGGGATGTTACTTCACTAAATCCCTTTAGAGATGAGCTGATGGATAAGCTTGCTTACGAACTCGATAGCGATGGATTCGTGAGACCCTATGAAGGAGTCGGTATAGGGATGAAAATCAACTTAGATTTTATTAAAGATCACCCCTTGATTGATGGACCGTGCTATGTTTGACGTTTGTTGTTTGAATTTAAAAATAATTATCCTTTGTTAAATAAGCAGTAAAAATGGAGATGACATGAGTCTGGTGATAGATCCTATAAATCCTAATAATCCAAATTTTGCTGGCTTAGCAAGTGGAATAGATTTAAGACATCCTTTGGATGAGCAAACGATAAAAGCAATTGATGAGGCAATGAATCAATATGCAGTGCTGGTTTTTAGAGATCAACCACTGACCCAAGATGAGCAAATTGATTTCTCAATACAATTTGGACCCCTTGATTCAGGACTCCGTAAAGCTACTGGAGCTCCAACACGCTTTAAACATGAGCAGTTGATTGATATTGGTAATGTTGCTATGGATGGCTCTGTTGCAGCAAAAGATAATAAAAAACTGATTGGGGTTCTGGCAAATCAACTTTGGCATAGTGATAGCTCTTTTCAAGATCTTCCAGTGAAATATTCAATGCTCTCTGCTGTAGTCGTGCCTGATGATGGTGGATTAACTCAGTGGGCAGATCTGCGGGCTGCCTGGGATGATTTACCTCAAGAAACTCAGAAGCATATAGAGAAAAGGACTGGTTGGCATTCTGCCTTTCATTCTCGCTTTATCTTAGGTGATAAAGATTACACCCCTGAACAGCTTACTAAATTTCCGCCGGTTGAGCGCCCGCTCGTTTTAACTCATCCTGGTTCGGGCAGAACATTAATGTTTCCTAGTGTCCATATATCTGAGGTGAGCGGCATGTCTATCCCCGAAGGTAGATTATTGGTAGCGGAATTGATTGAGCATGCAACTCAAGCTAAGTATGTCTATACACATCATTGGCGTCCTGGAGATTATGTGATTTGGGATAACAGGGCTACTCTTCACCGCGGTACTCGCTACGATTTATCCGTTCGAAGAGATTTGAGAAGAACAACAACCCTAGAGCGAGAGTTAATCTCAGCGACCGCTGAATAAGGAAAAAACAAGCTTCATGCAAAATTTATTAAAGGCACTTCTTGCGATTACTTTTATTTTTTCGCATTCATCTTTTGCGGATACATATCCCTCTAGACCTGTAAAAATTATTGTGCCATTTGCTCCAGGATCGGCATCAGATACGGTGGCTCGCACTGTAGCTGACAAATTAACGCTTGCTATGGGGCAGCCATTCATAGTTGAAAATCGTGCGGGCGCTGGAAGTACGATAGCTAATGAGTATGTAGCGAAAGCCGCTCCAGATGGCTATACCCTTTTAATTTCTACAGCAGCTTTACCAATTGGCGCCAGTGCATATCCTAATTTAAGATATGACACAGCAGCATTTAGCTCAATTACCGTGTTTACAAACTCAGCACTTGCTTTAGCAGTGAACCCTGAATTTCCTGCAAAAAATGCCCGGGAGTTTATTGAGTATGCAAAAGCAAATCCAGGAAAAATAAACTTTGGGTCGCTTGGTATAGGTACTTCTCATCACGTAACAGCTGAAAAGCTGAAGTTGGATGCTGGCATTAATATGGTTCATGTGCCCTATAAAGGCTCTGGACCGGCGCATCTAGATCTAATGGGTGGGCAAATTCAAGCTATGTTTGATAACTTGGTTGCCTTAATGCCGCATTTTAAAAGTGGAAAATTGATTCCCATTGCTGTTACTACTCCTAAGCGTCACCCACAATTACCAGATATCCCAACATTGTCTGAAGCTGGGGTTAAAGGCTTTGAGGCGGTAGCATGGTTCGGAATAGTGGCCCCACCAGGCACTCCTAAAGACATTGTTAATAAATTAAATCTTGAGATTGTAAAAATCTTGAATATGCCCGAAGTACGTCAGCGGCTAGTTGATGGAGGTTCAGAGGTTATTGGAAACTCGCCTGATGATGCTGATCGTTTTCTAAAATCAGAAATTAAAAAATGGGGCGTAGTTGTGCGCACAGCGAAAATAAGCACTGAATAGCCCAAACGGGCATCCTAGGACCAGTCCCTGTCACGAGTAAATGATAGTTAGTATTTACATCTATTTTGGAAATATAAAATGGGTGTTTAATGGGGCGAGAGATACTGCAGATAGGCTAGAAGGCCTTGAGAGCTTTGAAAATAAACGACAGCTACAGTATCGCAGCAAATAATTTTTTAAATTGGTTTAGAGACCATTTCTAACATAGAATTGGGTATCAGCATAAAGAGTGATTGAGGTTAAATATGTCTTCAGGATTTAAAGGTAAAAGTAAGAATGTATCCCTTGAGGAGCTTGTGAATAAGGTTCCTAACGGAGCCTCTATAGCCTTAGGCGGTAGTTTCTTGCATCGTGGCCCTTTTGCGTTTGTAAGGGAACTCATTCGCCAGAAAAAAACTCAGTTAGAAATTCTGAAACAGTCCCCTGGTTACGATATCGATATTTTGTGTAGAGCTGGAATTGTAAAAAAGGTGAGGGCTGGTATTGTCGCCATGGAAGGTAACTTTGGTTTAGCACCTTCCTATAGAAAAGCAATTGAGTCAAAAGCAGTAGAGCTAGAGGAACATGCTTGCGCAACTTTGACCGCAGGCTTAAGAGCGGCAGCCTATGGAATACCATTTCAACCCTGTGGCGGTTTACAGGGTAGTGATATTCCCGAGATTAATGGCTGGAAGAGAATTGATGATCCTTATGGTCAAGGTGAGCCAGTGTGGGTCATACCTGCCATTTCTCCTGATATAGCAATTATTCATGCTAATGAGGTTGATAGACATGGGAATGTCCGTGTCTATGGCACTTCGCATTGGGATCGAATCATGAGTCGCTCCTCAAAAACAGTATTAGTTACAGCAGAGAAATTAGTGGAAGACCATGTATTCACAGATCAACCTGAAATGACTTTGATTCCATACTTTATGGTTGAAGCTTTTTCAATCGTTCCTCAGGGCGCATGGCCAGGTTCTTGTTGGCCCGAATATGAAATTGATTATCCGGCAGTGGAGGAATACATGAGCTCTTTGAGTCAAGATATTTTGGATGCACATTTGAAAGCCGCATCAAAAAAATTGGAGTTGATCAATGCCTAATTCATGGTCTCCATTCTCATACATCGTAACGAACCTAGCTAGATTTATTCGGCCTAATGAAATTACCTTTAGCGGAGTCAATTCAAGTATGCCGATGCTGGCCTGTTTGATGGCTAAGCGTGCTTATGATTGGGATTATATTTATATTAATGTGGCTGGAGGTGTCGATCCAGAGCCGTCATCTATTCCCTTATCTAGTTCAGATCCAGTGTTGGCTGAAAACACCGCCTCTATTTTTGATAATGAAGATTTCTATGATCTCTGCACCAGAGGACGTATGGACCTCACTTTTTTGGGAGCCGCACAAATTGATGGAGAGGGGTCTGCCAATAACTCCGTCATTGGTGACTGGCATAGTCCAAAAGTACGCTTACCTGGAGGTGGCGGTGGTGCGGTAATGTTGCCAACTGCTAAGCGAGCATGTACTTGGCGAACTGAGCACTCGAAGAGAACATTGGTTGATAAGTTAGATTTCC